>MDTE01190119.1_pt1 | contig 18434 bp, 12 predicted proteins | sample 811231 | NCBI WGS metagenome assembly MDTE01 (sample SAMN05326651, study PRJNA326480) | marine metagenome | isolation source: seawater | place: Indian Ocean: Red Sea | collected 2010 | reverse complement strand
GCGCGCGTCGCGCCGTCGCGCCGTCGCGCGCTGACGCCGTCGTCGTCGTCGCGCGCGCCGGTCGACTCGACTCGACTCGACGTCTTGTGTGTATGTACAAACAGTGCGCGCGTGGGTTTCATCCAATCCCCGCGCGTCCCACCCCCTCGTCTCGACGGGTCGTGATCGGTCAATCACACACACGTGTGCGCAAACAGTGATGCGAGAAACCACACGGCGAGCCGATGCGACGCGATCGGCGGCAGACGACGACGACGACGACGACGACGAGCGACGATGGGTTCGGGCGAGTCCAAACCCGAGACGGTGACGACGACGACCGCGCGCGCGGATCCTCCGCGAGAGACGGCGAGAGACGACGCGAACGACGCCGCGAACGCGTCCGAGACGATGCACCCGGCGGCGATGCCGACCGCGGAGACGACGACGCCGACGCCGCCGCCGACGACGACGACGAGCGAACACCGAACGAAGAGAGACGGTGGCGTCGTGAACGTGGAGTTTCGCCCGTTCGGTGCGCCGTTGGCGTACCTCGTGGCGTGTGAAAAGACCGGGGTGACGTGCGCGCGAGGCGCGCAGGTCAAGACGGCGCCGGCGCGCGCCGAGGCGAGACAGGGCGGGAAATTGCTCGCGACCGGGGCGCTGGAGGCGTTGGAGACGATGGAGGAGTGCTGCGAGGGGACGTCTCTGATGGGACGAGGGGCGGAGGAGAGAGGAGAGGTGTTGGCGTGGATTGAACGCGCGAAGAATTTCGCGCCGGGCGGCGGGTTCGAGGCGCAGTGCGAGGGCGCGAACGAGTATCTGGCGACGCGGACGTATCTCGTCGGACACGAGCTCACGCTGGCGGATCTCGCGATGTGGGGGGAGTTTTCGACGAATCGTCAGTGGGCGACGGTGGAGAAGAAGGGAAAGTGCGGAAGCGTGACGCGATGGTTGGCGACGGTGAACGCCGACGCCGTCGTGCGCGCCGTCGCGGACGCGGTGAACGCGGAGAACCCCGTGTTGAGTAAAAAGGCGACGACGGTGACGGAGACCGGGAAGGTCGTCGGCGCGAAAACGTCTGGATCGTTCGAGGTGGATCTACCGGGCGCCGAGGATGGGAAAGTGGTGACTCGATTTCCACCCGAGCCGAGCGGAATTTTACACATCGGTCACGCCAAGGCTGCGTTGCTCAACCACTACTTTGCGCGTCGATACAACGGTAAACTCATCGTGCGCTTCGACGACACGAACCCGGACAAGGAGAAGAACGATTTCGTCGACGGTATCATGGAGGACATCAAAACCTTGGGTCTCGATCCGGACGTGGTGACGTACACGTCGGATAGTTTCGACGCCATTCTCGAGACGGGCGAAAAGCTCATCGAGGAGGGTAAAATGTACGTCGACACCGCGGACGTCGACACCATGCGCAGCGAGCGCATGCAAAAGATTGAGTCCAAGTGCAGAAACCAGAGCGTGGACGAGAACATGCGTCTGTGGAAAGAGATGAAGAAGGGCTCCAAGGAGGGGGTCGCGTGCGCCGCGCGCTTCAAAATCGACATGTCCAGCAACAACGGATGCATGCGCGATCCCGTCGCGTTCCGATGCAACGTGGACACGCCGCACCACCGCACGGGCACCAAGTACAAGGTGTACCCGACGTACGATTGCGCGTGTCCGTTCGTTGACGCGCACGAGGGAGTCACGCACGCGCTTCGAACGAGCGAGTACGCCGATCGCGAAGAGCAATACGCGTGGATTCAACACGCCATGGGCATGCGCAAGGTGCACATCTGGGAGTACAGCCGATTGAACTTGGAGTACACGACCCTCTCCAAGCGTAAGCTTCAGTGGTTCGTCGACAACAAGCACGCGACGGGCTGGGACGATCCTCGTTTCCCCACGGTGCAAGGCGTCGTCCGTCGAGGTATGCAAGTCGACGCGCTCAAAGAGTTTATGATTTCGCAAGGCGCGAGCAAAAACGTCAACCTCATGGAGTGGACCAAGCTTTGGGCGATGAACAAGAAGATCATCGATCCGATCGCTCCTCGTCACGTGTGCGTGGACGACGAAAACGCCGTCGTCGTCAAAGTGCTCAACGGTCCGGAGGGCGAAGAGTGGTTCACCGCGCCCAAGCACAAGAAGAACCCGGACGTCGGCATCAAGGTTGTCCTGCGCATGAATGAAATCATCATCGATCAAGCCGACGCGCGAGCCATCGGCGATGGCGAAGAGTGCACGCTCATGGGCTGGGGTAACGCGATTTTCAAAAACATCGTCAAGGAAGGCGACGTTATCACGTCGATGGAGTGCGACATCAACCCGGACGGCGACATCAAGTCCACCAAGCTCAAGATGACGTGGTTGGCCAACTGGAACGAACTCGTCCCCGTCATCATGAAGGACTTCGATTACATGATCACCAAGAGAAAGCCCGAAGACACGGACGAATTCGAGGATATCGTCAACCAGAAGACTGAAATTTGCACCGCCGCCAAGGGCGACGGCAACCTGCGCGCGTACAACAAGGGCGAGGTGATTCAGATTGAACGCAAGGGTTACTTTGTCGTCGATCGTCCGTACATCAACGCGGCGAATCCGATGATTTTGTTGAACATTCCCGACGGCAAGAAGGCGTCCTGGGGCGTAGCCGCCAAGTAAACGACCGCCTTTTCTATTTCACATTCTTCATTCGTTTTCATCACAACTTCTAAAAATAATTATCGACCTACGCGCCGAGCTCAGCCTTGAGTTCGCCCGCCTCGTGCATGGCGTTGACGATGTCGTGTCCGCCGAGTAATTCACCGTTCACGTACAACTGAGGAATCGTCGGCCAATCCGAAAAATCCTTGATCACGAAGAGCAAGTTTGGATTGTAATAGTCGTCCAACACGTTCACCGTCTCGTAATCCACCATGAGCTCGTTCAACACGTTGATCATCCTGTGCGAAAACCCGCAATCGGGCTCCTCGCGCGTGCCCTTGATGAAGGCGACAATCTTATACTCCTTGACGCACGCATCGATCGCCTCCGTGAGCGCCTCGGCCGTCATTTCCGGATTCTTTCCATCGCTCAGACGCACGCACGCCTTGCTCGGCCTCGCTCGCCGCTCGCTAAACAACGTGTTCCCCGGCGCGTTCCCCGGCGGTAACCCGCCCTCAGCCGCGACGTGTTCCATCACCCACGTCTTCCACGCCGTCTGTAAATCCGCTTTCGACGCCCCCTCCATCCCCACGCACCGCACCGCGTGACAATACTGCGGCATCTCGAACGCATGCACCTTGACGCTCGCGTTCACCCGTCTCGACAACCCGACGTATTGAAGCGTCCCGCGCGCGTCGTAGATGGCGTACACCCCCGGCGAGGTGGGAATCCGCGCGTCCGCGTGTCCATCGTTCACGAGAAGCACCGCGTCCGCGTCCGCGAGTGTCATCATTTTCGACGCATCGAACACCATCGCGCGAGGCGTCGCCACCCTCCTCGTCGTCGTCGCTCCGCGCCGTGTCCCTCGCGCGCGCGTCCCGAGACCTCGCGCGTCTCCCGTCGCCCCTCGCGACGTCATCGCGCGCGCGACGTCGAGCGTCATCCCACCCCTCGATCGCTCGTTCGCCTCGCGATCGGTCCTCGCGCGCGACTTCTCTCGACGTCGTCGCGCGACGTCCGACGCGCGCGCGGGTAACAATGACATGAACGCGTCGCGACCGAGTGAGACGACCCGACCGCGCGCGAGAACTCGAAGCGACACACGCGCGCGCGACGAGCGACGAGCGACGCGACCGCGAGAATACCGCGGGAACGGAACGAACGAGAGGGGAGAAAAAACAACCATGCGGTGCGCGCGCGCGATGACGAGGAGGAGGAGGAGGAGGCGCTCGACGCGCGCGCGCGCGGTCAATCATCGATCTCGGACGAGGTGGGCGCGCTATTTTTGTGTCACTGATGAAGGTATCGGTCGACGACGTCGACGACGACGACGCTCGCGCGCAGGGAGATCGTGCACATTCAGGCTGGACAGTGTGGGAATCAAATCGGGGCCAAGTTTTGGGAGGTGCGAAGACGACGACGACGACGGGGGAGGGAACGCGCGCGGGGGGCGGGCGGGAGTCTTCGCCGCGCGCGCGAGTCAACGAGGGCGAAGGCGAAGACGCGCGAGGGATGACCGGTCGTGACGCGATGGGTGATGACTGACGCGCGTGCGCGTGAATGTTTTGTGTGTGTATGCATCGCGTAGGTCATCTGCGATGAACACGGCATCGATCCTACCGGCACGTACGCCGGCGACGCCGACTTGCAACTGGAACGCGTAAACGTGTACTTTAACGAAGCCTCGGGAGGTACGCGTTGACTTTTCGTACGCGTTTTCACTTTTCTCACGCGCGCGCGTCGATAGGTCGATACGTTCCGAGAGCCGTGCTCATGGATCTCGAACCGGGAACGATGGATTCCGTGCGCTCGGGTCCGTACGGACAAATTTTCCGACCGGATAACTTCGTCTTCGGACAAACTGGCGCCGGGAACAACTGGGCCAAGGGGCATTACACGGAGGGCGCCGAACTCATCGATGGCGTCTTGGACGTCGTGCGCAAGGAGGCTGAATCGTGCGATTGCTTGCAAGGTTTCCAAGTGTGCCACTCTCTCGGCGGTGGCACGGGTTCCGGCATGGGCACGCTTCTCATCTCCAAGATTCGCGAGGAGTACCCGGATCGCATGATGCTCACGTTTTCCGTCGTGCCGTCGCCCAAGGTGTCCGACACCGTCGTCGAGCCGTACAACGCCACACTCTCCGTGCATCAACTCGTTGAAAACGCGGATGAGTGCATGATTCTCGACAACGAAGCGCTCTACGACATCTGCTTCCGCACGCTCAAGCTCACGACTCCGACGTTTGGCGACTTGAATCATTTAATCTCCGCCGTCATGTCCGGCGTCACGTGCTGCTTGCGTTTCCCGGGTCAACTCAACGCCGACTTGCGCAAACTCGCGGTGAACCTCGTGCCGTTCCCGCGTTTGCATTTCTTTATGGTCGGTTTCACGCCGTTGACCTCTCGCGGTTCGCAGCAATACCGCGCGCTCACCGTGCCCGAGTTGACGCAACAAATGTGGGACGCCAAGAATATGATGTGCGCCGCCGATCCGCGCCACGGACGCTATCTCACCGCCTCCGCGCTCTTCCGCGGACGCATGTCCACCAAGGAGGTGGACGAACAACTCTTGAACTGCCAAAACAAGAACTCTTCCTATTTCGTCGAATGGATTCCGAACAACGTCAAGAGTTCCGTGTGCGACATCCCGCCAAAGGGTCTCAGAATGTCTTCGACGTTTATCGGCAACTCTACGGCGATTCAAGAAATGTTCAAGCGCGTCAGCGAGGCGTTCACCGCCATGTTCCGTCGCAAGGCGTTCTTGCACTGGTACACGGGCGAGGGCATGGACGAGATGGAGTTCACCGAGGCCGAATCCAACATGAACGACTTGGTCTCCGAGTACCAACAGTACCAAGACGCGAGCGCCGAGGAGGAGGGCGAGTTCGACGAGGAGGACGGCGAAGAAGCGTTCGCGATGTGAGCGAGCGTCGCGAGAGCGTCAAGATAATCACAAGAAGACTCGCGCGAAGAATAAGCGACGGAACCGCGCATCAGGTGACACGATCACCGCGAGCGCGCCGCGCCGAGGCGTCTCGAGCGCGCGAATCGACGCGCGCGGGCTCTCCGAGTTCGCGTCGTACTCGTTTAAATATTACAAATCCTCTCCGCATCACGTCGTCTCACTCGATCGTATCGGTCTCTTCGTCGCACACGCGCAGTTTTTCGCTCAGCGCGCGCGACAATTTCTCTAAACCGCCGTTTTGTTTCTCCAACTGTTTCACTCGCGTTCTCAGCGTTTCTCGTTCGTCGAGGAGTTCTATCATCGCCACGTCAGCCTTTTGTTTCATCATCTGCGCCTCGAGCTTCGCCTTTTCGTTCGTCAGCGCCTCATTCCTCGCCTTGGCGAGCTCTTTTTGAAACTCCTCGAACGCGGAATCGTTCGTCTGTGTCATCTCCTTGAACTCTTCGAATTTCTCCCCAAACGTTTTCAAATCCTTTGTGAGCTCGTCCTCGCGCGCGCGTCTCTTCACGATCTCTTCTCGCGCCTCTCGCAGTTCTTCCACCAGCACCGCGCGCATCTCCTCCGCGTGCGTCATCTTCGCCTCGCACAGCTCCTCCATCGTCGCCATCGCGTTCCTCGACCGCTCGGCGTGCTCCGCGTGCGCGGCGCACTTTTCCTCTAAGATTTTCTGTTGCTCTCGCAACAAATCAATCTGCGCGTCCGCGCGCGCCGCCGTCTCGTCCTGCGTCTCGGCGCGCGCGCGAATGCTCTCTAATTCGTCCCCGACGCGTTTCGCCAGGTCCGCGTGTCGGGACTCGAGCTCATCGTTCCGTCGTCGCAGCTCGCGCGCGACGTTGGCCAGAGTTTCGTTTTGCTCCGTCTTGGACGTGAGCTCCATCGCGAGCGCCACCGCGTCCGCGCGCGCGGCGTTGAGCGCGCGCTTGGCGTCGTCGGGAACGCCGGGAACGTTTTCTCGCGCGCGAGGCGCGTCCGTCACCATGGCGCGTCGCGCGGGACGCGTCGCGCGTCGTGAAATCACGAGCGCAGCGCGTCACTCTCGAGCGGGCGACGCGACGGACGGGCGGACATGTCGCTCGCCGAGCTCGACGCGCTGCGCGCGGCGTACGTCGACGCCGAGGAGTGGATGCTCGAGGGCGTGTGCGCGTCGCTCGACGCGCTTCGAGGCGACCGCGCGGCGGTGCGAGAGACGCTCGTGTCGTTTCTCGGGGCGCCGGCCACGGAAGAGGCGTTGGACGCGCTCGCGGATCTCTGGGCGCCTCGCGGCGGCGGTGGCGGGCGCGGAGACGCGTCGGGGACGTTCGGGACGAGCGCGTCGACGAGCGCGACGCGCGCGGGGGGCGGTTCGCGCGAGCAGGGTGGGGGGCAGAGCGGCGGGACGTCTTCGGCGTCGGCGACGGCGAGAGCGAACGCGAAGAGTCGGGACAGAGCGCCGGCGAGGGAGACGCGCGCGGTGCGGTTCGTGGAGAAGAAGAGCGCAAAGTCCAAAGCGGTGAGCGATGCGCGCGAGATTGGTCCGGGTGACGAACTCGCGCCCGGAGATTTAGCAAGGTCGTACGTGAACTGTCTCGAGTGCGGGAAAATTTTCGATTTGAGAGCCAAGGACGGCGTGCTCTCGCAGGTAGCCTTAGAGTTTTTAGAGCAGAGCGCGCGGTGCACGCACTGTGGTGCGTACGTGGAGGTGACGCTCGCGGACGGGGTGACGCGCTTCCGCGGCGGCGGTGGTAAAGACGTCGCCCCCGCGTCGACGTCGGCGTCCTCGGGCGGCGACGTCTTCGAGCGTCTCGGCAAGATTAGTCTAGGCACGGCAGACGCCCCCGACGACGATGAGGCGGCCGCCGTCGCCGCCAAGGACCGTCTCGTGCACTTTGACAAGACGAGCGCCAAGCGAACGACCGTCATCGACGACCAATCCGAGTGGTTCGAGATCGACGGCAACGCCTGGCTCGACGAATCCGAACGCGAGGAGCTCAAGCGCCAGGCGCGAGAGATGGCCGAGGCCGAGGCCGAGGCTAAGCGCAAGGCGCGCACGACCTGGACCCTCGACCTCGTCGGACGAAGAGTCGTCGCGCCGTCCTCATCCGACGCCGAGGCCGACGCGTCGTCGCGCGCCTCGGACGACCGCGCGTCCGACGACGCGCTCGCCGCCGCCAAGGCGATTCGCGCCGCGTTGGCCACCAACGAAGAGCTCGCACAGGGCGGCGGCGGCGCCGCCGCCTCCGCCGTCGAGACCGCTCGCGAGCTCGAGCGTCGAGTCTTCGTCGATCCTCGCGCGAGTCTCCGCCCGTCCTTCCTCGCCGCCGCCGCGCCGAAACCGCCCAAGACGCGCGCCGAAACCGCCGAGGACGCGTTTCGGCGCGCCACCGCGTCGTCCACGCGCGTCTTGGACGACAATCCCTTCGACACCGTCCTCACCGAGCTCGGATTCGTCGAGCACGCCTAGGTAATATCGACCGTCTTTCCCGTCTCTCGCGTCTCTCGCGTCTCTCGCGTCCCGCCGTCCCGGGCCCCACAATATTCCTTTTTTGTTTCCCTTTTCCCTTTTCCCTCGACCGGCGTCAGAGCGTCCCGCGCACGACTCGCGCGCGCGCGCGCTGGGTACACGCGCGCGCACGCGCACGCGCGCCCGCGTCACACCGTCGTCGTCTCGGCTCTCGGCCCTCTCGGCCTCGTCGCGTCGCGTCGCGTCGTCGTCGTCGTCGCATCCTCGGGACGAACGAACGAACGAATCGGTCGGTGCCGACTGAGCGGTCGTCATGGTCAAGTTCGGACGGCGATTAGCGTCCGAGGCGATCCCGTCGTGGGCGGAGCATTACATCGATTATCGCGCGCTGAAAAAACTCGTGTACGTGGCCAAGGAGGACGGCGCGAGGGAGGACGAGGAGGCGTTCCTGAGGGCGCTCAGGGGGGAGATTGAAAAGTCGAACGCGTTTTACGCGGATAAAGAGAGTAGATTGAAGGAACAGTTGGACGCGTTGGAGGTGACGATACGAAGTGAACACGCGAGTGAGGATGAAGCGACGCTTCGTCGAGCGAAACGCGCGCTCGTGCGGGAATTTTATCCAGAGTTGAGCGAGTTGAGAGAGTTTGTGGTGCTCAATTACACCGCCGTCGTCAAGGCGGTGAAAAAGTTCAACAAGAATTGTAAGCGGAGCGAGAACGCGGTGAGCATTCTGAGCGAGTATTCGATGTTTTATTCCCTCGGATTGGCCAAGTTGGTGACGAGGACGGAGATGCTCGCCGTGCACGCGGGACCGACGGCAAACGCGAGGCAACTCGAGGATTCAATTTGTCCGGTGTGCGATGAAGTCTTGAGTAATCCCGTGGTTTTGCCGAGTTGCAGGCACAAGTTTTGCTTCAAGTGTATCATCAACGCCGCGCCTTCGGCGGGCACGCCGCTCATCACGACGCGTTCGGTGCATGATTTGAACGAACTCAACGAGGTCGATTCTCCGATTATGAAAACCCCGGCACAAAAAGTTGGGCTTTTCCCCGGTCGTTGTCCAGTCTGTCGAGTGAAGGATGATACGAACGTTGACGGTCGAATGTTCAAACCCGACTCGAATTTGGAAGAGCTCATCAAGAGAAACTTCAGCGAGCACGACCTCGCGGATACCGATGCGGAAGAACTCGACGCGGCGGAAGAGCCGGTGGCGAGCAAACCGTCTCCCGATTTCGATCAAGCGCCGACGATTCGCAAGGTTCTGCTCATCGCGGTGGCGGGTTGTCGTGTCGACGCGATGCTATCGGCGAACACGCCGACGCTGAAATCATTCATTCGTGGAAATAAGAATGCGTGTTTTTCTCTCGACATGCGCGCGAGCGCCATGAGGTGCTCGACGAGTGCAAACTCACCCATGTTGCCCGTCCTCACCGGCCAGTCGGTCAGCGTTCTGCAGGCGATCGATGAGAGCGAAGATGCGACGCTTTCGTCCATCTACGATCGATTGAAAGAGACTCGTTCGTGGATCAAAGGAGCGTGCGCCATCGGCGAAGCCGAGGATCTCGACAAGTTGATTTGCAAGGAGACCAAGTCTCTCTTGGGGCCCGCCGGTCAACACTCGGACGCTGACGCCGTCAAGGCGGTCGTATCTTCTCTTGGTGCGCCCGAAGTCCCCGACCTTCTCTTGTTACATCTCGGCGACATTCAAAACACGGGATTCGTGCGCGGTTTCGGTCCGCACGTCGACACGTACATGGACACCATCGAGTCGACGGATAAGAAGCTCGGCGAAGTCATCGGCGCTCTTCGCGATCGTCAACTCGAGTTCGCACACGAAGACTGGCTCGTCATGATTACCTCTCCCTCTGGCGGTACGTGCCGTCACGACATGCCGGCTGGCATGCAAGGTCAATTCGACGCCTTTGACTGGAGCGACGGCGGCGGTCGACAACTTCGATCGAACGGCGTGAGCGGTCTCCTCGAATTACCTCAGCACAGTGCGGGCTGGGTTCTCGTGGAAAGCGGTCCTCGCGTCGACATGTCTGGTGAATTACTCCCCGCGCCGTGTGACACTGACATTGCTCCGACTATTCTCGATCACTTCGGCGTAGCGCCGCGTCGCGAATGGGCCATGGATGGTGAAGATATGCTCGCATTCCGTCGACGCGAGGCGATGGCAAAGGACCCAATGGTGCAGTCTCGTCTTAAGAATACGAAGAATGGTTTCGAGCAACGTCGCGTCAGCAATCCGATGCTCGGTTTGACTCCGTTCTCTTCCCACTTGCCCGGTTTGTTTGAACCGGCTGGTTGTGCCGTCATCGGCCACAGAGGGTTACAGGCGAATCGCGCCCCTGGAAGTGGCATCCGCGAAAATACGCTTGCGTCTTTCACCGCCGCGTCGCGAGGCGGTGCCGAATGGTGTGAATTCGACGTGCAAGTCACTTCGGATGGCGTTCCTGTCGCGTGGCACGACGACGTCGTCATCGTTCGACGCGGTCAAGGTCCATTGGAATACTTTAGCGTTCGAGAGATTGAATGGGCCGATCTGAGAGAATTGTCTCGCCTCGCGCGCATCACGGCTATGCGCGCCGTGGATGCCGTTCCGATTGAAAAGTCCGTCATCACGTCGGGCGATGAGGACGAGGACGATGATTACGACGAGGACGAGAGCAACGAAGTCACCTTTTACAGAGTATTCGGCGACGATAAGGAGCCAAAGCCGTGGGTCATGGAAATTGAAGACGAAATTCCGACGCTGGGTCAAATCCTCACGCACACGCCGAAAGAGCTTGGCTTCAACATTGAGCTCAAGTACGACGAGGAAAACAGTTGCGACACCCGGCGGTTAGTGGCCGAACTTCGTGCCATTCTCGCCGTGTGCATGTCGCAACCAGGTCGCAGAATCGTGTTCTCTTCCTTCGACCCCGACGCTGTGCTCCTCATGCGCGCTATCCAAGGTTCGTATCCGGTCATGATTCTGACCGACGGCGAGCCGGATCACGCCGATCCTCGACGTCGTTCCGTGGCGGCGGCGATGGAGGTCGCGCTCGAGGGCGGTTTGTGCGGCGTCGTGTCCGACGTCAAGGCCATCATGGACAAACCATCAGACGCCGTGGACGTTCGAGATAGTGGATTGTTGCTCGCCACCTACGGCGAAGGGAACGATGACGACACGAAGTCATCGACGCAAGTTGAACTCGGCGTGTTCGGAATCATCACGGACGCCGTGCCCGCAGTCGCGAAGAGGTTCAACGCGGCCACCGTGCAACCGGGTAACATTGCGCCGGCCCTCGCCCCGCTCGTGTCTCCGTCCGTTAACGCGGCGAGCGCGGCGGCAAAACTCGGTAAACTGGAGCTCGACGCAGTCATGAGATCGAAGTGGTACAAACTTTCCGACGAAGGTCAGAAGGAGGAGATGCGGCAGTACACGGCGAGCGGCATCCGCCCAGAATCTCCCAAGCTCCGCCCGAGACGAGAAAGCGCCTGCGACAGCGCATCCTCCGAGACTGGCGATGCGCCCGAACGCCCGGAGTCTCCAGATTCATTCCAAGTCCAAAAGACGAGAAACAACGAGAAATGGACGGGTTTCCCGCAATTTCAACGCGGACGCAAGCACGGCAAAGCCTCGCTCGCCGGCGTTCAGCCCTCCGTCACCAAAGTCGTGAGTCCGTGAAAGAGTGCGCGCGACCACTCAATAGCATCATCCTTCTACTATAATTATGCGCGACGCGATCCACTCTGGATCGCAAGAGGCGCGCAGTGTTGTATCTTCTTGTAATAATTTGCAGCCATCGGTAGTCATCACTGGGTCGCCGCACACACAGCCTCGCGCGCGTCGCGCCACCCATCGGCCCGCGCGCGGGCGACGCGGGCGGCACGAGCGAGCGTTCCGACGTCATCGCTCGCCTCGCGCGACGCTTCGTCGTCGACGCGACGTCATGAAACTCTTCACCTTTCACATCTTCAACGCTCGAGGCGAGTGCGTGCACTCGCGCGACTGGGCGCGCGAACGCGTCGTCGTCGATGAGACGACCGAACACAAGACGCTGTTCGGTCTGCTTTTCACCCTCAAAGACTTCGCGCGACAGCTGGATCCGACGAACGGCGAGGACGGGCCGTGTAACTTTTACGCCTTTGCCACGAATGTCTACAAGTTGCACTACTTTGAAACCGCCACCGGATTACGGTTTCTCTTGACGACGGACGTCGCCGCGGGGGATTTACGATCGATGATGCGGCACATTTATTCAAATTTGTTCGTCGAGTACGTGGCGAAGAATCCAGCGCTCGCGCCGACGGAACCGTTCGAGTGCGCGGCGTTCGACAGAGCGTTGGACGCGTACGCCTCGGCGCTCGTCTCGCCGTGAACGCGCGTCGTTCGAGCACAGCGTTCGAGAGCCGCCTTTAAACCGTAGACAATGAGACAATGTATGTATTAGCGTAGGAATGTAGTCTGATTCGCGTCGCGAGACACGCACCGCGTCGTGACGGCGTTCGCCGCGCGTTGGCGAAGCCGTCTCGACGCGACGGCTCGGACTCCAGACGCGCGACCCGATTCCTCAGAACGAGACGTGCTCGCGCGTCCGTACTCGCGTCGAAAGCGCCGCTCAGCGCGATGGCGGGACCGAACGCGGATCCGCCCTCCGACGCCGCGCCCGCGTCGACGCCGGCGCAACCGCCGCCGGCGCAAGCGAACGGGTCGCGAGATAGATCTGCGAACGCGGTGGAGAGCGGGGCCGCGATGGCGCCGCGGCGTCACGAGAACTGGGGCGCGCGGAGCGTGGAGTGCTATGAAAAGTTGGAGCAGGTCGGCGAGGGGACGTACGGTCAGGTGCGCGCGACGACGCGCGCGAGGCGCGGGCGACCCGTCCGAGGGGGAGGTTTGAGCGACGTTCCTCGGGGGCGAGTCGCGAGCGACGAGCTCGCGAGTCGACGCGCGCGAGGATGAGAACTATGACTGACGTGTGACGCTTCGAACGCAGGTGTACATGGCGCGATGCAAAGAGACCCAAGATATCGTGGCGCTGAAGAAGATTCGCATGGACAATGAGAAGGAAGGGTTCCCCATCACCGCGATTCGAGAAATTAAAATCTTGAAGAAACTGCGACATAGAAACATAATCGATTTGAAGGAGATCGTGACGTCGAAGGCGAGCGCGGCGAACGGGCACAAGGGTAGCATTTACCTCGTGTTTGAGTACATGGATCATGATTTGACGGGATTGGCGGAACGTCCAGGGATGAAGTTTACTTTGCCGCAAATCAAATGTTACATGAAGCAGTTACTGCACGGCTTGCATTTCTGTCACAATAATAACATTCTTCATCGTGACATCAAGGGAAGCAACTTGCTCATCAGCAACAAAGGGGTGTTGAAGTTGGGGGACTTTGGGTTGGCGAAGTCAATCACGAACGAGCAAGCGGCCCCTTTGACGAATCGCGTCATCACTCTGTGGTATCGCCCGCCCGAGCTTTTACTCGGTGCGACCTCATACGGTCCGTCCGTTGATATGTGGAGCGTTGGATGTATTTTCGCGGAGTTGGTGCACGGCAGACCGATTTTGCCGGGAAAGACCGAATTGGAGCAACTCGACCTCATTTTCAAGCTATGCGGAACTCCCACGCCAGAGAACTGGCCGGACGCCGAAAAGCTTCCGCACGCGAAGCACTTCAAGCAAAAGAAGCACTACCCGAGACGATTGCGCGAGGTCTTCAATCGTTTCTCTCCGTGCGAGAAGGATTTGCTCGAGAGATTCTTAACTTTGGATCCGACGAAGCGCATCTCCGCAAGAGAGGCTCTCGACTCTGATTGGTTTTGGGAAGATCCCTTGGCGTGTGATCCGGGTGATTTACCGCGTTACGAACCGTCTCACGAGTTCCAAACGAAGAAGCGACGTCAAGAGGCGAAGAGAATGGGTGAGCAGAACAAGAAGCAGCGTACGGAAGAACGCGCACCGCCGCCACCACCGCAAGAAATGAAGCGGGGTCCGAGTGGTCCGAATCATGGTCCTCGCGGCTCGCAGGGCGGTCGGCCTCACCACGGCCATCGTCCCGGCGGGCAGGGCTCATCTGGTGGCCGTTACGGCGCTGGATCTGCTGCTTCGGGATGGTCCGCCGGCGGTGTGCAAAAAAAATCTTACTCGCGCGGAGGAAGTTCCTTGGGCGGTTACGGAAGCGTAGGCGGCGGCATGAACAGTTTAGGAGGCAAAGTTGGAAGTTACTCAAATTTGAACAAATCGATGAACAAGTCTGGAGGGGGCTCGTACAGCGGTTACCGCGGAAGCAAGACAGCTGGATGGGCAGCCGGCGGCGGTTCAGGTGGACAACAAAAAGCGGGATGGACCGGTTCCAAAAAGGATGAAAAATAGACACAAAATCGCCAGTATTGATCAATCTGGGAGTTTAGGCGTCCGTCCGCAGCGATGTGGGCGCGAACGCAATTTAGGATTATGTATTCTTCATTTCTCGAAATTCGTGACGCGAGAATCGACACACCTCATCACTCTCTCGCACGTTCGCAGTCGCGCGGCGTCTCGACCGCGCGCTCGCACACGACGTGCTCGACGTCCCACGCGTCGGTTCAGCCGTTCGCTCACGTCACGGACTCGAGAGATGGATGATCGTCGCAAATCACAAGCGCTGGCGCCTCGAGCGGTGCAGCTTCCATCCGTCTCTCGCGGCCGCGATGTCGCGTTTCCGAGCGGCGACGCGCGCGCGGAGCGTTACGAGACGCGAACGTTTTCGCGAACCACCGTTTTGAGCGGGCCGTCGTCCCACCAAGGCTCGGGGACGTTGAGCGGACTACGAGCGGAAACAGGTGCCTGCTTCTCGTCGCGTCGAGACGATCGCGCGTCGCGCAAATCGAATCGATCAGTCGGCGAGCGACTGACGATGATGACGCTCGTTTTCGACGCGCGCAGGTAGAATCGCGTCCGAGTACATCGCGATGAAGTCGACGAATGTGGATTTGCGACGCGCGAACGATGAGCAGCAAGAAGAAATTAAACGTTTGGAGAAGGAACGCGGCGCGGCGTTGGCGCAATGCGCGGCGCTCAAGGCGACTCTAGAGACGGATCGACAGCAACGGCGCGAGTTGTTGACGAAGCAGCAATCCCTCGAAGACACGGTCGATGGGATACGCTCTCAACAGATCCGAGCCGCGGAATTACTGGAGGAGGCGAAAGGTAACTACGACGTGTCTTCGAAAATAGTTAGCGATCGGCTCGCCGACGACGAACAAATCGTCGCTCGTCTGAAAACGTTGTCGGAAGAGCTGCTTCTCAGGAAGGAAGAGGTTGAGGGGTTGAAATCACACAAGCGTAAAGCGAGCGTCGATATGGGTGAGCTCCAAACCAAGCTCGAGGACGTCTCTGAAAAACTCACCGCGGCGGAAGAGGAGAAGAAAAGTAAGAGCGTCGAATTGGATACGCTGAACACTGAGCTTGAAAAGAGTAAACAATCCTCCTTTAGAAAGGACGAAATGTTGAAAGAAATGCAAGACGAACACAAATCACTCGAAACGAATTTAAGGGCGCTCTATGAAGATAAGCTGAGGATCAGTAATGCGCGACTCGAGGAAGAGATCGCAGCCAACGCGACTGAGCGAGAGGCTATTCGAAAGCTCGAAGAGAAAAACGATGCGATCGAGTCCGAGTTAGCAAGTCTGAACGAAGAGCTCGGCGTACAGTTGAAGGAGCTTCACACACTCAGAAGTGTAGTGCCGGCTCTGCAAAGCGACTGCGCTGAACTTCGCGAGCAATGCGACGGCGGCGTGTCCAAAATTCTCGAGATGAAAAATGAGAGCAACGACCTCACCCAAGCTCTCCAGCGCAAGAAGGCTGAGTTAAAAGTCACCGAGAGTCGCGTCGAGGAAACTGAAACTCACAATCAACAGCTGTCTAGAGAGGTGAAAGATCTTTCGATGCAAATCGAGACTCTTCGATCGAAGTTGAATGAAGAGCACGAGCGAGTGCGCGAAAGCAAATCGCACGAGGCGGAGCTCAGCGCAAAAATAGACGAGGAAGTCGGAGCCCTGAGGAAACAAAACAAGGAATGGATGATGCAAAAGGATGAAGAACACGCGAAGGTCATGCGTGAGAAAGATGAACACATCGCATCGCTCAATCAGACTTTGGAGAACGCTCTCAAGGATTTGCGTGACGCGCAAGAAGTACGCAAATCGGAACAGCAACTCACCGATTTGAAGCGGGCACGAAGAGAAGAAGAGCTTTCTGCGCATGTTCGAAAACGAGCGGTCGACAGATCAACCACCAAGCTCGCCAACGAGGTCGCGGTACCGACACCTCGTCCCGGCGCGAACAAGCGCCGCGCTCGATCGCGGCCGCGCTCGATCGTCGAACGCGAGTCGCCGCCGGCGGCAACTCGTGTGTTGCCCTTACCCGAAGAACGCGCCCCAGCTCCATCAAGCTCGAAGAAGAAATCGAGACCGAAGAAAAAGTCGAAAAAAGAGCTGAAGAATGAGGTACGCGCTTTCGCGAATACCGCTCTCGAGGAGGACGAAGATTTCGATCCTTTCGCTTTCGCCGAAACCTCATAGAACGACTAGTACGGAGATACATGCATTAAAACACTACGCTGAGACTATTCGATCAGTCCTTCGTCTTATACCCGGTGTGGATCGCCACCATACCACCCGTGAGATTTTCGTACGTGACGTGTTTAAACCCGACGTCTTGCATCATCTCCTTGAGTTGTTCCTGACGAGGAAACTTTCTAATGCTCTCCACCAAGTATTGATACGACCCTCGATCGCGCGCGACGATCTCACCGAGCTTGGGAATGACGTTAAAGCTATAAAAGTCGTATACGCTTCTCAGCACGTCGTTTTCCACGTGACTAAACTCGAGAATCATGTACTTTCCGCCCGGCTTCAAACACCGATACGCATCCGCCACCGCCGCCTTGGTGTTCGTCACGTTTCTCAATCCGAACGCGATCGTGTAGACGTCCACCGAACCATCTTCCACGGGTAACTTTTCAGCGTTACCCTCGAGCCAACGCAATTGATCCTGTCTCAATCCACGCTGCGTCGCCCGCTTCACGCCCTCTTCCAACATGGCCGGGTTGATGTCGCTCACAATCACCTCCCCGCGCGTCTTCTCGTCCAACACCTGTCCGTCCAACTCTGCCTCGCGCTCCGTCCGCTGCAGCGCCCGCAACACGCGAAACGCGATGTCACCCGTCCCGCCCGCGACGTCCAGGTGCGTCATCCCCGCGAACACGCCGACTTTCGAGACGAAGTAATCCTTCCACAGTCGGTGCACGCCCGCCGACATCAAATCGTTCATCACGTCGTACGACGGCGCCACGCGCTCGAACACGCCTCGGACCAACGATTCCTTCTCGCTCGCGTCCACCTCGACGTACCCGAACGACGCCTTGGCGTCCCCGCTCGCGTCCTCGCGCGCGTCCTCGCTCGCCCGCGCCTCGGCACCGACCGCATCGCGCACCGACGTCGACGACGCCGACGACGCGAGCGCGCGCGCGGTCGACGACGACGCGATGCGTCGCACCGCGCGCGAGGTCAACGCGCGCAACATCCCGTCTCGGCGTCTCTCGTCTCTCTCTCGCGCGCGTTTTGTGAGGACGCCGCTCGAGGAAACCCCGTACGGCACCATTCATCGTCGACGACGATCGATTCGTGCGCGCATCTTCGCGCGCTCGCGACGACCGCGCGCGACGGGTGATTGACCATGCGCGCCGCTCGAGGGATGATTCGCGCGCTCGCGCGCGCGGCGCGCGACGCGGAGGCGACGAACGCGACGGCGCTTGTGGATACATCGATGATGATGACGACCGCGACGTCGCGCCGCGCGTACGCGTCGGCGGCGTCGGCGCAACCGCTCTTGGTGACGATGATCGGCGTGCACAAACCTCTGAACGAGGTGCACCGAAAGATTGAAGCCGCGGGGGCGGAGATTAAAGAGTCGAGAAACGTCAGACTCGGCGGTCGGTCCAGTAACATGTTCCTCGTCGCCAACGCGGACGCGATGGCGATTAAGAAACAATTCGAGGGCGAGGCGTTCGATTTCTTTTCGGTGTACCCCGCCAGGAATACCGTGCAAGATTTGAAGGGACCGTACTGCGAGACGTCTCCGTTGTTGCCCTTCGTGCGCCGCGCGACGATGTCGGTGCCTTATAAAGTCGACATCGTCAACGAAATCACGGATTTCTTGTGCGGGAAGGGGATCACGCTGACGCACATGGACGAGTATCGATCGGGGAAAGACGTGGTGTTGGAGTGCATCCTGCACTTACCCACCGGTCTCGCCGAGTTTCCAGCCATCGATGATAAAACGGTTCTGAAGAAGCTCGAGAGCTTCGGCGTCTCGGTTTCGGAATTCGGCCGCGTCGAGGGACGACCTCGTGAAGAAAAGGCGGCGCG
>MDTE01036811.1_pt1 | contig 18434 bp, 17 predicted proteins | sample 811231 | NCBI WGS metagenome assembly MDTE01 (sample SAMN05326651, study PRJNA326480) | marine metagenome | isolation source: seawater | place: Indian Ocean: Red Sea | collected 2010 | reverse complement strand
CAGACCTTTGTAATCGAAATGAGCTCTGGCACGTTAAGCAATATTGAAGGCTATCTGTCCGACGAAGCAGATGCGGTTATTACGATTAACCGCACAGATCTGGATACAGTGTTAATGGGTCAAGCGACCTTGATGGAACAATTGCAGAATGGTCTGGGATCGATTGAAGGAGACGCTTCTGTTCTCTTATCCATGGCGGCGGTGCTTACTGTCTTTAATCCGGGGTTCGAAGTATTGCCGGGGACATTGCCTCAGTAGCGCATTATTCCTAGATACTGCATAAAAGCAGCAATAAGCACATTCGCTAAGAAATTCTAATCGTGCGCGGAAACTGAGCATAGTTTTCCCAACGACTAGCTTTTTCCGGCATTTCTTCCTCCGTAAATTGCACATGCCCATTTATATCAGTGGCGCGAGAGACAAGTGTATGATCGCCAGGAGATGGGTCCCAATCCATAGTAAACAGCTTCCATGAATAACGAGTTGATCTAGGATCTAGAGTTGCCTCGCGCCAAGGCCCTCCATCAATACTTATTTCGACATTACGAAGAGGTGTTCCATCTGTTAAAACAAATCCGGTTATTTTGTGTTGTGAACCGAGTCGTGTGACACGAACGATGGCTGATTTTAGTTGAATTTTGGTAACTGAATTTTCTACCCATCTCTCTTCTCCGCCAATCATTTCTTTCTTTAAAGTTACATAATCGCGCCCCATAAAACGACCCATGTAACGTCGATCTTGGATATGAATTTGTGTCAACCACTTAACGTTTGCCACACCGTAATAACCTGGCACAACTAAGCGTAGTGGACGACCGTGACCTTGCGGTAAATCTTCGCCATTCATTTCTAGAGCAAGTATATTTTCTTCTCGCATCGCTTCCGCGACAGGTAAACTTCGGGCAAAAGATTGCTCAACCTCTGTATCTCTGTTCGGAATTGCCTCAGTTCCGCTATCTGCTCCAAAAAAAACTACTTCTGTACCTTCAGAGCTGACTCCGCTCGCATTAAGAATATTTCTAAGTCGAATTCCTCTCCAATTCGCATTGCCGACCAGACCTTGAAATCTACCAGCATTGTTTCCGCCACATTCGAAACCGGCATCAATATCGAACTGGCTCATGTTTTGCAAATCTTCTAATGTGTATTCACGCTCTTCGTCGACTAAACCGGTTACCTTAAGTCTATAGTCGTCTAAGTCTATCTCTGGTTGACCGTAATGTTGGACAACGTAAAAATCTATGTTGTCTGTATAGAAATCTGAAATCATTCTTGTGTCTAACCAATGGGGTGCCCCAGGTCGAGCAGGACCTCTGCTATAGTCTTCTGGCATATCACTGAATGGCACTAGTTCCTCCCCTTGCGCCAATGCTGGGAGAATCCAATGCGGTACACTAGCAACTGCGCTCAGAGCTAATCCGGAATTAATCGTCTTTTTTATAGCCTCTCGACGAGTTACTTTTTCATCTGTCATTGATTTTTCCTCATTTCTTGTTTTTCTTCGTGTTCATAGAAATCGTAAGGCTTCCAAAATTCAGCTCGATATTTATTTGGATCCGCCAAGATTTCAGACCGAGCCTCAGTCACTTCTTCAACTGTCAGTTTCTTAAAATCATCAGGTAAAGTATTGCTGCTGAACTGCTCCAGCATCCAGTTCAAAACATCTGTTAATTCTGCATTGGTTATTGGTGCATGTGCTGAGCCAGGCACTTGTGCAAGATAACTACGCATTTCTGGCACAACCATCATAGACCCAAGCTCATTGCGTAAATTGGGGACATTTGGTGGGTTACCTTCACCATGGGGAAGATGGCACCCACTGCAATAGAGTAAATAGTTTATGCGTGGACTAGCTGCAAAAACACTCGACATTAACAGAATAAAAACGGTTAAAATTAATGTTAGGTGCTTAAACATACGATTGCCTTAATCGGTTTCGTCCTGGGCGCCTAATACCAGTGAAACGGTGCAATGGTAACTGGTGTTTTCCGTTCCGAAGCACCACAGTATCGTACTGCTATTACTATTAAAGTAAACTGGTTTGTCGCCTTCGGTATTGTGGCAACCGCAACGGGCGCACACTGCTTTGCCGCAGCAATCGTTATAAGACATTAGGTAATTCCGGCCGTCTACCGGATTAGTGCAGGTTCCCACCCAGGTGATGGGTGATGCTTCGGAACCAGGAGGGCAGGAGGTATAGGAACCACCACAACAGGAACAGAGGGTTCCACTCATTGCACAGTAACGCCAGTATTCACAGCTTTGAGGGTCACCGACTTCAAGCACGGAGTCTTGAGCAAAAGAGCGAGCCACAGGCAGCAATGGAAAAGATGCTGCGCCAGCGATAAACATACCTAACTTGGATAAAAAATTCCGCCGCGACAGTTTGCGCGCTAGTGCAAGGCTTGTGCGACGAGCGTTATCATCGATCCAGTAATAAGTCTTATCGAAAATTTTTTCTATATTCATGAGCGTTGTTCCACTGCTGATGCTACGTATTCCGAGTCGTTGGTATCTAATTGGGAACTCACGTACTCCTGTACCGTAGCAATTCCACTATCCATCGACTCAATTAAACTTTCTAAATGCTCTCTTGTATTGACTAAACCTTTACTCTGCAATGTGCCATCTGCACTGATGAGTACGGCAAAAGGGAGTTTGCTAACCTGATAGGACATTCCCAAGGCTTGAGAAACAAAATAAGGGCTGTCTTCTATTTGGAGGTCTTTTACATATTGTCTATGTTGTTCAATTTCTTCACCATCGCTACCGAAAAATAATTGCATGCGAGAACGTTCTGATTTTGCTAATGACTTCGCAGTTGGCACGAGAGATTTGCAAACCGGGCAGGTAGGAGAGATAAACAATATAAAAGAAGCAAAACCTTTAGTGCTTTTGCCGCCGATAGTATGCAGGCTTCCGTCCAACGCGGTAAGATTTAGTTCTTCTGTCAGTTCACCTACTTTTGGTCCATTAGTAGGTTGCAGTGCACCTGCCGGCGCAACCCGTTCATGCAGAATTCCTATTTGTCGTGTTAAGGCGAATACCAATAAGGCTAAAACCACAACGATTAGCCAAAGCACGATATTAGAAATGACGAGCGTTTCAACCACCGCCATTCCTCCAGGCACCGATTGCATTATGATTGCTTAGCAACTGGTTAACTGCGCTGTAGATTAGTAGGGCGCTAATCAGTCCTACTGTGATATCAAACATGTCCACCAACCCTAATGCTCTTTCCGATCTAGGTAGCACAGCGACCAAAGATAAGGCGATTAAAAGATAGTTGCGAAGAACCAGTCCCGCAGATAACTGCTGTATGCCGGAATCTAAGTCTTGTTTACCGGCAAACACTGAAAATCCGCAGCCACAATCAATATACGTTCTACCGCGAAGCATGTTTATCGAAATAGCCACTACATATATAGAAAGAAGAACTGCGCTGAACAGATAGGTCAAAACTGAGTCTCCAATTAGCCAACCAATGCCCAACGCAGTTTCAATAACGCCTATCATTACTACTGTTGGCGGAACCCAACTTGTTGGCAATACTTGGTAGGCTTCGACTATTCCTTGAAAGCGTAAGCGATTACTCAACTTATGTGCACCTGCGACCAGGAACAGCAGGCTGAAACCTAAAGAAAGCAATATATGTATCACAGGATCAATCATCGTGTACTTTTAGAAATCTTCAAAGTGAGTAGAGTCAGGAATTTGGATTGAGCGCTCTTTAATAAAAGTAAACGCGTCATAAACGTGGTTACCACCTTGAGCGTCGGCGACTAGAAGTTTTGGCTCATCTTCTTGTGTGACCATGATGCTATTTGCCGGAGGATCCATTGGAATTCTGCCGACACGGCGTTGCGTGTTGGAATCTATAACCCAGATCTCGGTACCCGGTTCGTGATGGGTATCAATTGGGCCCTCGTGCATGGCGATATAAATTAATCCGGTGTCATGATGAGCTGTAATAATTTCATTACGACCACCCGGCTGCCAGGCATCTTCACCATCGAGATGGGGTTTCCAGCCATCACTAATGATTATTTCATCGTCGTCGGTGGTTGCATGAAATATTACGCCGCGATGGGTAACTAACCACCAGCCGTCAGTACTTGATGCAACACGATCAAAGACAGCATCGTCGATTACATTAAAGAAGATATCGCTGCGTACTCGATTTTCTTCGAATCCACTAATGTCTAATTGAATAAGCTGAATTGTTCCATCACCGCACACCTGCATGAAATCATTTTGAGCGATGGGCATAAGCACAGCGCAACCCGGCGTTGATGCTTCATAAACAAAAACTCGGTCCTCTAGGTCTACAATCGATACTGAATGCCCTGGATTCATATTCACTAGCGCGAGGTGACGACCATTGTTCAACAAACCCAGATGACTTCGGACTTCCAGTCGTGCCATATGGTTTGGGATCTCAATTTCCGCAATAGGGCTTAGATTTTCATAATCGTAAACTGCAACGATATCGGTTCGATCACCATAAACTCCCCGAGATAAATACGACTCGGCCGCATAAAATTCACGTCGCGGCCAGTAGTGTGTCACAGCAGGGGTATAACGGGACAAAGAAAGCATACCTTGCATCTCGCCGGTTGAGGCATCGAATATGTAGCCACCGCTACCTGTTTTACCTATAAACCAGTTTTCACCGCGATCTGGCATGGTTTCTACGTATATTTCTTCTGGGGGTATTTGCCCGAAGGCCAGCGGCGTAATTAGAGCCAGGATTGGAGCAATTGGGGAGATAAAGCGCATTATTCTTCTCCTTTAAGGATCACCAGGGCGTGATTTTTCGCATCTCTTTATCAGGGTTCCTGAGTGTATCGCACTTTGAGGGAATTGGCTCGATTAGTGGGCGTTTCGGCCGATTTCATGTTCAACTAATTGCTGCTAATTCCAGCTCTACAATTTTTACCTTATGAGATTCTCCGTATACTAGTTCCATAACGAAAATAACAAACAGGGAATACCCATGAGCTCCGACATCACTACCCACAGTCCTGACATCGATCTCTCAGTTCTAACTCGGAATAGACGAACTCTCGGAGTGGGAGTGATCATTAGCTTACTTCTTTTTCTGTTTCTAGAAATCAACTATGGCTGGCGCCAAGGGGCATTGTTCATAGTAGGCTTAGGCGCAGGAGTAATTTTGTACCATGCGGCATTTGGATTTACATCTGCATGGCGTGAGGTTGCTAATACCGGGAGAGGTGCAGGCTTAAGGGCTCAAATGCTAATGCTTGCGGTCACTGTCCTCATTTTTACACCTCTTATAGCTCAAGGTGAATTATTTGGAGTCAATGTAAGAGGAAGTGTTGCTCCGCTAAATCTGGCTGTTGTTTGTGGTGCCTTTATGTTCGGTCTGGGTATGCAACTAGGTGGTGGTTGCGCATCAGGTACATTATTCACTGCCGGTGGTGGTAACACTCGTATGATGATAACTCTTGCAGCGTTTATTGTGGGGTCTCTGCTCGGTACTTGGCAATGGCATCTTTGGCAAGACGTACCAAGTGTCCCGCCAATTGCACTAACACAAAGTTTCGGATTGCTGGGTGGTATGATTGGTAGTCTTGTTCTTTTTGCTGCTGTCTGGTATGCGACAATTCTTTATGAAAAGAAAAAGTACGGAGAAGTAGTAGCAGAACCGCGTTCGAATTTCTCTGTTCTCCGAGGACCTTGGCCACTTGTCGCTGGTGCACTCGCTTTAGTCTTGGTACAAGTTGCAACTCTAGTATTAGCTGGTCGCCCCTGGGGTGTTACTTCCGCTTTTGCACTTTGGGGTGCAAAGATCGCCGGCCTCACTGGCCTCGATGTTTCACTTTGGCCTTACTGGACTCGAGCCGGACAAGCTGCTTCTTTAGATCAGAGCGTATTTAATGACATCACTTCAATAATGAATTTCGGCATCATGCTTGGCGCATTAGTTGCCGCTGCCCTGGCACGAAAATTTTCTCCTTCACCAAAAATGCCAAACGGTCACATCATGGCCGCAATCATCGGTGGTTTAATGTTGGGATATGGCGCGCGCATAGCATTTGGTTGCAACATTGGCGCTTACTTCAGCGGTATAAGTTCTACAAGCATGCATGGCTGGGTTTGGTTTGCAGCAGCTTTCGCCGGGAGTATCATTGGTACAAAACTTCGACCAAGGTTTGGGTTGACTTAGTTATTAATGGCCAAGTGTAGAGGTGAAAAGACCTCTTCTTCGACCTTAGCGTTTTGAGTAACGAATGTATTTAGCAAATCTCTACTCGCATATTCAGCACAATTTTTGGAGAGATATTCGGTGTTAAGTGTATTGCATGGCGTAAATTGAATGTCGTAAGTTGGAGCTTCAAATTCAGGAATAGTTAAGGCTGCGAAATAACTTCTAACAACTATTGTAGCTTGTCCTAGAGAACTACTCTCATGCCTTTTATCAGTGCTCACCCCCCCTGTGTTTTAGACTGAAATATTTGTATAGTGGATTGAAAATAAGAACAAAGGGACTCCCCATGAAATCAGTTCGATTCTCAGTGATCGCCTTTCTTTCTTCTTTATATGTAGGTATGCCAGTTTCAGGTCAAACGCCACAGTTCGATATCGATCTGGAATGGCCTCAGATTCCAATGGGTGACAACTGGCTTACCGGCGGAATTGGCGGCATGTGTATTGATTCCCGTGATCATGTTTTCTTGTTAAATAGACAGAATGTAGTTGAGGCGGACCTGGATGGCGCGAAACTAGCACCGCCAATAATTGAACTGGATGCAAATGGAGTAGTAGTCCGAGGATGGGGAGATCCGGAGTTAATTGGACCGCGTCTCCACGACTGCCATGTAGAAACTGATGGCAGCATTTGGGTTGTTGCTGCAGGTACTGGATACATTCAAAAGTATTCGAATGATGGCGGCGAACTCCTTATGCAAATTGGTGAAACTGGTCGCTTCGATTCCTCAGACGGTACGAGAGAAGGCGAGCCCTTAAATTCTGACAATGCACAATTCTTTTTACCTTCTGCGGTAGACGTAAACAAAATTAATGGTGACATCTATGTCGCTGATGGAGAACTTCCTGGCGGTAATGCACGTATTGCAGTACTAAACAAGGAAGGTGAATTTTTGCGGCAATGGCAACTTTTTCGTACAGCTTCTGACCGAGAAATCACTCCTTTGCCACACTGTTTACGATTATCTAATGACGGATTAGTGTATGTGTGTGATCGTCAGGCCGACCGCATTCAGGTTTTCGATCAGCAAGGCAACTTTATACAAAATATTTTTGTTTCCTTCACTCCTCTATCTCCCACCGAAGGTCGCGCCGGCGGAAATCGCGGGTCCGCGGTAGTATTGGCGTTTTCTCCAGACACTGAACAACGCTATATGTACGTTATCAATCAGAATAGTGTCATGATTGATGTGCTGGAGAGAGAAAGTGGTAGAGTAGTTTCACGATTTGGCGATGGGCCCGGACGTTACCGAGGGCAGTTTACTCTACCTCATGGGATTGGCGTCGACTCTAGAGGAAATGTTTATATCGCCGAACAGGAAGGGCGAAGAATTCAAAAGGATTCTTTAATCGAGTGATTTAGAAATCTAGATAATTCGCAATTTCTTCTTCAGAGTAACCAAGGTCTCTTAGTATTTCTTCCGTATGCTCACCAAGAGTCGGTGCTGCTGTTGGTTTGCGCTTTTCGAAACCACTGACTTCAAATGGGCTGTTTACGGTTCGAATAGAACCGTATTCTGGATGTTCTAAAGGGATAATAATGTTGTTATCTGATTTCTGTTTATCGTTTACCGCTTCATCATAGGTAAAAACTTTAGAGTGGGGAATATCATACTCAGTCAGCCTTTGGAGCCAGTAATCTGCATTATGTTCGGCGAAACAATCACTGATTTCCCTTATTAACAAAGTCATGTTTTCCACACGCTTTTCATGCGTGCTGAATTTATTGTCGTCAATAAACTCCGGACGTCCTATTGAATTGCAGAATGGAGCCCAATCTCTTGTGGAATTAACTAAAGTTAATTTGATTAGTTCTTTGTCCTTGGTTCGATAATTTAGTGAAATAAAATTATAGGCGTGATCGCGAGGCCTTTTATCTCTGTACTTTGCACCAGCTAAACCAGCTTGGATCATTACTGAGTTAGCCCAGGTACCATTAGCGAGGAGTGAGGTTGAAACCTTGCAGCCTTTCCCGGTTTGTTCCCGCTGATACAAACCAGACATGATAGCTCCGAACAAACTCATAGCGCTTGGATGATCCCCAGCTCCGAATGGAAAAGTGCTTAGCCATCCTTCATAGGGGAAAAGATGCGATTCTATTCCTGAGCGAGTCCAGTAACATACGGTGTCATAGCCCGGCTTATCTATTTCTTCTCCTTTCTCGCCATAACCAGTCGCCAGTGCGTAGACTAGTTTCGGATTGATCTCTCGCATTGAGTCGTAGTCGATTTTGAGTCTATTGATGGCATCGATACGATAGTTAGTAATAAGCACATCGGCGTCGGAGGCTAGTCTACAAACTGCATCAAGTCCTTCTTCGGTTTTAAGATCGAGCACTACACTCTTCTTATTCCGATTAGTCATTTGAAATGCATAAGGAATTTCTGAAATAGGAAGCCCCGCGATTTTGTGCCAATTACGATTCAGATCACCCGTTCCAGGTGGTTCTATTTTAATTATGTCAGCGCCAAAATCGCTAAGTACTACACCAGCAGCCGGTCCGAAGACCATAGTAGTGATTTCAAGAACTTTTATTCCGGCAAGCAAGGGTCGGTTTTCAGGCATCTATTTTTGTTATTCGGACTGGTAGTGCAAAAAGGACTCAGAGTATAGATGATCCCCAGTTTGTTAAAAACTCCTGCTTTCATTCTGTTCAATTTTTCCCGAACTGCTATGCTACTCGGTCTTCGAAAAAAGCGTTTTCGCTAGATTGAGCACTAGGTAAACAAGAAATAACAAGGGAAATAGGAAACAACATGACTGAATTTTGCAAAGTTGAAAAACGAGACCGCATACTAATAGTCACCATTAACCGTCCAGAAAGGCTTAATGCACTGCATCCCGCTGCTAATTTAGAGCTTGCTCAAGTATTCGACGAATACGCTGCAGATGACGAGCTTTGGGTAGCAATAATTACTGGCGAAGGCAGAGCCTTTAGTGCCGGTAATGATTTGCGTTGGCAGGCAGAAGGGAATGTGCGACCACCTATGCCTTTGGGTTTCGCTGGACTCACTAGCCGCTTTGATCTGATCAAACCTGTAATAGCTGCGGTGAATGGTGTCGCCATGGGGGGTGGATTTGAAATTGCATTGGCTTGCGATCTAATTATTGCGTCCGAGGAAGCAGTGTTCGCATTACCTGAACCTAAAGTTGGTCTGGCAGCATTGGCTGGAGGCCTCAACCGCTTGCCGCGAATCATAGGTAGCAAGCGTGCCTTGGGAATGATTCTTACTGGTCGCCATGTTCTTGCTGAGGAAGGTCTGAATTTAGGATTTGTAAATGAAATCGTGCCCCATGAGCAGGTTTTGGATCGAGCAATTGAAGTTGCAAACGAAATCCTCTCGTGTTCACCGCTATCGATACGTGCAAGTAAAGACGCAGTCTACCGTTCGCTGGATTTCGCTTCACTGGAAGAATCAATGAAAGACATGCGTAACGAATACGCTGCGGTAAAAAAGATGACAGAAAGCGAAGACTTTATAGAAGGGCCGAAGGCATTCGCAGAGAAGCGGTTGCCTAATTGGAAAGGTCGTTAAAAATCGATAAACGGAATAGAAAATGAAACTCTACCATTGCTCTAATGCAAGATCGGTCCGTCCTTTATGGACACTAGAAGAACTCGGTGTGGATTACGAGCTCACTGTTATGCCTTTTCCGCCGCGCTTTGCTTATGACGGCTATTTAGATATTAATCCCATTGGCACTGTGCCGACTTTCATCGATGACAATCTTGTCATGACAGAATCGACCGCCATCTGTCAGTACCTAGTTGAAAAATATAGCCCTACCGAATTGCGTGTCATGCCAGGCGAACCTGAGTATGGAGAGTATCTGAATTGGCTGTATCGATCGGATGCGACATTTACGTTTCCTTTAGCAATTAATTTTCGTTATACCAAGTTGGAACCTGAAGAGCGTCGCGTTCCGCAAATTGCTGAAGATTATGCAATTTGGTTTCACTCTCGCATTCGTTCAGTAGAGGCTGCTTTGGAAGGAAAGGATTTCTTGGTTTCGGATCGATTTACTATTGCAGATATCGTGGTTGGTTACGCCCTACAGTTTGGCGATCGTCTTGGTTTAAGCGATCGCTACAAACCCAATTGTCGGCGGTACCTGGCTAACCTTAACGAGCGGATGGCCTACAAGCGATCCCAGGAAAAAGGCCGTCTGCCAGAATAGGGTATTTTCTGTTACGGACATTCAACAATTTTGCTAAAGTTGTCGTATATGTCTGTAAAGGGGCCCAGGAATGGCGCCTTCGGAGGGTGACCATGAAAACTTCTCTGATACTACTATTTGCTGCTTTGATACTAGCTTCTTGCCAGTCATCAGAAAACGTTTTGTATAGAAAAATGACTGAAGAAGAGTTGATTGCCTATAACTCAACTGTACCTTTGGGCGACAGTGTCTTCTGTTTCGAGGATGTCCGCACCGGCTCTCATATTCGTAAAAAGCACTGTCTAACTCTGCAAGAAATAATTAACCAGGTTAACGATAATTCACACGCACTCGGTGTTCTTAACTATGGTGGTCCGGGGCCATTTCGAGGTGGTGGTGTTGGCTTCGGTGTCGACTAGCCAAGCATTGCCCATCTATATCGAGCGCACAAGAAAATAAAAGAGGAGCCGTTATGGGCAAACTCAGTCAGCTATTTGCAATTTTTTCCACAGCGCTAGTTGTAAACACTGCACAATCACAAAACTATGATTGGATGCACTATGGCAATGATCTAGGTCATACCAAGTACGCACCCTTAGATCAGATTAATAGGGAAAATGTTGCGGATTTAGAAGTGAATTGGATTTGGGAATCTGTCGACAACCAAGCAGTAGCAGAACGACCCCAGTATGTCCCTTCAGGATTTAAGGCAACACCAATAAGTCGCAGCGGCACCATTTACGTAAGCACTCCATTGGGATTCGTCGCTGCAATAGATGCGCAAACCGGGCAACAGAAATGGACCTTTAACACTTTTACTTGGGAACATGGTCGACCTGCTAACAATGGTTTCAATCATCGCGGGGTTACTTTTTGGGAAAAGCCAACTGCAGATGGCACTGAACCGCGCATTATAATGACCACTGCTAATGCATTTCTCTGGTCCATCGATGCAGAAACCGGAGAACCTGATTTAAGTTTCGGGATTGGTGGAAAGGCTGATTTAACTCTTGGGCTTGGTAGAGAAGTAGATAGATCCATGATTGCTCACTCTGCTGCTGTACCAATTGTGGGTAATACAGTGATCATCGGTTCTGTTGTTTATGATCAGCCAATGTTTGACATGGTGCCGGAGAAACTGACTGACTTGCCACCCGGGCATGTTCGCGGTTTCGATCTCAATACTGGTGAACAGAAATGGATTTTCCACACCATTCCACAACCAGGTGAATTGGGTAATGACACCTGGTTAGATGACTCTTGGGAAGTAACCGGCGCCACTAATATCTGGACGATGATTTCGGTGGACCCGGAATTAGGCTATGCCTATCTGCCGGTTGGTAATCCAGGTAATGATTTTTATGGTGGACAGCGCCTTGGCGATAATCTGTTTGGAACCAGTTTGGTGGCAGTCGACACCGAAACTGGTGAGCGGGTCTGGCACTATCAAATCGTGCATCATGAATTATGGGATTACGATCCGCCAGCGGCACCAACCTTGGTTGACATCACGGTTGATGGCAGAGATATCAAAGCTGTTGCGATGGTTACGAAGCAAGCATTCATTTATGTATTCGATCGTATTACTGGCGAACCAGTTTGGCCTATCGTTGAACAACCTGTACCTGTTAGTTCTGTACCGGGTGAACGGGCCGCACCAACGCAGCCATTTCCAACTAAACCGGCTCCATTCGATCAGCAAGGTATTTCAGACAAAACCTTAATCGACTTTACGCCTGAATTAAGACAGGAAGCGTTAGAGATAATTAGTGAATTTGAATACGGTGGACTGTATACGCCGCCATCGCTTAAGGGAACGATAACTCTTCCTGGCTGGACAGGTGGGGCTGAATGGACTGGAGCAGCTTTCGACCCAGAAACTTCCATGTACTACATACCATCAGTCACAAGCCCAATCGTTATTCAATTAGTTGCAAACAATTCCACGGAAACAGAGTTTGCGTACATGCGAGGCGGAATTCGGAATGTAAATGGGCCACGTGGTTTACCTATAACCAAACCACCTTACGGGCGTATAAGCGCGATTAATTTAAACACCGGTGAATACGAGTGGGTGCGGGCAAATGCCGAAGGAATTCGACAACAGATTATCGACATGGGAATTCCCGATCCTGGCCCTGTAGGCGTGGTCAACATTGCACCCTTGTTGGTAACAAAAACGCTTCTTTTTCAAGCTATTACCGATGGAGTTCCTATCCTTCGGGCCATGGACAAAGCCACTGGAGAAACGATTGCAGAAATCGAATTACCAGCAATCCCCCAAGGCGCACCAATGACATACATGGTAGATGGGAGACAATATATCGCTATTAGTTGTGGCGGTGGCGCAGATGCGAAAATTGTAACGCTTTCTCTTCCTTAAGCAGTAATACCAGCAACTAATCCCTAAACAATATTTGCAGTAGGAACATTCTCGAGAAAAATTCAGTCAGACAAAGCGCTGCACGTAGCAGACTAAATTTTCTGGCTACTTTAACTACATCCTAAAGACGCCGAACTTCGTGTCCTCGATTGGTGCGTTGCGTGTAATTTCCATGCAGCGGGCAATAATGCTTCTGGTTTGTGCTGGTTCGATAACACCATCATCCCACAGGCGTGCGGATGCGTAGTATGGATGCCCCTGGGTTTGATAAGTTTCCAGGATTGGTTTTCGAAACTCTGTTTCTTGTTCCTTTGACCATTCTCGGTTTTTCTTTTCCATTTGGTCACGCTTAATTGTGGCAAGTACTCCTGCGGCCTGCTCCCCACCCATGACAGATATACGGGCGTTTGGCCACATGAACATGAAGCGAGGATCATAGGCTCTTCCGCACATGCCGTAATTACCAGCACCAAATGAACCACCAACAATGATGGTAAACTTTGGCACTTTGGCGCAAGCAACAGCCATTACCATCTTCGCCCCATGCTTAGCGATGCCACCTTCTTCGAAGGCCTTGCCGACCATAAAGCCAACAATATTTTGCAAAAACAGAAGCGGAATTTTTCTTTGGGAGCAAAGTTCAATAAAGTGCGCGCCTTTAGTTGCAGATTCGCTAAACAATATTCCGTTATTAGCAACGATACCAATTGGATGACCATCAATGTGAGCAAAACCGCAAACCAGAGTCTTACCATACAGCGCTTTGAATTCATCGAATTTTGAGCCATCGACGACGCGCGCGATAATTTCTCTTGCATCATAAGACATGGAAGGATTTTCAGGCACGACACCATTGAGTTCTTCAATGTCGTACTTTGGTTCTTCTACATTTGCCGCAGTGTTACTTAGTGGCTCTCGATTTAAATGACTGAGAATGTTGCGAGTTATTTCCAATGCATGTTCATCGTTTTCTGCATAGTAGTCTGACACACCTGACTTGCGGCAGTGTACTTCGGCTCCTCCCAGCTCTTCCGCATCAACAACTTCACCGGTCGCAGCTTTAACTAAGGGTGGGCCAGCTAAAAATATAGTGGCTTGCTCGCGCACCATTACACATTCATCTGACATTGCCGGAACATAGGCGCCCCCAGCAGTGCACGATCCCATTACTACTGCAATTTGAGGAATGCCTTGAGCCGACATTTTAGCCTGGTTAAAGAAGATCCGACCAAAGTGATTTTTGTCTGGGAACACCTGATCTTGTCGAGGTAAGTTGGCACCACCGGAATCAACGAGATAGATACAGGGTAAGTTGTTTTGCGCTGCGATGTCCTGGGCGCGCAAATGTTTCTTTACACTTATAGGGTAGTAAGTGCCGCCTTTGACCGTTGCGTCGTTGACGATAATGACGCAATCAATTCCCCATACTTTGCCAATGCCAGTCAGTATCCCTGCCGCCGGAACATCTTCACCGTAAACGTTATAAGCCGCGAGTTGTGAAAATTCCAGAAACTCAGTGCTTGTATCTATTAGTGACTTAATGCGATCTCTTGGAAGTAACTTTCCTCTAGCTATGTGTTTCTCTTTAGCTGCTTTAGGACCACCAGCTTCTATTATCTTGAGCTTTTTCTTCAAGTCATTTATCTGCAATTGCATTGCAGTTTCATTGCTCGCGAATGAGTTACTTTCCTTATTTATCTTAGTTTCAATTACCGGCATGGGAAACCCTCTAACTTTTCTTAGTCCATGACTAAGCTAACTACCTAAATAATTCTCTTCCAATCAGACTGTCGCGACACCAAGAATTGCCAGCTCCCTTACTGGTCATCCAATGCACTGAGACATATCGACTCAGTCTTTTTTATATCTTTTAGCATGGTGTTTATTTCTTTCTTCTGTTGTTCTAGGAGAAGCCGTTTTTCCTGAATTTTGAGTAGCAAATTTTCGAGTTGTCTTGTGTTATCAGTTTCTGGTTCGTACATCTCGATGATGTCTCGGCTTTCATCAAGAGAAAAACCAATCTTTTTTCCCCGAAGGATAAGTTTCAATCTGACTCTGTCAGATGCAGAAAACACGCGAGTTCTGCCTTTCCGACCTGGAAAGAGGAGGCCCTTTTCTTCATAAAAGCGAATAGTTCGAGGCGTGATATCAAATTCCTGGGATAGCTCAGAAATGCTGTAGGCTTCGGTCATATTGAGGTTCTTGAAATTGCGCAAAATCAATCCTGAGCTTATATTACGTTTACGTTAACGTAAAGATATTATTATGGAAGAGTTTTTCCTACCAATTGTTCGAAAACACCAGCAGAAAGCGGTTTCCCTAACTTCGGATATCTTTTAAATTATTACCCCCAAGTTGGAACATCACCAATACAAATTATTAGTAAGGAACAACCATGTCGTCAGTCAGCTATGCCAGTGGTCCGGCAGACAAACCTTTATTAGGGGCTCCCATCCCGAAACTCTTTGATCAAATAGTTGCCCAACATGGTGATCGGGAAGCGGTAGTTTCAATCCACCAGGATGTACGTCTTACTTATGCCGAATTGGCAGACCGAGTTAACAAATTAGCCAAGGCGTTTATTGCAGCTGGTTTTGAAAAAGGGGATCGAGTAGGAATCTGGTCACCGAATAATGTTCAATGGTTAACAACGCAGTACGCCACGGCAAAGGCTGGCATTATTTTGGTAACTATTAATCCTGCCTATCGTGTTCATGAGCTTGCTTACGTATTAGAACAGTCCGGTTGCAAAGGGCTAGTTATGCAAAATCAATTTAAGACTTCCGATTACGAAGGAATGATTTCTGAGTTATGTCCTGATTTAGCGGAATGTTCTGCAGGTGCATTGAACAGCGAACAGTTTCCAAACTTAAAAGTAGTAATCTCGGTGACATCATCAGCTCTTACCGGTATCTACGATTGGACTGATTTCCTTGGACTAGCTTCCAATAAGAGCGACGAAGAACTAAGTGTACGTCAGTCGAATCAAGATATGGATGATGCTATTAACATTCAATACACGAGTGGCACTACCGGATTCCCCAAAGGTGCGACACTGAGTCATCACAATATTCTAAATAATGGCTACTTTGTTGCATCGACGATGAACTTTACCGAAGAGGATCGTCTAGTAATTCCCGTTCCGCTTTATCACTGTTTTGGCATGGTTATGGGAAATCTTGGTTGTTTAAGTCACGGTGCTTGCGCAATTTATCCGAGCGAAGGATTTGAGCCGGAAGCAGTCTTGCAAGCCGTGCAAGCAGAAAGAGCAACGGCGCTGTTCGGTGTGCCAACTATGTTTATAGCTGAATTGGCATTACCAAACTTTTCTGATTACAAACTATCAACATTGCGCACTGGAATTATGGCAGGCGCTCCATGCCCCATTGAAACTATGAAGCAAGTGAGCGAATTAATGCACATGACCGAAGTTGAGATTGCGTATGGCATGACTGAAACCAGTCCGGTAAGTTTTCAAACACGTGTAGATTCTCCCTTAGATAAAAGAGTAAGTACTGTCGGCCGCGTACATCCACACGTAGAAGTGAAAATAACTGATCCTGAAACCGGCAGCATATGCCCTGTAGGCGAAATGGGAGAGCTCTGCACACGAGGTTATTCTATTATGCTGGGCTATTGGGAAAACCCTGAAGCAACTGCTACTGCGATCGACTCAAACGGCTGGATGCATACAGGCGATACGGCAATCATGGACGAAGATGGTTATGTAAACATTGTTGGTAGAATCAAAGACATGATTGTCCGCGGTGGTGAAAATGTTTATCCACGTGAGATCGAAGAGTACTTGATGACTCATGACAATATCGAAGCAGTCCAAGTAACTGGCGTGCCCGATCCAAAGTATGGAGAGGAAATTATCGCCTGGGTTAGTTTAGTCGTAAGTGCCGAAATGTCAGAAGATGATGTAAAAGATTATTGCAAAGGAAAGATCGCCCACTACAAAGTACCTCGGTACATTCGGTTCGGTGAAGACTTTCCAATGACAGTAACTGGCAAAGTGCAAAAGTTTAAGATGCGCGAGATCAGTATTAAGGAATTAGGCTTAGAAGAGCAGGCCACAGCTTAAGGAATAAGTAACAAAAATGATTTATCCCCACGGAGATATAGAAAAAATTGGCACGGATGCCTTCATGGTCCGGGGCAGTATTAAAATAAACCCTTTAATGCGCATTACCCGTAACATGGGAATTATTCGAGAAGATCATGAACTAACTCTTATTAACCCCATTCGTCTTAAAAAAAAGACAGAAGAAAAATTAAAGGATATGGGAGAGCTTAAAAATATAATCAGGTTAGGAGCCTTTCATGGAATAGATGATCCTTACTATGTAGACAACTTTAAAGCACAATTCTGGAGCCAGCCCGGGGGTACGACCTATATCGAGCCTGTTTTGGATATTGAAATAGGCATGGGTGGATTAACTCCTGTTCACGATTGCGAGTTTTTTCAATTTCAAGGAACTACCCAACCGGAATGCGCGTTACTTCTGAAGCGTGATAGTGGAATTCTTTTTACCTGCGATGCCATCCAACATTATGGTGACTATAGCTATAACAACTGGCTGGCAAGGATAGTCATGCCACGAATCGGATTTCCTAAAGGAACGATTGTTGGTCCAATCTGGTTAAAGTTGATGACGCCGGAAGGAGGAAGTTTAAAGTCTGAATTTCAGCGCCTGCTGCAGTTAGAATTCAACAGTCTTTTATCCGCCCATGGGACTTTTATTACCCAGGGCGCCCGCGGAGCTGTAATAAATGCTGTTTCTGCAGCGTTTAGCCATGACTAAATCCTTCCCATTTTCTGCTCCGCCTTGCCCCAAACAAACTCCTGTAGCCGCGCACCGAAATTGATTCTAGAATGCAGGCATCTTGTCTTGTCTTGGATTTCTTTTTGATTAAAAAGATACTGAAATTAATTGGTATAGGTATCGTATCCTTTGTGCTTGGAATATTACTTATTGGTGCTGTAGGTTCTTCTTTATCTTTAGATAGAGATTTCAATCACACTCGAAGCACTGAACAACTTCCACTCTACTCAAATACATACTCAACTGGTGAGGCTACAGGGCTCGTAAAAATCGAGGCTAACGGTTTCGAGTTTCGTGCGCGCATTGCAAACAATCGAAATAATAGTCTCGAGCAGGAAACTGTAATTTTTCTTCATGGTTTTCCAACAACTTCAGCAATGTGGGAACCAATAATAAGCCCAATCGCGAGTGCTGGTTATCGCGTTGTGGCTTTCGATCAAAGAGGCTATAGCCCCGGGGCAAGACCTTTAGATTCGTCTGCATATCAAGTTCCAGAATTAGTGAGCGATGTAATCGCAGTAGCAGACGCAGTTGGCGCGGATAGATTTCATCTCATCGGGCATGATTGGGGTTCGGCGGTTGGTTGGGCAACTGTGATGGAGTACCCAGAAAGAATCTTGTCCTGGACTGGAATTTCTATCGCTCACCCCGCTGCCTTTAGTGCAGCTCTTGCTTCAGATCCTGACCAACAATCACGCAGTAGTTACTTTCTCTTATTCACAATGCCTTGGGTACCGGAGACCTTGCTAACCTTTAATAATCTTGCGGTATTAACGTCGATATTCGCTGATATGCGGCCTTCGCAGAAAGAAGAGTATCGTGCGGTATTTTCT
>MDTE01175730.1_pt1 | contig 18437 bp, 21 predicted proteins | sample 811231 | NCBI WGS metagenome assembly MDTE01 (sample SAMN05326651, study PRJNA326480) | marine metagenome | isolation source: seawater | place: Indian Ocean: Red Sea | collected 2010 | reverse complement strand
TCTTTTTGTGAAAAATATTATCGAGGTAAATGAAACTACAAATATTAGTTCACTCATTAACTCTACTAAAAAAGATAACCTGTATGATGTACATAAACTATCTCTTTTATATATGAAAAAATCTGACTACAAAACTGCAAAAAAACTTCTACAACCTTATTATGAAAAAGAGAAAGAAAATGTATATTTGGCTGTACTCTACTCCCAATTATTAAATAACAGCAATAATCATAAAGAATCTATAAAAGTATTAGAAAACTTAAGAAAAATTTATCCATTAAACTCATCAATTTCATTTTATTTGGGAGAAATATTAATCCAAAATAATCTAAATCTTGATTACGCATCAAATGTTCTTCTGCAAATAGAAGAATCAAATAAATATAATCCAAATTATCTCAGGTTAATGTCAAAAATGTATAATCTTCAAAAAGATACTTTCAATTCTAAAATATATCTTTCGGAATATCACCTCTTACTAGATAACTTAAAATTAGCAGTACAGGTTCTAAACGATGGTATACAATCAAGAAAACTTACTAATAATGAAATAAGGGTATTGAAGAAAAAAAGGAGTCAGATAATTTGCAAATATCAGAGACCTCTAGAACCAATTTTTGGTGAAAAAACATGTAATTAAAGTAGTTTTTTTATCTCTTCATCGGTACTATAATGTAGCTAATAAATAAAAAGTATGAAAATATTTACATATCTATCGTTAATTATTTTTTTAGGGATCAGTTCTCATGTTTATGCAGACGCTATCAAAAAAGGTAAAAAACTGGCTTTTGAAAGAAAAAAAGGTAATTGCCTAGCCTGTCATCTAATTGAAGATGGTGAATTAGCTGGGAATGCAGGACCTCCATTATTGGCTATGAAAGCAAGATTTCCAAATAAAAAGGATCTTTTTAACAAAATTTGGGACGCAACAAAAAGTAATCCGCATACTTTTATGCCACCTTTTGGAAAGCATGGAATTCTAACAAAAGAAGAAATAAACTTGATAGTAGAATATCTTTATACTTTGTGAGGAACGATTATGAATAGAAGAAATTTTTTAAAAAAAACATTACTTACGACGGCTGTCATAGGAACATCTGCTGGTATTTTACTTACACCAAAGAATCTCTATGCCGCATGGCCTAAAGCAGCATTTGACAAAAAAGATTTATCAGGCGCATTAGAAACTATTTATGGTGGAACTAGTAGAGTTGAATCAACTAAAGTAGAATTAAAAGCGCCTAAAATAGCTGAGAATGGTGCTATTGTGCCAATTAATGTAAAAGCAAACTTGAAAAATGTTGAATCGATTATGATTTTCGTTGAAGAAAATCCACAACCGCTATCTAGTGGCTATAAACTAACCTCTCTTTCTGAACCTAAAATTGGAACAAGGCTCAAAATGGGAAAAACTACAAAAGTAATGGCTGCTGTTAAAAGTGATGGTAAAATTTATACAGCATCTCAAGAGGTTCAGGTCACAATTGGTGGATGTGGTGGTTAACAGAGGAAAATTACTATGAGTACTATAAAAATTAGAGCAAGAGAAAATAATGGATCGGTTACCGTAAAGGCACTTATCAAACACCCTATGGAAACAGGTCTAAGAAAAAATAAAAAAACTGGTGATGTAATACCACCTCACTATATACAAGAAATACTTGCAACAGCTAATGGAAAAGAAGTTATCACAGTTTATTGGGGACCTGCAGTTTCTAAAAACCCATACTTAACCTTTAGTTATAAAGGCGCCAAAGGCGATAAAGTAGAACTACTTTGGGTAGATAATAAAGGTAATAAAGATTCGAAAACAGCGACCGTTAAATGATCATAGGAAATAAAATCATCTTAATTTTTAAAAAATTTTTATTTCTATTAATCGTTTGTTTTTTTTCAATTAATATACCAGTCTATGCTTCTCCTGAAGAAGATTTAGATGAGATTAGAGAATATTTTAATAATCGTTTTCCCAACACACCTTTTAAAGACTACAATAATGGTGCTTATGCAATAGATGCTGGGCTAAGAGAACAATGGGAATCTATAGAAGACTTTCCTCCTTATGAAATTAATGTTGAAAATGGAGAGAAACTTTTTAATACTCCTTTTAAAAATGGAAATACTTATTCTTCTTGTTTTAAAAATGAAGGTATAGGTATAAGACAAAATTACCCATACTATGATGAAGATAAAGGCGAAATCATTACTTTAGAATTAGCTATTAATAACTGTAGAAAAAATAACGGCGAGAAACCACTTAGTTATTATAAAGGTGGTGATATGGGTGATATCTCTGCTTACATGGCATATACATCAAGAGGAAAAGTATTTGATATTGAAATACCTAATAATATGGATGCATTAGATGCTTATGAACAAGGAAAAAAATTATACTTCACTAAAAAAGGTCAGTTAAACTTTTCCTGCGCTGACTGCCATGTGTGGCAGACAGGTGTTACATTACGCGCTGATATTACAAGTCCAGCAATTGGTCACCCTACACACTTTCCTGCATATAGAACTAATACCGGTAGAATGGTTACCTTGCATGAAAGATTTGCCCAATGCCTTAATCAAATCAGAGCTAAGCCATATAAAGCTCAAAGTGAAGAATATAAAAATCTAGAATATTATATGACATTTATTAGTAATGGTTTGGAGGCCAATGGTCCGTCAACTAGAAAATAGATGTGCTAATCATAAAGAAAATGGTTATACTAATCCTATGGTAAATATCTTCAACCGGAGAATTGCTCTACTTACAGTAGCTGTGAGTTTACTACTATCTTCATGCACCACACTTGATTCAATGCTTTCGTCTGAAAATGAGGATGCATCTGAAGTTAAAGAAATTAGTGTAGATCAAAGATTGCAAATATCTATACCTCTTCCTGACAATTCTAAATACTTAAGAGCAAAAACAATAATCTTTGGAGAAGGTGAACGTTTTTCTGGTGTTTTGTATTTATTGCATGATATGGAAATAGAAGAAGTCGTAGGTTTTTATCGTAGAGCAATGACTGCGGATGGATGGACTGAAATAGCCATAGTTAGAAGTGACTTTATATTGATTAATTTTGATAAAGAAGAACGTTTTGCCACTATTAAAGTATCTGAAAGAATGTTTGATAATTCAGCATCAGAAATAACAATTGGACCGAAAACTACTACAACTATAAACAGAAGCTTAAATATAAATAGTAGTGATGATCTACAATCCGAAGAACCTTTTGAAATACAATAAAATCATAAGATAGACATACTAAATTATAGGGCGTACAGGATTCGAACCTGTGACAAATGGCTTAAAAGGCCACTGCTCTACCAACTGAGCTAACGCCCCATCAAATTTTTTCTAGAGTCCTAAATTTATTAGGTATTATTTTCAAATCAGCTAAGCTTGATTTTAAATAATCTAAAAACGTATTGTTTTCATACACTGTACTATAATATTCTATTTTCATAGTAATTGCTGCACCCAATATTATGGAGGCTAGTGCAAGAAAGGATCCTAACGCTAAAGTAGAAACTCCTGTAACACCTTGCCCTATTGTACATCCAAGCGATAAAACACCGCCAATGCCAATCAATATACTACCAAAAACATGTCTTTTAAAATCTTGTAATGACACAAACCATTCAAACCGAAAGTTATTCGAAGTGATAGCATATGCAAAGGAACCAGCAATTACAGCAAGTAATGTTGTAACACCAAATGTTAAATAATATAAGTCAGCAGCATTACTAGCAAAAATAAGTGTTTCGCCCATTGGATTGATAAATGTAAGAGATTGTACTCCGACGCCTGGTAGAGGGTTATCCATAAATTCAACTGATTCTATCCATTCCTTACCTAATTGTCCGCCAGTTAAAAACCATGATATAACTACAATTGTTCCAACAGTAAGGCCGGCTAAAAAATTATTTTTATTATTAAAGAAATCTCCAGCTTTAATCACAAATAAAAAAATTACTAAAGAAATTATAATTCCTAGAGCAAATCTAAAAGTTTCTAAATTTTCAGATAAGAAAAAACTAGAAAGAATAGTCGAAATAGATTGATTATCAATTCCAACTTTTGCAAGGTCGGGGCTAATTGGACTCATCCAACTATGAAAAACTAACCCATAAAAACTTGTTCTAGTCATTAAATAAGCCATTGAGCCAGCAATTAAAATCACAATGAAAGATTTTAAATTTCCACCCCCAAGTCTTATAAGAGTTTTATTTCCACAACCACTAGTCAATGTCATGCCAATTCCAAACATCAAACCACCAACTAAGTATCTGGGCCAAAAGAAAACAGAACTTCTGTATGGAGGTCTGCTAGAGTCAAGGTTTATAATCTCAATAAATTCTAGTATAGATACACCTAATACAGCAATTGATGTGGCTAACATCCAGGCTTTAAACCTATTTAAATCACCAATGTTAACCCAATCTGAAACTGCACCCATAGTACAGAAGTTTGTTTTATTGACTATGTATCCAAGAATAAAGCCAAGAATTTCTGTATATGATAATAGTTTAAGTGTAATATCCATTTTTTGAATTATATTAGCATACGTTAATATAAACTTTACTCTTTTTCAATTTTTTTGTATCGAGTTGGATCAATAATTCCTGCATCCAAAAACCCCTGTTTCCTAAATCTACATGAATCACAATGACCACAAGCTTGACCTGTATCATCGGGTGAATAACATGATAGAGTTTTTGAATAATCAATATCCAACTCTACTCCTTTCTTTATAATTTCTGACTTAGACATATTAATTAATGGCGTGTGTATATTTAATTTGATTCCTTCTACACTTCTTTTAGTGGCTAGATTTATCATTTTTTCAAATGCTTTAATAAACTCAGGTCTACAATCAGGATAGCCTGAATAATCTATTTCATTAACTCCTAAAAATATATCATCTATCTCATATCTTTCTGCAAAAGATGAAGCTATGGAGAGGAAAATAGTATTCCTTGCAGGAACATATGTTATAGGTATACCTTCAGTTGGTGCATGAGGTACCTCTATGTCACTATCTGTCAAAGCTGAACCACCTATCTTGGATAAATCTATATCAAATACTATATGTTTTATATCTTTATAATCACGTAAAAAATTTTTGCTAGCAGTTATCTCATAGGAGTGTCTTTGAGAATAATTTAATGTTAAAGCAGTGCATTCAAAATTTTGGGATTTAGCGATTAATAATGAGGTGGCCGAATCTATTCCACCTGAAAATAGTACAATTGCTTTTTTTTTATTTGCCACGCTGTTCACCCCAAATAAATTTATGTAATTGTATTTGAAGGCGTGCTGGTAATGAGTCTTTTAAAATATTTTCAGCTAACTGCTTTACATTCATTGTTTCATAACATGGAGACATCAATACTTCGCATTTATCAAATAACTTATAGTTAGCAATATATTCTTTTGACCATTCATAATCTTTTTGATTACATATAACAAATTTGATTTGGTCACTACTTTTTAAATACTCATAATTATTTGAAAGATTTCTTTTTTCTTCTCCAGATCCTGGGGTTTTTACATCTAAAATTATTGTAACTCTTTTATCAATCTGGCTAATATTTATAGCATTGCTAGTTTCAATTGAAACAGAGAATCCGTTGTCAGAAAGCATTTTCATTAAACTAAGGATATTTTTTTGCGATAATGGCTCTCCTCCTGTTATCATGATTTTATTACATTTATAAGTATTTATTCTTGTTAGTATTTCTTTAAAAGACATTTGATTTCCTTCATTAAAGGCATAGTCTGTATCACAATATAAACATCTTAAAGGACACCCTGTTAATCTTACAAAAATTGTTGGCTGACCAGTATTTAAACTCTCACCCTGTATTGAATAAAATATTTCATTAATGATAAGACTACTCATAATTATAAAATTTTTAGGTTTTCAGGGTTTTCATTTGAAACAATTCCATGACAGATAGCTACAGCAAGTGCATCAGATGCATCAACATCAAGTTTTCTGCGTATGTTTAAAATCTTTTTTACCTGCTTTTGTAGTTGCTCCTTATCAGATGCTCCATGTCCTGAAATTACTAATTTAACTCTACGTGGACTATATTCAAAAATATTACAATTATTTATACTACATGCTGAGAGCGCTGCCCCTCTTGCCTGTCCAAGTTTTATGGCGGTAGCTGCATTAACACTAAAAAAGACTGATTCTATTGCTATTTCTTCAGGTTTATAGTCCAAAATTATTTGATTTACAGCTTTATGTATCGTTGCTAATTTTACAGAATATTTGTTTTTAATTCCTGTTTTTAAAGTCTGATGATGTATATATTTTACATCTGATCCACTTATATCAACTATGCCTAATCCTGTTATATTTGTTCCTGGATCAATTCCGAGTATTCTTGTCATATTCTAGCTAAGATTTACATTCATATAAATATTTTGTACATCATCAATTTCTTCAAGTTTATCAGATAGGTTATTAATTTTTGTTTGTTGATCATTATCTATGTTTATTAGAGTAATTGGGTCCATTGTAATCTCTTCACTTTCTACTTTAATTGATTTATCTTCTAAATATTTTTTTACTTCAAATAATTGACTTGGATTTGTAAATAAAATACATCCACCCTCTATTATTTCAAAATCTATCAAATCTATACTTTCCATATGGGAGGTTAATTCCTCTTCTGTCATATCTAAAACTTTTATAATCCCAACTTTCTTGAATAAATGAGCAACAGAACCATTAGTTCCTAAGCTTCCACCATACTTAGATAAAACATGTCTAAGTTCGGAAACTGTTCTATTTTTATTATCAGTAAGACATTCCATAATTACTGCAATACCATTAGGACCATACCCTTCATAAACGACTTCTTCAATATTCTCTTCTTTGTTTCCGATCGCTTTTTTGATAGCTCTTTCAACTGTATCTTTTGGTACATTGCTAGAATTAGCTTTACTAATAGCAAGTCTGAGTCTTGAATTACTTGATATATCTGGCCCACCAAGTCTTGCTGCAACAGTTATTTCTCTAATAACTTTAGTAAAAACCTTTCCTCTTTTATTATCCTGAGCTTTTTTTCTATGCTGTATATTTGCCCATTTACTATGCCCGGCCATATCTTATCACGATGCCAAATTTATAGTTTGCTTTTCATTAAAATTAACCATTCTTTCAATTGGTAATTTTGCTTTATTTATGGTTTCTAAATCTAATTTTATTTCGTTAGCATCATTTTCAAATATATTCATAAGCTTATCTAATGTATTCATATTCATCCATGGACACCTGCCACAACTCTTACAAGTTGCTCCATCTCCTTCTGTAGGAGCTTCAAAAAATATTTTATTAGGTGATAATTTTTTCATTTGATATAGTATCCCCTTTTCAGTTGCAACAATAATATACTTTCTTTTGCTTTCTTGTGAAGCCTTAATAAGTTTTGTAGTGGAACCAACAACATCAGCTAGTTGAATGATGCTTCTAGGAGACTCAGGGTGAACTAAAATGTCTGAGTCTGGATATTTATTTTTAAGTTTTATAAGTGACTTAGTTTTATATTCTTCATGTACAACACAGGACCCATCCCAAAGTATCATATCAGCGCCAGTTCTATCTATAATATATTCACCTAAGAACTTATCAGGGGCCCAAATTATTTTTTTTCCAAGGGATGTCAAATATTCAACCAAGGGTACTGCTATACTTGATGTTACTACCCAATCTGACATCGCTTTAACTTGAGCGCTCGTATTGGCATAAACTACTTTTTCACGATTAGGGTATTGTTTGCAAAAATTACTAAAGTTTTCATAAGGACAACTCGTATCAAGGGAACAAGTAGCATCCATATCTAACATCAGTATTCTTTTCTCAGCATTTAGTATTTTGGCTGTTTCACCCATAAATCTAACTCCGGCAACAATCAGAGTTTGTTCATTTTGAGCAGCGCCAAATCTAGCCATTTGTAAACTATCACTAACAAAACCACCTGTATCTTCTGCTACTCTTTGGAGTGATTCGTCAACATAATAATGTGCAATTATCTTTGCATTATGCTGTTCTAACAAAGATTTAATTTTTTTTAGTTTATTTTTATAATCATTCATTTCTTTATATTGTCTTATATGATTATTAATCAATCAATTAATTATTTTTGATTGTTTTCAATGACAGTTCTTTAAGTTGTTTATCATCTACATCTGATGGAGCTTCTGTTAACATACAAGATGTTGATTGAGTTTTTGGAAATGCAATTGTATCTCTTATCGAATTAAGTTTAAGCAGAATCATTATAATTCTATCTATGCCAAAGGCAATTCCGCCATGTGGTGGGCAACCGTAATCTAATGCATTTAAGAAAAAACCAAACTTTTTATTCATTTCATCTTTTTCAATTCCTAGGGCAGAAAAAACTTTAATTTGTAAGTCTTTGGAGTGTATTCGAATTGATCCACCTCCTATTTCATTGCCATTTAAAATAAGGTCATATGCTCTTGATTCTATAGATAATAAATCTTTTTTATCAATATCATTAATGTTAACTGGTGATGTAAAAGGGTGGTGAACAGATGTTAAGTTATTTGTCTTAGTTTCTTGTTCAAATAAAGGATAGCCTGTAATCCATACAAACTCCCATGTATCCTTTAATAGTTTCAAGTCACTACCTAAGGTTTTGATTAAAGAAGACATTGATTCATTGACAATTACATTCGTGTCTGCAGAAAAAAATATCAAATCATTGTTCTTCGCACTGGTTATCTCAATAATTTTTAACAAAACATCTTTTTTTAAGAACTTCTTAATAGGAGATTCTAATCCTTGATCTATATTAGATACATCTTTGCATTTGATATAAGCCAAACCTTTTGCTCCATATTTCATAACTAAATTAGTATAGTCTTCAATCTGTTTATTGCTCAGTGAACAGCCATTAGGTACATTTAATGCAACAATTCTTGAATCTTTTTTGTTGGCATGTGCAGAAAATACTTTAAATTCAACATCACTAACTATCTCTTTAATTTCACGCAAAATTAATGGGTTTCTCAAATCTGGTTTATCGCATCCATAGTCTCTCAAAGAATCAGGATATTGCATTTGACAAAAATTTATAGGAGGAGTCTTGTCCATTAGTTCAGAGAAAATTTTTGAGAAGAGTTCTTCGCATAAATTCATAATGTCTTTTTCTTCAACAAAAGACATTTCTAAATCCAATTGAGTAAATTCAGGCTGCCTATCTGCCCTAAGATCTTCGTCTCTAAAACATTTTGCAATTTGAAAGTATTTATCAAGCCCTCCAATCATAAGAGTTTGTTTAAATAATTGGGGTGACTGAGGTAAAGCAAAAAATTTATTAGCATATATTCTGCTTGGAACTAAATAATCTCTAGCTCCTTCAGGGGTAGTTTTTGTTAGTACAGGGGTTTCAACGTCAACAAATTCTCTCTCATAAAAAAAATTTCTGATTATTGCAATAAGTTTTGATCTAAACCTTAAATTATTTTGCATATGATTACTTCTGATATCTAAGTGACGAAATTGCAATCGCTGTTCTTCATTTAACTCTTCATCATTAATCTGTATAGGTGGGGTTTTAGATTTATTTAAGACTACAACAGATTTTACATCAATTTCAATTTTTCCAGTTTTTAAATCATTATTAATCGTACCTTCTGGCCTTTTACAAACAGTTCCTGTTACCTGCAATACATATTCGCTCCTAATATTCTCAGCAACTTCAAAAATAGGTTTATTGTCTGGGTGAAAAACAAGTTGCAAAATTCCTGAATAATCTCTTAAATCTAAAAAAATTACACCACCATGATCTCTTCTAGTAGAAACCCAACCATATACAGTTATCTCCTTATTTAAGAGAGACTCACATATATCAGTACATAAATATTTTTTCATTAAATCATTTTGGCGTTTTTGTTTGGTCCTTTGCCTGGTCTTTTGGTTTTTTACCTTTATTTTTGAAATCTGTTACATACCAACCAGAACCCTTCAGTCTAAATCCAGATGTGGATACTATTTTATCTACAATCGTTTCCTTATTGCAAACTCTACATAAGGTCTTATTTAGTTTTTGATCAGATACTTTCTGAAATATCTCAAAGATAGAACCACATACCTGGCACTTATATTCATATATCGGCATAACCTAAATCAATTATAGCTTGATAAATGCCATCATTATATAAAAAATTGTCGTTTTATCTATTATAAATTTAGTGCTATAATGCTGACTAATTTATTATATGAAATTTATAAAATCAGTCAAACTATTAACTTTTTTAACAATTTTTGCAATAGCAAACACTTCTGCTGACACGGATATAGTATCTGGAAAACAAAAATCTGAAACCTGTCTTGGCTGCCATGCTGTTCCTGGTTATAACAATGTATATCCTACGTACAAAGTGCCAAAATTAGGTGGTCAACATTCAGAATATATTAAATTAGCTTTAAAAGCCTATCAAAAAATGGAAAGAAAACACAATACAATGCATGCTAATGCAAAAGGTTTAACTGATGAAGATATTAATCAAATTGCAAAATTTTTTGAGTCAATTAAATGATCAAACTTTCCAAACAAATATTTTTTATTCTAGTTTTTATGTTTAGCACTACTATTTTTGCTGCTGGAGATTATGATAATGGTAAAAGAAAAGCTCAAGCCTGTGTAGCATGCCATGGCGTTGATGGAAATTCAGAAAATATAATGTACCCTAAATTGGCTGGTCAATATCAAAACTATCTTATACATTCACTTAATGCATATAAAAATGGCGAAAGAGACAATGCTATTATGAATGGCTTTGCCGCTACTCTATCTGAACAGGATATCCTTGATATATCAAAATATTTTTCAGAACAGAAAGGTTTAAAAGTTTTACCTAAAAACTAGAATTCTTTTTTAGCTTCTATAAATTTATAAAGAGCTGGTATTAAATAGAGAGTAATTAATGCTGAAAGAGTTATTCCTCCAAAAACAACAGCTGCCATTGAATATCTGCTTTCTGCTCCAGCGCCACTGCTTAAGACTAGTGGTATTGCTCCAAACATAGTAGATATTGTTGTCATTAAAACAGGTCTCAATCTTATTAAAGATGATTTATATATAGCGTCTTCAGCATTCAGCCCGTCTTCTCGCAATTTATTGGCAAATTCAACAACTAAGATACCGTTTTTAGTAATTAAACCTATGAGCATTAAAAAACCAATCTGACTATAAACATTAAGTGATGCCCCCGTAACGAAAAGCGTATAGACACCAGCTGTCATAGCAATTGGTACTGACAACATTATTGTAAGAGGGTATCTAAAACTTTCAAACTGTGCTGCTAACACTAGATAAACAACTAAAATTGCAAATAATATTGTTAACTCTAGTTTATTTCCAGATTCAAAGAATTCTCTAGATGCTCCAGTATAAGACAGTCTCGCATTAATCGGTAACACCTCTTCTGAAAGACTGGTTATATCATCCAAAGCATCCCCAAGAGGATATCCAGGTATCAACGATGCTGATAGTATTGTTGATGGCATTCTATTTATTCTTTTTAATTCTTTACTTACAGAAGTTTCTTCAAAGGAAACAAAGTTTGATAATGGGATTAATTTATTAAATTTTGGAGATTTTAGAAATACATTATCAAAACTATTCTTATTTATTCTAAAATCTTTTTTAGCTTGTAGTACCACATTATAAGTTAAACCCCTATCAGAAAAAGTAGTAATTCTATTAGAAGCAAATAAAGTCTCAATTGTTTTTGTTAATTGTTCAGCTGTTATGCCAAGCTCAGATGCTTTTTCTCTATTAATTTTTAAATTTAACCTAGGATTATTAACTGTATAGTCAATATTTGGAGCTCTCAAATTTAAGATAGAAGCTTCATTTTTCAAGGCGTTCCCCCATTGTCCAACATCTTCATAATTATCACCACTGATAACTAATTGAACCTGCGATCTGAAAGGGTTTTGTCCAAGGCTAGGAGGATTAATTGTAAAAATACGTGCGCCTGGCATAGAAATTAGTTTAGGGAAGATTTCTCTTACGATAGCTTTCTGATGTCGATCTCTAATATCCCATGGTTGAAGTGATGCAAATAAGAATGCAGAATTTGAAGCTCCTGCTTGCCCTGTAAATCCAGGAGCAACTATAGAGAATAATGTTTTAATCTCATTATTGTCAACATATGTCTGTAACTCTTTTTCTACTTCCTTAACAATTTTATCTGTATATTTTAATGTTGCCCCTTCAGGCCCCTGAACAGATATAATAAATATACCCCTATCTTCAGTAGGAGCTAATTCTTTTGAAATAAATTGGAATAAAATTACTGAAATTAAAACAACTGCAGCTGAAAACATATAAACATACTTAACATTGTTTTGAGAAAAATTTAATGATTCTTCATAAAATTTCTTAAATTTTATTAATAGTTTTGGTTCGCTTTTTTCTTGACGGTCATGTTTCATAATTTTAGAACATAGCATTGGAGTAAGCGTCAAAGCTATCAAACTAGAGAAAATAACAGCAAATGATAAAACAACTCCAAATTCAATAAATAATCTTCCTGTTTTACCTCCCATAAATGATAGTGGTAAAAAAACACTAACTAAAACAACTGTTGTTGCAATCACAACAAATGTAATTTGTTTAGCTCCATTAACTGATGCTTGATATGACTCTTCTCCATCTTCTATCCTCCGTTTTATGTTTTCTAAAACAACAATTGAGTCATCTACTATTAGCCCTATTGCAAGCACAAGAGCAAGAAAAGTCAAAACATTTAATGAGAACCCAAAAAAATGTATTATTGAAAATGTTGATATAATTGAAACAGGAATGGTAATAGCAGGTATAATTGTTGCAACAGGTGAAAATAAAAAAAAGTAAATTACAGCAATTACCATTATCATAGAAATAAATAAAGCTAACTGGACTTCTGATATTGATTCATCAATAAAAATAGACTGGTCATAGCCTATACTCATATCAATATTTTCAGGAAGAGATTCCTGTATCTCTTCAAGTTCTTTTTTAACTAGATTAGTTACCTGAAGCACATTAGATTTAGTTTGCCTGACTATTCCAAGTCCTATAGCATTTTTATTGTTTGCTCTTAAAAAACCCCTTCTACTTTCTGCTCCAATCTCTATATCAGAAATATCTTCTAATCTTACTTTTCTATCACCATAGTCTTTAATAACTAGTTGTTTAAACATATCTAGATTTTTTAGTTTTGAATCAACTTGCACGTTCATTTCTCTGAGACTGGACTTAACTTTACCAGCAGGCCTTTCTACATTTTCTTGTGAAATAGAGGAAAGTATGTCACTCACGGTAACTTGTCTAGCTGACATTTTATCTGGATCCAACCAAATCCTTATAGCATATTTGCGTTCCCCTCCAACTATAATTGAAGCAACACCAGATACAATTGATAGACGATCAATAATATTTCTTTCTAAGTAGTCATTTAATTCTATACTATCAAGTTGGTCGCTGGTAAACCCAACCCACATAACTGCTTGACGAGCATCTGAATCAGATTTAGATACAGTTGGTTGATCTGAATTTTCTGGTAATTTAGAAGCTACTCTAGCAACTTTGTCTCTGACATCGTTAGTAGCATCATCCATGTCCCTACCAAGATTAAATTCTATTCTAATAGTTGATGTCTCATCTTTGCTCTGAGATGAAATTTCTCTAATATCTGATATACCAGAAATAGACTCTTCAATAATTTGTGTAACATCTCTCTCTATAATTTCAGAGGAGGCTCCTCGATAAATAGTTGTAACAGATACAACAGGATTATCAATATCAGGGTATTCTCTAATAGTTAATTTATCATATGAAGCTAAACCAATTAAAATCAAAAATAAACTTATAACTATAGCTAAAACTGGTCTCTTAATGGAAAGTTCAGAAATATGCATTTTATTTAATTTAAGATTTTTATCTTAGAGCCATCTTTAAGTTTTTCATGACCAAGGACAATTATTCTATCATTAATATCTAACCCTTTTTTTATCTCTATTAATTCATTCATTCTTATTCCAACAGATACTTCTCTAATTTTAGCATTATCTTTATTTGCAACATATACATAGTGCTTTTTATTAATACTAAGCAATGCTTCTTCTGGTATTAAAAAAGCATTTTGTTTTTCTTGTAGAATTAATTTTATTTTCATGAATAATCCAGGTTTTAAAATATTATTTTGATTATTTAAAATTGCATATACCCTTATAGTTCTTGATTGCTCATCAATTCTTGAGTCAATATAATCAATTTTCCCATGAAATACTTTTTCCTTAATAACTTCTGATGTTGCTTCAAAAGAAAGATTTTTTTTTATAAAAGTTAAATTATTTTCTGGTAAATCAAATTTTATTTTCATTTGTGAAGAATTATCAAGAGTTGTTAAAACTTGATTTCTTGAAACTTGATCGCCTATATTGACATTACTTAGACCAAGTTTTCCATTGAATGGAGCATGTATTTCTATCCTTCCAGCAGTGTCAGAGGATAATATTGAAAATATTTTATCTCCTCTACTTATTTCGCTCCCTTCAATAAAGTTAATTTTTTCCACAATGCCATTAACCTTAGATGTTATTTCAACTGATTGTAGAGCTTCTATAGTTGATATAGTCTGATAAATTTTTTTTGCAGTTCCAAGCTTAATATGATTTATTTTGACTGCAGTAATTCTTGTTTTATTTGCAAGAGCAGAAAACTTTGTAATCTTCATATAAAGACTAATTGATCCATAAGATAGCCCTAGTATTAAAAAAGCTATTAAAAAATGCATTGGTTGAGCATTTGACAATGTAGACTTTATTTTAGTTAACATTTTCTATATTTTCCATATTAAGGAGACCATTCTTCCTGTGACATTCTCTCTCCTAAATGAATAATATAAGTTTGAGCTTTCGTATGTACATAACCTCTCAACAAATATATTATGAATTCTTGCATCACGAAAGATTATTTGAGCAGCTAATGATAAATTCAAAGACCAATGTGAATCATCAACTCTTTTAAATACTTTTGTAGAAATCTTTTTTAACTTTGAATATACATCTTCTCTAACTATATAATTATGTGGACTAATTGACGGCCCAATCCACACGCACAAATCTTCAGGTTCAACTTTAAATCTTTTTATAAATTTTTGTATCAAATCCTTATCAAGACCTCTCCATCCAACATGAAGTACACCAACTTTTTTTCCAAACCTATCACACATCATGATTGGCAAACAATCAGCCGATAAAACAGCACACACTACTCCCTGTTGATCAGTGTAAGAACCATCACAAATTATATTCTTTCTTGGTGACTTTAAATACTGAATAGTAGTGCCATGAATTTGTTTCATCCATGATGGTTCAGAAGGTAATTGTAAAGACCTGTGAATATCTTCTCTGTTTTTTAAAACAGAAGACTTCAGGTCGCCAACATCTAGGCTCATATTAGAAGATGCATATCTGTCCTTACTATAACCACCTATACGAGTTGTGATAAATGCTTTTATATTTTCAGGAGCATTCCACAAAATTTCTTTAGTTTCTACTTTAGCCATAATTATTTAATAGTAATGATTTAATGGTATCAAATGTTTCAGGTGTTTTAGAATTAATTATAACTTTTTTTTTGGTTATCGGATGATTAAAGGATAAATAATAGGCATGTAATGCATGATATGGGTATGAATCTAGAAAATTTATAAGTTTTTTATTATATTTATGCATATTTTTTTTAAAACCATATAAGTCATCACCAAAAATTGGATGTCCTAAAGATGACAAATGAACTCTAATTTGGTGTGTTCTGCCAGTGATTAATTCAATATCTAAAAATGATGATCTCTCAAATTTTTCTAAAACTTTAATTTTTGATATTGCTTCTTTCCCTGAATTTGAAATAGTCATTTTTAGTCTATTTATTCTATGTCTTCCAATTTTATTATTGATAATTTGGTTCTTTTCAACCAATCCTGTTACAAAAGCAATATATTTTTTTTTAATTAATTTATCTTTCATCTTCTTTACTAAGAGATTGTGAGAAATTAAATTTCTTGCAATTATAATTAATCCAGATGTATTTTTATCTAGCCTATGAATTATTCCTGCTCTTGGTACTTTTCGTAAATCTGGATAGTGGTAAAGTAATGCATTCTGTAATGTCGATTCATAATGGCCAGGAGCAGTATGAGTCACCATTCCAGATTTTTTATTGATTATTAATAAATCCTTATCTTCATATTGTATATCTAAATTAATTTTTTGTGGTTTAATATCTAATTCTTCATTTTCTAAAATTTTGATCTCAATAGTAGATTTTTTGGAAATCTTATCCTTTGGGGAACATGCTTTTCCATTTATCGTAATATTTTGATTATTTATCCAGGATTTAATTCTAGACCTTGAATATTCTGGAAGCTCAGCAGCTATTAATTGATCTATCCTTCTATTCTTATCTGGTTCTATTTCAATTTTATAAAAACTTGTATTTTTCATGTTATAATATTAATCTAATCTAATTTTATAGTAAAAAAAATGAATCTAAGAGCACTTTTTATCTATATTTTACTTCTAGTTACAATTAATAGTTGTACTTATTGGAATGACCTGGTCAGGGAGCAAGATAAAACTAAAAATTTATCTCCTGCACAAATATATAATGAAGGTAAAGCATTCTTAAATGCTGCAGACTTTGTTAATGCAATAAAATATTTTGAAGTACTAGAGTCAAGATATCCGTTTGGAATTTATGCAACTCAGTCTATGCTTGATCTTGCATATGCACACTATGAATTTGAGAATAAAGATGAAGCAATAGTTCATTGTAATAGATTTATTAGACTATACCCTAACCATCCTAATGTTGATTATGCTTACTATTTACGTGCTTTAGCAAATTTTGAAAAAAGCGCAAATATATTTTCAAGGTTTTTTGGGGCTGATACATCTAGATACGATATAACATCCCTAAGGGATTCTTTTGAAGATTTCTCATTAATCATAAATAAATTTCCAAAGAGTAAATATGTTAAAGATTCTAGAAATCGCCTATTATATTTAAAAAATAAAATGGCCTCTAATGAATTATACATAGCAAAATATTATCGTAAGAGACTAGCTCATGTTGCAGCAATAGAGAGAATAAAATATATGTTAGAAAATTTTGGCGGTACACCTAGTACAGAAGAAGCTCTAGTTTTGTTAGTTGATAGCTATAATGATTTAGGAATTTATGATTTAGCTTATGATAGTAGCAGGGTTTTAATAAAAAATTATCCAAATTATAAGATTGTTCAATCAGATATAAAAGAACCTATAAAAATTAAGAAAGATATTCCTGTGCCAGAAACAAAAATACAAACAACTGATGAATCAGACGGTTCTTGGTATGATTTTATACCTTTCTTAGATTAAACATTTATAACTTTTAAATTATTTTAAATAATTATTTATCTTTATCGTTAATAATGCAAACTGGTATTGGTTTCATTTTATGTAAACTTTTCTTCCTTATATCTTCATACATTTTTTTGTATTTGCTATCTTTATTAATCATTGCATCTTCTATTTGTTGATACGTTAATCCTAACTGTTCCTCATCAGTTCTTCCATCGTCCCATAATCCATCTGTTGGTTCAGCATCAAGAATTTCATCAGAAATATTAAGTTCAGTAGCTAATTCTTTTACTTGTGACTTCGTTAGATCAGCAATTGGAGATATATCAACTCCTCCATCTCCATATTTTGTAAAAAAACCAACACCAAAATCTTCTACTTTATTTCCAGTTCCAACGACTAAACCATTAGTTGAAGATGCTATTTGATACAAAGTTATCATTCTAAATCTTGATTTTGAATTAGCATAACCCAGTTCACTTTCAAATTTTATTTTTTTAGTGATATTAGAAAATTTCTCAAATATATTAGTCAAATCAATTTCATGGACCTCTACATTATTAAAACTTTTTTTTAACCAATCACAATGTTTAATACTACCTATTTCGCAACTATTGATGATTGGCATTCTAACGGCGATGGTGTGTATACCTGTTAATGCACATAAGGAGCTTGTTAGAGCTGAGTCTATTCCGCCTGATACTCCAACTACCAAGGTTTTGGCAGGGTTCTGCATATTTGATACATAATCCATTATCCAATTGGTTATAAAGTCAATTTTCTCTCTATTATTCATATTAATTAGTGAACAAGAATTTTATTTTTTTAGACATATATATCGTTTATAATATACTGACATTAATTGAAGTAACATATTTATGCTGCGTATTTTCATAATAATAGTAATATTGGTATTACTTTATTTGATTATAAAATCATTAATGAAAAAAAACACGAAATTAAGTCAAAAATCTAAAAAAAATATATCATATTGTG
>MDTE01112631.1_pt1 | contig 18439 bp, 13 predicted proteins | sample 811231 | NCBI WGS metagenome assembly MDTE01 (sample SAMN05326651, study PRJNA326480) | marine metagenome | isolation source: seawater | place: Indian Ocean: Red Sea | collected 2010 | reverse complement strand
TCCTATTAATATTGATAATGAGAGAATACACCTCAGTTTCTCTAACCACTGTGTAGCTGAACACAGAAGACCATGTTCTCATACTGGTTTTGGTAAGCTTCATAACAAGGAAACAGGTGAAACCCTGCAGCTTGAATATGGCTATCAGCTTGAATGCCGTTATTGCAAAAAGTATGAAGTTAATGCAGCTCATAACCCACAGAGGACTGCTGCGCAAATGAAGGAAGACGCCGCAAGACGTAGAGCGTTAGAATTGCTGCTTACAGATCTTTATGGGGAAAGCCCACAGTTGAGGTATCGGCATATAACTGGCGGGCGGGAGCTTGCTGACGATGTATGGTCAAAATTTTCCGGCAAGTGTTTTAATTGCGAAGCGCAAATTTCCGGCAGGAAGAAAATGCATTTAGACCATACGCGTCCACTAGCGATGTTGTGGCCACTCGATGGCACCGCCACTTGTCTTTGTGGCTCATGTAATTCACAAAAACGAGATCGCTTTCCTGCTGATTATTATTCTGTCGATCAACTGCAAAAACTATCAAAGATTACAGAAATTCCGATTGAAGAACTGCGCAGGCCATCACCGAATATGGAGGCTATTCATCTACTTAAAGATCGTCTCGAATGGTTTTTTAACGAGTTCTGCTTAAGACCGGAGTTAAACAAAGTAAGAGACGGGAAATTGTCTTCAGAGCTGCTCATAAAAGCACTGCAGAAAACCCTAAATCGGTGCGAAGGTGGAGCGCCGATAGATCTTGTGAAATTGCATGAAGATTGGTTGAGTTCGCAGTAGCCCTAGTTCTTCATAATAAACAAGTATTGATGGTCTGTGGTTGCTCCTTGATCTTTTATGCCAAATTTTTCACGGCCATTCACACTCTCATCAAAACAGTAAACTACCTTAAGTTCTTTTGGCAGGAATCGGGTTATCTCATCTGCCATGTTAACTTTTTCTGTTTTTCCTAGATGCATTATGATTTTCCCTTGAGGCGCTAACCATTCAAGGCACTTCTCAAAAAATGTTTGATATATCGAAAAATCTTTCTTTTGACGATGCTCAAGAAAGTTGGTTTTTTTCTCTTTAAAATCTTCCGGTTCCCATCCTGCAAACCAAAGGCGCATCCAGTTTGAACTATAAAATCTTGTAGATGCAGCAAATGGAGGTGAAGTGATAATAGCATTCACTTTTTCCGATAAGTGCAGATCTTCAAAAGAATGATTATGGGCTTCCCCATCTATGCAAACATTGCTTTGGATTGATTCTAGAGACCGCATTACTTTTGAAGTAAGCCGACTTTTAATGTCACGATACTCAAAATCACCCTTTGGCTTGAATGGCGTTACTGGGTGAGATGTTCTTGATAAAGCATAAGGTCTATTGCCATGCAAAATATGTAGCATGCTGGAAAATACCAAAGCTTTTTCCGAAGAAATATTTGAATGATTTTTTAAATAAGCCCTAGCCGCCAGAACTTCCTTATATGTGTCGTCCTCAAAATACTCTGGCACCTTGCCATTAAACCCAAAGTCACTGTAAAGCTCTATTGCAAAAGATTCTTTTTGATCATCAATAAACTTATTCAAAGATTCCAGCTCCTCAAATACTTTTTTTGGATCTGGTTTAGCAACTTTTGCCGAGCTTAATATATATCCTAACTCCTGAATATCATTGGCAATAGCCTGTCTTTGGCAAAGCAATGCCTCAAGCGGAATTGTTCCTGCACCAGATAATGGGTCAAGAATGCGCTCTTGTTTTTCTGTAAATGAATCTACTAAAAAATGCGCAATTGCAGGCTTCAATTTTCCTTGATACGAACACAATGAATGCAAACTATGGCCCCAATTTCTGGAAGCGTATTCCCCTGTTTTGTGGGGTAGTTCTTGAGCAAATTTCTCTGCCTTTGATGCAAAGTGGTCTTCATCAGATCGGCATATATAGAAACTATTCTTTACGTTGTTTTTCTCAAAAAGAAGTAGTGACTGCTTCAGTTTAGCACCATCTTTGGATGTCCTCACACGGACCAATTCTTCTTCTGCAAAATTAAAGCCGACTTGATTTGCAATATGAACAATGAATTTATCTGTTGGAACATGAACACCTGCAAATCTTGAGTCTCCAATGTCTATTACAAGATTACCTCCATCTTTTAGTGCGCAGTATGCTTTTTTCAGCCATCGTTCAGTATCTGCGCAATAACGTCTTACTAGTTCTGGAATTCTCCTGTCGTAGGCCTTCTCATCAAGTTGTGTGGCAACCTCCTCGACACATTCATACTGGGTTAGAGCCCTGCCATTCTTAGAAACATTATTTATTCCTGCGGTCATAGCTTCTCTAGTAAAGAACCCTAAATCTTTCTCAGAACGAATAAAGCCAGTCAGCCAGAGCTCAATTTTTGTATTCCTAAAATAATTGGTGCCATTGAGATATGGTGGTGATGTCAGCACCATGTCGACTGCGGAATGGAAGTGCTGGGTTTCTGATAAGCATGAATTGTCATGCAGAAATACATTCTCTAAGTTTGAAAACTCAGGACTTATATCACTTAGAATATGGCTTATTTTTTCTTTAAAAGATTCATAGACACTGAAGTCCTCAGGCAACTTCTCAGAATCTCGTCTGTATCTTAAATCTGCAGCTCTTTTCAGTTCCGAGGATTGTACTGCAATTGATCCTAACGCCAGTTTGGCATAACTTTTAAAGCCTTCATCGGCATCATCTAGTTTGGATATTGCATTCTTTAATGACAGCACCTCTGCAAGCCGTTGCTTAGAAAAATATGGACGACCAGAAAAGGCTTCCGCGATTATAGCTTCTGCCTCCTCACTAGTTGGTTGATTGCAAACAGCATAGTCCAACAGTTGATTTAAATATTTTTCTAGCTGGTCTAATCTTTTGGACACCTCTTTAAGATTGTTGGTTTTGCATTCAATAACCAATCTCATAAAGGGATTGATTTCGCTGTAATATCCCTGCATCCCATTCATAGCAGCAACCGTCATTGTTGTTCCGGTTCCTGCAAATGGATCATAGATAGAAGCTGCGTCATTACCCCACTTACTAATTAAGCTCTCTACAAATGTTGATGAGTAGCCTTCCAAGTATGGATACCATCTATGAATAGATTCGGTTCGATTAGGAGAAAATGTCCCGTGTCTCCCAAGGGGTTTAGAGTTATCTCCATTAAATAAATTTAGTTGTGATTCTGCTGGAGATGGCAGGTGGGATAACTTATCTTCATAGTGGGTCTTAACAAGCTCTAAAGCCAATGATGATATAGGTTTATGATTTTGTACGGCATTCTTTTCTAAATCAGAATAATTGTGCTTTATTATTTTCCTTAAATCAGCGCTTCCTAATTTATGAAACCACCCATCAAAATTTTCATCTTTTTCTACTAAATTGATTCTCAATCTTTCGATTTTACCAGTTCCTGATTCATGCTTAGGAAAGCTAACTGTTTTATACATAATTCCCCGCCAGAAGGTTTTTTACCATTTTGAATGTAAGTTACCATACTGATCTGCGAATTCAATAATAAGATCGGATTACATACAAAAAAATCCCGGCCTGAAGCTGCCGGGAATTATTTTTCCTCTTTCGGTCAGCGAAAGCTCAAGCCGACCTAGTGGGCTGTGAACGGGTTCGCCGTCATTCCCACCACCGCACTCGCTCCATGTTCGGAGCGCATCCCCGAACGGCTTCTCCTGCGGTCCCGGCGCTTATGGGTCCCGGTCCCCGTTAAATGTGATTCCAGCGTCCAGCCCGCTCACACATTCCTGCTTCAGCTACGCCGCCTTGCCACCATCCAGCGACGTAATCTCGGTGATCTTTTGAAACTCAGAGAGCATTTCCGGATGATGCTGAGCGAGGTAACGCACGACACGCGCATTACCGAGAAGCGAGCCAAGATAACCCTTGGCAAGCGTTAGGTTCAGCACATCCGTTCCATAGTTTTCTTCGATCAATCTGTATTCACGCTGGAGGCTGGCCATTTCGCTCTCCATGCGTGCCATCTGCTCCGCATCCAGCCCTTTAATCCGCTTTGGTTTATCCGGCTCAACCAGTTGATCTTTCGGCGTAGCCGCCAGCAATGCCTTGGCGTATGAAACGGAGTAAGTGCCGGTGTCATTCATCAAGGTGATGGCGTCAATCTGGCGATAGGCTTTCATGCGTTTGAGAATTGGGAACACGCCGTTGGCCACCATCTTGTCTTTAAGCATCTCGGATGCTTCCGGGCAAATGCCGTCCAGCAGTTTGCGCTTCATCACAATGCTTTTCACATCAAGGCAGAGCGCCTTGGCGATCTTCTCCTCCGGAACGCCACGCTCAACGGCACGCCGGATCATGCGGTGCTCCTGAATGGGGGAGATGCGATTAACGTGCTTATTATAAGTGAAGGCTTCATCATCAGAAGAAATCAGGCACACCACCTCATCGCTGCCCAGCTCCTTCAGTGCCTCTATCCGCATGTGGCCATCGAGCAGGATGAAGCGTTCCTTGGATTTCCCTTCCGGTACTACAACAGGTGGCTCGATCACGCCCACTTCACGGATGGAAGATAGGATTTGCTTGTATTTGGAGCTTTTCTGTAGCGTGTTGGCTACCACCTTAATCGGCACGATCTGGTCAATCCGCAGCGTAACCATGTCGCTATCAAAACCAATGGCGATGCCACCATCCGGTAATGTGCTGATCTGTTTGTCTTTTGTCATTTGGCCTCCAGTAATGCGGAAAGTTGCTTCGGCATGGTTGTCAGCCCCTCGGCCTTCAAAAGCGTGGTGAAGTGATCTTCCTTGTAAAGGCGGTGCAGTGCCTCGGTGATGAACAGCATTCGGCTACTGACGGCATCCGCTTTGCGCGTGAGCAGCCGCTTGCGATCCACTTCCTTCTGATAGATTTTCAGGACATCCTGTGAGGAGATGGCTCCAGCCTTGCGGCTGCGGCCACCTTTGCCAGATTGATGGCGAATCCCTTTGCCGCGCTGCTTACGGGTTTCCAGCAGGCGCTTGGCCATTTTCAGTTTGCCGCCGCGTAGTTCGTTATTCTCATAGGCTTCCTGTAACGCTTTCTGCTCGTCATTCGGTGAATTGGCGATGGTGACAGCGACACTAATAGGTATATGCCCCGCCTCAACAGCTGATAGAAGGCGTTCTTCCCCCATCTCCAACAATTCCAATATTGCCGTGGCATATTTTTCAGTCAGGCCAGTTTTCTTGGCGATTATTTTCGCATCATAACCTTTTTGCTGAAGCACCTCGATGCCATGCAGCAGATCAAGCGAGCGGTGCTGCCTGCGTGCCAGATTCTCAACAAGGCTCATGATCAGCGCTTCTTCTTCCGAAGCATCAATCACGATTGCCGGGATATGCGTTTGCCCACACGCCTGAAATGCCTCAATGCGGCCTTGGCCACAGACCAGATCATATTCCTTACCTTCACCTGCGGAGCCGGTTGGCGTCACGGTGATTGGGCGCTTTAATCCCACCTTAGTGATGTTCTCTGCCATATCGACAAAGATTTTCTGACTGCGTACACGCGGATTCAACACGTTGATCCGCTCAATGGGGATCATCTTGATTTTGGCTTTGCGGTCTTTTTGTTTCATGCGGCCTCCCTGATTGGTGTGCGTTCAGCCAGCATCAGGAAGTATTCGAGATCATCAAAACGATAGGCATCAAGCGCCAAGCCGTTGTTTTCTGACAGCCGAATCTTCGGGTTCTCAATGTCCAATGATGGCAATAGGTAATAATCCAGCGGATTTTCGTTACAGGCATCCATGCGTATGGCCACGGTGATGTCTGGCTCAAGCCCGCTATCCAGCCGTATCTTCCAACGATACGATCCGGTCGGTGTCTGCATGCAGCGACAAATGATGATGGAAACCGTCAGCTCATTGTTAAGATAGAGCAAATCTGAACCGACCTCCCGGTGAATGGATGCGCCCAGATCGCGTATCTTTCGAATCGTGTCCTCGACCGTTTCTGCATAAAGCGTGCGTAGGCGGCGGTTGATCTCGATATAGCGATAATCACGGTCAGGGGTGTAGCCGATCAGCTTATAGGCTCTGAGCAAGCTGCCAAAGCGATGCTGGTATGCGCTGCTGGATGGCATATCCTCTTGCTCGTCAATGATAATGCCAGAGAGCCAGCCTTGGCGCTCATGCAGATAGCGCAACTTTTCCAGCATCTCATCATCGGAGAACCTGCGGCTACGCTCGCGCAGGATGCCTTGCACCGTGTAAAAATCACTGGGATCGACAATCGCATCAAACACACCATCGGCACGCACCCACATATCCGGCGAGTTATCCACGCGGCGCTTTTTCAGCTTGTGCGATGTACGGTTAAAGACGTTGTTGCCGATATATTTCTCGTTGGTGAGCACCTGATGCACTGTGCCACGTGTCCACGGCCTGTCCAAATCGGTGAGGATGCCACGCTGCTTTAGGGAATGGGCGATCTCGGTTTCTTTCATGCCGTCATGTATGAAGGCATGGTATATCCAGCGCACGATCTTGATTTCATCATCGGGACCGGGGATCAGGATTACACGATCCGTTTGCAGGCTTTTATGTTCGCCCTGTTTTAGCTCTGCCTTGGGATTCCCATGCTCATCAATTAGCAAGCGGCGCAGACCGAAGCCAGCGGGACCACCTTGCCGGAAGCCTTTCTCGATCAGGCGGCACTGCCCAGCAAACACCTTATTGGATAGTTCCCGGCTATATTCGCCAGCCATGGAGCGCTTTACGCTTTTTACGATGTTTGATACCGGGCTGCCATCATTCTCAAACTGCTCGGCCACATACTGCACATCAATACCGGCGCGGCGGCAAATATATTCATAATAGGCGCTTTCATCCGCATCCTGAAACCGTCCCCAGCGTGTGACATCCAGCACCAAGATCACTTTGAACTCAGCGCGATTATTCTGCACATCATCAATCAGACTTTTGAGCGCGTCACGCCCAGCCAGATTCAATCCGCTTTTGCCTTCATCGGCATAGGTCTTAACGATCTCCAACTTTTTGCGCTTTGCATATTCCTTGATCGCCTCTGCCTGATTTTCCGTTGAGTATTTCTGATGGTCAGTGGACATGCGCACATACATCGCCGCCATATTGATCGACGGTGTTTTTGTATCTCCGTTTGCCAAGCCAAATAAATCTCTCAACTGAATGATCCTGTTTTATATGCAATTCTTCGGCATTCACTGAAACGCCAGCGAAAATGCTCCTTTCCATCATTTTAACAAAAGGAGCGATTACATGTCTTTTCAGAATTTTAGCCAAGTTTTACTATCGTCTATTGATGACCAGTCAGTGGCAACCATGGTGGCCAATGCCCTGCGCCACGAGCATCAGGATGACACTTCCGTGGTGAAGGAAATTGGACGCATTACAGGCGCTAATTTGCACACGATCAATAAGTGGTGTCAGGCAATCAATGCGCCGAAATCCGCGCATTTAATCATGCTGGCCGGAGTGTATCCGCAGGTACTTAAGGGGCTGTTGGAAATGATCGGTCGAGCGGATGTATGGGAGGTTTGTTTAGCCGAAAACATACCCGAAAAAATGCACCCTAAAACGGCGGTTAGCAGACCGGAAAACCCAATTTATAGGGACAAATATGTCCCTATAAATGTGATGGTCAATCTGGACGTAGCTATCAAATTGAACCATCGTCAGCTATGGTTCATCGGTGAATTGCAGAGAGGAAAGAAGCTAAAAGCCGATGATATTGCCACGCAGTGGTGGGTGAGCCATAAGACCGCCAAACGCGACATCGCCAGCATGTTGGAGCATAACGCCATTTGCTATAACGGAGCGCGGAAGAATGGCTTTTACACGGTGGTGTGAGTTACGCGACCAAGCCAGCAATATTACCAGACACCTGACCGGCGGCTTGTTTGATAGGGTCGGACATAAGGTGGGCATAGCGTGCCGTGGTTTGCACCTGTGTGTGGCCAAGCAGCTTTCCTATCATAGGCAGGCTCATGCCTTGGCTAACGGCATAGGAGGCGAAGCTATGGCGCAAATCATGAATGCGCACATCTTCCAGACCAGCACGTTTGCGGATGCGCCGCCATGGCTTTTGCATATCTGTGAGGTAAGCTCCCTCAAGCGTACCGTAAATCACGTAAGGGTTATTGGCAGGTGTGTCAGGGTGCGCCTTGATAGCTCGCAGCACTTCCATTACATGCTCACCAGCGTAAATGACCCTCGCGCCTGTTTTAGAATCAGGCAGTTTGATCGTAGAGTCGGCCCAGTCGATAAATTTCCATTGCAGGGTTTGGATTTCGCTCAGGCGACACCCGGTCAGCAACAGCAGCTTGATGCAATTGACTGCCGAGTGCGATTCTACTCCCTCCGCATGCATCTGTTTGAGTGTGGCACCCAATCGCTTGGTTTCGTCTGGGGTCAAAAACCGTTCGCGCTTCTTCTCAGGGTATTTCTTGATGTGGCGACGTGGATTAGTACCATCCGGACGCAGTCCCCACATCTCAGCCAGATTGAACATTTTGGAGATGATCTCCAAACACCGGTTCGCCTCGTAAGGCGATTTACGACGCGTATGGTGAAATGCCGAAATATCGGCTCGCGTGACATCCGTAATCTTCAGATGGCCAAATTGCGGCAGGATGAATTTCTTGAGGTTGCGTTTGTAGCCATCAGCAGTGCGCGGTTTCAAATGCACATCAACATGCTCCTCGATGAATCGCTCAGCAAGGTCGTTGACTGTCAGTGCATATTGCTTGGCGCGTTCCTCTCCGACAGGGTCATCTCCCGACTGAACCGCTGCCAGAATTTTGAAGGCTTTCTTTCGAGCATCCTCCAACGGAACCACCCCATGCATACCAAGGCTCTTGCGTCGAATCTTTTTCCGCTCGGCCCGATATTGAATCACATAGGACTTACGACCCGATGGCATGACCCGTACTCCAAAGCAGGGCAGTTCGGAATCAAAGATGAAATAGTCTTTGGATTGTATTTCTGCGGCATCTATAAACCGCTTGGTCAGTTTTGGCATTGGCAACCTCTTTTCGTTTCAATTATGGGCTGCGGTTGCCTGCTTCCGTGGAAGCACTATGGAAGCAAGAGGCAGAAAATCACGGCGCAGCCGGTAGAAACACTAAGCGCATGATAGCTGCCATTTATCCAGTAAAAACAATGCTTTATAGAAATACAAAGAAAACAAAGTAAGCGGGAAGAAACACCCCAAGCACCACTCATAACCTGAAGGTCGCAAGTTCAAATCTTGCCCCCGCAACCAATTTTCTCTTTGATTTATAGGCATAATTGCGCGGCACCAAAATGCCGTTTTCTCCGCCCAAAAATCCGGTGCCGCACTGGTGCCGCCACTGACATGCACATGGAGGAATGGTTGGGAATGGGATGGGGCACTGGAAATTATTCTGCGGCACTGGCCGCTTCCGCTTTCTGCGATTTTCTTGCCATATTCTTCACTGGGATGAAAATGATATGAAGGGTCAGCCAGTAAAGATAGACAAACTCCGGTGCGAACAGTTGATCATCGTCCAGAAGGCCATGCATGAGGTTATTCCTCATATTCTCTCCCTCTTTCTTAATCAGCAGCCCTTGCAGGTCAAATACCAGGTCTTTCCCGAACACTTCCACCAGCTCCTCACATTCAAGCGTATAATTCAGAGGACTCTCTTCCTGAATACCACCAACAATCTGCCTAGACGTTTGTCGTTCGTAGTTGTTGAGCACATAGCGGATAGAATTTTCTATCTGTGGAATCAGAATATGGGCAGCAGATAGAAAATCGCCATGGAACCCATGGAAGAAGCCATAAGCATAAGCATTCACCCGTTCCGGCGGGATGAATGGATGATCTTTTAGGAAAGAGACCCACTCGAAAAGGGAAATATTATGCTCCAGCCTGATTTGCTGCAGCGCTGGCATTAAAGCGGATTTCGCAAAAAAGTTTCTGTGAAATTGCGCGATATGCCGGTGCATCTTAGATTCCGGCGAATCATCCATAGAAGACTTGGCTACAACTCTTCCCTTACGATCATGAAATGTGGCTGACATCATAGCGGAAAGCGGTGATTTCCGGACTTGCTCTTCCATCTCCTCTTTTACTTCATCCAGCGGTGGTGGACGCATCAGGAAGGCAAATTTGTAAAGCGCTGTAAACAAGTCATGCTCGGAAACTTCTTCCGTGGCTTTCTTCACGATATCGGAGACATCGACCTCGGTGGAAAAGGACTGCATCTCATTTTTGATTTTAGGTTGCCCTTCCAGCAACCGCTCATATATTTCATCGCGCCTTTGCTGTTTCCCCGGAATGGAACGATATGCCTCGACGGCACTCTGTAGCCAACCGCAAATCAGCATGTAAGAAGGCTGTTCTCCAGCTTCCGCAATTTCAGCCAATTTGACGTAGGTTTCAGCGCCATTGCCCTGGCAGCGAATGGCATCATCCACCTTATCTGCATGTTGATGTAGCTTGGCCGCCAAGTTCCAAGCATCTCTTGCCGTGTCATGGTGATTTTTTTCTTCATGGGTGGTGGCAATGGATTCCAGTATTGCAGCATGCCGGTCATTATCTGCACGGCGTGCTCCATGCAGCAATTCAATCAGATGTATTACCAAATAAGGAGGATCTGTATTCGATCAGTAAAATTCATAATCTCTCGCTGTTAATTCTTACAATTCCAGTGGAAACCCTACGGTCGCAAACATACTCAATTTTTATCAAATAACAATAGAAAGCAAAATATTATACTCCATATCACACAGGGTTGACTGAATCTCATCAAGCAGTTTGAGGGGGGCGAGCCGAAGATTTATCTGGATGCCGCAGGCCTGCCGACAACCAATTGCGACCATCTGATTCCCTGCCAGGAAACCAGCCAAAGGAAACCCTGTACACCTTGGAGAATATGAAGACCGGAAAAATACCTCAAAATCAATATTTTTCTTTTACTTAAGAATAAATTCCCTTATTTTCCCAATGTAGGGTAGCTACCAAGAAGGGAATTTTGTGCCAGTAAAGAAGGACATTATGACGATTCGTGAAGTAGCAGAGTATCTGCAGCTTACGGAGAAGACCATGTACCGGCTTGCGGCGGAGAAAAAAATCCCCGGCTTCAAGGTAGGTGGAGCATGGCGATTTAAGAGGCAGGAAATTGAGGGATGGATAAAGCAGCAAACCCGTAAGAAGAAAAAATGATGTGAGCGTGTTATGAAGTTTATCGATTTATTCGCAGGTCTTGGGGGCTTTCACCTCGCTCTTAACAGGTTGGGGCATACTTGTGTCTTTGCTTCTGAGTTAGATGAGGAGCTCGCTGACCTGTATGAGAAGAATTTTGGTATCCGTCCTGCTGGTGATATTCGCGCTCATTATAAAAACGTACCGGCCCACGACATTCTGTGCGCGGGCTTTCCGTGCCAGCCTTTCTCAAAGGCTGGTGATCAGAAAGGCTTCGATTGCCCACAATGGGGCGACCTTTTCGATTATGTCATAAAAATACTCAATAAACACAAGCCACAGTTTATTCTCATTGAAAATGTTCCAAACCTGCTACGTCATGATGAGGGCAAGACCTGGGAGAAAATTAAAGCCAGACTTGCACGAGCTGGTTATCAGATTGACGCCCACAAACTCTCACCACATATGTTTGGTGTGCCGCAGATACGGGAGCGCGCACTGATTGTCGGTGAGCGGAAAAGCCTTAATGGATTCTCCTGGCCCGAACCAACTCATGATCAGGAAAATCTGAGCATACAAACTGTGTTAGATAAAAACCCGGACGACGCTAAGCCGCTTCCTCCCAACGTTATACGCTACCTTGATGCATGGCAGTGCCTCATTGAGCAGTTGCCGCATGATGAGCAACTTCCTTCGTTTCCTATATGGGCTATGGAATTTGGAGCCACATACCCACTTGATTCTAAGACTCCGTATAAGCAGAAACTCAGGGATATTCAATCTTTCAAAGGCGCTTTTGGTGTTCCCCTTAAGGAAATGTCTCGCAAAGAAATAATGGAGGCACTTCCCGCTTATGCTCGTGATACTAACACATCGTTTCCAGACTGGAAGATTCAGTTCATCAAGCAAAACCGCGAGTTTTACCGCCGTCATAAGAAGATTATTGACCCATGGTTGCCTTTGATTCGTGATTTTGCAGCCAGTTTTCAAAAACTGGAATGGAACTGGAAGGCAGGCCCCAGAAATATATATCAAACCATCATCCAATTTCGCGCATCAGGCATTCGTGTAAAGCGCCCCTCTGCGGCACCATCCCTAGTGGCGCTTACTACAAGTCAGGTTCCCGTCATTCCGTGGGAAAAGCGCTACATGACAATGCGGGAATGTGCGAGACTACAAAGTATGGGAGCATTGCAGCATCTTCCATCTGCCCAGACAAAAGCCTATAAAGCCCTGGGCAATGCCGTTAATGTAGATGTGATTGAAGCTGTAGGACGCCAGCTATTTGGTGAGGCAGAGAGCGAAGCTGCCCGGTTACCTACCCAGCAGAAGGAGGTAGGGCATGCCAGCCAGCTTGCATACGCGTGAAAATAAAGAAATTGATCGTATCGACCGGGTCAATATTCGGCCTGGCGTTAGCGTGTTGTCCGTTCTGCGTCATCTTAATTATAAGCCGTGGTTTGCGCTGGCAGAGTTTGTCGACAACTCGGTTCAAAGCTATCTATCTAAAAGAGATCAACTTGAAGGGATTCATGGCAATGACTTTAAGCTGAAGGTACGCATAGACATTGAGTCAGGACATCCTTCCCGGATATCCATAAAAGATAACGCTGCAGGCATTTCTAGGTCAGATTTTCCAAGAGCATTCCGGCCTGCTGAAGTTCCCCCCGATCGTTCAGGTCTATCCGAATTCGGCATGGGTATGAAAAGTGCCGCGTGCTGGTTTTCTCCTAAATGGCAGGTTCGGACAAAAGCACTGGGAGAAAGTGCGGAGCGCCTCGTGCGCTTTGATATTGAGCGCATCGTTAATGATCAGATTGAAGAGTTGGAAATTACAGAGGCCGTTGGCGACACTAATGCACATTTTACGGAAATCATCCTGGATGACCTTCACCATGTACCCATTAAAAAAACACTTGCTAAGATTAAGGAACACATAGCCGACATCTATCGAGTGTATATTCGTGAAGGCCTGCTCGAGTTGTCCTTAGGGGATGAACTTCTAACGTATGAAGAACCATCTATTCTACGAGCACCTTATGTCCGCGAGCCTGAAGGAGAACCGCAGATATGGCGGAAGGATATTCATTTCGACTTTGGCGATGGCCTGTCCGTAACTGGGTTTGCCGCTTTGAGAGACCCAGGCAGCTTTGCCAAAGCCGGGTTTGCCCTATTTCGGCGTAAGCGCCTTATCCAGGGCAGTGCCGATGAAGGCTACCGGCCAGGTATGATATTTGGTCAGCCAGGAAGCCACCGCTCCCTACGTCTTTTTGGTGAGCTTCATCTGGAAGGATTTGAGGTTAGCCACACTAAAGATGGCTTCCGATGGGATGAGAATGAACAGCCATTTCTCGAGCTATTGAAAGAAGAATTAAACGGTGGGGATCTTCCACTTCTACGGCAAGCAGATGAATATAGGACGCTTGCTACGCGTAACGAGCGCAAGAATGCTGCAGAAAAGGCCGTCAATAGAGCGACTGATACGATGGAGCGTAATCTGCCTGATGTGTTGCCTCGCGTTGCAGACGAATCTCCAGTTGACACCCGCACTGAGGCGCTTGAATCTCAGGCCGTATTGGCTTCCAAGGAATTTAAAATACGATTTAGGGATAATGATTGGGTTATTCGGGTGGAGCTATCAGATGACCCTGCAGAGGGACAGTGGCTTTCCATAAGCGATCAGGCATCTACAGTATCATCTCCTGAGATTTTAGAAATTCGCCTCTCGCTGACACACCCATTCATGGTAAATTTTGCCCAGACTGACCCTGAGGACGTTGAGGCACTTTTAAGAGTGGCCGCTGGTTTAGCGTTAGCGGAAAAGTTAGCACGAGAAGCCGGGCAGAAATACACTGGCACCATACGACGAAATTTGAACGATATACTGCGTGAAGCGTTATCACAGCCATAATAAAATAAGAGGATATTTTAATGACGACAAACAGAACTGCCATTGTAACACCGATACCTTCTTCTCGCACTTCTAGTGCACGATGGCAGCCTGTTATTGGGCCAGAGGCAAGAGGAATTATTGATAGGAAACAACTTCCTGCTGATGCGGGACAAGGTGTTCTTGATGCAGCAGCATCGGTACTGGGGCGAGGTGCCGACCCCCGTTCTCCGCTAAGTGAGCGCACTGGCTTGGTAGTAGGATATGTACAAAGTGGTAAGACTCTTTCTTTTACAACAGTGATCGCCCTTGCCAGGGATAATGGATATCGCCTGATTATTACGGTCGCTGGCACCTCCAAGCCCTTACTTAATCAATCTACTCAGCGTCTGCGTCGTGATCTTTTTGTTGATGATGTGGATGGATATCTTCGCTGGGCAACTTACACTAACCCTGCAAATAATGAGAATAACAGCCGCTCTATTCAGCAGGTGCTGGAAGAATGGCGCGATCCACAGGTTCCTGAGAATGAGAAGCCGACCGTTCTGATTACTGTCATGAAAAATCACCGGCACTTGGCAAACCTCGTTGCGTTGCTGCGCCGCCTTGATTTAAATGATGTACCAACGCTTATTGTGGACGATGAGGCTGATCAAGCGAGCCTGAACACATTAGTCAACAGAGGTCGAGAAAGTACAACTTACAGGCGGTTATTAGAGCTACGTGAAGCCGTGCCGTTTCATACTTTTTTGCAATATACAGCTACCCCGCAGGCTCCGCTGCTTATCAACATCATCGACTCACTTTCCCCTCAATTTGTTCAAGTTCTCGAGCCTGGTGACGATTACGTTGGAGGTGAGACTTTTTTCAATGCAACCCATCAACTTGTAAGGATGATTCCATTTGAGGATGTTCCTACGGATGATAACTTGCTATCTGGCCCACCACCTTCATTGCTGGACGCTTTACGCATCTTTTTAGTAGGAGTGACAGCTGGCCTAATTCAGGGAAGAAGCCGACAAAATGCCAATCGCTCTATGCTTGTGCATCCTTCATTCAAAACGGATCGGCACCATGAATACAGCGTATGGATAGGGCAAGTTTTTCAGGAATGGCAACGCTTATTAGCACTTCCTGAGAATGATCCAGACCGAGCCGATTTTATAGATGATTTTAATGATTCCTATAATGAACTGAGGCGGACTGTCCCAGAAATTCCTGACTTTAGTGAAATCGCCAGGATGCTGCCAAGGGCCTTCCGGCTGACAAGCATTGAAGAAATAAATGCACGAGCTGGAGCGACTCCGAACGTAGATTGGACTCGTGCCTATGGCTGGGTTTTGGTTGGCGGACAGGCAATGGATCGAGGATTTACGGTTGAGGGACTGACCGTCACCTACATGCCACGTGGCCCAGGTGTAGGAAATGCAGATACTATCCAGCAGCGTGGCCGCTTTTTCGGTTACAAACGGCCATATTTAGGTTTCTGTCGTATTTATCTTGAGCAGGACGTTCTTACTGCGTTTGAGGAGTATGTGGTACATGAGGAGGAAATGCGACGGCAACTCCAAAGTAGTCAGCACTCAACCGAACCTCTCACAAGCTGGAAACGTGCCTTTGTTCTTTCGCCCGATCTCCGACCTTGCCGAACAAATGTAATACAGTACGAATATGCACGAGGAAATTACGCAAATAAGTGGTTTGCACCTAGTGTTGTCCTTAATGCTCCAAGCATAATAGAAGATAATCGGCAGGTAGCAGAATCTTTTCTCAGCGGCCTAACACTTTCCCCTGATGAAGGGAGCGCAGATCGTGAGTTGGCACAGATTCATGACGTTTGCCATGAAGTCCCGCTGATCGACATAATCGAGCAACTTCTTGTGCCGTACAGATTCACTGCTCCCCGTGACACACAGGAAATAACGGGCGTCCTGCTTCAGTTATCAAATGCCTTGGAAACAGACCCAAATGAACGGTGTGTAGTCTATAGAATGAGCCCTGGCTATCCACGTAGCCGTACCGTTGATCAGAATGGGAGAATCCGCAATCTTTTCCAAGGTGCTGCCCCTGTTAATCCACCTGCACTTCGCGGTTCTATTTATCCTGGCGACCGCGAGGTACATGAAGCTGAGCATGTAACAGTGCAGCTTCACTTTATTGACATCACTCAGGATAATGAGACCGTAGCACAGAATGTTCCTGTTGTAGCGATCTGGATTCCACGGCGCATGGAACTTCCTTGGATTACACAGGATCAACAGCGATGAATACAGGCTTAGCAGATTTGCTCGAAAGAATTGAAATACCGCATCAGTCGATGGACGGTTCTCGTTATCATGTTACGCCTATACCTGGACTTGATGCTCATTATCTAGGGCGTACTGGTGACGGAGCGCCTTGCCTTTTAATCAGTTCTAAGGACGGGGGGATGAAGTCGCCACTCCGTCTGGCTGGAATCGAGGCTTACTTCAGTCTCCAATGTAATATTGCGCTAGAAGACGGAGCAGAAAAAGTAGAAACACTGACAGTGATTACCTGCACAGCAAAAGAGCCATCGCTGCAGGCATACTTCACCTACATCTGTGAGGTGCTTCTAAAAATTGTCGGCCCCACCCCAACCCTGCAGCAGGTCGCAGATGCGGTATGGAGGCTTGTAGAACTTTTTCAAAAGCTCGCACGCCCATTATCAAAGCCCATAGTCGGGTTGTGGGGTGAACTTTACGCTATTCATAGAAGCCGCAATCCACGCCTTGCACTGCAAGCATGGCGTAGTGAAGTAGACGATCGCTTTGATTTCTCAATGGATAAGTTAAGATTCGAAGTGAAATCGACCAGTACACGAACCAGAGCACATGAATTTTCTTTTGAGCAATGTAATCCACCTGATGAGACGACTGGAGTTCTCGTCTCGCTAACCGTTGAAGCGCGTCGGCTCTTCAAAGATTTCGCCGGTCTGTAAATCGATGATCTGCCGTATTCGGGATAGTTTGAACGAGCGGGAAGCATTGCGCTCATAGCAATGACATTTCATCAGGATGTCTCCGTCTGGCTGCTCACAGAGCGTATGGATTCGGATACGGCGTTCACTTTCTTTGCCTTTGGAGTCCACATAGTGGATGCCGACCGACATACCGATGAACTCCTCAAACGCCCAATGACCATCCTCCTGGTATTCTTCATCCATCTCCGGCAATGACACATGCAGCGTCGGTGGGATGTTGGGCTGGCTCTCCGGTGCGGCGGTCACCCAGCTGCGCAGTTTCTCAGTAATATTCTGAATCAACATATTATTTTACCTAGTTGCCATGGCCGTAGATTAATCTGTGCAAACATTTTTGTCACCGGAAAATCCGATTAAATTCCGTGCATAGCGGCAGGAGGATTTCACTGACGTTCCGCACGATTCACGATTAGCGAAATGCCCCCGGAGCACCCCATTTCGCTATCTCGCCTCGTAAGCTATTGATATTACAAGATTCATATGTCGAGAAAACGAAACGAAATGGTTTTTTGGAATTCGTGGCTAGTAAAAGGCCGCGCCTTCGGCGCACCCGTAAGGGGTGGCCGCCGGAGTACCTTGCGTTCCCGCTCGGGAATAGCGCTGGTTTACGTTCCGGCTAATTTGCGGCGAAAATCGCCGCAAATTCATGAATCATTAAACCAATGCCATAATTTTAGGCCGGAAACTTATGCCGGGTACGGTTTGCCAGCGCCACCAGAGAGAGCATGACGGGTACTTCCACCAGCACGCCCACGACCGTGGCGAGTGCCGCGCCGGAGTGCAGCCCGAACAGGCTGATGGCGACGGCGACGGCCAACTCGAAGAAGTTGGACGTTCCGATGAGCGCTGCCGGTGCGGCGGTGGAAAACGGTACGCGCCAGAGATACGCCCAGCCATACGCGATGAAGAAAATGCCATAGCTTTGAATCAATAGCGGCACGGCGATCAGGCCGATGACCAACGGTTTATCCAGTATGGTCTGCGCCTGAAAGCCAAACAACAGTACGACCGTGGCCAATAGCCCCATGATAGAATAGGGTTTTACTGTGGCGGTGAAGCGCCCAATGCGCTCCTGTGTGTGTTTATTTTCCAGCCGTTTGCGGGTGGCATATCCGGCGGCCAGCGGGATGACGACATAGAGCACTACCGAAAGCAGCAGCGTCTCCCACGGCACGACGATATCCGTCACACCGAGCAAGAACGCGGCCAGCGGCGCGAAGGCAAAGATCATGATGATGTCGTTGATCGACACCTGCACCAGCGTGTAATTGGCGTCGCCGCGCACCAGCTGGCTCCAGACAAACACCATCGCCGTGCAGGGCGCAACACCGAGCAGGATCATACCAGCAATGTATTCCTTGGCGGTTTCG
>MDTE01042043.1_pt1 | contig 18441 bp, 15 predicted proteins | sample 811231 | NCBI WGS metagenome assembly MDTE01 (sample SAMN05326651, study PRJNA326480) | marine metagenome | isolation source: seawater | place: Indian Ocean: Red Sea | collected 2010 | reverse complement strand
TGTTATAAGGCAAAAAATAAATTAGGAATTTTGTGTAATAGTATTTTGGATATTGCTTCAAAATTATCTCAATTTTGTTCTATTTCTATTTATATAGTTGATGACTTTTGTCCAGAAAAGTCTTATTTAGAAGTTCCAACTTCTGAAATGATTAAAGTCATTAATAATAAAAAAAATATGGGAGTTGGTTTCTCTTCTTTAATTGGTTTTAAAGAGGCATTAAATTCAGGAAATCAATTTTTCATCAAAATGGATTCAGATGGACAACATCCAGCAGAATATCTTCTTGAATTAATACCTTATTTATTAAAACTATCTGATTACGAATTAGTTCTAGTAAAGGGGACAAGATACCAGTATCCAATTAATGATATGAGTATCCCGATTGATAGGAAATTAGGCTCTTTGTTGCTTGAACCTCTTGCAAGATTGTCTTTGATTTATAAGGGAATTACTGATATTGCTAATGGTTTTATATCAATGAATCAAATTACATTAAGGTATTTAATTTCGGATAAATTTCAAACAAAGCTTGAATCAAGATATCTTTTTGAATGTAGCATTATAAAAAGATGTAGCAATTTGGGAGCTAATATACATCAATTCCCAATGCATGCTATCTACGGCGAAGAATGGAAAAGTTCTATGAATTCTTTAAAAATGGTAATCCCACTTTTAAAGTTTTGGTTAATTAATTTTTTAAAAGATCTTTTTTATAAATATCTTCTGAAATTGAGTTTAGGTTCATTATTTCTTTTATCTACAATAATAAGTTTTTCATCAAGTTTATATTTTTTGTGTTTTCAGATTTTACCTAATATTAATTCAAATGTTTTGGTAACACCAGGAAATGCAAGTATTTTTTCTGCAAATTTAGTAATCTGTTTTTTATTTTTTAGTCTATTCATCTTGTATGATTATTCAAAGAAAAAAAATGTAAAAATTGTCTTTTTCAATAGATTCTCAGAATAATTGATTTCTAACTTTGTATATTAATAACTACAAGTTCGCATTCCATTCGGGGACTAATAAAGAAAGATTTTTTAATACATCTTTTAAATTATTTTTATTAATATCTTTTTCTAAAAGTTTTAATTTTTTAATTAATTCTTCGTATTCGATAAAATTTTCGTTGGCTCTAAAAATTAATGGATGATCAGTGCCAATAGCTTCTGCATCGATTAATAATTCTTCAAAAAGCTTTTCTCCTGGCCTCAAACCTGTTTCTAATATTTCAATATCACCTTCTGGATTTTTTTCATTTTTTATTGTCAAGCCACTTAATTTAATCATCTGCTCCGCTAATGAGTAAATCTTAACTGGATCGCCCATATCTAATAAAAAAACATCACCACCATTTGTCATTGTTGTGGTAATTAAAATTAATCTCACTGCCTCCTTTATTGTCATAAAATATCTCACTATATCTTTATGAGTAAGGGTAACAGGCCCTCCGTTATTAATCTGTTTTTTAAAAAGAGGAACTACTGAACCCGATGAAGCAAGAACATTTCCAAACCTCACAATTGAGAAAAGTGTAGGATTATATTCTTTATTCTCTTTAAATAAATTATTTTCTTTTGCGGCAAATGCTTGGAATATTATTTCAGCGAGTCTCTTAGAAGCCCCCATTACATTATTAGGCCTTACTGCTTTATCTGTAGATACCAGAATCACTTGTTCCGCATTTGTTTTAACTGCTACTTTGCAAACAGTAAGAGTTGTTAAGACGTTATTTTCAATACCTGATATAGGATTTTTTTCAACAAGTGGAACATGTTTATAAGCAGCTGTATGAAAAATTATTTTTACATTTTCCTTTCTTAAAACCTTTTCCAATAAAGAGTTATTATTAGCCGAACCTAATATTGGTATTAGATAAGTACTATCAGGCAAAATATCTTTTAATGTTTCTAATAACTTATACAAATTAATTTCACTTTGTTCGAAAAGAATTAGTTTTTGGGGTTTTAATCTAATTATTTGTTTACATAATTCTGACCCTATAGAACCTCCAGAGCCTGTGACGCAAATCGATTTATTTTCAATTATTGGTTTTACAAATTCTAGATTTACATTTATTTCATCTCTACCAAGTAAACTTTCTATTGATATTGGTTTCAAAGAATCAATTTTTGTCTTGCCCGATGTAATTTCTTGAATTGAAGGTATTTCTGAAATACCAATATTTTTAAATTTTGCTTTTAAATATACCTTCCTCATCGTTTCTTTATTGAGTGTAGGCTTGGCAAGAAAAATTTCGTCTATGTTTGTAATATTATCTATTTTATCAATAGACTTTATAGGAAGATCCCAAATAGTCCTATTATGAAGGTCTTTTAAATCATCAAAAAAGCATATGATTTCATAATTCTTTGAAATTTTTAGAGCTGCTGCTAGTTGTATAGCTTCAGTACCTGATCCATATATAGCAATTCTTTTAATATTAATTTTTGATTTATCGAAATTTACTAAAATATCTCTTGCTAATAATCTTGTTAAACTGGTAAGAGTAGATAGGGTAAACCAAATAAGAATCCAACTACTATTTGAAGGTCTAGGTAATCCAAAAAAATTAGAAAAGAACGATATTAATAAAAGTAATATCCCATTTCTACAAGTTAATAAAAAGAATGATTTTGCTCCAACATATCTTGTTAAGCTTTTGTATTGATTACTGAAAATATAAAAAGGTAAACCAATTAAAATTATTGTTGGGATTAACCATTTACTTACTGGAATAACTGGATAGAGAATCTCATTTCTTAAAATAAAAAAAACTATTGCAACAGAAATGCAAATTAGGAATGCATCCATTGTCATAAGTAGAATAATCCTTCCTCGTTTCCCTACTCTTCTGCCATGCAATAGCTTTTTTATTTTGTTTATATACATCAATTTATAAGAGATATCCTTTCTAATACTTTTTTAGATTTAATGAAAAATTTTTTAAAGATACTTATATTAAGCTTCATTGGATTAAATCCTTCTTTAGCATTCTTAGCATAGGGATATTTTTCCCTCTCTAAAAGTTCTGATATACATGATTTATATTTTTCATTTTTTAATTCAGATTTTAAATTAAGGAACTCTTGAATAACTTTTAAATCTAAAAAAGGATATCTCCCTTCTATTCCATATAAACCAGCAATCATCTCGTCCTTTTTTAAATAACTCCTTTGACTATCTCCATAGAATTTCTTCCAAGGGAAAATTGTTTCAAGATTTTTGGGAAATTTACCTCCAAATTGAGAGTGTGAATAAATCTTTATGCCATTAAAACCATAATCTGAAATTATTTCATCTGCTCCTCCCCCTGAGATTATTACGTTAAAACCTTTGCTTGACATAAATTTACAAAGGATAGCCAAACCAATAGCCCCTCCATCCTCATGCAACATAATTGCATCTTCTTGTTCTTTATCTTTATGATTATATTTTATATTGCCTAATTTTTCTTGCAAAAATAAGGAAATTTTTTTTGAATCTTTTTTTGTTAGAGGGGGGATTTGATAATGTTTTATACAAGAATATTTTTTATTAATTGATATTCTTTTTTTTAGAATGACCTTGCTTTCAGAATTGCCGACTGTGACGGTTGAATATGGAATTCCTAATTTATTTAGTACACAACAAATTGCTCCTGAATCATAACCTGATGATAATGGTACACAAATTTTAGATTTAAAATGTACAGATCTTTCTTTAACACTTATTTTAAATGCTTCAATCCATGAATCGTATGTTGGAATAAATTGATTTAGATCAAGATTAAAAAAATCTTCATAAGTGATTTCTGGATGTCCTATATCAGAATATTCTATTTCAATTTTTTTATTAGGAGGCACTTCTTTAATCTCATCAAAAAGTAGATGAGATATTGCAGATTTATAGGAAGAAATGCAAATCGAGTCTTCCCTAATCCCAAAGTAAATAGGTTTAGTGCCTATTAAATCTGTGAAAATATTTATTGATTTATTTTCTATATTGATAGTACAAATAGCATATTCCCCTCTAGCGTTTTTTAAATAATCTGATAAATTATTATTTATTAGTTCATTATATAAATTTAAGGTGTCAGGCTTGTTGTTATTAGGATAATATATTTCCCCATTAAATAATAATAAATTTTTTAAATCCGAAAAAATAGGTTGAGATATAGAAGAGCTTGAAATATCTAAAAGATTATGGATTGAATCATAAAAATACCCATCTTTTTGGAAACTTAGTCTATTTGTTTGATCTGGACCTCTACTTGAAATATATTTATTTGCTTTTAAGATATCAGATCTAGATATTTCATTCCTTGATATTGTTGTTATGAAACCGCACATTTTATTTAAACAGTGAAAGAAATTTAGAAATTTTACTTTTCAATAAAATAATGAATCTATTTAAAATTGTTTTTTTTATAATCTCTTTTTCTAAATATTCATTAATTAATTTATTTTTTTGAGTAAACAATAAAATCCATTGGTAAATTATAAATTTTTGTTTTGATGAAAAATAATTTGATATTGTAAAACTTAATTTTTTTAATTCCATTTTTTCTTTTTCTGCAAGCATTGAGAATTTAATTAATTTATTAGTAATTTCTTTTTCATTACTTATTGTTAGATATCTATTATAAGTCATTACATCTGCGCAACCATACTCCATACAACTAATAACAGGAATAGAAAGCGACATCCACTCAAGTATTGAAGCAGGAAACGCTTCACCATAGCCTCTTGGATTAAATAAAGCAATATCACATAATTTCATGATTTCATATCTCTTTGAATTTAGGGTGCCATGAAAGAAGATTGTTTTATTTATTTCATTTTTTATATGAGGATATATTTTATTACCATATTCTTTATCACAAGGAATAAATTTATGACCTTTATCAAAATCATAAAGATCAGAACCTCCAATAACTTCTAAAATAGCTATTTTGCCAATTTTTTTTAAAGATGATGTAATCTCATGCCAATTCTCCGCAATCAAATGGAATCCTTTACTGGGTACTAAAGCACCCATATATCCAATGCGGATTTTATTTTTATCTTGTTTAAATTTAAGATCTAAAAGGTTTTCATCATTGAAAGCAGATTTTCTTATTCTTTTCGCACAAAATAAATTATCAATATGGTTATGAGGTCCAATTAATAAAAAATTTGATAAATATTGATTTTTACCAACTGACACAAGTTCAAACTTTAAATCCTTTACAGCCTTTACAAAATTTTCATCAAAAGGATGTCTTGTCCAGATTAATGTTCTTTTGGAATTTATTTGAATTTTATTTTTATAAATTTTTTCAATTATATTTCCAGTCAGAAGTGTAATATCCCATTTATTTTTAAATGCTTCCTCTTCGCTGATGACATCTAAATTAAAAAATTTATTTTTTGTAGGATTCTTCGTGAATAAAGTAATTTGAAAATCAAGATTATTTTTATTGGCCTCTTTTTGTATTTCAATCGCCAATCTTGCAGAAGTATAAGTTGTGCCTCCAACTCCAGGATTTACTTGTTTATCGCTAAACATTAAGTCTATTATTTTTTTTTGTTCGAGATAAATAAGTATTTTCATTTTTTTTTTAATTAAAATGATAATCTTGACTGATATTGATTAACAATTTCTATTAATCTTTGAACTCTTTTTTCAACTGTGTGATTTTTTTTAATAATTTGATATGAGTTTTTGGCGATTTTTTCGATCTTGTTTTTATCTATTATTATTAAAAATAATTCTTTAATCAATGAGAAAATATTTGTATAAAATATTATGCTTTGATTATGAGTAAATATTTTTTCAAGCATTTTCCCTTTCGGTATTTTGTTGGTTAATATGCAACATCCGCATGCACCAGATTCAAATATTCTTCTTGTAATTTCAGACCACCTTGCATATTGAAAAGCAATTTTCGTATCATTATAAAAATCAGTATTTTCAGAGTCTTTAAGTTTTCTATTTATAAAAAATTTACCAAGTAATAATTTTAATATGAAAGAATATTTTCTGTTTCCCATTGAGGTACCAATAAAAAATTTCCTCTGGGATTTATTTTTCAGATAAAAAATTTTACTATCAGCCCAATGAGTAAACCAATAGCAATTAAATTTCTTTCCCCTCCAATATTTATAACAATCATAATCAGGAGTAAGAGAAATATCTGAAATAGCTGCCCTAATATAATTAAGTTTCTTAGTCTGTGGCTCATCTCCTAATTCATTAATAAGAATGATCTTAGGAAAATTTTTTTTAAAATTAATTAAGCTTTTGTTTAGCTTATCATTGTAACCTGCATAAAATATTAGTACTACTTTTATTTTTTTTATTTCAATTTCTTCTGATGTAGGCATTGTCATCATATTTGGATCACTTACTTCTTTTCTTATTAACTTTACTTTTTGATTTTCTAGTTCATCAGCGAAACCTCTAGGTAAACTCCATTTTTCATTTGGAATATGGTGATATATAAAGTACCAAGTATTTTCTTCCACAATAGATGATTCTAATAATAAAATACTAACCTAATTTAACCAATTTTTTTTGTCATATTAAATTAAATGAAATTTACTTCTATTAAAATTATTATGGATTTTACTATAAATTTAAAATGGATATCAATACTATAATATTAGAGAAAAAGATAAAATTATGATTATTTTTAAAGAAATAATTCCATACATTATTTTGTCCATAATCTCATTCAAAATCTTTTATAAATATTTCTCTAAGTTCATATTGGATAAACCAGTTGATAGAAGTTCACATATCGCTAATACGCCTACAAGTGCTGGCATCGTATTTTTATTTATACATTTAATATATGTTTTATTCAATAAAAATTATGAGTTATTATCGATTTTGCCTATTGGCATTTTAGGACTTATTGATGATATTTTTAATATAAATCAAATTTATAGACTAATCTTTCAAACTATTAATGTATTTTTAATATCTTTTTTATTTTTAGATTTTAATATTTTTTCTAACCTTCAATTTTTCAATGGCTTTATTCCATTAACAGTTTTTTTTGTTGGGTTGACATTAGTTAACTTTATTAATTTTATGGATGGTATTGATGGATTAGTTGCTATTAATATGCTTCTTATATCTTTGAATTACTCATTAAGTAATAATATGGATTTAATTTACCTCCCAATAGTATTATCTATATTTCTTTTTTATAATTGGTTTCCTGCAAAAATTTTTATGGGTGATGCAGGAAGTACATTTCTAGGTTTGCTTTTGTTTTATATTATTTTTTCAGATAATGACTTACATTCATCTATCATTTCACTCTTAACAGCTTCAGCACTATTAATGGATAGTTTAATTTGTATCCTAAGAAGAATGTATTATAAGGAAAATATATTTTCTCCTCATAAGAAGCATCTTTATCAAAGACTACATCAAAAAGGAATGCAGCAGAAACAAGTATCGCTAATATATGCTGGTGCAACAAGTATCTTACTTTTATTTTCACATACTAATAATTTAATTGTCATGTCAATTTGTATATTATTTTTAATATTTTTTGGTTTTTGTTTAGAAAAATATTTTGCGATACCCTTTAAAACTTAGTTTCTTTTCTATTAAATTTATAAATAAGAGATAAAAAATATTTTGATAAATAAACTCTTGATATCTTCTGTATAATTTTAGAAATTGTAAGTTCATATCTATTTATTATTTTTAAATAATATAATTTTTCTAAACTTTTTTTTATTTCTAAATAAACTGTGAGGCCACTTCTTCTTTGCAAAAAGTTTTCTTTTACATTAACTAAAACTAAAATTTCTTCAGTAATAAAAATCTTTTCGGTATATTTTAACAATTTCCCACTTAAGATCCAATCTTCACCAATTCTGGTTTCCCCATATCCACCAACTTTATTAAATAGATTTCTTTTTATTCCAAAAGAGACATTATTAAATGGATTTTTATAGGGCAAGATTATTTTTGCTAAACCTATTTTTTTATTTGAAAATTTAATCCTATTTAGTCCAAGAGAATTAATCTCTTTGATGGCACCTACTGATACATGATTGCTTGCAAGTACTTTACTTTGAAACTTAATTCTATTATTAATATTTATATCTCCTGCATCAAGAAATAAAAGGTTTTCAGCCTTTGAAAAGATAGCTCCAATATTTCTAGCATTCCCTGCGCCTTTATTCTTTTTTAAAAATATAATTAAAAGTTTATGTTCCAAATCCTTATCTTTAATCCGCATTTTAAAAAAAGAATTTTCTCCATCACAAACGATTATAATTTTATTAATTAGTAAGATTTCACTTTTTAATGAAAAAAGTGAATTATTTAGCTCTTCTGCAGATGAACCTTCCCAGTAAGGGATAATTACATCAGTACTATTCATAAGTCCTTTTAATTAGTTTTTTAATATTTAAAAATATATATAGAAATATATATTTAAAACCTAGGTTTTTAAAAATAATAGAAAAATTTTCATAGTTTTTTCTAAAAAAAGATCTACTACTTACCCCACTTTTTGATTCAAAAACGATTGTGATTTTCTGATTAAAGTTTTCACTTTCTGCGATATTTATTTTTTCGTATTTAAGATACTTCAGAAAATAATCATAATCACTACATATTAAATATCTTTCTGAATACCTTAGATTATTCTTTTTAAAAATTATTGCATTATGGCAATAAGGCATTCCTGTATAAATATTTCTTAGTCTATTTGTTTTATAATTTTCATCTGATAATCTATATCGGCACATTAAAATTTTATCTATATTAATTTTTTTGCTATTTTCTAAAAAAATAAGATCTCCCGCACCAATAACTACATAGTAACTTTCTTTTTTTATTGTATCCAAACCTTTATTAATAGCGCAGTATATACCTTTTTTTTTTATAGAAATAAATCTTAAAAAATAGTTTTCTTTAGGGGGAAATATCTCTTCTAGTTGCAAAATATTGCTACAAGAAAGATCATATAAAATTAAGTGATAGATTTTAATATCAATATTTTGTTTATAAAGGCAACTAATTGTTTCTATTAATTTTATATTACTTTTTTCTTTGAAAGGAGTAATAATTGATAAACTTTCCATTAATTTTTTATGCATTACTAAGAATATTTTTATAGAAATTTATGTGAGATTCTGCCACCTTGTGATAATCCCAATTATTTATTGCGTTTATTCGTGAGGCTTTGGAAAGAGCAGAAATTTTTTTATCTTCTCTTAATAAATCATCTATTGCTAAAGCCATTTTTTTTGTATTAAAAGGTTCTACTAAAAATCCATTCTTATTATGTGTAACTATATCCCTTAAACCTCCAATATCAAATCCAATAACTGGAGTTCCGCAACTTTGAGCCTCAGCAGCTGTCTGTCCAAAAGACTCAATTCTTGAAGGAATTAAGAATATATCGGCAGCTGAGTATATAGTTGCCATTTTGTCGTTTGAATTTATTTTTCCAAGATTAATAATCTCAAAATTAGTATTTTCAAAAATATTCTGATTTTTGTTTTTTTTACCAAAAATAACAATTTGTATATTGCCCTTATTACTTATGTACTTTAAAACATCAATTAAAAGATCTGCACCTTTTCTTGGATCTCTGCCACCGTCAATGCTACCAAATAGTATTACTTTTTTATCAGTTTTAATTTTTAATGATTTTCTAGCATGATTTTTATTAATAGGTCTAAATTGTTCCGTATTTATTGGATTTGGGATAATTACTATTTTGTTATCTTTCATTAAAATTGAATTTCTAGCACATTGACTTATCCATTCACTAGGAGCAATGAGATTAATGTTTTTACCCCAACTTAATTTTTTTCTTAAGAAGCAAAATTTATCAACATATTCTGAAATTCTAAATTTTTTTCTGATTTTATAGCCATATATATATCTTTTATCAAAAATTTCGTCTTGATAACCTTCAGTAGCACTAAATGGCCAGCAATCATGTAATGTCCATATTATCGGAAATTTTATTTTACCAATTTCTTCGATTGAAATAGTTTCATGTTGTACCCAATGAAGATGAACAAGATCAATATCTAAATTATTGATCTCATTATGCTTTAACGAAGGTAAAACTGAAATTGAATGAAAAGCATTATCATCGTAATTAAAGAATTTAATGATTATTCTTTCTAGATATTTTTTAAATAAATTTAAAAATCTTGGGATTAATTTGTTTGTATAAATAATATTATTATTATTTACTCCTATAGTATTTACTCTTAAAAAGCTATTTATATTTGGATCATTATAATCACGAATACAATCATGAATGCGTTTCGCCGCAATTCCAGCTCCATTATTTCTGTCGGTATAGGATAGATGCAATATCCGTATCATTTTTTATTTATAAAAGTTTTTAGAAGTTTAAAGATTTTTATTTTTAAATTTTTTAACTTTTTGTATAAAAAAGTTTTAGAAAATTTGTTCCCTCCAGAATATTCCAGTATATCAACTATCTCATCGGCTCTTTTGTTGATAAGAAAATAATCAGGATGGACTGTCGGGAAAATTCCATTATCACTATCTTTATTATTTTCTATAAAAGTGTCTGCTTCTCCTTCGAAGGTATGTGTTGCATCCTTACCAAAGCCAATATTTTTAATAAGATTTTTATTTGGAACTATAGTTAAACCTGAATTTAAGAGAGAATATAATGTCCATTGATAGTCCCAAGTATTTGGTGAATTATGATAATAAATACTATCCAATATTTTTTCCCAATATTCAATTTCTGATCTCTTTTCTAGTTGGCTCTGCAAAATACCTTCTGATTTGATCTTTGGCCAATCTTTTATATCTTTATCATATTTTGACCAAGATCTTGCCCAAGTCGCCCAACCCCAACTCCTAGGATATTTACTAAAGTAGTAAGTCCCCGTTCCTCTCTTAATGTTGTTTTGTTGATTATGTCCTGTAATAGACCATACTCTTTTATCATTTCTATAGGTCTCAAGCATCTCTTCACAAAAAAAGAAAAAATCTAAATGAGGAATACAATCATCTTCCAAGATTATTCCCTCTTTTTCATTCTCAAAAAACCAACTTATTGCATTTGAAACAGCGATTTTGCAACCTTGATTATCCTTACTAAATAAATATTTTTTGGATTTAACATCTTCAAAACCTTTTAATAGAAGCTCTCTTGTTTCCATTACTTTATGGTTTTCGTCTGTGTTTTCATTTTTTGGTCCATCGCAAGCAATATATAAATTGTTAGGTTTTATTTCTTTTATTTTATTGATTAATTCTTTAGTTTTTGTAGGTCTTTTCCAAGCTATTATCAATATTGGCGTTTTAAATTCACTTTCTTTTTTCATTAATCGTTAATCATTAAAGATTAATAAATTTGCCATGATTTTATATTACCCTTAAAGGATCCATGAGTAAATAAAGGTTCATGTAAATGAATGCTAAAGATATTCTGCGATTTATTTATTTTCATCGCTAATTTATTAATAAGATGATCTATTGGTAAATATTCGTTTAATTTAGATCTTAGATATTCTGCATATAATAATTTAGCAAGATTTTTATTAATTAAATAACTACAAGCTGTATTAGTATAGATACCTTTTACTAATAGGAATTCATCTTTTGTGGCTTCAATTTTTCTTTTTGGGATTACATCATAAGGATTTAAACCCCCAGCTAAATCAATATAAATATTTTTAAAAGCAATATTTTGCAACCTCCCAAGGAAGCCTTTTAATTTCCTTTCACTATCTTTTTTGCAAATAGTATCATCTTCAAATATTATCATTATTTTTTTATTACTTTTTAAAAAGTCTTCCCAGGCTTTGATGTGTTTTCGAGCAATAATAGACTCTATTTTTAAATGCTTAAAGGTTTCCAAATTCTTATCTCTATCTTGTAATATAAACTCAAAGATTGATTTATTGAGTTTTATAATACTTTTTAAAGACAAAAAGAAAAACTTAAAGGAAAATTCATATTTATGTTTTAGATCGTAATAAATTCTCAACAATAAAATTCTAAGTACTACTAATTTATTCTTGAAACTATAGTTTATTTTTAAATTCTTATTCTGCTTGCAAATCTCAACTAATTTTATATTAAGACTATCTGAGAGATGTCTTAATTTATTTCTTAGATCAATCCTATCTTTTGAATTATTGTGGATTAGATAAAAAGAAACATCCTTCATTATAATGTTTTCCCTAATAAATATTTAATTGCAAATTTTGTCTCTTTTAAAAATACCTGATAAATATCTTTTACAGTTATTTTTCTAGATTTACCGAAACTAAATTTTATTTTTAAATAATTAAAATAACTTATTAAAAAAAAATGAAATCTCGCAGCAAAATTTCTCGAATAGAAATGATGATAGTTAATTGGGATATTGTTATATCCAAATGTAGTGCCTATTCCATATACTTTTTTCTCCCCCTCTAAAGCCCAAATAGGTTTAAATAAAGTTTTGATAGGCTTGAATAAGCTATGATCAATCAACTCTGGTTTTGCCCATGTAATTTCTTCACTAACATCAGATCGTTCATTAGCAATCCAAGCTGCATCCTTTAATTCTTTTATGGTTTCTGTATTAAAACAAATATAAGAAGGGCCTATAAAAAGATGTGCTCCGTTTTCAATACAGTTTGTCCTTTGAATATTGCCATTTATACCTTTTAAAGTAGCAAGTACGAATGAGAGTTTTATGGCGAATTTACTTAATGGGAAAGCATCTATATCAATAATTAAACAATAACTATTATTATTTAAATTTTTAATTAAATCTCTAATCATTACTGAATGAATACTTAAATAATTAGAATTAGATATTGATTTAGAGAATGATGATTCCAATTCACAATAATTTTTACTAAATTCCAAAGTTCCTATTTTTACTTTTTCTGGTACGATCAAATCCAAAATTTTATTCCTAAATAAAAACTCCCACTTTTTAGAAAGATTGTTAGTTGAAAGTGTGTATATAAAAAGATCAAAATCTTTTTTAATTAGAATTTCCCAATAATCTTCAACTTCTTGCTTGGTAAGGTAGTTGTTCAAATTTTTAATTAAATATTTTTAAAATAATCTATGGTACTTTCAATACCCTTATCAAGATTTACTAATGGATGCCAATTTAGTTTATCTTTAGCTTCTTTTATTATTGGCTTCCTTTGTAAAGGATCATCCAAAGGTAATTCTTTAAATATAAAATTCTCCTTAATACTTAATTTATGAGATATTATTTTTGCTAATTCTAGAATTGTTATTTCATTAGGATTCCCCAAATTAATTGGCCCAATCGTTTCTGCATTCATTAATTTAATAAGTCCATTAATTAAATCATCTACGAAACAAAAAGATCTAGTCTGCATGCCATCTCCATAAAGTGTCATGCTTTCATTTTTTAACCCTTGCATTATTAAATTACTAACTACTCTCCCATCATTTGGGAGCATTCTTGGTCCATAAGTGTTAAATATTCTTGCTACTCTTATTTCTAAGTTATGAGTTCTTTTATAGTCAAAAGATAATGTTTCTGCAATGCGTTTACCTTCGTCATAACAACTTCTTATCCCAATTGGATTTACATTGCCTCTGTAACTTTCAGGTTGTGGGTGTATTTCTGGATCACCATAAATTTCACTGGTACTAGCAAGAAGAAATTTTGCGCCCACCCTTTTGGCTAGACCTAACATATTGTAAGTCCCTAGAAAACTAGTTTTTGCTGTCTTGATAGGATTGAATTGATAGTGTATTGGTGATGCGGGACATGCTAAGTGCCAAATCTTATCAACTTCCAATGTTATTGGTTTAGTTATATCATGCCTAATTAATTCGAAATTAGGATGATTTAACCATTTGATAACGTTGTTTTTTGTCCCTGTAAAAAAATTGTCAATACAAATTACTTCTTCGCCTTTCTCCATTAATCTATCAATTAAATGGGATCCAAGAAATCCTGCTCCACCTGTAACTAAATTAATAGTATTTGAATTAATACAAGCCATGTCTTTTAATTTTTGAATAAATTATTTATCTTCTTGATGTGAGCTAATATATTAACACAAATTTACTAAATAATTTTTGGACGTTTTACTTTATAAGTTAACTTATTAGTTATTAAAATTTCTCATTTAAAATTTTCTTTAAGTAGTTTCCATAGGGATTATTAGCGTATTCATTCGCTATTATAGTTAAATCTTTATCATCAATATAATTAAGTCTCCAAGCCACTTCTTCAGGGCAGCCTATCTTTAACCCTTGGCGCATCTCAAGAGTTTTTATAAAAAGACTTGCATCTTGCAATGATTCGAAAGTACCTGTATCAAGCCATGCTATTCCTCTTCCGAGTATCTCCACATTAAGTTTATTTTTTTTTAAATAAATATTAATAAGGTCTGTAATTTCTAATTCTCCTCTTTTTGAAGGTTTAAGTTGCTTAGCATATTCGACAACGTTACTTTCATAAATGTATAAACCTGTTATTGCAAAGTTACTTTTTGCCAATATTGGTTTTTCTTCAATAGAGATCGGAAGATTTTCTTTATTGAAATTTACAACACCAAATCTACTTGGGTCTTGTACCCGATATGCGAATATAGATGCCTCAGAATCATTTTTAGCCGAATCGATCAATTGAAACGTTAAATCATGTCCATAAAAGATATTGTCACCTAAAATTAAAACGACTTTCGAATCCCTTATAAATTTTTCAGCTAAAATAAATGCCTGTGGGATACCTTTTGGTTCTTCTTGAATTTCATAAGAAATTTTTATTCCTAATTTCACACCCGTCCCTATTAAATTCTTAAAAAGAGACTGATCCCTTAGGGTTGTTATTACAAGGATATCTTTTACACCCATAAGCATTAAAGTGCTTAAAGGGTAGTAAATCATAGGCTTGTCATAAACAGGCAAAAGTTGCTTGCTTATTGTATTAGTTAGTGGAGCAAGCCTTGAACCATTCCCTCCTGCAAGAATTATCCCTTTTAAATTATTTTGAGTCATTTATTTTAAATTATCTACATTTGATCCAAATCCAAGTTTCCAAATATTTAAATCACTTTCAACAAAATCATTCAGATCAATAATATCTCTACAATCAAAAATCCATGATGGTTTACGCATTAATTTTGAAATTTTAGACCATTGGATTTTTTTGAATTCATTCCATTCAGTTAGAATTAAAATGGCATCAGCACCATTTGCTAATTCCTCATATGAAGAAGCCATGCAAATACGATCTTCATAGTTAAAGGAAATATCTTCAGAGTTCTTAAAATCTTTGAGATTATTATATATTTCTTGAAATTTTACTTTTGGATCGTAAATACTTAAATTTGCCCCATCTATTAATAAATTTGTACAAATATTTATAGCTGGTGATTCTCTCGTATCATTAGTATTAGCCTTAAAAGAGAAGCCAAGAATTCCAATTTTTTTGTTAGTTGCTGTATTAAATAATTTTTTTAAAATAATATTAGTTAGCCTATTTTGTTGCCAATGGTTTATTTCTAAAACTTCATTCCAATAATTTGCTACTTCATTTAGACCATATAATTTGCAAATATAAACCAAATTTAAAATATCTTTTTTAAAGCAGCTTCCTCCAAATCCAGGTCCTGATTTTAGAAAGTTTTTGCCAATCCTATAGTCCATACCAACTGCTTTTGCTACTTCAGATATGTCTGCTCCAGTTTTTTCGCATAAAGCAGAAATAGAATTAATTGAACTTACCCTTTGTGCTAAGAAAGCATTAGCTGTTAATTTTGATAACTCCGAGCTCCAAATATTTGTTTTGATGATTTTTTCTTCATCAACCCAGTTTTTATATATATTTACTAAGGCATTTATTGAGGAAGTACTTTCTCCTCCAATTAAAACTCTGCTTGGGTTAATTAGATCATCTATTGCAGTACCTTCAGCTAAAAATTCTGGATTTGATAAAACTGAAAAAGATTTTGATGATTTTTTCTTTAGATCATTTTGAGAAGAAATTAGTATTGTTTTGATTACTTCAGCCGTTTTTACTGGAATTGTACTTTTTTCAACAACTATTGTATGCCCAATAGCATATTCAGCGATTGATCTCGCAGAACTCTCAATATATTTTAAATCACTTGCTTCTCCAGCTCCAAGACCACTTTGTTTAGTTGGTGTATTTACAGAGATAAATACCATATCTGATTGAGCTATAGATTGCTTTACCTTGGTGCTAAAAAATAAATTTTTACCTCTGCATCTTTTTATTAATTCTTTTAACCCCGGTTCATATATAGGCAATTTTGATAAGTCTTCGTTATTCCAAGAATCAATTTTTTCTTTATTTAAATCAACAACTATGACTTTTAAATCTCTACATTTATCTGCAATTACAGCCATAGTAGGCCCTCCTACATATCCAGCTCCTATACAACAAATTGTTTTAACCGCAACGCTCATTTAAGATTAAAAATTTAAATTAGTAAAATAATATTAAATCATTGAAGCTCTTAACCCAGATAATAAGATCCAAGTCATAATACTTATTCTTAAATCAAAATATTGAATATCAAATAAATGTGAATAAGTAATAAACAAAATTGACGAAAACCAAGCTTTCTCAAAAACTAATTTATTAGCGAGATCATAGATTTTTAATTCGTCAAAGTTTACTATTGATTTATAAAATTTATATAAATAATTCAAAACTTTTGAAGAAATAATAAAGGCTGTAATTAGTCCGTAATTAAAAGCAAGTTCAAAGATAATGTTATGTGGATGACCTATCCACTTACCCTTGAATGTTTCATAAACAATTGGGAAAGAACCTCCGCCCCATCCAAGAAGAGGTCTTTTAATAATATTTTCGATACAAAATTTCCAAATCTCAAGTCTTGGAAAAGCCTCATAAATACCTGTTGATTTATCTGGAAAATTGTTAAGAATATTTATTGGAACAAATGAAACAAGATCATTTCTTATTTCAGTTGGTAATAAAGAAATAAGAAAAGTTAAAATTATGAAAGAGAATAATATGAAGGGAATTAGAAAGAAAATTGTCTCAAAGCCAAGCATTATTTGAATTGAAATCAACATTCCCAGCCATGCATTTCTTGAGTTGGTTAATAAAATAGCGGTTATGAATAAAACACAAATAATCGAAGTAATAAGTTTCTTAGATTTTTTCTTATTTACCAGAAAGTAATAGAACATAAAGGGCCAAACGAGTGTCAACCAAGATCCAGCATAATTTGCATTATTAAATGGGCCTGTCAATCCGTCGGTAAAACTTATTGGCTTTTGATACCAAATAATTAAGCCGTTTAAAATTTGAAATGGGCCTGATACGTTGAAGAAATATTGGAGAAAACCAGAAATAATTACAGGTAACGAGCCAATAACTAACAATTTCCCCACCATTTTTCTTACTATTGATTTTTCAAGATAGGGCTGAAATCCCCAAAAACACCAAAAAAATGGAATCCAATTAATTAAACTTATCCAAGTTAAATTGCCAATTTTGTTTTGAAAAATAATTGGGTTATAAAAATTATTAAAAATGCAACTTAAAATCATTAATAAAGAAACGACAATAAATACCTTATTTGTTCTCTCTTTTATGAAATTGATTGGGTTATTATTTTTACTAAATAATAAAGAAATAAATAGTGATAAATAAGCAATAAATGGTGCTGTTGGTAATAAGAAAATCCCTAGATATAATAATTTCTCTCCTACAAGAAATAATCCCCCTTTTTTTTGATTTAAATAATTTATGTTTTTAAACATGTATCATTTATCGGATCTGATTATATCGGATGAATTAATCAAAAACATTTTTACTGTGCTGAGTTTAAAAACTTATCTTTAACATTTTATGTTAACGCTTCCTGCAGGATTCGAACCTGCGGCCCACTGCTTAGAAGGCAGTTGCTCTATCCAGCTGAGCTAAGGAAGCTTGTGGTTTTAGGATTGTATGTATCAGAGCAGGTCGAAAATGTGAGATATACCTTATTTGGACTGTGCTCTGGGTAAAAAGCCCGAATAACCTTTCTATTTTAAAACAGCCCTGCAAACTCAACAAGTAAATTACCAAAAAGAAATACTATATAGATATATGTATAAATATTTTTCAATATTTACTGTTTAGAGGTAATAGTAGTTTTTAAGCTTTAACTATAAATGAACAAATTTAATTTAAAAAAAAGCTTTTATTAAGGTAAAATTCTCTTAAAACAATATTTTATTTCTACTTTGGCAAAAAGACTTTCATTAGATGATAAAAAAAATATTGTAAATTCTTTTACAAATGGAGCTACTTTAGAAGAATTATCTAAAAACTTCAGCTGTTCAAGGCTAACTATTATAAGAAATTTAAAACAGAATATTGGGGCAACTTTATATAAACAATTGTCTGAAAAAAATAAATCGTCCAATCAAAAAGAATCCATACAGAAAAATAAAAATAATATACTTTCC
>MDTE01034238.1_pt1 | contig 18441 bp, 17 predicted proteins | sample 811231 | NCBI WGS metagenome assembly MDTE01 (sample SAMN05326651, study PRJNA326480) | marine metagenome | isolation source: seawater | place: Indian Ocean: Red Sea | collected 2010 | reverse complement strand
CCATCCTCCTCTTGTCTGGAATATCCATAAATAAGGAAGTGTGATATTGTCGTATGATAATTTAAAAATATTATTTTCTTCAATAACTTCTACCAAGCCATCGTTGCCGTAAAAATATGCAAAATCATTTGAGTTTTGATTTTCCTTTAAGTTTTTTAAAAATGGATTTATATTATTTCCTTGTATTATGTTTCCAAAATTTTTATCAACTTTTTCGAATTTATTAAAATTAAATTTCAGCGTTGAATTATTAATAGGCATTGCAAGATGAAGTTTAAATAAATATTTCTGCAGTCTTATGTTCTCAATTGAATAAGTAACTTTTACCTTATTTTTTTGAAGTTTAAATGTTTTATTTATATATGAACTAGAGAAGTAGCCTCTGGCTTGCAGATGTAAGTATTCTTTTTTGAAATTAATGATATTCCATGATGATGACCAAAGCTCACCATGGTCAGGAGCTAGAGAGCCATCAAGTTTTTGAATTTTATCATTAGGGAATAACTCTTCATATCCGCCAATCCACTGAGAATCATAGTCAGAATATTCTAATGGTTTAAATTGTTCTCTTTGTTTTGACTCAAACCAAACCCAGTTATGTTTTGTGTTTTTATTTATAAGTTCAATGATTTTACCGCCAAATTCTGTATCAATGTGAACTAATATTTCATCGTTTTCAAGCTTCAATATTTTATTATTTTTCATAAATTCTTTCATTTAGAAAATCTATATTTGATCTCGTTAAATTTTTAAATAGATATCCTTTTTTTTCTAAATTTTTAATTTGTTTTTCAAGTATGTTTATATGTTTTTCATAATATTTAAGCATGTCTCTATCTTTGAAAAAAGAAGAATGAGTCTGAATATGTTGGCTTAAGTCTTGATTAACCTCTTTGTCGTACTTCCAAAAATTAGTTTCTTGTTTCTCTCTTCCATCAAAACCACCTAACAGAATATTCTTTGATAGCATTCTAGAAATGGGAATCATAAATTCTGTAAGTACATTACTAGATCTTTTCATATTTATAGATTCTCCAAATTGCCCTTTGTAAGATTCATGAAAACCTTTTTTTAAACCAATTATATAATTTTCATCGATTCCCCAATTAGTTTTTAATATTTGGAAGCATTCAATGGGGACGATTATGTAAAAAGGTTTATGATGAAATTTTTTAATTACTTCTTTTTTAAACCTAACAGCCTCTTGGCTTTGTCCAAAATGAAATACTGGATCTGCAAAACATAGGGACACATTATCATTAATCCATAATTCATCATCATAAATTGCAGAATTACATGTTATTATTTTTTTCATATATTTTAGGAAGTGTTCTTTTGCATAGCTATAGCTTGGCCCTGTCCCCAAAACTGCAACAGTTTTTGTTGAGTTATTATAAATAAACGATTTTATATTTTTATCAATAGATTTTGATATTAATTTTTTGTCAGTTTCAGTTGTGAAGTCACAGTACCACAATCTCATACTTGTAGATGCTTCTGTAGATAGGAAAAAGTTTTTATCTACGATCCTAAATCTTTTCAAATACAATATATGCTTAAGAATTTTTCGTATATTAAATTCAGTAATTAAAATAATTGAATCTTTGTTTGGATTATCTGATATTGATACATTGCTCGGAATATATAAATTATTAACTTCTTTATCGAGTGATCCTAGTATGTAGATGGATTCATATTTTCTGTTATTATTTAATTGAAAAAATCTAACTATGGACCAAAAAAGCATTTTTAATATGTTTTTTAAATTAAAATAATTTAATTGAGATATGCTTATAGGTAACATTTAATACTCATTATAAAGATTAATTGAATATTACAATTCGCTTAATTTTAACAGTGTAAGTAGGACAAGTTGTGAATAATAAATTTAAGGTTTTTCTCAATAATTACTTCAAAGGTAGTGTAAATAATTTACTTTTCACTCTCAAGAAAGTGTCTAAATTTGATAGAAACAGTCCAAATTTAGAAAATTCTATCCAATCAAAAGATGTTTGGATTATTGATAGCTCTTCTAGCTTTAATAAAAAATCTTTGTTCAACAATTTTGCATCCTATCTCAAAGAAGAGTTAAGCAAAAACAATTTAGGATATGCAAATATAATTTGTGCGTCTGGGCCTAGATTTTGTCAAGTGGGTGCTTCACCTAAAAATCCAAATAACCCAATGCCATGTGCAACTTGTATTGATTCAAGTCTTAAAACTAATTCAAATAATATTTATTTTTTAAGTGATGATAAAAATAATATTCCAAATACAGATACTGATAACATTAAAGTATTAATTAAGCCATCAAAAAAATGGCTCCTTAGAGAGAGTTCAAATTTCAAAGTTGCACAAAATCTAGAAAATAAATTAGTTAGTGCATCACATAAGTGGATTAATTTTTTAGATCAATTTAAAAATGAAGATTTGCCTAAAATAGCATTCATTTTCAATGGCTATACTTTTCCAGAAGCAATTATTAAAAGTTACCTTGAAAAAAAGGGAGTAAAAGTTCTAACTTATGAAAGTGGTTTTTTAGAAAACTCTATTTTTGTAACTGACAAATATGCACCTGAATTATTTTTTAATTATAAAAAAAGAAGTTTAACAAGCTCTGAAAAAGAGAAGTTAAAGATATATGTTGAAAGGAGAAAAAAGGGGAACTTTGATAGAGCTGGTACTAGTTTTTGGAATGAAATAACTGAATTAAGTGAGGAGTATAAAGATTACTTCTCCAATTATAAAAAAGTAGTTTCCATATTTTTAAATGTTCCTTTTGATACCTCACAAGAGAGTTCCAATAAATTATTCGAAAATATGTATCACTGGGTTGAATATCTGAAATTAATAGTTCAAAAAAATAAAGAAATTTTGTTTATTTTTAGAAGTCATCCAGACGAACTAAGAGTTGATAAAGCATCTAATTATCCAATTAATAAATATATAAAAAAGCTTGGTATTAATGAATTTAATAATGTGCTTTCTTTTGATTCTTCAAGTTCAGTAAACTCCTACGATTTAATTGAATATTCAGACCTCGTTTTGTCTTACAACTCAACAATCTCTCTAGAAGCTTTTTATTTAAAAACAAATGTTATAAATGCTGGCTATAGTCACTTTGCAAGAGTGCCGTATTATGAGTTGCCTAAAAATATAGAATCTTATGAAGATAAGATAAATTTTTATTTAAAAAACAATGATATTGATTTAGAACAATACCAAGAAGTTGAAAGTTATTTTTATCAATTAATTTTTGAATCATCGATTGATTTATCTGGGTATGTTGAAAAAGTAGGTAAATATGAATACACAAGAATAAATGTTGAAAGTTTTAAAAATAAAAAACTAGAATCTCTTATAAGAAATATTAAGAAAGAGTTTTAGCGAATTGTTTAAAAAAAGAATTAGTTCATATTACTTAATAAGTAATATTTTGATGGAAAATAAAATTAAATTTTTTTATATTTTATTTCTATCATCTATTGCTTCTATTTCTAGTGGTTTAAGTATTGGATTAATTATTCCACTTCTGGGAGGAAACGACAGGGCTATTTTTGAAGATACTATTTTTAATTTTCTGGATAGTTTTTTAAATATTAATTTTAGTGATAATTTAGGTCAAAAAATAATTGAAATTACTGCTCTAATTCTTTTACTAAGCATAGTAGAGCTCCTGCTGTCTGTTTTTATCATTAATTTATCAACTAAATATGAACTGGATACTTCACAAATTTATTTAAAGAAAATTTTTGAGAAAATAGAACAATCAAATTACAAAGAATTTTATAAATATGAATCTGGAGAAATCTTTACAATAATTACAACAGATTTGCTTCAGATTGGAAATCTGGTTAGAAGAGGGTTTTTAGTATTACAACCACTGATATTGTTAATTATTTTTCTTACTGTTATGGTTAGTGTTTCTCCCTTATTATCACTGGTTGCGATAATATTTTTTATAATTATTTCTATAGTACTTACAGGATTCTTAGGAAGAAGAGCTAAAGATGTTAATCGTGAACTGTCATTATTTTTTGTTGAAACTAATTCAAAGCTTACAAATTTTTTAGAGAATTTTAAGAATATACGAAGCCTTGGCTTAGAAGTTGATGAATCTAAAGATCTATTAACTGCTTATGAAAAGTTCCTAAAGGACCAGAGAGAGTACAAAAAATTAATTTCATACCCAATACCAGTTAATAATTTTATAAATATATTTGCAATAGCTTTACTGTTGGTTTCCAGTTCTTTCATTTTTCGTAACCAAACTGATAGTTGGACAATTTTATTGATTCCTTTTCTTGTTTTGCTTTTCAAACTACTTCCAATGATAAGTACATTAAATGAATTTAGGATATTTGTTGAATCTAGATATCCATTTGTAATAAGATTGACTAAATTTATTCAAACACAAAATGTTACTGACTTAGGCGAAGTAGACTTTAATTTTGAAAAAAGTATTAGATTTCAAAATGTATTGTTTAGTTTTGGTATTAAAAATATTTTAGAAAATATTAACTTTGAAATAAACAAAGGTGAAATTGTTGGATTGGTAGGAGATACAGGCGAAGGAAAGAGCACATTAGTTGATATACTTTTAAAAGTTTATGAACCTGAAGAAGGAAAAGTTTTAATTGATGATGTCGATTTAAATCTAATAAATAGCAAATCACTTAGGAAGTCTATTTCATTTCTTCCACAAAATTTATATATGTCAATTGATACTTTAGAAAGCAATTTAAATCTTTACAAAAAAAATGAACTAAATAACGATAGTCTGACTAACCCTAAATTGGGTTTAGATAAGTTTTACAATGAAAAAAATAAAGATGATCTATACGGACCTGGAGGAACCAACTTATCTGGAGGACAAAAACAAAAAATTAATCTAATTAGAACACTCTCAAAAGATTCAAATTTTATTATTTTAGATGAACCAACAAATAATTTAGATAAAGAAAGTATTACAGAGTTAGTTTCAATTATAAAAAATAAAAATAAAGAAACTACATTTTTAATTATTTCTCACGACCAGCATTTTATAAATAGTGTTTCTGAAACTTTATTTATACTTGAAAATGGAAACTTACAAAAAGTTAGTAAATGAAAGTAGGAATAATTGTCGACAATCCACAACGAGATTTGGCAGGATGTACAATATTAGCAAAAGAATTAAAAAAGTATAATTACAGACCAATTCTAATTCCAAGTAATTTAAGGTTTTATGAAATAGGAAAAATAAAACCAAACTATGTTTTATTTCCAAACCTCAGATGGCCAAATGTACAACTTGCAAAATTTCTAAAAAAAAATGGTGTCAAAATTGGAATAATAGACAGCGAAGGTGGTTTTGTTAGCCAAATAAATGACATCTTAAGAACGTATGATAAAAACATTGACTACAAAAATTTAGTTGATAATTGGTTTTTTTGGGGACCGAAATTTCATGATAGTTTTGTAAATCATTTAAATTTAAATAATGAAAACTGTCATATTGTTGGGAATCCAAAGTTTGATTTATATAATCATAGAAATCAAGAGATTGAAAAAAAACAGATTTTGATCGCAACTGGTTTTCCATTTTACAACAGTACTTTAGGAAAAAATCAAACATGGAAATCTGAGAGGAAACATAATATCTCTAAAGAAGAGCTTGCTACAGTTTACCAAAATCAAAAGCGACAATTTTTAGAAGTGATTCAACTTGTTAAAGAACTTACTAATAAATACCCTTATTATAGATTTGTACTAAGACCTCATCCTTTTGAAAATATTCAAAAATATGTTAACAAAGTAAGTAAAGCTAATTTGGTTATTGATAATAATAAACTGAGTCACCAAGAATTATTAAACAGTTCTTTATTAATTCACTTTATTTCGTCACTTGCTTATGAAGCATCGCTTTGCAGAATAAATAACATAGCAATAAAAAACTTGATTCCTGAACATATATTGAAATCAAAAAACCCTTTATTAAAGCTAACAACATTTGTTGATGAGAAAGAAGAGCTTATTGAAAATTTAGATAAATATATAATTTTCAAGGATTATTCAAATATAAATTTGAATGACTTTATATATAAAAATCACAATTTAAATAGTTCCGAATTAATTTCATCAATTATTTCAGAAAATAATTTAGATATACTTAGAGAAAATCAGATTGAAAAATTAGTTTTTGGATTAATAAATAGTCATAAATTATCAATCGTAAAATATTGGTTTAGAAGAATTTTAAATATCAAAATTAAATATCAAATAAATTTAATTAACAGGGTTAAAAACTGGAAGAAAAGCTATAAATATTTTTCTATTGATGATGTTGATTTAATTATAAAAGATTTGAAATTAAATAATAAGGTACTTCATTACGATGAAGATAAGACTTCTTTGGAAATTTTAAAATGAAAAATAAAAATATTGTTCATTTTATTTTTAAAAACTTTAGCTGTGTTGATTATTATGAAAACCTCATATTAGATGGATCTCTAAACTGTATCTTTGTTATTTCTGATTTAAATTTGCTAAAACATACGATAAAGATAAAAAAATTCAGTGAAAAAGTTTTTATACCCTATCCATTTGGAAATATAATTTTATATGTAGCAAAGTCTAATCATTCTGTTTCAAAAATGATTATTAAGTTTTATACAAAAATTTTTAAAAATATTTTACAACACAAAAAAGTTATGGGTCTTATTACAACTTTTAAACCCAACTCTATCTTTGTTGATCAAAGATATCTTCCTGAAACAAAAAGCACTGAAGCGCTTACAAAGTTATTAAATAATCTTGAACTTAAGATATTTACAATTCCGCATGCACCTCATTACAGAAATGAGAACAGTATTGTTCCTAATAAGTTCTACCATTCAATAAATATTGCTAACACTCATGCAATGACAACTAGTAAGAAGTTAAAAACTTTATATGTTGGTTATCCTAACTTTGAAAATAATACAAATAAAATTAGATATTCAAAATCTAGCGATAAAGTAATTCTTCTATTTAGATACTTTAATAGAAAAGACGATGACTTATGTGATTACGTAGAAGATATAGAATTTATTTTAATGAATATTCCGAAGACCTATAGTTTAATTATTAATCCTCATCCAAGTCTTGATAAAAGAGAATTAGTAAAAATTATAAAAAATTGTAATATTGAAAAATTTTCAATTGTTGATGAAATACCAAATGATGAATATCTTTTTTGTATTTCAACATTCACAACTAAAATATTGAATATAGTTAGTTATCAGATACCATTGATAATATTAAATACTACTAGTTTTAAATTTATGAGGAAATGGAGTTTTGTTGATAAGCTTTATTCAGATTTGGTTGGATTTTGTGAAGATAGAGATATTTTTATAAAAAATATAAATAATCTAGATTCGTTTTTAGGTACTTATGACACTCAGCATAACTTTGAAATATTAGAAAGAAATTTTTCATTAAATGCTAAAAACAATTTTTTAGACATAGTTTCTTAAAATTAATAATGAGAAGAATCAAAAATACCAAAAGCCCAAGTAAGAAAGTTCTGTTTCTTGGGTATGACGAAACCCAAACTAAGTTAATTAATGCTCTTGTAGATAGAAATTGTCTTGTCGACCATACTAAAGAAAAAATTAATTCGATAATTGATTATGATTTTGTAGTTAGTTATGGATATAGGCACATAATCAAGAGTGATCTAATTAATAGTACTGAATCCCCAATTTTTAACCTGCACATTTCATACCTGCCATTTAATCGTGGTGCTCATCCAAATTTTTGGTCTTTTTATGAAAATACACCAGCTGGGGTAACTATCCACTTAATTGATGAGGGAGTTGATACAGGACCAATAGTGAGTCAAAAATATGTTAACTTTAAAAAGCAGGATGACACCTTTGCAAAAACTTATAAAATTTTAAATATAGAAATTGAAAATTTATTCATCGCATGCCTTAATTCTTTTTTAGAGGGTACTTGGAGTTCAGAGAAACAAAAAGGTTTAGGAACACATCACTATGTAAAAGACCTTCCATTAAATTTTTCTGGCTGGAATGCTAATATTGAGGAAGAGATAAAAAAACTAAAATTTGAAGGCCTAAAGTATGAACGATGATAGCTTTTCTATTAAATCTAAAGAGATTTCCAGTAATTTTCCTCCCTACATTATTGCCGAAATTTCGGCAAATCACAATGGTTCATTATCAAGAGCTAAAGATACTATATTAGCTGCAAAAAAATCTGGAGTTGATGCTGTAAAAATACAAACATATACTCCAGAAACTATGACCATTGAATCAGATAATCCTGATTTTTTCATAAATGATGGATTGTGGAAAGATAAATCTTTATTTGAGCTTTATGGTGAAGCGTTTACTCCATTCGAATGGCACAGCGAACTTTTTTTATTTGCTAAAAAAAATGGAATAACAATGTTTTCATCTCCCTTCGATGAGACTGCCGTAGATCTTTTAGAATCCTTAGACACTCCTGCCTACAAAGTAGCATCTTTTGAAATTGTTGATCTACCGCTGATAAGATACATTGCCTCTAAAAATAAGCCAATGTTAATGTCAACTGGAATGGCATCTTTGGACGAAGTTGGGGATGCAATTGAATGTGCTAAATCAGCTGGAAATAATAACATTGCATTATTTCATTGTATTAGCAACTATCCAGCGTCAATAGAAGAGTCAAATCTAAATTCTATTCAAATTTTACGTAAAGAATTTAGTGTACAAGTTGGCCTATCTGACCATACGGTTGGAAATTTGGCGAGTATTGTGGCAACATCCCTAGGAGCCTCTATGATTGAAAAACACTTCACTTTGAACCGTTTAGATGGGGGCGTTGACAGTAGTTTCTCAAATGAACCAGATGAGATGAAATCACTTGTAGAAGAAACTAAGAAAGTATTCTCTGCACTGGGTTCAGATTCTTTTGCTAGATCCTCTGCAGAGCAATCTAATAAGATTTTTAGACGTTCACTATATTTTGTTGAGGATATAAGTGAAGGTGAATTTATAACTGTCAAAAATGTCAGAAGAATTCGTCCAGGTTTTGGGTTAGAAGCAAAGTTTTATGATGATGTAATTGGAGCTGAGTGTCTTAAGTCTGCAAAAAAAGGTGACAGAGTGACTTTAGAGCATTTTAGTAAGGATTAAATTATTGTGGATGGACTTGCCATAATACAAGCAAGAATGGGGTCACATAGATTTGAAGGTAAGTCATTAATGCCCCTTGGAAGCGGTACAGTTATATCAGCTTGCTTCAATGCTGTTTTATCTTCAAATTGTTTTTCAGATATTGTAGTAGCAACGACAACAAAAGACGAAGACGATATTTTAGTTGATTATTTAATACAAGAAGATATAGATTACTTTAGGGGATCAGAAAAAAATGTATTTTCTCGTTTTTTTGAATTATCTAAAATTAAAAAACCGCATTTTGTAGCTAGGCTTACAGGAGACAATCCACTAATAGACCCTATTGTTATAAATACTGTTGTAGAAGCCCATCTAGAAAGTAAAGCTGATTACACCTCAAATGTAATTGAAAGAACATGGCCAAGAGGAAACGATATTGAATGCATTAATACAGACATTTTGTTTGAGCTAAATAATAAGAATTTAAATAAGGATGAATTAGAACATGTTACATTGTTTATTAGAAAAAATTTAGATTTTTATAAAATTAATTCTGTTGTAAACAATAAAGAACTCAAGTTTCCTAATTTACGAATAACCTTAGATTACAAAGACGATTATGAATTAATAAAAATAATATATGAGGATTTATCTAAAAAAAATCTTGAAGTTAATGCAGATAATATAGATAAATTAATTACACAAAATCCTGAATATTTAAACATTAATGAAAATTCAAATCATAACACTATCAATGGAATTGAATATTAGTCAAGGTAGTTTAATTAACTTATTCCCATTTAAACTTTCATTAACTAATATATCTATATGAGTTTTGAACAAAAAAAAGTTTTGGTAACTGGTGGTACTGGATCTTTTGGTACAGCTTTCGTTAGGAAATTACTAAAGGATTCCAAGCTAAAAAAAATTATTATTTATTCGAGAGATGAGTTGAAACAACATAATATGTTAAACGAACTTAGCGATGAATTTGGGAAAAAAATAATTGAAGATAAAGTCAGATTCTTTATTGGAGATATTCGAGACCAAGATAGATTGATGATGGCAACTGAAAATGTTGATATTATTGTTCACGCAGCTGCACTTAAACAGGTTCCAGCATCAGAATATAATCCAATGGAGGCAATTAAAACGAATATAATTGGAGCACAAAATGTAATTCATGCTTCTCTAGCTAATGATGAGTTAAGAGTTATTGCTTTATCTACAGATAAAGCAGCTAATCCTATAAATTTATACGGAGCTACTAAACTTGCATCTGATAAATTGTTTGTATCAGCTAATAATTTAATTGGAGAAAAAGATATTAAGTTTTCAGTTGTAAGGTATGGAAACGTTTTTGGATCTAGAGGCTCAGTTGTCCCGTTTTATTTAAATCTGAATAAAAACAAAAATTCAGTTTTTCCTGTCACAGATAAAAGAATGACTAGATTCTGGATTACTCTTGATGAGGCAGTAAACTTTGTTTCTGAAAAAATTCTAAGTATGAAAGGTGGAGAAATTTTTGTGCCAAAAATTCCAAGTGTTAATATTATCGATGTTGTCAAAGCAATAAATAGTTCTGCAAAAATAGAAATTGTAGGAATCCGCCCAGGTGAAAAGTTACATGAAATAATGTGTCCAAAAGATGAATATCAAAAAATCTATGAATATGATAACTTTTACGTAATTGAGCCTTCAATTAAATTCAATAATATTGATGAAGATTATTCAAAATATAACGGAATTGATGGCAAAAGAGTTTCCGAAGGTTTTGAATATAACTCAAAAAATAACGAATGGTTTTTAAGCACAAAAGAAATTAAAGAATATTTGAAATTAATTAATTAAGCTTTTGAATTTTTTATTAATCAAATAGCCTTTATCAAATGAAAACAATTTAAAATATTTATTATTCAACTCTATAAGTTTATTACTAAGCAAATTTTCGTTAAAATATTTATCTAGGTCTTCTTCGAGTAAACACAGGTCATTTTGCTTAAATTTGTCGATTAAAAATTTTTCTAAATCGTTTCTATATACATAAATAATTGGTATTTTGTATGCCATAGCAATGTATTTCGATGTTCCACCTGCTATTTTACAAAATTTAATTTTTCTTGATGAAAAGACATCTGAGAGGCTTTGATATTGAATAAGATTTTTAACATATGGTTTAAATTCATTAAGTTTTCCTAAAGGATCCATCAAAATTATATCTCCAAATTTTTCATAGAATTGGATTTGTTCTTTTATATCAATAAGTTTTTTATCTGAAACTCCTCCAAAAGATAGTAATATTTCTCCATCTTTATCAAATTTACTTGGACTATCTTTGTAGTATTCTGGAAAAGTATTTTCTGATATAGGAAAATAATCTGGACTTAAAAGAAGATCTACATCTTCAGGATATAAATCTTCAGAAGATCCATAATTGTAATCAATTACTATATCTGCTTTTGTACTACCTAGGTGATTGAAATCATCAATCAAAATAATTTTTGAAGTTATATTTTCTAATATATCTCTATGTATGTAACTATCAAAAATTACTATGTCAAATTTATTTAGAGAGGAAATATCAATATTATTTAATTTTGTAAATGTATGCTTGAAATTATTAATCCATGAAGGAAGACTATAGTTTTCTCCAATAATTTCATAGTTAAAAATTGACTCATCTAACAAAGAAAGTAACTGTACAGATCTTGTTAGATGACCCATTCCTATTTCAGGACTAGAAACAGTTACTGCGGCTATGTTAATCAATTATGTTTGAAAACTCGTTAATTTTCTCAATAACGAACTCTTGTTCACTGTCACTTAATGTCGGATACATAGGTATAGATACAATTCTGCTAGTTACATCGTCTGAGATTGGAGTTTTTGAAGAATAAGTTCTGAATCCTGTCATCTTGTTAATTGGAGGATAGTGAATTTGACCAAAGATATTTTTTGTTTTTAAATAATCTAAAAATTTTTCCCTTAAGTTAGTAGTAGGTAACAATAATGGATACAAGTGATAGACATGGGTAGCATCATTTGGTATCAATTGTTTTGTGTAAAATTCAAAATTTAAATTATCGTCATAAATCTTCGCTATTTTTAATCTATATTCTATTAATGAATCGAGTCTTCTTATATGACTCAAAGCAAGAGCTGCTGACATTTCATTTGGTCGATAATTAAAAGCTACCTCGTCAATATCATAACCATAACCAGTTCTTTTACTCCAATGTGGAAGCCCATGGCTTCTTAAGCGACCTAAAAGTTCATAATCATCCTCGCTGTTAACAGATATCACACCTCCTTCACCCGAACTTATATGTTTTGTAGCATGAAAAGAGAATGTTGATGCATCACCAATACTTCCTGATACAACTCCTTTATATTTTGCCAATGGTGCGTGACAAGCATCTTCAACTAAAAATATTCCATTGTCTAGGCAAATTTGTTGAATTTTTTTAATATCACACATCAAACCTGCATAATGTGGAGCAACAACAGCAATAGTATCTTTGTCAATTAATGTCTCGACTGATTCTGGAGAAATTGTCCAAGAATTTTCATCGATATCTGCAAATTTGATATCAGCATTTATATACCTTCCAAAATTTGCGTCAGCAACAAATGTAAGAGGTGTTGTGATGATATTTTTACTTTCTTTTTTATATTTAGCATTTACCATTTCTGCTACGAGGTGGAGTGCTGCAGTTCCGTTGGAACACATCACAGAAAATTTTTTATTTGTCAGTACTGAAAATTCATCTTCGACTTTTTTGACGTACTCTCCCTGAGTAATAATGTTGCTTGCTAATACTTTATTTACATACTGTTTATCAATATCCTCGATAACACTTTTCATATAAGGAATCGGGTAATCAAATTTTTCCATAACACTTATATTAGAATCAGTTAGGTAATTTAGTAAGTATTTTTAATCTGTATAGAAATGATTTATAAATAAACAAACGTCTTTTAATTTAATGATTTTTTTAAATAGTATCAACATTTCTTAATTTTTCTTTGATAGCGATCTCCGATTCATAAACTTTTTTTTCACCATCCCCCATGGCGATAGTTATTTTATTTATGCTACCAACTAGTCTTTGCATACCTATCGGTTCAAGTGAGGCCGCTTGATCAGTTCCCCACATTGCTCTATTTGTTGTTATGTGTCTTTCTATAATTTTTGCACCAAGAACTGCGGCTGCAATACTTGTTGATAGACCACTTTCATGTCCTGAATAACCAATTGGATTATTTGGATATTGCTGTGATAGGGTTTGTATAACCTTTAAATTTAATTCTTCTGGTGGGCAAGGATAGGTGCTTGTTGTATGGAGTATTGCTAGTTGATTATCTTTTAAAATTTCATATGCTTTATTTATTTCTTCAGGAGTTGACATACCGGTTGACATAATTATTGGAAGACCTGAATCTTTATGGGCAATTAAGAGATCTTTATTAGTAATTGATGCCGATGCAATTTTTAACACAGGTGGCTCATAGTTTAGTAAAAAATTTAAAGAGTCTTTATCCCAACATGAGGCAAACCAGTCGATTTCCAAATTTTTACAAAACTTGTCAATTTCATCATACTCTTTTTTATCAAATTCAATTTTGTATTTATAATCTAAGTAAGTCATTTCACCCCATGGTGTTTCTCTTAATCTTGATTTAATATCGTTGGGTGTAGAGATCTCAGGATTTCTTTTTTGAAACTTAACTGCAGAAAAACCTGCTTTTTTTGCTTCAAAGATTATTTTTTTAGCTAAATCAAGGTCACCGTTGTGGTTTATTCCTACTTCGCCAATAAAATAAACTTTTTCGGAATTATTAATTCTGTTTTTAGTTATTTTAAAACCCATGTATAGAAATTATAGTGAAATAGTAATATTAGGGCAGAGGAGAAGCATGAAGAACATTTTCATAATTCCTGCACGATCAGGCAGTAAAGGAATTCCAAATAAGAACGTAAAACCTATTAATGGTATACCTATGTTTGTTTGGTCCATAATTCATGCAAAATTTATTGCAAATAAAGATGATATTATTCTTGTTTCTTCAGATAGTACTAAATATCTAAGTATTGCAGAAAGGTGGGGTGCGCTTCCAATAAAAAGGCCCTTGAGACTAGCCACTGATAAGTCTTTTACTGAGCCTGTAATGAGTCATGCCATTTCAAAAGTAAAAATAAATCAGAATGACAATATAGTGTTACTTCAACCAACAAGTCCGCTTAGAAGTAAAAAATTACTATTAACATTAAAAGAAAAATTAAAAACTGAAAATTCTGCTGTTTCATTAACTGAAAGTTATCAATTCATTTGGAAAAGCTTAGATGAAAAGTTTGTAAAACCATCCTATAAATCCAGGCCCCGAAGGCAAGATATGGAGCCATCTTTAATTGAAAATGGTTCCATTTACTTTACTAAGCTAAGGGATTATAAAAAATATGAAAATAGAGTTTCAAAAAAAGCTGTGCCTCTTGTTTTAAACAAATACGAATCTATTGAAATTGACGATGTAGAAGAACTAAATCTAATACAAATCTTATCTAAAAATTTTAATACAGAATGGATAAGCGAAATATCTTTAAAAAAGATATCAAATATTTTTCTTGATGTTGATGGCGTTTTTGCTAAAAATATAAAAACAACTAATAGCAATAAGAGATACTACTCTACACAAGACTCAAATACTCTAAGAACACTTATAAAAAATGATATAAATGTTGTACTTGTTTCTAGTGAGCAAAACAAACACTCTACAACATTATTCAATAAAATTGGTATTAAAAATGTTTTTTTTGGAGTTGAAAATAAACTTAATTTCTTAAAAACATATATGAATAAAAATAATATAAAGAACGATGAGTCAATTTTTGTTGGGAATGATATTCAGGATAAAAAATGTCTTAGGTATTTCAATATTTCTGCTGTGCCTGCTGATGCTAATGAATCAGTAAAAAGTGAGGCAAAATTTATTTTAAATAAAAATGGTGGATCAGGAGCATTAACTGAGTTGGTTAACTTAATCTACAAATAAATTTGATATACTTTTTCAATATATGAAAACAGTTTTTGAAAAATACAAGAGTACAATTAAATTTAGTAAACCTAATGAAAAACATATTTTACAATTTAAATGACAAGAGATTAGGTCCATTAAGTAACGAAAACTTAAATCTAATAAAAATACTGGAAAACAATTCAGACTATCTTACATATACTAATGGGAGTATTATTTTTCATAAGGATGATCTTAAATATAAAATTATTTATCCAACACTCTTTGACAATATTACATCTCAAGAAAATTTGATTATAAATTGTGATCTGTATCTTTATGTGACTGAAAAATTTAATCTGCAAATATTTGAAAATAAAGACAAATTTAAAAGGTGCTTTATTATTTCTAAAAGTATTGAGACTCTAAAACAGTACGAAGTAAATATAGCATTAAATAAATTGGAGAATAATATATATTGCGTTTATCTTGGTGATAAAAAAAATATAAGAAGTATTGATAGTTTTTTTGAAATATTTAATTTTATAAACACTTCCCTAAAAGTACATCTTAACTTAAACAAAATTTCATTAGATGATGATTATTTTGATATTAAAAAAGTTTTATCTGAGCTAAAACTTAACAAAATAGGAAATTCTGAATATGCAAATTATAAGATTGGAAATGCTTAATTAAAATGAAAAAAATAGGTGTCCTTCTTAGTCAAATAAATGGAACGCAATTAACAAGTGAATGCTTATCATCTCTAAATGAATGCACTTACGAGAACATAAATTATTATGTTGGTGATAATTTCTCAGACAGTCTTGACATTGTCACAATATTTGAAAAATATCCAAACGTAAATTTCTTTCTTTATAAGAAAAGGTTAAATTATTGTGAGACTTTTAATTATTTAGCAAATAAAGCAATAAGTGACGGATGTGAATTTATTTTTATGGTTAATAATGATACAAAGAATTTTTCTATGGATTATTTTGAACAAATAATTTCCACATTTGAAGATAGACAAGTTGGAATGGTTGGATCAGCATGTCTAGATTATGAAAATAATGCAATCCATAGTTCTAATAAATTAAAAAATAAATTTGGAGAAAGTGTAGTCATACCTACTGAAGGTTTCATTGTTAGGGCAAGTGCATGGAAATCAGTAGGGGGTCTTGACGAAAGATTAGAAATGTATGGTGAAGACATTAAGTTAATTGCTGATCTGAACAAATATGGTTGGAAAATCAAAAGTAACTACAATGTTTCATTTGCACACCTAGGTGGAGCAACTGTAAAGAATTTTCCATATATGAAAATTTATCTTAGAACCAGAAATGGCGTCTTGTTATTAAGAAGCTTTAAACTCCCTACAAAATACAAGATGAGATATTTAATAGATTGGATTTTACCAACATTAAAAAGTCTATTTTCATCGAACAATTTGTCTTTAATTGTATACACTCCACTGGCATTAATTGTTTTTATAATTGGATTAATAGTTGGTCTTGTTAAACGAAAATTAAATTAGTGTAGAAACCATTTCCCAGTATTCGTCTATAGTTCCACAATCGTAATACTCTGAATTAGAAATTACATAGTCAATTATTGCGCCATCTTCAATTGCACGGTTAATAGAATATCCAAAGTGCGGATCCTTGTCATATATAAATTTTGAATACCGGCCTCGCCAAGTAATCACGCCCCAAGAATAATCAAAAGTACAATTTGGATCTTTGTCAACAACACTAAGGACTCTATCTTTATTGATTTTACATTGTCCTAATTTACCTAATTGTTCAGGTCTTATTTTGAATAAACCTAGAACTGCATCAAGCTCAGGATTGTTCTCGAGCTTTTCGATAATTTTTTTACCAAGTTCAAAATCATCAAAATACGTATCTGGCATGATGGTAATAAAAATATCCTGTTCATTAACATTTGCAGGGATAATATTATTAATAGTCTCAGTCATAGTTTTTGTATTTACTATTTTGATATCATCTGGTCTTAAAAAATTATCTAACCCATCCAGTTTTGAAAGAATTGGTTGAAAAGTTTTATTTGTTGCACAAATAAATTTTTCTACCCCAGCATTTTGTAACCATACAAATGAATTTGTAATTAGGTTTTTATTATTTTTTATTGGTAGAAGAAACTTGGGGATACCATTTATCCTTGAAGATAGACCAGCTGCTGCTATTAAACCAATCTTTTTTGTCATACTTAAATAATTTCTTTATCAATCCTGTTTGCAAATATTAAACCAGAATCTTCAGTTTTTGGTATCGATTTTGTCGTGTATCCTATTTTTTCAAAATTTGAAATTAAGTCTTTGACTCCACCATGATACTCCAAAACTATACGATCTGGGAGTTGGGTGTTATCTAATTTTGTTAATTTACTAATTAATAAATGCTCGGCTCCCTCAATGTCGATTTTCAATAAATAAAATTTAACGTTATTTTGTAAAAATCTATTAAAATTTATTAATTTAAATAGAGCTAATTTTCTTGTCAGTAATTTACTCTTTAAACTTAGGTTTGTTCTAAGAATTGAAGCTGCTCCAGTCCCATGTTTTTTGTAAAATATTAGCTTATATGTTCTTGAAGTCCATACTCCTTTGTTAAATGTTGTAATTTGGTGTTTAAAGTTATTTTGCTTAATATTATTTTGCAATAACTTATAAACTTTTCTATTTGGTTCAAAACAAATTACATTTGCACCATTTAACGCACACTTGATTGCGAATTCACCAATATTGGAACCTAAGTCTAATACTGCTTTCGAATTTAAATTTAAATTTGAGATTTTATACTCATCTTCGAAATACTCACATATGTTGTCCCCAAAAGATTTGTCATAAATATCTCCAAATAAAACAAAATTATCGAATTGGACATAAGCTTTATGTTTTTGTAATTCAAAAGCTATTGAGTATTTTTCTAGTATTTTAATATTTTCTGCTTTAATTTTACCTTTATTCATCACTTTGCAATATTTACGTTTTATATAAAAATTTTAAAAAAATCTATTCTACTTTTATTTAATATTATCATCTCTCCGTATACAAATAAGAGTGGTTTTACACTAACTTACTAAAAAATTTACTAATGGCATAATGCTTTATTTGAGTAGTTAACGTGTCTATTCACAATTAACGTAGCTTTAGGTATGTGATTTGTCTGTAGATTTAAATATTGAGGTACTGTAATTTTTAGCTGAATTATATTGTGAGTAATAATACATAGGAATTAGAACCTGTATAACTGTT
>MDTE01079179.1_pt1 | contig 18443 bp, 10 predicted proteins | sample 811231 | NCBI WGS metagenome assembly MDTE01 (sample SAMN05326651, study PRJNA326480) | marine metagenome | isolation source: seawater | place: Indian Ocean: Red Sea | collected 2010 | reverse complement strand
CTGCAATTCTCCCCCAAGCCTGTAACACAATGAGGCTCACCGCCTCCCCGTCTTCTGGAGTCAGTGCCTCCAGTTTCTGAATTGCCTCATCGAATTTCTCAGCCGACCTGGCCGTCGCCGCAATAGCCCCATCACTAAGGGCAAACGCTGCCTCAATTTGAAGTTGCCTTGGAAATTCCGCATCCTTGAATTCCGGTGCATTAATAACTTTCAAAAAATAATCCCGGGCACTGTCAAAATTTCTCCGCTCAAGCGCACTACGACCGGCCATGAGTGTGGCGCGCAGCCTGAGTTGCGAGCCGCAATTTTTCATGGATTGAACTTTTTGATAAGCCTCCTCAGCCTTCACCAATTGCCTCTTTGGCTGATTAAAGAAATGATCTGCAATCCACATCTGCGCCATGGGGGCCTGACTCGACTCGGGATACCGGGCAACAATGTTTGCAAACACGCCCAGAGCCTTTTCCATGTTGCCATCGAGATGGTGCAGCCACCCCAAATCAAACGTTAATTTGGCCACTCGCTCGACAGATTGCGTCTCAGCATATTTGACCAACCATGCCTCATAACTTGCTATCGCTTTGTCCCACTCTTTTTTCCGGGCCAACAAACGAGCAATTTCCCATTGCGCAAGTGCATCATCACCTGAATTTGCTGCCTGCGCCTGGAGCCGAGCAAACGCCCCGGCATTGTTTCCATTCGCGCTTTGGGCACGGGCCAAAAATATCTGCGCTTTCATGGCAAGGGCAGGATCGTTGAATTCGTCTGGGTCATTTATAAGACTTATTACCTTTTCATCAGGAGCACCGGTTATGGCCGCGGATTGAAGAATCATGAATTTTGCCCGGGACAAGAATTGGCCTGATTGCCCGTTGGTCACCATGCTATTTCCCAATGTAAGAACAGCTTGATGATCGCCCATCCTAAAGGCCGACTCCATTTCCTTGAAGCAGCTTTTTAAATGCACATCACCAGCCCCCAGCTCTACAGCTTGGGAAAAATTTATCCGGCTTTCCGCAAATTTACCATCTTGCCAAAATGACCATGCGATGCCCATTCGCCCCGCCCTCGAAAAACCCTGTTCCATTGCGTCCACAAAATGAACGCGAGCTTGCTCAGTGTTATTGTTTCTCAAATCGTTCCCCAAACACAAATCACCCAAGGCACATTTCGCGGCAGCATACGCCTCTCCCGTCAAGAGTGAATCGACCAAGCTAGAAATCTCGGCATGATCTACCACAACATGATCGCGCACAGCCAATTCGAGAGCCATGAGAACCGCTCTGCGTCGATAACTGGCTGGCATGTTTTCCTGCCAAAGCCTCCGGCAAGTCTCAAGCGCTTCAGAGTATTTCCCCACCAATTTTCTCAGGTGAACCTGCTGGAGCAAAGCTTCTGCTTCATGCCGAACAGGCATGCGATTTCCCGCTGTGCGCAACAATTCCTCCACTATATTCAAGCCCTTCTCATGCCTTCCATCCTCCAAGCATGCACGCGCTTCCAGCAATTTTCCCCGCCACAAATCCATTTCAGGCAATTTGCCACTATCGATCGTTTGCAGGGTTTTCAACGCATCTTCGCTCAATCCTTGCCGTAATTGGGCCTCAGACAAAATCAATCGCCCTTGAACTGCCAACGTCGAGTCGGGAGTTTCCACAACATGCTTCAGAAAAGGCCCGCCCTCCGGGCGAAGCAATTCCATCACTCGAGGCCAATCCTCCAGCCGCGCATGCGCCATCGCCTCCGACACCAATGCATCGACCAATCGGTCGGATTTTGTTTCCCGGGATTTTGCATAAAGTTCCGCTGCCACCCGATAAAGCGCCTCACTCCCTGTCACAGCCTCTGCCTCCCGGTAGCGACATTCCGCCATCCAAAAACGATATTGAGCCGCCTGTAGCCCCGCAGTCCCTTCGGCATTTTTCAGGGCATTGAAACATTCACGATATTTCCCAATCTGAAACAGAGCTTGCGCGCGCAAACGAATCGCCGTGCTGCGACGATCCGGATCATCATCGCCCGCCGCGAATTTTTCGTGATATTCCTTAAACCAATTAGCCGCCAGTTCCCACTGTCCTTCCTGAAAACATCGTTGTGCACCGTGGTACAGAGCGTCTCCACGACGAGTCTTCACAGCATCAGCGCCTCCGAGACCATTGGCGAAAAAGAGGATCCAAAATAGCACGTAGATACGGGCACTCATCGCAGACATGTTCACTCTCACTTTTTTGCAGGCAGAATACGACTCAAAAATTGCCCCGTATGGCTCTTCCGGCAAGCGGCTACATGCTCCGGAGGGCCATCGGCTATCAACCTCCCTCCAGCCACGCCGCCCTCCGGGCCAAGATCCAACAACCAATCAGCGCTCTTGATCACATCGAGATTGTGCTCTACGACCACCAGTGTATTGCCTGCGTCGCGCAGCTTGAAGAACACATCCAGCAATCTCGATACATCATGGAAATGCAGGCCCGTCGTAGGTTCATCCAGTAGATACAGTGTGCGCCCAGTTGAACGCCGACTCAATTCACTGGCCAATTTAACGCGTTGAGCCTCACCGCCGCTAAGTGTGGTAGCCGCCTGCCCCAGTCGAACATATCCCAGCCCCACCTCCGACAAAGTTGCGCAAACATTCAAGATTTGCGGCACCGCCCGGAAAAAAGTTGCCGCCTCATCCACGGTCATGTCCAGCACATCCGCGATATTCAACCCCTTATAATTGACCTCCAGCGTTTCCCGATTATAACGCCGCCCCCCGCAATCTTCGCACGTCACATAAACCGAAGGCAAAAAATGCATCTCGATTTTTAGCAAGCCATCCCCTTGGCACTTTTCGCAACGGCCCCCTTTCACGTTGAAACTAAACCTCCCCGGCCCATAGCCACGCACCTTGGCCGCAGGGAGCTTTGCGAAAAGATCCCTGATGTGTGTAAAAACACCAGTGTACGTCGCCGGATTGCTTCGCGGTGTTCGGCCTATGGGTGATTGATCTATTACAATTGCCTTGTCCAGATTTTCAATTCCTTCGATAGCCTCATGCCTGCCCGGACGCTCTTTGGAACCATGCCATTTCCGGAACAATGCCTTACGCAAAACATCATCCACCAAGGTGCTCTTACCCGAGCCGCTCACCCCGGTTACGCATGTAAAAGTCCCCAGCGGAATGCGTGCATCCACTTTGCGTAGATTGTTCTCTTCCGCTCCCCGGATCACCAGCCACCCTCGTTCAGGTGTTGCCATCTGTCGGGCTGAGGGCGGCGCAATCGAAAATTCGCCACGCAGATATTTCCCGGTAATGGACCGCGACGCTGCAGCCACTTCCTCGACCGGCCCCTCCCCGACTATTTCCCCACCATGCACTCCCGCCCCCGGTCCCAAATCAATCAAATGATCCGCTTCACGAATCGTCTCCTCATCGTGTTCGACTACGATCACCGTGTTGCCCAAGTCACGCAATCCCTTAAGAGTATTCAACAACCGCTCATTGTCGCGCTGATGCAGCCCAATGCTGGGCTCATCCAAAATATAAATAACCCCTACCAATCCCGCGCCAATCTGGGTCGCGAGCCTGATCCGCTGCGCCTCGCCGCCGCTCAACGTACCGCTTTCCCTGTCCAGAGACAAATAGCCCAGCCCTACATTGCTCAAAAAAGATAATCGAAGCCGGATTTCCTTGAGCACCTCACCCGCAATTTGTTTCTGGAAATCACTCAGTTTCAGACCTTTCACAAACTCAAGCGCCTCATCCACCGTCAATCCGCAAACATCCATGATCGACAGTCCATGAACGCGCGCCTTTCGCCGCCGATTGCCGGGCGCCCCATTGCGCCACTCTCCATTCCCCAAGGTTACAGACAAAATCTCCGGCTTCAATCTGCGCCCTTCACAGACATCACAAGGCTGACTGCTCATGAACGACTTGATACGCTTTCTCGTGAACTCACTGTCCGTCTCCTGTAATAAACGCTCCATTCCAGGAATAACCCCCTCGAATGACTTGACCGACTTGGTCGTTTTTCCAGCCCGCCAAAATTTAAATTCAATCTCCTCCTCCCCCGAACCGTGAAGCAGCACTGCCTGAAAATTCTCCGGAAGATTTTCAAAAGGCACATCAAGTTCCTGCTCATAATGTTCCGCCACTGTACGCAGGACTTTGTTATAGTAGATGACCATCCTACGCCCTCCTCGTTTCCATGGAGCGATCGCTCCTTCTGACAGCGATTTTTCTCTCAACGGCACAACCAAATCTTCATCAAAAACCAACTTTTGCCCCAGCCCATGGCAAGTCGAGCAAGCCCCGAATGGGCTATTAAATGAAAAATGCTTCGGCGTCGGCGTATCAAAACTCCGGCCCGTAGCCGCGCTATACATGGTTGTCGAGTGCAGAGCCTCCTTCCATTCCTTTTGACCACTCGATTGAAATAAAATCAACACCCTCCCTTTTCCCCACTTCAAGGCCGTCTCTACTGAATCGTTAAGCCGCGCGCGAATATTCTCTCCCATCACCAACCGGTCGACGATCACTTCGATATTGTGCTTTTTTCGAGCGTCCAGCTTGACTCGCGTGTTCGCCGCCAATTCCACCAAGTCCCCATCCACTCGCGCCCTCACAAATCCCTCCCTCGCCATCCGTTCAATCACATCCCGAAACTCACCCTTTTGATGCTCCACGATAGGCGCCGCCACCATCAATCGGGTCTTTTCCGGATAAGCCAGCAATTTGTCTACAATTTCCTGCGGCGTTTGCTTGCTCATCAGCTCGCCGCTGTCAGGGCAATGAGCCTGCCCAATGTGCGCAAACAAAAGCCTCAAATAATCATAAATCTCTGTCGTGGTGGCGATAATGGAACGCGGGCTGGCCCCCGCGCTGCGCTGCTCAATGGCAATCGTCGGTGAAAGACCCTCGATGTAATCCATGTCTGGCTTCTGTAATTGATCCAGAAATTGCCTGGCATAGGCAGAGAGAGATTCCACATATTTGCGCTGCCCCTCAGCATAAATGGTATCAAAGGCCAGCGAAGATTTTCCCGAGCCGCTTAAGCCTGTGATCACCACCAGCTTATCCCGAGGAATTTCCAAGGTAAGATCCTTCAGGTTGTGCTCCCGAGCCCCTCCTATGCGAATGACATTTGCCGCCATGAACAAAGTCGGCAGCCTAGCCCACCAGCAACGATTTTCCAAGCCCAGTGAGCCTCACCGAACAAACATCGGGGCGTAATTTTCAATCACCACCCGGGGAGGCGGCATCGTGCTTTTCCCAGCCGCGCCACCAAGCCCCAGCCCTCCCAGAAGATTCAACCCTCCAGCTCCCCCCCTCCCCAACCCTACTCCACCAAGATTCAATCCCGAGATGTTCATTCCATTCAGATTTAGCCCCCCCAAGTTCCCGCCTCCAGCCATGCCAGAATTCAAGCTACCAAAATTCAGGCCACCGAGCAAATTCCCAAGATTCCCCAAGTTGCCTGCATTCATATTCATTCCAGACAGCAAGCTATTTGAATTCAGTCCACTAAGATTGCCGCCGCCCCCCAATCCCGCCAACAAGGCATTCAGGTTCGCATTCCCCCCCAGCAAACCATTCAGAAGCCCGCTCAGTCCTGCCGAGCTCAATCCACTGCCAATCGCGGTGCTGCCACCCGGAACTCCCCCTCCACCTCCTGGCAGACCTCCAGCAGCTCCACCCAAGGCACCCAGGCCCGCCAACCCAGTGCCTGTTAACCCTCCAAATCCCCCCGCCATTGCGGCCGGCTTGCCTCCACCCACCAGCAACGCCGAAGACATGCCAAATCCTGACTCGTGCATTTTTGCCCAACTCTCAGCCCCGCTAAGTGAAAACTCCGTCCGTGCCGCCGCCTCCCCAACCACCTGATAATTTGTACACAGCCCCTTGTCCGGCCCGTTGCGGACAATGGATTGCGGAGCCGGCCGAAGTGCCTGACTAAACACATAGGCGATGAACCTGGGCTTTTCCTCCAAATCATTCTTAAAATCATATTCCACCCGCAGCAATGACAAGACTTGGCGAGGAATGGCCTCACAATGCCACTCACTGGGAACGGTCGGAAGATAGGGCGAATTAAGGGACAATTCCGGCACTTCCAAAATTTCGCTCACCAACGCGTAGGGCATCTTCCCTCGCTTGCTCGCCCGATACTTGTTGATCCCGGAAACAATCTTGCTCATGCGGCCATCTCCGGGGCGAACATGACCGCCATCCACATGCCCCGGCAGGATTTCCACACCCGCCAACGCCGCTGCCCATGCAGCCGAAGCAGTCTGATTAATCGACAGTAACCCTCGTGTGTCATCACCCACAGTGAAAGACTCTAGCAATGCCCAGTCAGACTCCGGCCGCGTCGGATGTATCTTAAACCATAAATTTCTGCTGTTCAGCGCCGTTTTCCCATCGTTCCCATTGCCGTCCAGGATTCCCCTCTGCCAGCGCGTCAAAACCCATTCTCGCCAAATATCTATATAATCTATATATATATCATTACCATCCGAATCCTTTGCCATGAAGTGCGGGGTGCGCTTTTCTCCCCCGGTGTTTGGGATAACCTCTGGATCAGCGTCCCAGTCCACTTGTTCCGGATTTTGCCCATCCCCCCACTTAGGCGGTGGTGGAGCTTTCAGATAAACCGTTTGCCACGGCGTACCCCGATGGACTCTGCCCAAGTCTCCCAGCCGCCTCAACGGCGCATCATATCCGACCACTGGGAAGTCCCAAAAGGCGCTACTGCTCACTCCCGGATCCTTGTAAGTCATGACTCTGGGTTGATCCAAGCTGGCGCTCCAAGGTTGCCAGCAAAGATTCTCGCGCCCCATATTCAAGCCTAGTCGTGGCGGCCCGGCCATGGTAATTGGCGGGAAATTCACGTTGGCGACCGCTACTTCCTCTCCAGTGGCTGGATCCGGATTCACCCCCGGTTTCGCATGGTTATACTTCCGGTAATCCATCAGGTGCCCATTCACCAAAGGATCATTCACCTGCCAACTAAACTCACAAAACTCACCGCCATATAGCTCAATCAACCCCGCCGCCGCATTCGAAGCCAAATCCCCCCCCGGCGCAAAGGGCCTCTTGGCCGTATAAAATTGAGTGATGGGATCCCCGGCAGCATTCACCCCCGTTGCCTTGATTACCGCGCCCTCCGGATACACCGGCGGATGAGTTTTCCGCGCCTCGTTCCAGCTCCAGTTCAACATTGCCCAGCGGCTGGGATCCAGAATTTTTCGAGTAATCTTGCTACCATCCGGTCGGGTTCCAATTTCAACATCGACTTGATCATCTGACCCGGATTCCGATTCCGCCGCCGCATGATACACATATCCTTCCCCTCCATAATAAACTATGTCGTTCTGCTTGTATATCTTGGGGTTTGTCCACGATTCATTAAACGGAGTCCGCCCCCCATTGAACTCAAATTGCAATTCTGCATGATCCAGCAACAACCCTTTTCTGCCGTCCGGCAAGTCAGGCGTAGCCAAAGCGCAAGAGACATCAACCTCTCCACGAACCTCCCAGGTTCTCGGCCCAAAATCCCCGAAGAACTCCACCACATTCGTACCCGCCAGCGTTTGCTGCAATTGGCTTGCAAAATCATCGCCATATTCCAATGGCACGTGGATTTGGCTCTGGACGGTCAATCCACTGTTCTGTGGGAGCAATCGGGCTACTTCCGGCACGCTGCCTTTTGCCACATAATTGAAACTGTTTTGAACCCCACCCAGCCCAAGCCCCGAGGAGGGATAGCGCCTTATGGTTCCTGAAGCCGATACCGCACCATGCACGACCACCCCACCCTGCTTCGAGGCATCCTTGATCTCCATCGCCACCCTCATCGAGGGCCGGATCGACTGACTTTCTGGATCCAAATGCATCATGCACTGAAGGCTCACCTCATTCAGTGCTGCCGGAATGTGGGCGCGGCCCTGTTGATCCGGCCAACGCTTTTTGGCTCCGATCACCAACGGCACAGACCACGCCTCACCATACAATTTCACACGAGTAATTAAGTCCAACGGCCCCAGGCTTGCAGCATCCTCAGGCAACACACGCTTGTTAACCTGCGCCAGAAATGAGCGGTGCGGTTCTCTGATAAAGCCTCGCATGAAAACACCCTTTGTCGTCCTGTCATAATAAGGCCGAAAAACCGACGGCTGCGGCCCAGGCGAGTACATATCCACAATGTTTGCTGCCAACTGAAGGAGCCGTTGAATTTCCGGGGAATATTCCCGTGTATACTCGTCAAAATCTGCCCGTGCCGCGGGGTTGTTGAAGACCGCATCCAGATTCTCGAGATAGATATTGAGTTCATCCTCCGTGCGTGTTTTCAGAGGATGAATCTTGATATCAAAAATGGGCCGCGTCCCTTGCGGGCGAATGACCACACCCGGCGAAATCGCGCGATCGGGTGCCGTTGCACGCTGCTCAAGCAACCGCGCCGCAACCTCCTCAAACATCTCGAGCGACCGATCCAGCCGATACTGTGTCGCCGGCCACTGACTGATCGGCGCCCAGTATGATGCCAAATCCCCCGCAATATCCGTGGTTGCCACGTGATCCTTGAGGGCCATTATCCGCTCCGCTGTGCCCGGAACCAAAACCACGTCGTTTTGCGCATAACGCGCGCCCGGTCTCCACATCTCTGCCGCCTGTATATTTACAAATTCTACCGGCCCGCTAAATACTGCCTCCGATCCAGCCGACAGCGGCACATACTCGTGATACAGCCGGAGCATATCCGGCGCGTCATCCATTGGCTTGGCAAAAAACACGTCGTGGGGGCGCACCAAGTCAACCTTGAAACTCCCATCACCAACAGGCCTTCTGAAGCTCGGCACAATCCCCGTATCGCTGTAGAGACAAAGGCGCGCACCGGGAGGAAACTTATGTGGCACCTCGGTGGTTATTTCACCGGTCAACAGGTCAATGTTGGCCAAGTTAGCAGCCAAGCTCTGATAATCATTCAGGTTCAACTTGCCGCCGGGCACCTCCTGCTCATGGGTGCCCACCGATCTAGCAAAATCATAAAAGGCATAATTTCCAGCGGTTTCCAAGGTTCGCGTGAACTGAAAATGATTCACCCCCTTGGGAGGTTGGCGGGGACCCGCACGAACCGGTGTGTACAGGTCAAACACATCATAAAATTTTCCAGCCTTGTCCTGAAAATTCCACAAGGATGCAGCCCCATCAAACGCACTTCCACGTGATCGTTGGTCAAGCACATGGCGGTATAGTTCATAATTCCAGCCTTGATCCTTACTCGCGCGAACAGCCGCCAATGTCCCGGCCATATTCAACTGGCCGGACCGTTTCACTCCAATTCCAGCGGGATTGAGTTCAGCCGCATTCCCCGGGCGCCAAAATCCCTCGCCCTGAATACGCTTCGACCAATTGTGAATATTATTAATATCCAGCGCCTTACTCGCGGGAACAACCATGTATGCATAACGGCCTATGAAACGGTTCCGGCGCCCATTCGGCAACTTGGCGCCGTGCTTTAAATCCGGATCCTCCAACACCCCGATCCAATGAGGATCCCCAACATCACTCAGGCCCGTCGCCTGGAAACCCGCATCCCGGTTCAAGTCTAGGAAATATCGGAACTCATCATGAGGCCCCTTACGGTCATGGTTGTAATAAACCGGCGCCCGAGCCTGGTCCTTCAATTCCTTCAACGATGCCGAATTGTAAATCGAGGGCACGTTCACATTCGCCCCATCCACGTTCTGGGACACAAACATTTGGTAATTCTCGCCACCCATAATTTTCTTGGCGACCTCTGCCTGTGCCCAGGCCGTGCCGGTGTCCAAGATAAAGCGAGTTTCCGTCTGGATAATGCTCATGTTAATGGATGTCCGTTCCCTTTGCGCAAAGGCCAGATACGCAGTGACAATGAATGTCACCACCGCCAGCATGATCAACGCAATCACAAGCACCGCCCCATGGGCTGCTTTTGCTCCTACCCGGGTTCTCATACCTTCCGCTCCATGCTAGTTGCCACTCGTCTTGATGAATGTGTAAGTGCCATCATTTTCCTCGGCAATATCCTTTAATGAGGCATCCACCTGCCTCTCGGAAGCCGCAAATCCAATCGTGTTGATCCGCACACTCCCCGTCGCGTTCAAATTTCGAACCACTTCCTGCACCGGCGGTAAATCCACTCGGCGTGTCTCGCCATCATCGCCTTTCACCCGCTTGAAAGGAGTGAACCGTCCATCCGTCAGCAGCCAAATGGTCGAAGGCTTCAGCTTGCCAAACGCATCCACGAGCGCATCCCGAGGATTGGTCAATCCCCCCGGAGTCATGCTGTTTACCCAGCGGCTTGTACTGGCTACGTTTCCAGGCGTTGCCTGTATCAGCCGGCCTTCTTCCATTCCCGATGTTTTATCACTAAAAAAGTAGATGTAAAAATTCTTGTCCGGCTCCAGCTTCTCCAGCGTCCGGGTCAGTGCCTGTTTGGCCGCACTCAGCCGCCCCTCCGTAGACATGCTTCCAGATTTATCGATGATAAATACAAAGTTGCTTCCCTTCCCTTCCGTGCGAGTGTTGATGCCCTGCGTGCGGAAAATCGCCATGTCCGTCATCGCCGCCTTGGAGGGACCAAAGCCAAAATAACGGCTATTCCGGATCGGCACGAGTTGCCGGAATAAGTGCACCTTGTCCAGATTTGCCTCCAAGATTTCCATCATAGCCGGAAATCTCTTCGGATCCATAGGCGCAAAATCCTCTGCCTTGGCTTCAAGGTCCATGACCACTGTGTCTTCCAGCAAGCCAAACTCCACCTCCACATACAATGGCACATGTGCCCCCTTGAAAATTGGCTCGTGCCAAGGCGCCCGCCCCGGATCCATCGCCGAGATTGCCCGCAGTCGCAAATGCACTACTCCATCAGCAACCTTTTTATACTGCATGCCCCCCAGTCGGGTATTGTGCGAACGCAACAAATCCGGAACAACCTGTGTCCCCACCAAAACACTGTGAAAGCGATATAGGGATCCAGCCACCTGATTCGGCACTCGCGGACCTTCCGGCGCATACAATCCATAACCATAGGCATGCCAGTCACGATCATGTCCCAAGAAGAAAAAATCTCCGCTGTAAAGTTGCTCACTCGGCAAATACTCATGCTGATAAGGCAGCAACGTCCTGAATTCCTCCGGCTTAAGAGTCCTCCAAAAGGTAGTGCCAGGCCCATTGGGCGCGCCCGCCGCGCGGTGATTTTTAAGGCAAACATGGTAGGTGCGATCGGACTGACTGAAAACCACATTGCCCTCGGAATACGGCATTCCTTCCTGCCAGAACTCAACCCCAAAATCACGGGCATGCAGATTTTCATAACTCGGGCCAAGGTCTGCCGCGCACATGGTCTCGAGGTCCCGCACAATCATGTCCATGATCGCCCGGCCGCGTTCCAGCACCTTGGTCTGGTTATGCCCCACACGAAACATTTCCTGGACCCGGCTGAAAACTTGATAAAGCGCCCCAATGACCAGAATGGAGATAAAGATGGCCGCCATTAACTCCACCAGGGTGAAGCCACAAATCCGTCTCTTTGTTCCTCGAATTTTCATGGTTTACGGATCCGCTACCGCCGGCTTGAAAAAGTACATCTCCTGAAACCACCCACGGCCTGGAGCAGAAAACTTGACGAAATTTCCCGCGTTATCCCCTTCCTTGAAATACGCCGGAGGCGACCTCAGACTGAAACGCCCATAAGAATCATAAATGCTGCCCGGCGTATATGAGCTACTGCCCGCCTTGTGCACCAGCCCCATGGCCTCCAGATTTTTAAGGGCGGTTCGAACGCCATCTTCATCCCGCGGATCTGCCGCACCGTGAAATGACAGTAGCGCTGATTCAGTGGTCAATTCCCCCGGCACCAAGCTGTCATAAACCTGACGTTCACTCTTGGAAATGTCCCAACGACTCCACGCTCGTTCCAAGGGCGCATTGATATAAGAGGTGAAAGTCCGACGTCCATGACCCGCCTTGATTTTATCCACGGTTTCCCCTTCCTCAATGATCGGCCAACGGGCAATCAATTTAATTTCCCAGAAATTCGGCTCAATCATCTTGACACGCGTCTCGATAAGATACGAAAAGGCACGGTCCCCTGCTTCATGCAGGTAATCCACCTGACCATCGGCCGTCACCCCCCGAAGCCCCTGAAGGCGGTTCATGAGTGTGCTGCCAAGGGGCCGAATCTTTGCATATTTCTTGACTACCCCATGCGTCGTGCCTCTGTCCGGAACCGAGAGCCATCCAAGCACATCCTTGCGCCAGCTCGCCTGCTTGAGTGTGCCACGGTATGCGAGGGGAGGCAGTCCGGCGTTCCCCGCATCATCCACAAACGCCGGCCAGAGAGAAGCGTTTTCAGGGTTTCCATCCCGCGCCAACGCCGCGTATTCGGCGCGATAAACATTTCCCCCCGCATGCATCTCCACCCACTCGACATGGTTGAACGCATCCATGCTCAACCGACCACCCCGAATGGCATTCATCCAAAACTCGACATCGTGCTTGATGATTGTCTCGTCCCGGTTGTCACGGTTGGTGTTCAATCCAATTGGCAACACCCCGAGTACCGCGATAAGGCCAAAAGCCACCACCGCCAACGCCAGCACCACTTCCGCCATCGTGAAGCCTGCCGCACGGAATTGCCGCCTCAGTTGAACTTTAATTCCCATCGAAACTCCTCATCTGTCATGACCACACCCTGTTGATCGCGCAAATGCGCCAACAACAGCCGCTCAAACAAGCGAGCCTTTTCCATACCTACTCCCTGCAGCAGCATCGGGTTCACCTGCGTAAAGTCAGGTGCCATGACCGACCCCATTTCGTGTTGCTCGCGCATCTGGCTCAGCACGGTCGTCACCGACGCACTCATCAGGTTGTCTTGAATTGAAGACCAGCGTTTGTTCGCTGTTGGATCTGAGCGCATCCAATACACGTCGCACACATTTGATTCCGACCGCCCTGTCAGGACGTTTACCCTCACGCGATTGTACTTTGCCGTCCCTGCCTGCTCCTCCTCGTCATCACCATCCCGAAGAAGGTAGAAGCCAAAATGCTCATCCTTTTCCGGTGGCAACACACTGCCCGACGCAATCTCCATTGAGAAAAACCCCGTTCCTTCACCCAGCGCCAGCCCCTTCTCGCCACGCATCACCAAACCCGAACGCACTCCCACAACCTGCCCGCGAGGTCCAAAGCCAATATACGGCAAGGGCATTTCCAAGCTGAGCTTCAGCCCCTTCGCCCCATTTGGGACATTGCTTCCATATTCTCCGTCCAGCCCGCGCGGCCTCGGGGCAGCGTAACGGTTGCCTGCCTCATCATACACCCAACGCCCGTCAGGACTTTCCATTTCCTTGTTCAACACCCGCAACCGCCTCAAGTCCGACGCCTGAAAGAATGCGCCCGCCGGCAAACGCTTCCACTCGCTGACATAAGACTTGTTCTTGATACTCAACGGCGAAGCAGGATATGTCGGTTGATCTCCAACTGCCCCCTCCGCATACAGCGCGTAAATCGTCTGTTGCCCCCCCATCCGATTGTTCGCCGCCTTGCTCGAGTTCACATGATCCGTGATAGCCTTCGCGTGTGCCGCGCCCAAGCCGGCATCCTTAACCATCTCTGCGAAATCAGACCATTTGGGAAAAAACACCACGTACACCGGCGAACCATTCAAGAGGGCCTTGTGGCGTGCATTGTTCAAATCCGCCACAAGCTGATTATTTGCCGCCCGTTCGACACGGCCCTGACGGAACGCCTCAAGAGCCGGCAGAAGAATCATCATCATCGCCACAATGAGCGCCACCACTACCAGCAATTCCGTCAGCGTGAACCCATCGCGCAGACGACAGCTGAATCTATGAACCCGATTAAAGTTCATGAATCACCATCCAATGATGTTGTCATAATTTTTGCCCATCAACGCCCCCATTCCCGGGGAAATCTCCCTGTCTGGCCCCGCGCTCCACACCATCGCCTTGCCCTGAAGCACGTACCCCACATTTGCCCCATTCACCACCTTCATCAAGCCATGCTGTCCAATCGCGGGCATATCATCCGCGCCCCCATCAAGTTTCTGGTCCGGCCCCGTGCCCGACACCTCTTTCGCCCCGTAAAACATGTCCCAGCAACGATCATCACCACTCTTGTCCACTGTAACCACATAAGGGTTTCCGAAGGGATCCCGATAAACACCATCCGGCCCCAGGCCTTCTTTCTCGCGATCATTGGTCAGTTCAGATTTGAGGTAAGCCCCCTTTGATCCCCCCAAGGCATTGCCGGGATTGATCTTTTGACCATCAGCACTGGGGATATCCAACCCTGACAAAATGATCATCATGTCGGAGGTAAACGGCTTTCGCCCGGTCGGACTATTGTCGTGCAAACTAAACGAAATGTCCCCACCCAGCGTCTTCCCGTTGTCATAACGATCACCAGCCTTGCGCCGGCTTAACAAAGGAAATCTGGAGCTGTTATCCATGTGGTACTGCGTAATCGCATTGGCAATTGCGCTGCAATCCGTGCGGGCCAGCGTGGCCTTGGCCTTGATCTTTTGCTTGGCAATCACCGGCACCAGAATGCCCACCAAGATAGCCACAATCGCCACCACAGCCAGCATCTCCAGGAGGGTGAATCCCGCCGACATATTGAACTGTCTTCTCGCTCTCATATTTAAATCAGTTGCCCCAGTTACCCATGATCAACGTTTCTTTGCCCACCATCACGGGCACCCAAAGATCATATCCTCCCGGATTGTTTTTGGGCGCGTGCACATTGTAGCGCCAATAATTATACTGGTCAGGGCTGTCCGGATCATCCACCGGCGCAACCAAGCTTCCATTCCCATCATGCCCCAATTGAGTGCCCTCCAAAAAATTCTTCATTTGTGCCCCGTCGTCGCTCTTTTCAAAATCCTGTGTCAGACTGCTGTAGAGCCCGTTCATTTTCTCGTCAAACATGTCCGGATTTTGCGGATCAAACCCATCGTGTGGAAGAAAGTTAAAATCTGTCTTGTAATTGTGTATCGCCAAAGTGATAGCCTTTAGTTCTGCCTGAACCTTCTTTTGGTCGCGCCGTCCCTTGGCCGAGAGATATACCCCCACGATGATGGCCATGAGCAAAAGGATCACCGAGATGACTACCAGCAGTTCCACCATGGAGAAGCCGCGACTGCGTTTTGTTCCTGAATCCATTTTATTCATCGTGCCCGTTGCGCTGCAGACGCTGTTCCTGTTCCATACGTTCCGACAACCACTGCTTGATCATGCTCTGGTAGTTTAAAAAACGCGACCGGGCCAATCGCTTGATTCGGGAAAGCATCCGCGGATCCATTCTCAGCGTAATCGTCACGGATTCGCTGGAACTGGCGCTTTGAGCCAGCGAACCTTCCATCAGCCGCACATCCGGACGATGCCCACGCCAGAAATCCGCCTCTTCCCGACCTCCGGGGAAACGCGGCACTTTTTCCCAATCTGAAATTACTTTCATTCTCAGCCTTGGTGCAGGAGCTTGGCTTGTTGGCGTTCGTAAAAGAAATTCTCCTCCGGCTCAAACGGCCGGGCGAGAATGATCTGAAATTGTTTGCCGTTGGTTCGATACACGGTGAACACCCCCCGCCCCTCCGTCGCCCGGCCCAGATTGAAATACCGGGCCTGATCCGCAAACCGCGCCGCATCCGGCAACAGCCGCACCGCGAAGGGATCCTCGAACGATTCCTCCACTTCCTGCACTTTCAAAGAACCCTCCGGCCGGGAGTCACAACTTTCCCAGTCGAAATCCATTGTCTTGGTCTGCGTACTTCATTTGCCCATTAACTGTCCCTACAATGTATTTACACCAAATTTCAGAAAATGCAAGGGGCTGGAGGCATTTTGTGGACAATTGTTTTTGGAATTTGGCCTATTGTGAACCCAGCTTATCCATCAGAACAATCAAGGGCAGGAACATCGCGATGACGATGCTGCCGACAATGACCGCCAGAAAAACAATCATGACCGGCTCCAAAAGTGACGTCAGGGCCGAAACGGCATTGTCGACTTCCTCATCGTATGTGCCCGCAATACGCACGAGCATCTCGGGCAAGGCACCGGTTTGCTCACCCACGTCCACCATGCTGATGACCATGGGCGGAAAGATCTTCGATTCCTCCAGCGGCTTGGTGATCGTTTCACCTTCCTTCACGGCGTCGTACACCTTGTCAATGGCGTTGGTGATAATGACGTTGCCGCAGGTTTCCTTGGTGATGCTCAGCGCCTGAAGAATCGGCACACCGGAGGATACCAGCGTACCCAGCGTCCGCGCAAAACGGGAGATGGCAACCTTGCTGATGACCGTGCCGAGCGCCGGCAAGTGCAGCTTCACCCAATCCCAGCCAAACCTCCCCCACTTGGTCTTCCCTGTCACCAGTTTAAAGACAATCACAAAGACAACCCCGCAGCCGATAACCATGAGTACATTGTCCCGCAACATGTGACTGATGGCCAAAACCTTCTCTGTAAACCACGGCAGCTTTTCATCCTTCCCGAGCATGTCCTTAAATATTTGCTCAAATTTCGGGATAACAAAAACCATCAAAACCCAAACAATGATGCAGGCCACCACCATCACTGCCACCGGGTAGAAAAGCGCCGACTTGACCTTGCCCTTGATCTTCTCGGCTTTCTCCATGAACTCCGAGAGGCGGTTGAGGGTCACCTCCAGCACGCCGCCCAACTCGCCGGCCTTCACCATGTTGATGAAGAGTTTATCAAAAACCTTGGGGAATTTCGCCAGTGCCTCTGAAAACGTCGCCCCCCCCTCAATGGTCTCTGAAATTTCCCCCACAACCTTGGAGAGGTATGGATTCTTCTGCTGCTTGGAAAGCACCTGCATGCCGCGCAAAAGGGGCAGGCCCGCGTCAACCAAGGTTGCCAACTGGCGAGTAAAGGTACAGAGTTCGTTGGTTTTGACTGACGGGATGACCAGCGCAAATCCCGCATCCTTCTTCTTCTTTCCGCCGGTTTTCTTGCCGCCTTTGGAGGTCTCGGCCTTTTCTTCCGTGACACTCGTCGGGTAAAGACCCATCTCCTTGAGGCGGGCAATGGCCTCGTTCTGGCTGCCCATCTCTAATGTGCCGGTTTTTTCCTTTCCGGCCTTGTCGAGTGCTACATAGGCAAATCGCGGCATAGTGTCCCCAGTCCCGATTACGTGTATTTCACCACCTCTTCAAAGGTCGTAACTCCCTCAAACATAAGCCGCATCCCGTCCATGCGCAAGGTTTGCATTCCCTCTTCCAGCCCCTTGTCGCGCAGGGCGATGCCCGGGGCGCGGTCATTGATCAATTCACGAATTTCCTCGCTCATGACCATCATTTCATAAACACCACGGCGCCCCTTGTATCCGCCATTGTCGCAACGCTCACAACCTGTACCAAAAAAGATGGGCCGGCCATTGATCTCCTCTTCGGAAGTTTCCAACATGCGAACCTGGTCCCGGGTCATGGGCATTTCTGTCCGGCAATCCTTGCAAATGGTCTTGACCAGTCGCTGGGCCAGGACTCCATTGACGGATGATGCCGTGAGAAACGGCTCCACCCCCATGTCACCCAGCCGGGTAATGGCCTCAGGCGCACTGTTGGTGTGCAGGGTGCTCACCACCAAGTGCCCGGTCAGCGCCGCCTCAATGCCAATTGAGGCCGTTTCCAAATCACGCATCTCGCCCACCAGAATGATGTCAGGATCCTGACGGAGAAACGCCTTGAGTGCCTTGGCGAACGTCATGCCCATGGCCTCGCTGATCTGACACTGAACAATGCCCTCCACAGGATATTCAACGGGATCCTCCGCGGTCAGCAGCTTGACGCCTTCCTTGTTGAGCATGCGCAAGCAGGCATAAAGCGTGGTCGTCTTGCCCGAGCCGGTGGGGCCAGTGACAAGGAAAACTCCATTGGGCTGGCTGACACAGTGCATGAGGGAACTCTGAACCTTGTCGGGGATGTTCAGTATTTCAAGAGACAGCAGGGACGAGGAACGATCCAAGATACGAAGAACAACCGATTCCCCAAACTGCGTGGGCAATGTGGAGACACGAAGATCAATGTGCTTGCCACCGATGACCGTCGAGATACGTCCGTCCTGGGGAACGCGCCGCTCAGCAATGTTCAGGTTGGCCATGATCTTGATCCGCGAGGCAACGGCGGGGGCCAGTTCCTTGGGGGGTGGCGTGAGCATTTTCATGGAGCCATCCACCTTCATCCGGATCTGGTAATCATCCTCAAAGGGTTCAAAGTGGATATCCGCCGCATGTTCCTTGAGTCCCTGGTATAGCACTAGATTTACGAACCGGACAATGGGTGTGTCATCACCGACCTCCTCGATGAAACTTGTTCCGCCATCATCCTCTTCCTCCTCTCCGGCATTGCCAGCTGCCTTCTTTTTTCCCTCCT
>MDTE01168107.1_pt1 | contig 18445 bp, 15 predicted proteins | sample 811231 | NCBI WGS metagenome assembly MDTE01 (sample SAMN05326651, study PRJNA326480) | marine metagenome | isolation source: seawater | place: Indian Ocean: Red Sea | collected 2010 | reverse complement strand
TGGTGTGGGCGTATAGCTCAGTGGTAGAGCACTATGTTGACATCGTAGGGGTCCCAAGTTCGAACCTTGGTACGCCCACCATCGAAGCCTTTCGAGGCAGCAAAAAGCCCGCCGGACCGGCGGGCTTTTTTAGTATACGTCTCAAGTTCGCGCCCCCGGAATGTCTTGCGTTCTTCCGCCTTCTGCGATTCTTATCAAGCGAGACGTAGAGCACCGCCCTCGTAAATGAAATGGACGAATTAGGCAGGATCAGTCGGAATCAGCCGACAAATCGTGTGAGGCATGCCCCTGTTATGGATGTGCCATCACACTCAGTAACCGGCGGCGAAGTGGCCCCGGGGCTTAGACGATGACTGCTAAAGACTCCGTCCTCAGTCCAGAATCTATCTCCTGGTCTTGCGGAGAGGATATCCGCACCGCAGATACCGCAAGATCATTGTCGAACATAAAAAGCTTCAATTTTCGCATTCAGGGCAGAACGTCCCGACCAAGCCCTGGCCTTGATCACCATCTCGACGAACGAGCACGATTGAGGCAAGCTGCTTATCTCGAACCCATCGCCCTGATCGGCCAAGTTTCGGTCTAGAACCGAGAAGCCATCCCCAACACACCGAAGTCCAACGTCAATATCCTTCAGGACTTGCTCCGACGTGATGCCATGTTCGACTACCAGTCCGAAGGGTACTTGGGGTGCTTTAATCAGGCGACGGGCTACAACTCCGCCTTTGCCGGGCCGTATCGATATCTCGAGCTGATCTGAGTCTAAGCTGGGCTGCGCACGGAAACCCGCTTGGTCAACATATTTCCATTCGAAAGGAGAGTAGGTGGAATCCCACCCAATGTCTCCCGGACCAGCGCCCGACCTATTGCTACTCCTCAGTTTTTCGTAGAGGTCGAACGCAGCGTCAAACTCGCCTTCTGCTACGAGGTTTTTGATCAGCGCTTCATCCAGACCGGCATTTTGGAAGGAAACCTGCTTTCGCACTTCCAAAAGATTTAGAAGCGCCGGAGGCTGTGTAACCGCATACTGGAAAAATGCCCGGTGCCAGAGCGATGTACCATCAAGAATTTGCGCAAACTCGTCTGCCGCACCTTCTCGAGTGAACACCGCCAGCAGAGTTGGGAACAGCTCTTGATATCTAGACGGCCGAACACGAAGAATACGGTCGAGTGTCGCCACAGATCCCGGGTAATCATGTGCCGCAACTTGTTCCTGAAGTATTACCGCTTGAAGCTTGGAGTTCCTACGGTTCATTTGAGAAGCTAGGCTCACAATCTCCGACCGTATCCTTTCATCTGGTTCGGTCAGAGCCAGAACGGCATGGGCCTCCGGTGTCAAAGGTTCCCCACGATACGCTTGAGTCGCCCACTTTCTCGCTTTTTGCGTTCCCGATTCCGACGTAACGATCCCTTCCGAAGCAAACAGCGCCTGAGAAGCAAGTTCTTCCCGCGCCAAAGCGTTTAAAGGGAACAGGGTCAGAGCAAAAGCGGGCGTCTTGCGAGTGAGCGCGATCCCAGCCGACTGGGCGGCAAGGGAAACCGCAAGAGCCACACTTATTACCAAGAGAGCGGCAAACCGAAAGGGATGAGCAAACTTCATTGAGCGCGCCGAATTACCTAAGCGTTTTTCTCGTGTCTTTCCCCACCATAACCGTAGCCGTAACCGTAGCCATATCCGTAACCATAGCCATAAGCGGAGTTCTTTTGGCTCACCTTAGTGACAATCGCGCCATAGACTTGCGCGCCCGAGCGGCGGAGCCGGTTAATCGCATTCTCGATACCTCTTAGCTTGATCCGTTCTGCTTCGATAACAAACACCACCCCATCCACAGCCTTGGATATTTCGATAGCGTCAGCCAAAGCCAACATGGGCGCTCCGTCGACCAGAACTTGATCATATGCTCCCCTGGCAGATTCAACGATCTCCATAAACTTCTCCCCCGCAAGAAGCTCGACCGGATTAGGCGGAGTCCTGCCCATAGGCAAGAAATCGAACCCGAAGTGGTCGAGTGGTACGATCTGGGAGAACATGTCGGATTCTTGGTTTGCAAGGAGAGGGACCAATCCCCCCTTGTCATAGCTGTGCAAATTCAGGGTCTCACGCAGCTTTGAATTGCGCAGATCGGCATCGATTAAAAGAGTACGTTTGCCCAATTGCGCGAAGCTGGTGGCGAGGCCCACGGACGAAATGCTCTTTCCTTCGGCCGGGACCGAAGACGTCAGCATAAGCACTTTCGGCGCGCCCTGCGGAGTCAAAAAGTTCATATTCGTTCGAGCCGTCGTATATGCTTCGTTTATCTCCGAAGATCGCTCCGAAATATTTTCGACAAGTCCGCCGTCCAACTCCTTGGGAATCGATCCCAATAAGGGAAGTCCAAGACGCCTGCGAACATCCTCTGGGTCTTGCAGGGTCTGACTGAGGGTTACCCGGAGATACACCAGGCCCGCAGCAAGCCCGATACTCGCGACCAGTGCGACTAGCACGTTCTGAACTAGTGATGGCGCGTAGGGCTCATCCGGGACGTCGGCCAGATCGATAATCTGAATATTGTTTTGACCTACGCCGGATGCCTCGAGTTCCTTAAAGCGCTGCAACAAAGCGTCGTAGATCTCGCGATTTGTGTCGACCTCACGCTTCAATATCCCGTAACGAATTCCTTGGCTCTGCTGCCCGAGAAAGCGTTGTTTAACCGCCTCGACCTGATCGCGAAGCTCAGCCTCTCTAAGCCGTGCCGACTGTAGCAGGTCGCGCGCGCCTCCCGAAATTGCAGTACGTAGAGAATTCACTTGCGCTTGCTTTTCTTGGACCTCTGGATACTCGGGTCCAAAATTCGAGCGTAGAACAGCCAGCTCAGCCTCCGCTTCACTCAAGCTTGATAGTAATCCGTTGCGCGGATCAGCGCCGGGGAAGTTCCCACCGACGACCGCAGCCTGCGCGCTAATCCGATCCGCCACCGCCTCTGCAAGAGCGGTATTGAGCGCTTGCAAATCAGCGCCAACCAACGTCTGACCTGCACTTTCAGAGCCGGACTCTCCTCCCCCATTAAGAACGAGGATTTCATTAGCATTGGCGTACTGAACGAGCTGCTGCTCCGATTCCGCTAGGCGCTCTCTCAACTCAGCGATTTGGCTTTGGAGGAAATCCCTCGCCTCGATATTGGCCCCGAAGCGCTTTTCATAATTTGCGGCGACGAACTCCTGAACCCACAGATTTGTAACTTCGGCCGAAACCTCCGCATCGGGGCTCGAGAACTTTACATCGACGAGACTCGACTGGGTTATCGGATCGATGCTCACATTGCTTAGGAGAGCATTCTCAATTCCAGCCTCCAGGCTCGGCCCTTCCCCTAAGGAAAAGGCTTCACGAAACGCATCGTTGCGGGTGAGATTACCTGCCTCTATGACACGCTCGGCCATGAATTTCGAGACGAGAAGTTCATACTGAGTGTTGAGATACTGGACCTCGGAAACTTTACTTTCGACTTCGAGCGCATCAAGGTTAGTAACGTCTGCTGTAACCTGTGAAATTTCCAAGCGCGCATCCGCTTGATAAAGTGGTTTCGCCAGTAGCGTAGCGAGCGTACCAAGCAACAGACCAAGTGCAACCAGTCCAGCAAGCCAGAACTTGAGGCTGATGGCTTCGTGCCAGAAGCGCTCAAGGTCCAATGCAAAGTACCCTTCAGCACGTTCTTGATAGGTCCCGTAATCCTGCCGGTCACTCTGTCCAGTAAGCGTTCCCTGGTCGAAATTCTGAGTGTTCAACGCCCGATCCTATCGATCAAAATTGCAGAAGTGGACAGCAGCGGCGCGAAGCGCAGGATACTATCTAAACGCCGACGGCTAGGGGAATCTCCCACGATGACGATGTCATTCGGATATACCGCTGGATCATCGTAATTACCGCGCTGGATCGCTTGAATGTTATACGCCCCGATATAGCGCTGCCCTCCAACGGTCCGGAGGATCAAGACATCATCAAGCTTCGCGTACTGAGATAAGCCGCCCGCCTGGTTGACAACGCGCAGCAGCGTTTGTCGGCCAAAGGTGGGGTATTCGCCAGGTTTCGCGACTTGCCCTCCAACCGAAACGATGGGCGGTGGGATTTCTTCCGGGATCACGCGCACCTGAGGATTCAGGACATAGGTACCGCGCAAAACGTCCGCGATCGTCTTTGCTGCTTCGTTGGGGGCCAAGCCCTCCAGACCAAGCAAACCCACCAAGGGAAATGAGATACGCCCTTGCCCATCCGTGAGATACCTGCCGCTAAGTCGCTCGGCGCCAATAACCTCAATCTCCAACGCCTCTTGGGGACCGATGACATGGAGGTTCTCGAGACGAGGCGCAGGCAATTCTTCCAACTGAGCGATCTCGATTCCAGGGGCTTCCCCGTATGTCCGATCAACCGCACATCCTGAGAGTCCTACTCCAAGCGCCACACCAACCAAAGCGATCCTGAGGATTCTCACTGATTCCATTTTCTTCATGTCGGACGCCTTAGCGGAACATAGAAATGAAGAAAGCCACGTCGACGCAAAAACCGCCTAGGTGAGCGGATTATGTTGCGTTCATATCACGCCGATCCCGCGAAAGGGCCAGCAGAAACCAAATCGCAACAACCTGAAAAAGCGGGGTTCGCAAAGGATAATCTATCATTGATGCCGCGCTGATGATTGCGAAAACGCCGATCCAGAAAATTCCGCGAACTCTGGCAGCTCTACTCAATGATATCGCAACGATGGCTCTTGCCATCCAAACGAGAAGCGAAAGCAGAATAAGTGCTACCACCACACCACCTTCGATGATCAATTGCACCCAATCATTGTGAGCTTGATTGATATACACAGACATAAGTAGTTCGGTTGGCTCATAGGTTTGGTAGACCTGTTCGAAGGAGCCAAATCCGGCGCCAAAGATCCAATGGGTTTCGACCATCTCAACGATCACCGGCCACAAGGACCACCTCAGATCCGCGAAACTATCTTCCGACACGAGGTCTTGGAACGCCGGTGTTCGGCCCAGGGTCAGAAAGGCACCCGCAGTTAACAAGGCTAGGGTGATCGGAATGGCAAGGAGCAAGCGTGGATGCCTATCGACCCACCCCTGCTTCGGCGTTTTTGAGGCGTGCTGGCCTGCAGATCTCGGCGACAAAGAAATCATCGCAATCGAAATGGCCATGGCCCCAACCGACGCGGAGAAGCCCGCCCTCGATCCACTAAGAAGAGAAACGGCGAAAATCAGGAAGAAGGCCATTGCCCAGAAGAGGCGCCCCCATGCAGCGCCCTGCACCTTGCCGCCCTCTAAACCCAGCCTAGTCACCACCAGCATCGAGCAAGCGGCGAAGATGCCAGAATGGTTCTCATTGGCGAATAAGCCTACGGGAGACCCTCTATTCGTTACGTCATAGAGGTAAAAGATGCCGGAGTCGCCACTCGCAATCTGAAATAAGCCCAAGAGAGCATTGGACACGCCAAGCACCGCAACGATCCGCATGAGCACATTTGAGGACATCCCAAGGGTGATCACAAGGAGGAGCCCCATTCCCGGCACGATAAGGCTGCCCAACACATTCCACGTTCGTAAAGGAGCGAGCGTCATGGGGCGCCAAACATCACCCAAACCCAACACGACATCCATCTGGCGAAGATCACCCCGACCCGGGAGTTTGCCCCATATCTCAGCGGGGAGGGGAATGAGCTGGATTACGACCAGGAGCATATATAGAAAGAAAAGGCCGGCAAGCGTACGATCCGCTTTCAATCTTTCTGAAGAAACGAAATAGATTGCTGGGATTACAAAAACGGCCGATAGCGATCTAAGTGCAACGATTTGAATTTCATCGTATCTAGACGCACCGCCAGTTAACGAAAGCAACACCGCAAATAACGCGAGGATTACCCAACTCCTCTGCTGGCTGACCCTTGACCCAAAAAATTTCTCTCCCGAGGTCACGCCATTGTTCATCTTTACTTTCGCCTCTGTCAATTTAAGCTGCCAAAGAATTACCGACGGCCAAAACAATCGGTAGGCCAAAGACATGCCCCAACCCGAATGTCCACCCGCGCTTCATGTTGCTACTGCGACATACTAAGCAGCGCTATAAGGTCGTGCTGCTCGCCTCCGGTTCACTCCTTTCGAGAACAATCAATCTATCGTGTTCCAGCGGAGGTCCCAGACCAATCGGCAGCAGGTAGAACCTGCCAATATCTAGCGGATTGCCTCCAAATAAAAGAGTGATCTCAGCCACCACCTGGGGAAGGACGGTGTTTCGCGAACATTTCGAGTTAGCAGGTCTGCGACGCACTATTTGAGTAGCTGACCTAGATACTGACCATAGGCGTTCTTTTCGAACTTGGCTGCGCGCTCGGCCAATTGGTTCTGAGAAATCCACCCCAAGGAGTAAGCGATCTCATCCGGACTGCCTGATTGCAAACCTTGCCGTTGCTCTAGTGTGCGTACGAAATTCCCCGCGTCGAGCAAGCTCGCATGCGTTCCAGTATCGAGCCAAGCGAAGCCGCGTCCCATTTTGCTCACTCGCAACGACCCGTCCTCTAGATAATTCTCAAGCAGGGCCGTGATCTCAAGTTCGCCGCGCGGGGACGGTCTCACCCCTTTCGCGCGTTCCGGTGCCGTGCCGTCCAAGAAATACAGACCGGTTACCGCAAAATTAGAGGCCGGGTTCGAAGGCTTTTCGATTATCGAGCGTACAGAGCCGTCTTCCGCAAAATCGACGACGCCATAGCGCTCGGGGTCGGCCACGTGGTACCCGAACACTGTTCCGCCATTCTCTTGCTCCCCCGCTTCGACAAGCACTTCTGGTAAGCTGTGACCGAAGAACAGGTTGTCGCCAAGCACCATCGCCGATGGTGCGCCGTCTAGAAACCGCTCGGCGAGGATGTAGGCCTGGGCCAAGCCATCGGGACTGGGCTGTTCGATATAGGTCAGGCTGATACCCCACTGGCTACCATCGCCGAGCGTACGACGGAACTGTGCCTGATCCTCGAGCGTGGTGATGACCGCGATCTCTCGAATACCTGCCAGCATCAACACGCTGAGGGGATAGTAGATCATCGGTTTATCGTAGATCGGGAGCAACTGTTTCGAAACGCCGAGCGTTACCGGATACAGGCGCGTTCCAGAGCCGCCTGCGAGAATGATGCCCTTACGTGTCATCGCAATTCCTCGTTTATGATCTGCTTGAGGTCGACGCGCCAATCCGGTCGTTCTATTCCGAAGACGGCCTTTAACGTGCTGCAATCCAGGCGCGAATTCTGAGGTCGCCGAGCAGGGGTAGGATAGTCTGCAGTACCGATGTTCCGAATCTCGCAGGTGATATTGGCTTGCGCAAAAATCTCCCGCGCGAAATCTGCCCAAGAAACGTCAGGGTTTCCGGAATAGTGATAGATACCCGATGTATTCGGCTCGCGCTTCAGCTGGCGAGTAATAGCAAGGCAAGCATCTGCGAGTGAACCCGCAGGGGTCGGTCCGCCGATTTGATCTGCAACGATATCGAGCTGATCACGCTCAGCGCCCAGCCGCAGCATCGCCTCTACGAAATTCTTACCATACGGCGAGAATACCCACGACGTGCGCAGTATCGCATACACCCCGCCTGCTCTCGCAACGCCCAGTTCGCCTGCGAGCTTGCTTCGTCCGTAGACTGAAATCGGCATTGGTTCGTCTTCCGGGCACCATGGGCGCGTCCCGCTCCCATCGAAGACGTAATCAGTAGAGACCTGAACGAATGGAATGCGTTTCGCCGCACAGGCGCGGCCCATTGCGGTAGGCGCATCGCCATTGATCCGGATCGCGAGTTCTTCGTCCTTCTCGGCTTGGTCGACTGCGGTATAAGCTGCTGCATTGATCACTGCTTCCGGCTCTCGGGTAGCGATTGCCGCTGCGCAGCTCGCGGGATCGGCAAGATCGACGTCCTCCCTCCCCAAACTCAAGACAGGCGCCCGAGCTTGTAGTTCACGCGCAAGCTGACCGGTTTTACCAAAGACAAGGATCGACATTGCGATGAAACCTTACTTTCCAGTACCAAGCCGCTCGCCCACGCCCTCGCGTTTCAGCAACGGGCGCCACCAGTCTTCATTGTCGAGATACCAGCGGACGGTTTTCTCGAGCCCCTCCTTCACTGTGACTGAGGGGCTCCAACCCAGTTCCTCACGCATCCGAGTAGGGTCGATGGCATAGCGGGCGTCATGCCCCGGACGGTCAGTAACGAAAGTGATGAGATCGGCGTAGGAGCCGCCTCCTTCACGCGGATGCAGCGTGTCGAGGGTTGCACAAATCGTCTTGACGAGCTGCAGATTACTACACTCGTTTTCGCCGCCGATATTGTATGTCCGACCAACCGCCCCCTTCTCTACAACCGTCAGCAGCGCATCGGCATGATCTTCAACAAATAACCAGTCGCGAACATTCGATCCGTCTCCGTAGATCGGGAGGTTCTTCCCATGGAGTGCATTGATCGTGACGAGCGGGATCAGTTTTTCGGGAAAATGATAAGGTCCGTAGTTATTCGAGCAGTTTGTAACGAGTACCGGCAGACCGTAGGTCTCGGCCCAAGCACGCACGAGGTGGTCGGAGCTCGCCTTGGAGGCCGAATAGGGGCTGCGCGGACTATAGGGGGTGTCTTCGGTGAACCGAATTTCGGGGTCAGGCGGGAGGGAGCCGTAGACTTCATCGGTACTGATATGGTGAAAACGAAAGCTGTCGGGCCTGTCAGTCTCGGTCCAGTACTTTCGAGCAGCCTCCAGAAGGTTGAAAGTACCGATAATGTTCGTCGACATGAACTCGCCCGGCCCGTCGATTGATCGGTCGACATGGCTTTCCGCGGCTAGATGCATGACCACGTCGGGCCGGTGTTCGGCGAAAATGCGGTTAAGTGCGTCGCGATCACGGATATCGGCGTGCTCGAAGACATAGCTCCCTGACTCTGCAACAGGAGCCAGGTTTTCCACACAAGCCGCGTAAGTCAACGCATCGATATTCACGACCGTGTGGCCACGGGGGATAGCCAGGCGAATGACTGCAGAGCCGATAAAGCCAGCACCGCCGGTAACTAAGATTTTCATGCGAGTTTCTCGTAATTAAACGGTGAATTCCAGTCCGCAAACGCTGGCGCGTTCATGTCTTTCTCAGAAAGGATGGGACGTTGCCCCTCAAGCCCCCAATCGATATCTAGACTGTCCCACGCGACCGAACCATCGCATTCAGCATCGTAGAAGTCGGTCACCTTGTACTGAACTTCCGTGTCGGGAGAGATCGTGACAAAACCGTGCAGAAAGCCTTTGGGCACCAGAATTTGCCGCCCATCTTCTGCCGACAACTCGACGACCAAGGATTGTCCATATGTCGGGGACCCCTTGCGTGCATCGACAACGATATCGCGGATGGCACCGCGGCTGCAGCGTACCAGTTTATCTTGCGCGTGTGGCGGTGCTTGGTAATGCAGCCCACGTAGCGTCCTGACATCGGCGGAGAAAGAATGGTTGTCCTGCACCCATTCAAAATCAAGCCCCTTGTCTCGCATGCGACCAGCGTTCCACGTCTCCGAAAACCAGCCGCGGGCATCGCCGAATCGACGCGGCGTTAAGATCAATACGTCGGGCAACGTAGTCGCTTCGACTTCCAGCATCATGCCTCCAGCAGTTCAAAATAGGCTCGTCCGATAGCGGCCCAGGTATAACGACGTCGGGCAATCTCTTGCATCGCTTCGCCCACTACGGCACTTTGTTCCTTAGTCAGTTTCCCGACAAGCGCGCGCAATTCGCCAGCCTCAGAGAAGTACAGCGCCTTTTGCTCAGTCGTGTAGCGATTGAACGAGCAATTATATGCGGCAATCGGAATTCCGAAATGCATCATCTCGACAAGGGCGGGATTGGTTCCACCAGCCGAATGCCCATGAAGATATAGCGACGCTTTGTTTCGGATCGCTCGCAAACTACGCAAATCGTAGACGGGATCGTGGATTGTGATCGTCGGGTGGCCAGCATACTTGCGTTTTAGCTCGCGGCCATAAGCGCTCTTATCCCAGTTCCCCACAAAAACCAGAGGCGTATCGAGAGTCTCGAACGCCTCCAAAATCATGTCGATGTTGTTCTCCGGTTCGATTCTGCAAAGGCCCAAGGCAAAGTCGTCCGGCAAGTCGGTTGCGGCAACCGGATCGGGCTCCGGCTCGACCGCGTGATCACCGCCATAGGGTATTACGTGCGCCTCACATCCGTAAGTATCCCTCAGATAGTCGGCTATGCCATTGTTATCCGCAATTACTTCATCGGAGAAACGTACCGCAATCTTCTCGGCAAAGCGCAGGTAGCGCCTAGCAACCCCCCGCCACTTTTCGCGCTTCCACTCGATACCATCGACATTGATCACGATCCGCGCACGGCTGAATAGCCTCAGCACCGGAAGGATAAGTGCGCCTGAAACACCGAGCAAAAGTAGTCGGTCATGCCCGCGGCGAACAGCATCCAAGATGCTTACAATATCGTAGGGTATCGACTGCACGCCATTCGCGTCCAAGCCGACATATCGCAGCCGCGCTTTGCGATAGGTCTCTGGCTGAGAGTCGAACGCTTTGGACGAACAATAGACCGTCAATGCCAGCGGACTGCCGGTCCCGTCATGATAGGTGACAAGGTTGTCGACCAGCGTCTCGAACCCACCGTAATTGGCGGGTACGCCGACAGTGCCGACGATGGCGGCTTTCCTAGCTTTCACAGCGCACATCGCTCTGCGGCCCCGGCACGAGCGAGCTCGGTCTCGTCGAAGATCGTACGAAGCCAATCAGGCAGATTCAGCGTGATTTCTCGGGCAGGATCGGAAAGCGTCCGTGCGGCATAGTCCTCAAAGACCTTGTCGCGTTCGAGACCAAGATAATCCTCCAGCTTGCACGCCCATCCTCGCGGGTTGGCGCAAAGGTGCTCATAGGGCACGTGCAACACCCCTTGGTCATCACGCTCCAATAGGCGCAAACCCTCCCGCATCGTGACAATCCACTCCACTGCAGCTCTGGCGGTATGATCCAGCTCACTAAGCGCCTCCGCGTGAATCGCAAGGTCTGGATGTTCGGGCACTATCTGCTGCACCAGCAAGTTCCATTTGCGATCGCTCGCCCCCCACCAGTCATGCGTTTCGCCGTTCATTTCCTGTCCAAGACGCTTAGACCAATTCTCAATGGAAGCGCAGGTAGTGGTGCCCGACCGCGAGAGAAAAATGAACTTCGCATCGGCGAATATCTCTCGAACGAAATCGGTACGAAAAATCATCTCAGGGTACTTATCGACAAGCTGTCGTGCATTACTGACCGCTAGATAGCTACCAAACACCTTATGTGCTGCCTCGATCAGATCGAATGTGGCATCGTCGCGCGTCAGCCGGTAGCGCGCGCAATTGCTGTTATAGCTGCCAATGAGATCCTCATTGGGATGGAGAGCGGCCCACAAAGCTTTCGGTTCATTGAGGAAACCGACATCTTTGTGCATCGAAAGAACAATCCCAAGGATTGTTGTTCCCGATCGGCCTGTGCCCAAAACGTATGCGGGGGCGCAAACTTCTTTCAATTGCGGCAACGCGCGGGCTGCTTTCGTGTGCCCGAAAATCAGTGGGTTGATCCACCTCCCGCGCGTTGTCAGAGGCCGCCCTTCGAACAATGCATAGCTAATGAAACGTGACCAGAGGCGTGTGGGGCGAGTGAATACATATCCCCGATCGATCTGCGCAACCAAAAGTCAGCCCTTCCCACCGACGCCGACACCAACGCCCTCGTATATGTCCATTAGCGCTGCTAGATGTGCTTCTGGAGAAAACCGGACTGCTACGTCCGCCTTTGCGGCCGCACCCAAAGCCCCCCTGTCCGCCCCTTCCAAGGCTTCTAGCGCGCCGGCCAAATCATCGCTGTCCCCAGCTTTGAATAGGAAGCCATCTTGTCCGTCACGGACCAGTTCCGGAATGCCGCCGATGCGGGCCCCAATCACTGGTGTACCTACGGCTTTAGCCTCCAGAACCGACATCGGGCAATTTTCATACCACTCCGACGGAACTACGACGGCCCGGGCACCTGCCACCATGCGACGTAGTGAGTCACCCGACACAAAACCTAGATATTCAACATTAGGCAGATCGGCGATCTCGGCCTCCATCTCCTTCGTCCAAGCACCGGTCCCGGCTATTCGAAGGTTCATGCCAGTCTTGCGCACCGCTTCGATCAGCGTATGTACGCCCTTGAGTTTTTCGATTCTTCCCAAATAGAGTAGGTATTCCTCGCGTGGTACCGGATCGCGAGGAGCAAGTCGTTTCGGATCGACAAAATTGTGGAGCGTGACCATCTGTGTTTCCGGAACGCCGGAGCGGGCCAGTATGCGCCTTTGAAAATCGGACACACAGATAAAACGATCTATCTTCGCGACATCACCCTGCCAGCGCGACGCGTGATACTCGGCGAATGCCGCAACGCTGCGCACTAAAGAACCCTTGCATCGATACCGCAAAAGATTGAACGTCGACCCGGTTACGCACTTTTCGCAGACATCTCCATCTCGTTCCATAGTGTAGATCGGACACGCCAGTTTGTACTCATGCAAACTTTGGACGATTGGAATGCCCTGCGCGCGAAGAGGGCCAAGAACCGCTGCCGTAAGTCGACCGTAGTAGATATGCAGATGTGCCACATTGAAGTGACCACGCTCGACGAGCATTTCGTCTAGCTTCTGCGCGGCTTCCCGGTTGCGAATGTAGCGGGCCATATCCGACACACGCGCATTCTGCATGTCCACCACCCGCGGGAAAAAGCGGGCATCCTTGCAAGGCTCAGCTTCCGGATCCAGCCCAGCAAACCAGCCCACTTCGTGACCATGGGCCTCGAGAAGCGCACCTGTGTTGAAGTAGACCGCGTCCGACCCACCGACGATACGATGGTAGTTATTGATCTGAAGAACTCTCATTGAGAAGACAATCTGGCCTGGAAACCGTGCGAGGCGCTCCGCGCAGTCCTCCACGACCGTTTGGATACCACGTTTCGCTGACGTTCCGCAGCATAGGTATGAGCAAACAAGAAAAAAAACATTGCCGTCGAGACAAAATTGTTCAGCAGGTTTTCACTTCCAAAATAGATCAAACCCGAAAAAATCGGGATAAACATTATGTTCCTCCGGACGGAATAAGCAGCAAAGCCCAGCATTACAAAAACTGGAATACTGTATACGAGCCCCTGCTCTACTACGAGACGAACATACTCGTTGTGCGCGGCCAAGGGATAAATCAACATACTCTGATTGCGTTCGATCCAATCGGTTCCGCCTCCGAACCAGATCGCGCCAGGATGGCGGGCCTCGAGCGTATCAACGATATTAATCCAGTGGAGCAGACGAAACACTGCCGACATATCTAGTTCGCCATCCGCCGCAAAGCGAACAGCAGTCGCCATATCCAGATCGAACCAGCTGCCGGTATACCCCCGGAATAAATTGGCAAACGTGCCCACCACGAACCGCAGCCTTTCGACAACTTCGACACCTTGAAGAAACTGAGGGTTACTAATCGCAAATATAATAGGCGCAGAAACAAGGAGGGTCGTCAGGAACACAGCTCCAAAACCATACTTACTAATCAAAGCTTTCGGCCCCACATACACAAGTGTAGCCAGAAAAAAGGCGAGCAGAGCACCGAGCGTAGTATTGAGTATCAACGATAAGCTGACTATAATAACGTATTGGGTCAAAGAAATAATCGGTTTGCGAGAACCGAACCCGATCAGCAATGCCGACGCAGCTAGTGTAAACCCAGCGAATGCGTTCCGGTTAAAAACACTCAGGGCGCTACTGGGCGGGCTTCCCTGCGCGAATAGAAGGAAAAACAGGAGAGGTACAAAAAAGATCAGAACTGCGTAAGTCCGGCCGCGATCTACTGAGTAGTATGACTGATTATGCCCAATTATTAGCCCTGCTATAAATACCAGATGATAAAGAATTATCTTTATATATAATGCCGCCCCGCCAGGATTCCATTGAAGGAAACTCCGTACAGAAAAGAAAAGGGCGAAAAATATAGTTATCACGAAAGCGCCGGAAATTGATCGGCCAACGACAAATTTCCCGTTTCTTACGCTATTTATTAACGTGACGAAAAGTGCCAGCAGCACAAACGCGGTTGGCACGTCGGAAAGCAGGCTCAAACCAGAAAGGTAGGCGACAATAAATACGCCAATAGAAGCGCAGAAAGTGTTCAACCAGAGCTTCATGTTTTCAGCTCCCTACCTTGCAATCCACGTACGAAGCTGATCAAGTAGTACCGACGAGCGTAGATGGAGCTCACTTTTAAAATGGTCTACGCCAAACCCCTCGGGATTCGACGTTGCCGTTTCGATTTCCGCTTCATAGGCATTTTTCGAACTCTCAGCCGAAAAGAAATCTTCGAACCAATGGCGTGAAGCCGTTGACAGCCGAGCTTGTATGGCTTGGTGTCGGGCCATTTCAAGAATCCTATCGCGATTTTCAGCTTGCGAGACATCGGGCCGTATCCTCGGCGAGAAGTTCCCATCGAAGAAGTTCTGAAAGTTCTCGTCAGAGACAAGAAGGGGAAGATCGCCGTCCGAATATTGGCTTGCACAAAACATCACCTGTCCCAACGCTGCCCCCTCCATGAATCCCCTCCCCGTGCCGACATTGTAGCGAAACATTCCCAACAGTCGGCTAGCCTGATTTGTAAATCGTTCATCGGAGAGGATGGCGTCATCGGCGCCCTTCAATGCGTTCAGCGCGCGGTACTCGTTCGGGCTCTGTGCGGTGCCTATCAAAATCATGCGCGCCGGCAACCCTTCAGCCCGCAACTTTGCAGCTAAGGCCAGCGCAGCTCTGTTTACGGCCGAGTAATGCTCATGCAATCGACCGATACGTACGATCGCCATATCATCATCCGAGAGGCCGATCTCGGTCCGCAGAAGCGATTGTGCGTCCCGATCCTGTTCCGGCGCATATATCCGTCCTGCTGCCAATGAAATCGAACTACGGGGAGGGTTGCGCGCCGTAAGCCACCGCGCATCGGCAGGCATGAACACCACATTGTGATCGGCCTTTGGGTAGTAGAGGCGGGGTTGGCCTCCGCCCGGCTTGACCAGAACAAAACCCAACTTCTTCTGCCGCGCCAAGGGGCGCACCAATTCGCCCGCTTTTTGATCGAACGCCAAAAACGCGTGTGCGCCACGTGCCTCTACCATCCCGGCAATTTTGCTGCGGAGCGGGCCGGGCCATTCCGGGCGCCCTTCGTAAAACAAGGTCTCAACACCATCGGCCGCCATTACGGGAGAAGGCCGGGCTCCCACATTTAACAAGATGACTTTATAGTCGTTCTTGAGCAGGCTCGCAATCGCCGCCGCCGACCGGTAATGCCCGCCCAGAACATTGCTGGTGGCAAAACTGCTAGCCGCGATGATGAGCGTTTTCTCGGTCATGCCGGACGTCTGTTGAACGTCAACGCCTCTTTGCTTGCGGGCACGACCACGCCATCTGGACGCACGTATCGGACCTCCGCCAGCAATTCCCGCCCAGTCTTCCACCTTACCTTCTGGTTGATATCCCGAATTACCGTCAGAATATCACGCGCCGAAGCATCCCCAACGTTAACGATAAAATTGGCATGAACAGGCGAGACTTCGGCTCCTCCGACGCGGTAGCCTTTGAACCCCAATTGCTCGATTATCGCACCCGGAGGGCCATAGTCCTTGTATAGGACAGGATCCGAAACGAAAGTCGACCCACAACTGGGTAATTTCCGAGGAAATTTGCGGCTTCGGCTAACGAGGATATCAAGCATTTCTTTTCGAATATCAGCCCGTGCCCCACGTTCCAGCCGCAAGTGCACTCCAGTTACGATCTCGTCGGCGTCCTGAAAGACCGAGTGTCGGTAGGAAAAATCCAACTCGTCTTGATAGCGAGTGAGAATGATGCCTTCCGCGTTTACGCTATCAACCGCAACTACATGGCTGCCGATACCCTTGCGTTGACTACCACCATTCATGCAGATCAAACCACCCAGCGTACCGGGAATACCGCACATGTGCTCCAAGCCGGTCAGTCCGACATCCATCAATTTACGCGCCAGTAAGGGCACCCAGTAGCCCGCACCCGCGAAAACGTCGGTTTCGACAATCTCGAGATCCGCCATTCTGCTACCAATGCGTATGCAAGGGACACGAAGGCCCGCATCGTCAAACAACAGATTGGTCGTCGAGCCGATAACAAGCGGCACCACTCCCCGGGCGGTGAAATACTGCCTTAGTCTAGCGACCTCCGAGGCATTGCTCGGCCGGAGAACCAGATCGGCGCGACCGCCGATCTTCCACTGGCTGATGCTGGACAGATCCTCATCGGTACTAACCCCCCCAGGGCAGATCCGCTCCAACACATTCAGTTCGAAGCCACTCAGTCGATCCATTTGGCCATAGCCCCGAGGCTGCACAGTTTCTCCGCGAAATCGACATAACCGCGCGCGATCTGCCATGCGTCGTCGATTACCGTCTTCCCCTCGGCAATTAGACCGCATAGAGCCAGCGCGGCACCTGCCCTGAGATCAAGCGCCCGTACCTCGGCCCCGCGCAGCGCCCCACCTGCGCCGTGCAACACCAACATGTCGCCGCGGACCTCATGGCGAACACCCATCCGGGCCATTTCCTCGGCATACCCGTATCGGCCCGGAAAGCGCAGATCGACGATGCGTGATTCACCCTGCGCCTGCGCCGCCCACGCAGCAAGGATGGGCTGCACGTCTGAATTGATGCCCGGATGCGGTCCGGTGCTGACCTCGATCGGGTAGCAGGTGCCGCCGCGTACGATCAGAGCCTCATCATTGCGATAGAGACGTGCACCCGCCGCAGTCAGATGCGCCAGCACCACCTCGAGATCGCCATAAGGGAAGCCTGCGATCTCGACGTCGCCATTGGTCATCACCGCTCCCACCAGCCAGGTAATGGCCTCCATGTTGTCGGCGATCACACGATGATCGGTCCCATGCAGGCCATCGACTCCGGTTATTTCGATATGCTCCTGTCCAAAGACTCGAATCTTGGCCCCCATTCCGCGCAACATCGCAACGAGATCAAGGATTTCTGGACGGATGTGTGGATTCCAAACGCGGGTGACGCCCTTGGCCAGCGTGCCGCAAAGGATCGCGTTTTCGGTCGCGCCCGTCGAACGAAGGGGAAGATGGATGTCAGTCCCCACAAGCCCGCCCCGCGGAGCTTCGGCGCAAAGATAATCGCCTTCGTCCCATACCCGGGCGCCCAAGCGCTCTAGCAGCATGAGATGAAGATCATGCTTTCTGTCGCCCAGTTTACACCCACCGGGCAGGGGCACCTTGCCATGCCCATGCCGTGTCAATAGCGTCCCCAGTATCAACAACGTGTTCCGAATAGAGCGATCATGATAGTTCAGCTCGGTCTCGAGAGAACCGGCCTCTTCGATTTCCACGCTTCGATCGTCGCCAACTGAAACCGTTTTGCCCAACACCCGCAGCATTTCGACGTGCACTTGCGTATCAAGCAGGCCGGCAGGATAATTCCGCAGGGAGACACGGTCTGATGTTAGAAGACTTGCGGCAAGCAGCTTCAGAGCAGAGTTCTTAGCGCCATCGAGACTGACCTTCCCTTCCAGGCGCACTCTATCTGAAATGGTAAGCTTATTCTTCATTGCATTCGCTCTTTGCGATTGTTTCAGATCTCAGGGTTCTTGTGCGATTTTCGCGGATTACGTTATCGCTGTTCGGTCATCATTCGTGAGAGAACTTTACAACCTCCAATCGCTTTCTTCTTCCGGTAAAGCGGACTTGACGTCCAGCAGCACGGCATTGTCGTGGCCGAAGGTGCGCAGATACGCACTGCCGCGAGATCTGAAATCCTCATGGGGAACCGCAAGAACTAGACCGTCGTAGGTTCGGGTCTGGGGCGTAGGGATCAACGATATCCCATATTCACTCTGCACCTCTTTCGGGTCCGCCCAAGGATCATGGACATCGACGGTAATCCCGAAATCCTCGAGTTCCGAGATGACGTCGACAACCCGTGTGTTGCGAATGTCGGGGCAATTTTCCTTGAACGTCAAGCCGAACACCAGAACCCGTGCGCCGCGGATATGCAGCTTCCGCATGACCATCTGTTTGACGAGCTGGTTGGCAACATAGGCTCCCATACCGTCATTGATCCGGCGTCCCGCGAGAATGACCTGAGGATGATAACCAATCATCTCGGCCTTAGTAGTAAGGTAATAGGGATCAACGCCGATACAGTGCCCACCCACCAAGCCAGGGCGGAAAGGCAAGAAGTTCCATTTGGTTCCGGCCGCTTTCAAGACTGCCTCGGTGTCAATGTCCATGCGATTGAAAATAATCGCTAATTCATTGATGAGCGCGATATTGAGATCGCGTTGGGTATTCTCGATGACCTTGGCCGCCT
>MDTE01173392.1_pt1 | contig 18447 bp, 14 predicted proteins | sample 811231 | NCBI WGS metagenome assembly MDTE01 (sample SAMN05326651, study PRJNA326480) | marine metagenome | isolation source: seawater | place: Indian Ocean: Red Sea | collected 2010 | reverse complement strand
TGCCGATGAGTCTGAGCCAGGCTCATGTAAAGACAGAGAAATTTTAAGAAATGATCCTCATTTACTAATTGAAGGGTGTTTAATAGCAGGTTTTGCAGTTAAAGCTGAAAAATGTTACATCTATATTCGTGGCGAATATTACAATGAGTATTTGAATTTAGAAAAAGCAATAAAAGAAGCTTATCAAGAAGGCCTTATAGGAAAAAATGCTTCAAACACTAGTTTTAATTTTGATATTTATTTACATAGAGGTGCTGGTGCCTATATCTGTGGGGAAGAAACTGCTTTACTAGAGAGTTTGGAAGGAAAAAAAGGTCAGCCAAGACTAAAACCTCCATTTCCAGCTATTATGGGATTGTATGGTTGTCCTACAATAGTAAACAATGTTGAAACTATTGCAGTTGTTCCAGCAATATTAAAAAGAGGTTCAAGTTGGTTTTCTAAACTTGGCACACCAAAAAATACAGGAACTAAAATTTTTAGCATTTCTGGACATGTAAATAATCCATGCAATGTTGAAGAGGAGATGGGTATTCCTCTAAAAAAATTGATAGAAACCCATGCAGGTGGAGTACGTGGAGGTTGGGAAAATCTTTTAGCAGTAATACCAGGAGGAGCAAGTATGCCTTTAATTCCAAAATCTATATGTGATTATATTAATATGGATTTTGATAGTTTAAATAAAGTCAAAAGTAATTTGGGAACAGCTGCAATAATAGTTATGGATAAGTCTACAGATATTGTATCTGCAATATCAAGACTTTCCCATTTTTATAAACATGAATCATGTGGTCAGTGTACACCTTGTAGAGAAGGAACTGGCTGGATGCATAGAATGATGGAAAAAATGATAACAGGAGAAGCAACGTTAAAAGATGTAGACAAACTTTTTGAAGTGACCAAACAAGTTGAAGGTCATACAATTTGTGCTTTTGGTGATGCTGCTGCTTGGCCTATACAGGGTTTATTAAGGCATTTTCGTCCTGAAATTGAAAGAAGAATTAATGATTACAGAAAAACCAGAGAGGTTGCTTAGTGCCAAAAATTACAATTGATGAAAAAGAGATTGAATTTGAAAATGGTATAACAGTTCTTCAAGCATGTGAATTAGCTGGTAAAGAAATTCCAAGATTTTGTTATCATGATAGGTTATCTATTGCTGGCAACTGTAGAATGTGTTTAGTGGAAATGGAAAAATCTCCTAAACCAATAGCCTCATGCGCAATGCCTGCAGCAGATGGTATGGTCATTAAAACAAATACAGATAGCATCAAAAAGGCAAGAAATGGTGTTATGGAGTTTTTGTTAATTAATCATCCTCTGGATTGCCCAATTTGTGATCAGGGTGGTGAATGTGATTTGCAAGATCAGGCATTACATTATGGTTTTGATAGATCTAGATATCAAGAAAATAAACGTGCTGTAAAAAATAAAAATATGGGACCTCTTGTCAGTACTGTTATGACAAGATGCATACATTGTACTAGATGTGTGCGATTTGCAACTGAGGTTGCAGGAGTAGATGACCTTGGATTACTAGGCAGGGGTGAAAATGCAGAAATTACAACGTATCTTGAGAAGGCCATAGAATCTGAATTATCAGGAAATATAATTGATTTGTGTCCTGTTGGAGCATTAACAAGCAAACCATATGAATTTAAAGCAAGACCTTGGGAATTAAAAAAAACAGAGACTATAGATGTTTTTGATGCAATGGGATCGAGTGTAAGAATTGATTCTTTAGGTAAAAAAGCATTTAGAGTGCTTCCTCGTTTAAATGAAGAAATTAATGAGGAATGGATCAGTGATAAATCAAGATTTGCTATAGATGGATTGTCAAAACAAAGAATAGACGTTCCTTATATAAGAGAAAATGAAAAATTAGTTAAAGTTCAATGGGACAAAGCATTAAATAAAATCATTCAAGAGTTATCTAAAAGAGGTAAAGAAAAAACTTTAGCTCTGAATGGTAAATTAACAGATATTGAAACAATTTATTCTGCTAAAACTTTCTTAGAATCTATGGGATCAAATTTTTATGATTGTAGGTTTGATAATGTTCAATTTATTGAAAATGAAAGATCAAGTTATATTTTTAATTCTTCTATTCAGGCAATAGATGATTGTGATGTTATTCTATTAGTTGGCACAAATCCAAAATGGGAGGCTGCTGTTTTAAATTCTAGAATTCGTAAAACTTATTTAAATAATAATTGTCAAATTGGATTAATTGGCAGTAAAATTAATTTGAATTATGAATATTTGCATTTATCAGAAAATATAAATTATTTAAATGATATTGCTGAGGGCAAATCTGATTTTTGTAAAATTTTAAACAAAGCAAAAAAACCACTAATTATTATAGGTAATTCTGCAATCAATGAAGATGATGGAGAAGAAGTTTTAGGAACTTGTGCTCATATAGCTAAAAAATACAACATTATTAATAAAAATTTTAATGGATTTAATATTTTGCAACAAGATATATCTAAAGTAGGAGCTTTAGAATTAGGTTTTTTTAATAATAATTTTTCTAAAAATTTTAAAGCAAAATTAAAAAATCATATTGCAAAAAATAATCCTTTGATATTTCTTTTAGGTTCTGATGAAATTGATCGTTCTTTTTTTGAAAATTCATTTGTAGTTTATTTGGGCCATCATGGAGATGAATCAGCACAATTTGCAGATATAATTTTACCAACTCCTGCTTATACTGAAAAATCTTCTACTTTTATTAATTTAGAAGGTAGAGTATTACAAACTTCAAGATGTTTTCACCCTCTTAATGAATCAAAAGAAGAATGGAAGATTTTTAGAGCTTTAAGCAATCATTTTACAACAAAACTTAAATTCAATAATTTGTCAGAACTTAGAGAAGAAATTTCTAACAAATATCCATTTCTAAATGAAATTAATTCCATTAGGGAAATTTCTAATGTTAATTTTGAATCATATAATGAAATTAAAAGCAGAATAATTAAATATAATATCAAAAATTTTTATATGACAGATTCAATAAGTAGATCCTCAATTACAATGTCAAATTGTTCTCGAGAAATTTTAAATGAGGTGGCTTAAGAAATGAATTATAATATATTTTTTAATGAATTTTTTTTACCAGGTTTGATTATTATAGCTCAAATAATGGCAATTATAATTCCAGTATTTTTAAGTGTGGCTTTTTTAGTTTATGCTGAAAGAAAAGTTTTAGCACTAATTCAACTTCGCAGAGGTCCAAACATAGTCGGACCTTTTGGATTACTTCAAAGTATAGCTGATGCTCTAAAACTTTTATCAAAGGAGAATATTATACCTTCGGGTTCAAATAAAATTGTTTTCATATTAGCTCCAATGATTACATTAGTTTTAAGTCTTGTCGGTTGGGCAGTAATTCCATTTGCACCTGGTTGGGTTATTTCTGATATTAATGTAGGAGTTATGTATTTATTTGCTGTATCTTCTTTAGGTGTATACGGCGTTATAATGGCAGGATGGTCAAGTAATTCACAATACCCTTTTTTGGGAGCACTTAGGTCTGCAGCACAAATGGTTTCATATGAAGTTTCCATTGGCTTTGTTATAATAACTGTTCTTTTATGCGTAGGATCATTAAATTTAAGTGAAATAGTTTTGGCACAAAAAAAAGTTTGGTTTGCAATACCATTGCTTCCAATGTTTATTATTTTTTTTATTTCAGCTTTAGCAGAAACTAATAGATTACCATTTGATCTACCAGAAGATGAATCTTCTTTAGTTGCAGGTTTTTTTACTGAATATTCTTCAGCTTCCTTCGTTTTATTTTTTCTTGGTGAGTATGCAAGTATGATACTAATGAGTGCAATGACAGTAATTCTTTTTTTAGGAGGCTGGCTACCTCCTTTTGATGTAGCTCCTTTTAATTATTTTCCTGGAATTTTTTGGTTTGTTATTAAAATAATTTTTATACTATTTTTATTTCTTTGGGTACGGGGAACTTTTCCTAGATATAGATATGATCAATTGATGCGTCTTGGATGGAAAGTTTTTTTGCCTTTTTCTTTATTCTGGGTAGTAATAACTTCAGGATTTTTAATGATGTTTGATTTAATACCACAATAAATATGAAAAATTTTTTTAATATAATTAAATCATTTGCTTTGTTTGAATTAGTAAGAGGAATGTTTTTAACATTCAAATATATTTTTAAATCAAAAGTTACTATTGACTACCCTCATGAAAAAGGCCCCCTTAGTCCTAGATTTAGAGGAGAGCATGCTCTTAGAAGGTACCCAAATGGTGAAGAAAGATGTATTGCTTGCAAATTGTGTGAAGCAATATGTCCTGCTCAAGCAATTACAATAGAATCTGAAGCCAGAGAGGATGGAAGCAGAAAAACAACTCGTTATGATATTGATATGGTTAAATGCATATATTGTGGATTGTGCCAAGAATCATGCCCAGTAGATGCTATTGTAGAAGGCCCTAATTTTGAATTTTCAACAGAAACTAAAGAAGAACTTATGTATAATAAAGAAAAATTGCTTGCAAATGGTGATAGATGGGAACACGAAATTGCTCAAAATTTAAGATTGGACTCTCCGTATAGGTAGCATGATATTATATTCAATTTCATTTTATTTGTTTTCAGGCATAGCAGTTCTATCTGCTTTAATGGTAATAAGTTCAAAAAATCCAGTTCATTCTGTACTATTTTTAATTTTATCTTTTATTAATGCTTCAGCTTTGTTTGTATTATTAGGCGCTGAATTTTTAGCAATGATTATTGTTGTAGTTTATGTAGGCGCAGTAGCTGTTCTTTTTCTATTTGTAGTAATGATGTTAGACATAAATTTTATTAAATTAAGAGAAGGATTTCTTCAATACCTTCCTTTTGGCGCCTTACTTGGTATAGTGCTTATTACTGAATTGGTGATGTTATTCTTAACTGAAATTTTTTCAGAAACAACATTGGTATCATTTTCACATAATCCCATTTTTTCAGAAATAGAAAATACTAAATATTTAGGTAGCGTTTTGTACACTGACTATTTTTATCTTTTTCAATTATCTGGAATTATTTTATTACTTGCTATGATTGGTTCAATAATTTTAACATTAAGGGATAGAAAGGGAGTAAAAAAACAATCAATTACTCAGCAAGTTAATACAAATGCAAAAGAAGCAATTGAAAAGAAAAAAATTAAACTTGGAGAAGGTATTGATGCTTAATATTTCTTTACAACACTTTCTTTTTCTTGGAGCTATATTATTTACAATTGGAGTTCTTGGGATATTTTTAAATAAAAAAAATGTCATAGTAATATTAATGTCAATTGAATTAATTTTGCTTTCTGTGAATATTAATTTTATATCTTTTTCTAGTTTTTCTGGAGATATAACAGGACAAGTTTTTGCCATGTTAACTCTAACTATAGCTGCAGCAGAGGCAGCTATTGGTTTAGCAATATTAGTTGTTTTTTTTAGAAATTTAGGCTCTATTTCAGTAGATAAAATTAATAATTTAAAAGGATAATAATTGATTTCTTTAATTGTATTTCTCCCTCTAATAGGATTTTTATATTGTGCCTTTTTTGGCAAATTATTTGGTGATAAGTATTCTCAATTAGTTACAAATTTTCTTTTACTTATTTCTACAATACTTTCTTGGATAATTTTTTTTAAATATTTAACCCCTAAAGAAAAAACTATTTTTGTAATTTTAAACTGGATTAAATCTGGAAATTTTTTAGCTGATTGGAGTTTTCGTATTGATGCCTTAACTTCCACAATGTTAATTGTTGTAACAACAGTTTCATTTTGTGTCCATATGTACTCTATAGGTTACATGAAAGAAGACAAATCTAAATCAAGATTTATGGGTTATTTAAGCTTATTTACTTTTTTCATGTTAATATTAGTTACAAGTGACAATCTTTTACAAATGTTTTTTGGTTGGGAAGGAGTTGGGCTAGCTTCTTATCTTTTAATAGGTTTTTGGCATCACAAAAAATCTGCTAACAATGCTGCAATTAAAGCTTTTGTCGTCAATAGGATAGGTGATTTTAGTTTTGCAATTGGTATTGCTGCTATTTTTTTTATTTTTGATTCAATTCAATTTGATATTATTTTTGAATCTGCATCAGATTATCAAAATCATAATATTAATTTTTTAGGGATGAATTTATCAACAGTAAATACAATATGTTTTTTATTATTTATAGGAGCAATGGGAAAATCTGCTCAATTAGGACTTCATACTTGGCTACCAGATGCTATGGAAGGACCAACTCCTGTATCTGCGCTGATTCATGCAGCAACCATGGTAACAGCAGGAGTATTTATGGTTACTCGACTAAGCCCTCTTTTTATTTATGCAGATTATACAAATTTATTTATAACTTTTATAGGAGCTACTACTGCAATATTTGCAGCAACAATAGCATTGACACAAAACGATATCAAAAGAGTAATAGCTTATTCAACATGCAGTCAATTAGGTTATATGTTTTTTGCAGCAGGTTTAGGAGCTTATGGAGCTTCAATTTTTCATCTTACAACACATGGTTTTTTTAAAGCTTTATTATTTTTATCAGCAGGTTCAGTTATTACTGCAATGCACCATGAACAAGACATGAGGAAAATGGGAGGTTTATTTTCTAAAATGCCATTTACTGGAACAATGATGTGGATTGGTTCTTTGGCTATAATTGGTTTTCCATATTTTTCAGGATATTATTCAAAAGAAAGTATATTAGAGAATGCATATTTTGCATCTTCTAATATTGGGAATTATGCATATTTAGTAGGTATTTTAACTGCCCTTTTAACTGCTTTTTATTCATGGAGATTGCTTCTAATGACTTTTCATAAAAAAAATAATTCATTAGATGAAGTTTATAATAAAGTTAAAGAATCTCCATTTATTATGACTATACCCTTATTTTTATTAGCTATTGGATCAATTTTCTCAGGTATTTTTTTAGCAGAATACTTTATTGGATCGAAAGAAAATGAATTTTGGTTTTCTGCTATTAGTATTAAAAGTTTAAATCATCATCTTCCATTTGTTCAAAATATTATTATAAAATCTTCGGTAGCAATAGGAATAATTTTTGCGGCAATTTTTTACTTTTATAATAAAAATATAGCTAATTTTTTCACAAATTTCTTTAAGCCAATTTACAATTTATTTTTTAATAAATGGTATGTTGACGAACTTTATAATATAATTTTTACAAAGCCTTATTTCTATTTGTCTTCATTATTATGGAAGAAAGGAGATATTAATTTTATTGATGCTTATGGACCTAATGGAATATCAAAATTAATAAAAATTTTATCTAGAAATTTAAGCTTATTTCAATCAGGTTATCTTTATCATTATGCTTTTGTGATGTTAGCTAGTTTGGTTATTTTTTTAACTTGGTATATTTTTTAAAAATGTTTTCTTGGCCGCTACTTAGTTTTATAATATTTCTCCCTCTTATTGGAGCATTAATAATTCTGTTCATTAAAGATAATGAAAAATCTTCTTCTAATATAAAGTGGGCAGCATTAGCAACTTCACTTAGCACTTTTTTGCTTAGTATTTTTATTTGGTTACTTTTTGACAATTCATTAAACAATTATCAGTTAGTCGAAAAATATAGATGGTTTTCAGATTATAAATTTTATTATCATGTTGGTGTAGATGGCATATCTCTTTTCATGATACTTCTTAGCACTTTTCTTACACCTTTATGCATTTTATCAAGCTGGAAGAGTATAAAAGTTAGAATCAAAGAATATATGATTTCTTTTTTATTATTAGAAACTTTTATGATTGGTATGTTTTCTTCTATTGATATTTTATTATTTTATATTTTTTTTGAAGCTGTGCTTATACCTATGTTTATAATTATAGGTATTTGGGGAGGTAAAAATCGTATATATGCCTCATTTAAGTTTTTTCTCTATACTTTGTTCGGATCTGTATTAATGCTTATAGCAATCATTTTTATTTATCAGATTACAGGATCAATGAGCATCCAAGAACTTCAAGGAAATTATTTTACTAAACAGATTCAATTATGGTTATGGCTAGCTTTTTTTGCATCTTTTGCCGTAAAAATACCAATGTGGCCTTTTCATACATGGTTGCCAGATGCGCATGTTGAAGCTCCAACAGCTGGTTCAGTTATTTTAGCTGGAGTTTTATTAAAAATGGGAGGATATGGATTTATTAGATTTTCTTTGGGAATGCTTCCAGAAGCTTCAGAATTTTTTGCCCCTTTTATATTTTATTTAAGTGTTATAGCAATAATTTACACATCTTTAGTAGCACTAGCTCAATCAGATATGAAAAAATTAATAGCCTACTCATCAGTCGCTCATATGGGATTTGTAACAATTGGAATATTTGTAGTTAATCAACAAGGTATTGAGGGAGCTATGATACAAATGTTAAGTCATGGAATAGTTTCTGCAGCATTATTCCTAACAGTTGGAGTGATATATGATAGAATGCATACGAGAGAAATTAATTTTTATGGCGGCTTAGTCAATTCCATGCCTAAATATGCTGTTTTTTTTATGATCTTTACCCTAGCTTCTATAGGTTTGCCAGGGACCAGTGGATTTGTAGGAGAATTTTTAACAATTTTAGGAGCATTTAAATTTAATACATATCTTGCGTTTTTTACAGCTACGGGGATAGTTTTTTCCGCTGTTTATATGCTTTATCTATATAAAAGAATAATTTTTGGAGTTCAATTAAACGAAAAATTGAATAATATTTTGGATCTTGATTTAAGGGAAAAAATTATAATGATACCTTTGGTTGTTATTATAATTTTAATGGGAATTTTTCCAAATATTTTTTTAGATCCAATGCGTTTACCAATTGAAACAATTATCTATAATTATGAGATAGCTAATGCCAATTAATTTTTTATTTTTTCCTGAATTTATTTTTCCAATTGGAATTATTTTAATATTATTAATAAGCTTATTTTCTAAAAAAAATGTTTTTTCTGTTTGCTCTAATTTGTCAATTATCCTTCTAATTATAGTAATAATTTTGATTTATATAAATTTAGAAAATTCATTATTTTATTATAAGAATTTTTTCGTTAAATCTTCATTCATTAATTTTTTCCAAATAATAGTACTGATAGGCAGCATTGCTACAATAATTATTTCTAGTAATTATTTTAAAGATTTAAAATTAACTAAATTTGAAATTCCAATACTAATTCTTTTTTCAAGTTTTGGTATGATTATTTTTATTTCTTCAAATGATTTAATGTCTATGTATGTAGGAATAGAGTTACAAAGCTTAGCTTTGTATGTATTAGCTTCTATAAATAGAGATTCTCTACAATCTTCTGAATCAGGTATTAAATATTTTATTTTAGGAGCTTTATCTTCAGGAATTTTATTATACGGGTGTTCTTTAATTTATGGTTTTACAGGAACTACAAATTTTAATGAAATTTATTTACAAATAAATTCTTTAGAAAAATTAAATTTAGGAATAATTTTTGGACTTGTTTTTATTCTTGCAGGTCTTGCATTTAAAGTATCTGCGGTTCCTTTTCATATGTGGACTCCAGATGTATATGAAGGAGCTCCTACTTCAGTAACTGCATTTTTTGCTATAGTACCTAAAATTGCATCAGTTGCACTAATTTTTAGATTTTGCTTAGAACCTTTTGCTGATTTTTATGGTTCATGGAGACAAATAATTATTTTTCTAGCAATCGCCTCAATGTTTTTAGGAGCTATATCTGCAATTAAACAAACAAACATAAAAAGACTGCTTGCCTATAGCTCGATAGGTCATGTAGGTTATATTCTTATAGGTCTGGCTTCAGCTAACATTCTAGCTATAAAAGGATTAATAATTTATTCATCAATTTATGTTTTGATGAACATTGCTATTTTTACAATTATTCTTTCTCTTAAAATTAATAATAATTATGTAGAAAAAATTTCTGATTTATCAGGTCTTAGTAAATCAAATCCATTTTACAGTGTTTGTATAGCTATAATCATGTTGTCTTTGGCAGGTATCCCACCTTTTGCAGGTTTTTTTGGTAAGTTTTATATTTTTTTAGCAGCTTTGGATGCTCAACTATTTTATTTGGCTATTCTAGGTGTTATAGCAAGTGTAATTTCAGCTTTTTATTATCTCCGTATAATTAAAATAATATATTTTGATGATTTAACAGAAGTTAATTATCATATTAATATCACAAATAAAGCTTCAATAATTTTGTTAGTTTCAGTTATATGCATTAGCGGTTTTATAATCTATCCATCAATATTAACAAATATAGCTACTAATATAAGTTTTGATTTTTTTAATAAATAATGCCTTTAGATAGAATTGAAATTTTCTTAAGTGAGTATAATTGCAGTTTTTTAAATCTAGAATCAACTGATACAACTATGGAAAATGCCAAAAATTATGTTTCAAATAATTGTTTGGATATAGTTGTTTTAGCTGAAGAACAAACCGATGGCAGAGGTAGAAGGGGAAATAAATGGATTAGTCCCAAAGGCAATATATATTGTTCTATAGCTCTACGTAATAATATAGACATTAATAATTATTTTTTTTTTAATATTTTAACTACTATTTCTCTTCAATTAACAATGGAAGAATTTGGCATACAAGATATCAAATTTAAATGGCCAAATGACATATTTTATAAAGATAAAAAATTAGGAGGAATAATTTTAGAATCTTATAATTATAAAAATGACATTAATTTTGTAATTATAGGATTAGGCATTAATTTTCTTTCATCACCCCAGAATATCAATTATCCAGTTACAAATTTACAAGAAATTTCATCTATAGATGATAGATTAGTTTTTTTTGAAAAATTTTTGAATAATTTTTTTTTTAATTGGATTAATAAAGATAAAAATATTCAAGATTTATCTGATAAATTTTCAAAATCTTTAATGTTTCTGAATAAAACAATTTTTATTAATAAAGGAAATAATGAAATTATTAGTGGCATTTTTAAAGGTATTAATAAAGATGGATCATTAATTCTTTTTAAAAATCAAAAACTACAATCTATTTATAGCGGTAATATTGTTATATGATTGTAGTTGATGTTGGTAATACAGATAGCGTTATTGGTATTTATCAAAGTTCTAAATTAATATGTACTTATCGCTTTAAATCGAAATCAAAAAAATTAATTTCTGAAATTAAGAGTAAAATTAATAAAGATACTATCAAAAAATTTCAAATTGAACAAAAAGTATGTGTTATATCATCAGTTGTTCCAGAGATTGATAAAAGAATCATATATTTTTTTAAAAAATTACAATTCAAAGTTTTAAACATAAATTATTCTAATATTCCATTTAATATTAAATTGAATATAGATACTCCCAAACAATTAGGAGCTGATAGAATTGCTAATATAATTGCTGCAAAATTCAAATATGGAAAAAATTGTTTGATATTAGATTTTGGCACTGCAACAACATTTGATGTAATGAAAAATAATTCATATGAAGGCGGCATTATAGCTCCTGGAATTTTAATCTCCCATGATTCATTGATTAAAAACGCTTCAAAACTAAAAAAAATAAAGTTTTATAAAACAAAAAAAATTATTGGTAAAAACACTTTAGAAGCAATGCAAAGTGGATTTTTCTGGGGTTATGTGTTTTTTATAAATGGAATAATAAAAAAAACTATAGCAGAGAAAAAATATAAACCTAAACTGATTTTAACTGGAGGATTATCACTTTTATTTCGTGATCAAATTAAGAAAAAAAGTTTTTATGAACCATATTTGACTTTAGATGGCTTGTATCTTATTGGCTTAAAAAAATATGGAAAAAAATAAATCTTTTTTTAAATTACCAACAAAAGGTATATATTTTATGTCCCTTGGTGGCATTGGTGAAATTGGAGCAAATTGCTATTTATATTGTTGTGATGGAAAATGGATAATGATTGATTTAGGATTATCTTTCGCAGATGATAAATATCCCGGAGTAGATTTGCTTGTTCCAAAAATGGATTTTTTAGATAAAATTTCTAATGATCTTGAGGCAATTATTATTAGTCATGGACATGAAGATCATGCTGGAGCAGTATCATTTTTTACTGATAAGATTAAATGTCCAGTTTATGCCACAGGTTTTGCAAAGACTCTAATAGAAAATAGATTAAAAGAATTTGGAAAAATTGATAATATAGAGTTAGTTACCATTGATCCAAAAAAAACAATAAAGTTAAAAAATTTTGATTTGAGTTTTGTTTCTACTACACATTCTATACCTGAACCTTATTCAATATTAATTAACACAAATTATGGCAATTTACTTCACACAGCTGATTGGAAAATAGATAATAATCCTCTTATTGGCGAATCTTTTAATTCAAAATTTTTTGAAGACATAGGGAATAAAGGTTTGATAGCATTGATAGGAGATTCAACTAATGCAATAACTCCAGGTTTTTCAAAATCTGAATTAGAAGTTAGAGAAGAATTAGTTAAATTGTTTTCTCGATATAATCATAGAATAATAACAACTTGTTTTTCATCAAATATTGCGAGAATGGAAAGTATAGCAATAGCAGCTAAAAAAAATAATAGAAAAATTGCTATTGTAGGTAGGAGTATGAAAAAGACTATAGAAGCAGCTAAAAAAAATAATCTTATTAAAAATTTACAAAATTTTGTCGAAGAAGACGAGATACCAAATATTCCAAGAGAGAATTTAGTAATCATTTGCACAGGGAGTCAAGGCGAAAAAAGATCAGCTTTATATCGTATAGCCTATAAAGCTCATAACAATATTCATCTTGAAAATGGAGATTTAGTTATTTTTAGTTCTAGAGACATTCCTGGAAATGAAAAGTTAATTAATAATTTAAAAAATTTAATTTTAAAACAAAAGGTGGAAATAATTACTAGTGACGATGATTTAGTTCATGTTTCAGGACATGGTTATGCAGAAGAAATCAAGAATATGTATAACTGGACCAGACCTTTTATTTCTGTTCCAGTTCATGGAGAGCAAAATCACTTGATTGCTCATTCAAAATTAGCGCAATCATGTCAAGTTCCCTTTACTAAAATTTTAGAAAATGGAAATTGTTTAAAACTAGCACCTAATGAACCAGAATTATATGACAAAATAGAAGTTGGCAAAATGATAGTTGAAGGTAAAAAATTATATGAAGCAGATTCTAGCTTTATCAAGGATAGAAGGAAATTCTCTTTTGAAGGTATTATTTTAGTTTCAATAATTATCTATAAAGATTTTACTATTCATAAGGATGTTAAAATATCTTTTAGTGGTTTGCCTCCTCATAACAATGAAGGTTTTTGTGACTTATTTAAAAGTCTTTTTATTGAAGACTATCTAACTATAAGTGATGAAAAAAAATCATCTGATATAAAAATAGGCGAATTAATCAAAAAAACAGTCAGAAAAATGCTAAAAGATGATTCTGGCAAAAAACCGCAAATAAATTCTCATATTATAAGGATATGAAAATTCATATTAAGAGCATATATTTGTCACAAACTAATATTATCTACTTTGCAAGTTTGATAATTATGATATTTTATATAAAATTATCACCTTTTAAATTTTTTTATAAATGAAATTTTCTAATTATTTTAGTCCTACTTTAAAAGATAATCCTACTGAAGCTGAAATTATATCTCACAAGCTTATGATAAGAGCTGGCTTAATTAAACAATCAAGTGCAGGTATTTATTCATGGTTACCTTTAGGTTACAAAGTTTTAAAAAAAATTGAACAAATTGTAAGGGAAGAACAAAATAATGCTGGTGCCATTGAAATATTAATGCCGACTATACAATCTGCTGATCTTTGGATTCAATCAGGAAGATATGAAGATTATGGTAAAGAGATGTTAAGAATAAAAGATAGGGGAGGTAGAGAAATGCTTTATGGACCCACTAATGAGGAATTAATCACAGATATTTTTAAAACATATATTAATTCATATAAAGATCTTCCACTTAACTTATATCATATTCAATGGAAGTTTAGAGATGAATTAAGACCTAGATTTGGAGTAATGAGAGGAAGAGAATTTTTAATGAAAGATAATTACTCTTTTGACTTGTCAAAAGACAATGCAAAGAGATCTTATAATAATATGTTTGCGGCTTATATTAAAACTTTTTTAAGAATGGGACTAACTCCTATTTCACTTAGAGCACAAACGGGTCCAATTGGAGGAGATTTGAGTCATGAATTCCAAATTCTCGCACAGACGGGTGAAAGTACTTTATATTATGATGAAGAGCTTGAATCTCTTGATCCTCAAAAAATTGATTCTGACAAACTTCAGTCTTATTATGCTGCTGTAGATGATTTACATGATGAAGACAAATGTCCAATAGACAAAGATAAACTAAAAATATCAAAAGGTATTGAAGTAGGTCATATTTTTTATTTTGGAACAAAATATTCAGAAAAATTAGGAGCTTTTGTGCAAGATAAGAAAGGAAACAATATACCTGTACATATGGGCTCTTATGGTATTGGAGTTTCAAGGCTTGTAGGAGCTATTATCGAAGCTTTTCATGATGATAAAGGAATTATTTGGCCATTATCTGTAGCCCCATTTCATGTATCTCTTATAAACTTAATGACTGAAGATTCAAAATGTTTTGAAGTTTCAGAAAAAATTTATTTAGAATTATCAAATAGAAAAATTGAAGTTTTATATGATGATAGAGATTGCAGTATTGGTAAAAAATTATCTGACAATGATTTGATAGGATGCCCTTATCAGATTATAGTTGGAAAAAGAGATCTTAAAAATAATTTAGTTGAATTAAAGGATAGAAAGACATACGAGTCTAGAAAATTATCACCCGAAAATTTAGTTAATTTAGTTAATAAAGAAATTACTAACAAATTATAATTGTGTATTCAAAATTTGAAACTTTACTTATAAGAAGATTTCTTTTTTCAAAAAAAACTGACGGATATATTTCTATTTTTTCATTGTTTTCAATATTTGGTATAATGATAGGTGTTGCAGCTATTATTATTGTAATGGCGGTAATGAATGGATTCAGAGAAGAGCTAACATTACGACTGTTGGGCATAAATGGACATGTAAATATATTTAGCAAAACCGGAACAATTAAACAAAATCAAATTGATATTTTAAATGAATATAATTCAAATAATATTCATGTATTTCCACTTATTGAAACCCAGGCATTGTTAATTGCAGATGATAAATCTAAGGGAGTTTATTTAAGGGGATATGAAACAAAACACATTAAAAATAAAAAATTATTAATAGATAACATCATTAAAGGTAAGATATTTTCTGATAATTTTGATGATATAATTATAGGATATTCTCTGGCAAATAGTATGAATTTAGATGTTGGAGATAAAATTAAAATAGCTATTCCAAAATCAGATAAAACTATTTTTGGCAATATACCTAGATTTAAAACATTAAAAATATCTGGAATTTTCAATTTAGGAATGTACGAATATGATTCAAATTTCATATTCTCTAGCAGTCAATTACCTAGAAAATTATTAATTTTAGGAAATGATAATTTTAATAGCATTGAAATAATTACTGATAATCCAAGTAAAGTAGAGGTAATTCAAGAACAAATTGATAAAAAATTAGAAACTTTAAGTAGTTCTCTTTATACCTTATCTTGGAAAGAAATTAATTTTTCATTAATCAATGCATTAAAAGTTGAAAGAAATGTTATGTTTTTAATTTTAACACTAATTATTTTAGTTGCTTCAATGAATATTATATCTGGTCTTATAATTTTTGTTAAAGAAAAAAATAAAGATATAGGTATATTAAAAACTATTGGTTTAAATAACATTTCTTTTATTAAAATTTTTATTACTATCGGTTTTATAATTGGCTTAATAGGCACTACTTTTGGAACGATATTTGGTCTACTTTTTGCTAAAAATATATCTGCAATACAGTTTTTTCTAGAAAAATTATTAAAAACTAATTTATTTTCAAAAGAAATATATTATTTATCATCTCTTCCTTCAAGTATAGATTTTTATGAGGTTATTTATGTTATTATAATTTCTTTACTTATATCCCTTGTTGCAACATTTTTTCCAGCATATAGATCTTTAAAAATCGATCCAATAAAATCTCTAAAAAATGACTGATATAATTGTAGATATAAAAAATTTAGATAAACAATACACTAGTAATGATTCTAATATTATAATTTTAGATCAAATTAATTTTAAACTACAATCATCTAATATTGTTTCTGTTGTAGGTCCTTCTGGTTGTGGAAAATCAACATTACTAAATATTTTAGGGATGTTAGATACAGAGTTTTCAGGTCAATATAATTTTTGTGATAGTTTTGTTAAAAATTTATCAACAAATAAAAAAAATGTCATTAGAAATAAATCTATTGGTTTTGTTCATCAATTTTTTCACTTAATACCTGAATTAACTGTTTTAGAAAATGTATCATTACCTAAGTTAATACAAACAAATAATCAAAATGAAGCTAAAAAATCAGCTACTTATTTACTTGAAAAATTTGGCCTTAAAGATAGGATTAATTTCAAGCCATTAAATCTATCTGGTGGAGAACAACAAAGAGTAGCTATAGCGAGGGCATTAATAAATAATCCTAAATTAATCATTGCTGATGAAATAACTGGTAATTTAGATCAAGAAACAGCTGATTCTATATTTGATTTTTTTCTCAATGAAATAAAAAATAATAAGCAATCTCTAGTTTTTGTTACACATAATCAAAAATATGCAGAAAGAGCAGATATAGGTTATGGAATCACGAAAAGGAAAATAATTGAGTTATGAAAGAAACACCTTTTATTCATTTAAGAACCCATTCATCATTTTCATTATCTGAAGGAGCATTGAAAATAAAAAAAATAGTTGATTTAGCTAAAAGTAATATGATGCCCGCAATAGCATTGACAGATAATAATAATCTTTTTGGAGCCTTAGAATTTGCAATTGAATGTTCAGAAAATGGGATTCAGCCAATTATAGGATCGACAATAAATATACTTGATTATCAGGAAAAAGAAAAAATTTCACAAATTAGTCTATTAGTTAAGAGTGAGAAAGGCTATAAAAATCTATTATATCTTTCTTCTATTAGCCATATAAAACAAGATAACGTTGTTGGAATCAAACTTCAAGATTTAGAAAATTATTCCGAAGATTTAATTTGTTACATTGGTGGAGAATTTAATCCTCTTTTATTTTTAAGTAATAAAAAGAACAATGAAAATATAGAAAAAATGATTTTATTTTTTTCTAAATTATTTCCTGATAATTTTTATTTTGAATTACAAAGAATTGGGGATATTGAAGTTGAAAATTTTGAAGAAACTTTATTACAATTAGCTCAGAAATTTCAAATTCCAATTATAGCAACAAACAATGTTAAATATGAAAGCGTTGATGATTACAATGCTCATGATGCGTTATTATGTATTGCCCAGAAAACAACAATTAATCAAGAAAATAGAATAACTTCTAATACTGAATCATATTTTAAAAATACTAATCAAATGACAGAATTATTTTCTGATATTCCTGAAGTAATCAAAAACAATCTCAATATTGCGATAAAATGTAATTTTTTTCCTAAAGAAATATCACCAACACTTCCTAAATTTGAAGCAAGTAATGGTATGGGCGAAAATGAAATTTTAGTTAGAGATGCAAAAATGGGTTTGGAGAAAAGGATGAAGGATTATGACATCCAAGATAATTCATATACTGAAAGATTAGACTATGAATTAAAAATTATCAATAAGATGGGATTTGCTGGATATTTTTTAATTGTAGCAGATTTTGTTACTTGGGCAAAAAATAAAAATATAGCAGTTGGTCCTGGTAGGGGGTCAGGAGCAGGTAGTGTTGTTGCTTGGGCTTTAACTATTACTGATTTAGATCCTATTAAATACGAACTTCTTTTTGAGAGATTTTTAAATCCTGAAAGAATTTCTATGCCTGATTTTGATATAGATTTTTGTCAAAATAGAAGAGATGAAGTTATTGAATATGTTAGTAAAAAATATGGAAGTGATTGTGTAGCTCATATTATAACTTTTGGAACATTAGCTTCTAGAGCAGCTGTTAGAGATGTTGGGCGGGTTTTAGAAATACCTTATTCTGAAGTTGATCGATTTGCTAAACTGATACCATATAATCCTGCAAATCCACTTACTTTAGAGGAATCAATTAATGCTGATAAAAATTTAAAAGCTTATGTTGATAGTGATGACAGAATATCAAACATTGTTGATATAAGTTTAAAATTAGAAGGTTTACATAGGCATGCTTCTACACATGCAGCTGGAGTTGTTATTGGAGATTCGAATTTAATGAATAGTGTACCCTTGTATAAGGATCCAAATACTTCTGTTAATGCAACTCAATTTTCTATGAAATATGTT
>MDTE01098689.1_pt1 | contig 18448 bp, 17 predicted proteins | sample 811231 | NCBI WGS metagenome assembly MDTE01 (sample SAMN05326651, study PRJNA326480) | marine metagenome | isolation source: seawater | place: Indian Ocean: Red Sea | collected 2010 | reverse complement strand
TATCGCCACGACTATCTCGGCGCAGCCGGAGCCTATTTCCTGCAAACGCCCCACCTCGATCGCCTCGCCGCGCGCGGCGTGCGCTTCTCGCAATGCACCACCAATGCTCCGATCTGCGCCCCGGCGCGGATCGGCCTGGCTTCCGGTCTGCAACCCGGCCGCCTCGGCTGCTTCGACAATTCGGGCCGATTGCCACTGGAGACCACCACCTACTACCAGCGACTGCGCAACCACGGCTATCGCGTCGGCTGTGTCGGCAAACTCGATCTGCGCAAATCCGACGGCTACAACGGCCGCCACGGCGACAGGCCCTATGCCTATGCCTGGGGCTTTACCCATCCAGAAGAAGTCGAGGGCAAGATGCACGCCGGATCTTCTGCCACGCCTATCGGCCCCTATACCCATTACCTGGCCGAACGAGGAGCACTGGAGAAATTTCACCAGGACTATCAGTTGCGCAACGCCGACGGCTGGATCGCCGACTGCCGCGATTCGGTGCTGGATACGGCAGACTTCGCAGACGCCTATATCGGCCGCCGCGCGGCTGAATTCATCGACACTGCACCCGACGACTTCCCCTGGCACTATTTCGTCAGCTTCGTCGGGCCGCACGATCCTTTCGACCCACCCGCAGCGTACGGCGCGCGCTACCGCGACGCGCCCGTACCCCCGGCGATCAGCGACTCCCTGCAGGACAAACCCGAATGGATTCACAAACGCGCCGCCGATCTCACTCCCGAAGAAGTCGCCCGTACTCGCCGCCAGTACTGCGCCGCCGCCGCATTGATCGACGACCAGGTCGGGCTGATCATCGACGCACTCGAAAAACGCGGTCAGCTCGACAATACCTATATCGTCTTTGCCTCCGACCACGGCGAAATGCTCGGCGACCACAGTCTCTATACCAAAGGCGTCGCCTACGAAGCCAGTCTGCGCGTACCGCTGATCATCGCCGGTCCCGGCATTGCGGGCGGCCGTAGCTCGGACGCCCTCTGCGAACTCATCGACCTCAACGCCACTCTCTGCGATTTCGCCGGCCTGGCCCCGCAGCAGGACATCGACGCCCTTTCACTGCTACCGGTGCTCAGCGGCCAGCAAGAGCAGCACCGCACAGAAACCGTCTCCGCACTGCAGAACTTTCGCTGCCTGCGCACCACAACCCACAAGTACATTCAGAACTACAACGAGACCGACGAACTCTACGATCTCGTGCAAGACCCCGACGAGTTGCGCAATATCGCCGCAGAGGATCCCGAATTGACCGCCGACCTGGCGCACCGATTGCGTGCTCGCATGAGCTGAGCACATGATCTACGGACTCCTCGCCGATCTGCTGGTCCTCTTTCACGCCAGCTTTATTCTTTTCGCCACACTCGGAGCTCTGCTCTGCCTGCGCTGGCCCCGCGCCGCGCTCGGGCATATTCCCGCCGTCCTGTGGTCGGCCACCGTCGAAATCGCCGGATGGATATGTCCGCTGACACCATGGGAAAATGAATTGCGCAGGCGCGCCGGAGCACTCGGCTACACCGGCGATTTCATCGATCATTACCTCTTGCCTTTCATCTATCCACAGGATTTGACTCGCACAGTGCAAATTGCCCTGGGACTTGCAGTTTTGATCATCAACCTGCTCATCTACAGCTACGTTTGGCGCCGTTCATCGTGAAAGTGCTGGCGCTGATAGGTCTGCTCTTTTCGAGCGGCTGCGGTCAGAACGGCGTCGAAGAGCTGCTCGCCGACTACCTCTCGCGAGTCAACAATTCGACCGGTACGCCCGTCGTCGAATCCGGCTCCTATTCCACTCGCCTCCTGACCTATCCCCGTCACCGAGACCTCTATCTCGAAGAGCGGGATCTGCGGATTGGCCTGCTCGATCTGGTAGCCCTGGGAGAATGTGGTCTGGCCGAACTAATAGGGGCGCGTAACAGCAGCCTGGGCAAGGTAATGGCTCCGAGCCAGCAACTCCTCTACGAACACCGCTTCCTGGTGTCGGCCCGTGCCTGCGCCGACACCCTGAGAGCGAGCGCGGATGCGGATTCTGCGTTGACGAATCTGCTCGCAGAGATAATCCAGGCTAAAGAGCGCAATATCTCCCAAGTGTTCTGGAATGCGACTTTTGCCGACCCGGCATTCGCCGCGCTCTTCTCATTGGCGAGTGGAGCTCTGCCTTTAGAAGGTGACGGCGGTGCCATCGCAGAAGCTCTGAGCTATTTTGTCCATCTCCAACCCCGTCTGGGCAACTCCGCACTGAACCTGACCAGCGAGGAACTCGAGGCACACTATTACGTATTGGAACACCAGCGCTACGGCGGGCAGCTCCTGCACGCAATGGAAGTGCTAACCCATCATCTCGATGGCGCATCTGCTGCGATTGAGACACGCCTGGCGCAAGAGACTCTTTGCTTCAACGGACGCCCGACGCCCGATGCGCGGGTCATGCATACGGTATTCACCAAGTTCTACGTCGGCCGAATCCAGCCCTATATCAGCCGGGTCCACCGCCAGAGCAAGACCTTGCTGACCTTGACCGAAGAGCTGGCCCAAGGCCGCGAATTGCCCGCCGCTTTCAGCGCCTACCGCGACGCCCAACTCCGCCAGGACAACCCGGAGGGCACCTGGCTGCGCTTCGAAGGCTCGATCCGACGCCACGCCCGGACCTGGCAGCAACTCTTCGATCGCTGCGGCCTCAGCGCGACCGCAACGACATCGACGCGATAACCCGTACGGGTATCCCTATCGCCACCGATTCCCGTGCAATACTATTGTCTATATGAGCACACCGAGACAATAGGGCTTGTCCTCACAGATGGATTTCATATCAATCGGCCCCGCACCCACACTGCCTCATTGTCGTTTCCAACAACTTGCGATATATTTTCCGCGGCTTTTCCAGCCGCCAAGATCCGAATACTGCGCCATTCAGCGAAAGGAAATTCATGTCCTTTAAATTCGTCTTTCTGCCCCCCACCAGTGAGCGTACCCGCGACTTGGCCGCTCCCCTGGAGGCGGCCGTACCCGGAATCGAGATCGTCTACTGCGAAACCCGCGCAGACGCACTCGCTGCCCTGCCCGGTGCCGGAGCGTGTTTCGGCACGCTAGACCCTGAACTGCTGGCCGCCGGGTCCGATCTCAAATGGCTGGCCGCTCCGGCTGCAGGTCCGCCCAAGGGCTACTATTTCACCGAACTGATCGCCAGCGACATTGTCGTGACCAATTTTCGCGGCATTTTCAACGACCATATCTCGGCCCATATCATGGCCTTCGTGCTGACGCTATCTCGAGGCATGCACCGCTATTTCCGCGATCACTTCGCCGGCACCTGGCGTCAGGGGGGTGAATCGAGTCCCTCGACCTACCTGCCCGAATCCACCGCACTCATCATCGGCATCGGCGGCATCGGCGCCGAAACGGCCCGCCAGTGTAAAAACTGGGGCATGGCAACCATCGGCCTCGACCCCCGAGTCGAATCGAGCCCCACCGGCGTAGACGAACTACACCATCCCGACGCCCTCGACCGAGTGCTGCCCCGAGCCGATTTTGTCATTCTCACCGCACCACAGACCCCCAATACCGAGGGCCTTTTCACCAGCGCCAAATTCGAACAGATGAAGGAAAGCGCGTATTTCATCAATATCGGGCGCGGATCCAATGTCAAATTAGACGATCTCGATCAGGCCCTGCGCGAGGGTCAGATCGCCGGTGCGGCACTGGACGTCTTCGAACAAGAACCGCTACCCGAGGACCACCCGCTGTGGACAGCACCGAACTTTCTGATGACCCCGCACGTGGCCGCCTCAGGTCCCTATCTGGAACAGAGACGGCAGGATCTGCTGGTTGAAAACTGCAGGCGCTTCGCCAACGGCGAAGAGTTGGCCAATATCGTCGATAAGGAGAACTGGTTTTAGGACGGGAGTCGCTGGTACTCATACTCGAAGCGACCAGCAGCACAGAAACGGGATAACCGGAGCCAGACCGCACTCTCGGCAACGGACGCTTTGCAGACTTTCAGACCCGGGGAGAATCTTCCTGCGGCAACGAACCCGCGATCAGCAGATAGGCTTCGGCCTCTACTTCGCCGTCTATCGCCCACTCCTTGACCTCGCCGCCGAGCTTTTTCACGACCTTTTCACTGAGCGCGTGAAAAGGAGGGCGGCCCGGATCGGCGACGATGATCTGTTCGACCCCGACCTCAATCGCCTTCTTCATCAATTTGTAGACCGGAGCGACCATCTCGTCCCAGAAGCAGATATCGGCACCGATGATCAGTTGGGTACCCCGCAGATCCTTTTTTTTCACCTTCTCGAATTTGCAACGCCAGGTCTCGACCTCGACTTCGTTGACCTCGGCATGCAATTTCAAGTAGGGAAAAACCGCCGAATCCGCATCCATCCCCGTTACTTTAGCGCCGTGTTTCTTGGCGCAATACATCCCGGCCAGACCCCAGCCACAACCAATTTCCAGAACCCGTGGCTCCGGCGGCAGCCCCTGATGTGAAAGGAAATCCATCACACACCAGCTCGAATTCCAAAACTTATTGCCGTGAATAAAGGGGGCGTAGTCTTTCTTGAGCTGGCGAACCCTGGGGTCAGCGGCTTTGAGCACGGTGATTCCGTAGGCCTGACGGGTGGTATCTTTGCTCTTTTTCTTCTTTTTGCCCATTGCGCTCTACTCTATGGTCCGGACACTGTGCCTCGAAGTCCTGCTAAACTAAGGAATACGCGCATCGGCGCAAATAATCACCGCACTGCACTATCTATTTATAAAAAGGGGGCTAGCGGACTCTGTGGATCAACGAGTGAGTTGGAATAAGTAGAAAAATGGTCTACCCGCTGGAAAGATCTACAGCTTTGGTCCGAGGACGATGCGCAGTAGTGGGACTCGGGTCGATCCAGAAGTCTTTGTCGACTCTGCAACTCTTTCTCGCGTACTGCGGCCCTGATCCCGGCTCATTGCTCGAGCAGGGCATTTATCTTCCCCAGCAAACTGTCGATTTGAATGGGTTTGGTCTCGTATTCATCGCATCCGGCTGCAAGGGCTTTTTCCCGGTCGCCGACCATGGCATGAGCGGTCAGTGCAATGATCGGAATCGACTGCGATTGGGTACCGGTCTTGAGCCGCCGAGTAGCCTCCCAGCCATCGAGTACCGGCAAACTCATGTCCATTAAAATCAGGTCCGGCTTTTCGACCTCAACTTTGTCCAGCGCTTCCTGTCCGTTTATAGCAATCTCAATTTCATAGCCACGGCGCTCTAAGCGCCGCCGCAGCATATTGCTGTTCAACGCGTTGTCTTCAACCACTAGTATCCTGGCCACCACGCCCCTCTTAGCTTCATTCGCCCGCACTGGGTCGAACTTAAAATGATAAAGCGGATCTTAATCAGAGAAACCCCAAACTCGTCACGATCACCACAAGCCAAAGGGGCGAACGCACTCTGCCTTCTTCCGAATCTTGCACAAGTCGCAACTGGTGACGAATCACTCATCAGACATTAAGATATATTATGACTCGTGGATATTCAAACACGTCTAACTAATATAGAGCATAGATATGAGCCGTAGCAGCTGGCAGACCCGGATCGCCCGAAGATGGCAGGAGCAAGGAGGCTACCGCGAATTCCTGGGCATTGCGCTACCACTCATCCTCAGTACCGCCAGTTGGAGCATCCAGCACTTCACCGACCGGGTCTTCCTGACCTGGCACTCCACAGAAGCACTTTCGGCGGCCTTGCCAGCAGGTATGGCCAATTTCACCTTCATCAGCCTCTTCATGGGCACCGCTCAATACGTCAATACCTTCGTCGCCCAGTACATCGGCGCCCGGCGGCCCGAACGGGTAGGGCCGGCGATCTGGCAAGGGGTGTACCTGGCCCTGCTGAGCGGACTTATAGCCTTGATCCCCGCCGCCTTGGCCGCACCACTCTTTAAACAAATCGGCCACGATGCGGCCATCCGCGCAGCCGAGACCGAATATTTCCGCATCCTCTGCTACGGTACCGGACCACAGGTCGCCTCTACGGCTTTCTCGTGCTTCTTCAGCGGTCGAGGTCAAACCTGGATCGTCCTGGCCGTCAATCTGGTAGCCATCACCTGCAATATCGTCCTGGACTACGGACTGATCTTCGGGCACTGGGGCCTGCCGGAAATGGGCATTGCCGGAGCGGCATGGGCGACCAACATCGGCCTGGTGGTCTCGGCCCTGGCCTTCGCGCTGATCTTCTCACGCCGGCATTATCGCGAAAAATACGCTACCTTGCGCGGCTGGAAACCCGATCTCAAGCTCTTTTCCCGCCTCTTGCGCTTCGGCGGTCCCAACGGCATAAACTTCATGCTCGAAATCATGGCCTTCACCTTCTTCCTCCTCATCGTCGGGCGCCTGGGATCCACTCCCCTAGCCGCGACTAACCTGGCCTTCAATATCAACAGCCTCGCCTTCATGCCGCTCATCGGCTGCGGCATCGCCGTCTCGACGATGGTCGGTCAACGACTGGGACGCGACCTGCCCGCAGCAGCCGAGTACTGTACCTGGACCGGCTTGCATCTAGCCGCTCTATATATGGGTACGATGACCCTGGGCTACCTCGTGGTACCCGAACTCTTCCTCTCTCCATTCGGATTCCGCGCCGACGACGCCGACTTTGCCGAGGCCCACCAGATCGCGGTGAGCTTGCTCCGCGTCGTCGCCATCTACTGTATCTTCGATGCGGCCTATATAATCTTTACCGCCGCACTCAAGGGAGCCGGCGACACCCGTTTCGTGATGTGGGTATCCGTCGCACTGGCCTGGGCGATCATGGTGATACCCTCCCTGGTGACGCTGAAGTATTTCGCTGGCAACCTCTACCTCTTATGGAGTTTTATCTGCGCTTATATCTGCATTGGGGGTATCACCTTCTACTTCCGCTTCCGCTCGGGACGCTGGAAGTCGATGCGCGTCATCGAAGACACTGGAACGGACACGGCTTGAGGCGCTGCATTGCCAACGAGTGCCCGCGGAAACACATTATGGCGACTCTTTTCCACCATAGAGCAAAGGAACCCGCATGTCCGAAGAATACTGGGGTCTCGACCTGGGCGGCACCAAAATCGAGGGCGTGGTCCTCGGTTCGACTGAAAACCCCGATCCCCTCTGCCGGATCCGCATTCCCACTGAAGCCGATAAGGGCTACCGGCACATAGTCGCGCGGATCGCCGAACTCGTGCAGACCATGAGTACGGAAACGGCCACAACACCAACCCGAATCGGAATTGGCACCCCCGGTGTACTCGATCCTCAACAGAGCACCATGAAAAACAGCAATACCACCTGTCTGATCGGCCAACCCCTGCAGCGCGACCTCGAAGCGGCTCTGGCCATACCCGTGGCCCTGGCCAACGATGCCAACTGCTTCGCTCTGGCCGAGGCGCGCCTGGGTGCCGGACGCGGTGCCGAGACTGCTTTCGGCGTGATCCTGGGAACCGGAGTCGGCGGCGGCGTGGTCATCGGCACGAAGGCGTTATACGGCTGTCAGGGCATCGCCGGCGAGTGGGGCCATAACGTACTCGACCCAGAGGGACCGGAATGCTATTGCGGACGCCGGGGCTGCGTCGAGACCATTCTCTCCGGCCCTTTCCTCGAACGCTTCTACGCCGAACGGGCCAACGAGCATCGGACACTAAGTGAAATCGCGGCGCGGCGCGGCAGCGACCCCCATGCCGACGCCAGTATGGAACGCCTGGTGAGTTATTTCGGTCGTGCCATCGCCAGTGTCATCAATATCCTCGACCCCGAGGTCGTGATCCTCGGCGGCGGAGTCAGCAATATCGACCTGCTCTACGAGGAAGGGGTACGGGAGACGGCACGGCATGTCTTCAACAATCGCTTGGAGACGCGGATCGTCAAAAACGAACTCGGCGATTCGGCCGGAGTTTTTGGGGCCGCTATGCTGGTAGCATAAAAAAGGCCGGCTCCTGGAGCCGGCCTTACACTACCTCACCTCAATAGCTCGGGACTATTTTTCTCGCTCCGCCTTCCAGGCTCTGTATTCGGCCAGGGTCGCATCATCGGGCGGATAAGTCCCAACTATACTGGCTCCGGCGCGGATCTTCTCCATGATAAAACGCTCTTTTTCCTCCATCTCCTCTGCCTCGACAGCCACCTCCTGCGCCAGATGGGCGGGAATCACCACCACCCCCTCCTGATCGCCGACAATCAGATCACCGGGGAAAACAGCCACGCCGCCGCAGGCGACCGGCACCTGTATTTCGCTGGGATGATGGACCGTTTTGTTGGTGTGGGCATTCATCGCCGCCGCATAGGCCGGCAGACCCGAATCAGCAATCGTCGGTGAATCGCGATACGCTCCGTCGGTCACCACTCCGCTGGCACCCCGCATTTCGATTCGCGCCGCCAGGATCGAGCCCATAGTCCCAGCGCGGGTATCACCGCGCGCATCGATGACCAGTACGTCGCCCTCGGCAATCTGCTCTATACCGATCCGCTGTATATCTTTCAAGTTGTCCAGCGGCACTTCGTCGAGGTCTTCGCGCGCGGGGATATAACGCAGCGTAAAAGCCCGACCGACCATATTCATCTCGGGCTTCAGCGGAGCGACCTGGTGCATAAACGTGTTAAGCAGTCCTTTATTGCGCAACACCGAAGTCAGGGTGGCAGTGCTCGCGTTCTTCAATTTTTCACTTAGTTCATTAAAATCCATATCCGTACCTCGGTTAGCGTATGCGGCCGCGTGCATCCACCGGCCATACGGCCTCCACTACACCGCCGCGCAAGGCGACGATTTCGTCGTGTTCGTTGAAACAGGGACAGGGATGCACCGGCAGTACCTGAACTCGTTCGCCAATTTCGGGTTTTTGCGCCGAAGCCGATAGATCTACGTGCCCGTGCTCTTCAGAAGCTCCAGCGAGACGAGCATCCGGGTATTCGACCATATAGCCCATGCTCAACGAACCATCCTCTTCGCGATAGGTCGCCCCACTCAGCGACTTGCTACCGCCGTCGAGAATCGCCCGATCCTCGGTCGGCCGACTGACCACCGTCGTCAACACGCGCCCGGCGCACTGCTCGATACTGTGTGTACCCCGCTTGAAATGTCCAACGCCGCCGACGGGATACTCACCAGCCCGGTACTCGGTCAACTCGGGAATCTCATGCGCTTTGAATGCTCCTGGCGTGCTGCCGCCGCTGACGATCGGGTGCGGCAGGCCCCGCTGGTCGAATAGCGCCAATACTTCCTGAATCATCGGCCGCATTTCCGGGGTCGACGGCATCGACATAATCCCTCTCAATTCGATACCCGGCGCCTGGTCGATTTTTTCGGCCAGGTCCGCTGCCGCCTGCGGCGGCCCCACGCCGGTGCGTCCGCACTCGAGTTCGACCACCACACCGAGTTCGACTCCCGCCGCTGATGCCGCCGATGCAAGCCCCTCTACGGTGTACTCCGAGTCGGCCGCCACTGTCAATCTGGTACTCCGCGCCAAGGCCACCAGCCGCGCCAGTTTCTCTTTGCCGATAATATTAAAGGGAATCAGCACATCCTGGCCCGCCCCGCCGGCGACCATGACCTCGGCCTCGCCCAACTTTTGGCAGGTAATACCGATAGCCCCGCGACGAATCTGCATATGGGCGATAGCAACACACTTATGGGTTTTTATATGGGGCCGCAATCCGATGCCGTGTGCATCGAAGTACTGCTGATAACGATCGAGGTTATCCTCCAACCCATCCAGATCAACAACCAGAGCAGGGGTATCCAGATCTTCTATACGCATGGCTTATCCTTTTTTAGCGAAGTGATAGGGTAAGTGTCCCAAAGCCTTGCTGTCAAGGTTGCCCCAGCACAGTGCACTCTTTATTCTATGGTTTTAGCCAAGGTCCGCCCCATGCCCATTGCACTCCAACCTGCCACCCCCGTCGCCCTGATCTGGGCGCTGCTGGCCGATTCCGAAGAAACGATCGCAGCAGCCAGGGAACACCTCGTTCAACATTTCGGTCCACTGCGTTCAGCAAGCGACCTATATCCTTTCGACTTCACCACCTACTATGCAAAAGAGATGGGTGATAGCCTGCAAAAAGAGCTGGTGTGTTCAGCCGAACGGATACCGCCCTCGGAACTGGCAGCAGTCAAAATGCAGACCATTGAATTGGAAAAAACGCTGGGAAGAGATGAGGGAGGAACGGTGCATCGCCGCGCTAATATTGATCCCGGGTTGCTCTCCATAGAGAGTCTGGCCCTGGCTACCACCAAATACTCCGGCCATCGCATCTGCATCGCCCCGCAACTCTACGCCGAGATCACCCTGCTCTACCAACAGGGACGCTACCGACCGTTGGAATGGACCTATCCCGACTACCGGAGTGAGGAGGTCCAGCGCTTCCTACTCGAAGTGCGGCACTGGCTGCGGGAAACGCGTTAGGCTTGAAAAGCCGGCCGTTGGCCGAGGAGTCACCCAGAAGCAGCCCCGAATCCACGCCGATCGAAGAATCCAGCAGAACAACGGCCTTAGAAGATTCTCGTGCGGCTCGGAACAAGCGCTAACCGCGCTCGTCCAGGCCTAGAAACGCCCGGTGCTCTGGCCCGGTGTAAATGTGGTTTGGACGGATCAGGCGATTGCCGTCGTGCTGTTCGATCACATGCGACGCCCAACCCACCACTCGACTGGCGACGAAAATCGGCGTGTAGAGCGGAATCGGAATGCCCATCATATAGTAGGTGTAGGCACAGGGAAAATCGACATTGGGAAAGATCCCCTTTTCGCGCAGCATCGTCTCTTCGACCACATCGGCTAGGTCCGGCCACTGCGCCTCCCCCACCGCTTCGGCGATCTGGCGACCGACCTTCTTCATCGCAGGCACCCGCGAATCGCCATTCTTGTATTCGCGATGACCAAAACCCATGATCTTCTTCTTCTGCGCCAGCGCATCGAGGACCCATTGCTCGGCCGTCGCGCGATCACCAACTTCGAGGAGCATCTCCATCGCCGCCTCGTTGGCCCCCCCGTGCAAGGGGCCGGCTAATGCCCCGATCGCCGCGGTTACCGCTGCATAGATATCCGAAAGCGTAGAAGCGACGACCCGCCCGGTAAAGGCCGAAGCGTTGTAACCGTGCTCGGCATAGAGGATCAGCGAGACGTTGATCGCTTCTACTTCGTACGCCGGCGGCGCTTCGCCGCGCAGCATGTAGAGCAGATTGGCCGAATGGTCCAGATCTGCAGAGGGAGCCACGGCCTCCAGACCCTGCGAAAAGCGATAACCCGTAGCAATTGCGGTGGGGATACGGGCCATCAAGCGCACCGTCTTGCGCACGTTGGCCTGGTGGCTGTTATCGCGCACTTCCGGGTCGAAGAATGAAAGGGCCGAAACGGCGGTGCGCAATAGATCCATCGGATGGGCATCCGCCGGCGCCGAGTGCAAGAGATCCACCACTGGACCGGGCAACTCTCGCTGCGCTCGCAATTCACCATTGAAAGCGGTCAATTCCACACTGGTCGGCAATGCACCGTAGAGCAAAAGATAGGCGACCTCTTCGTAGCAGGCCTGCTCGGTGAGCTCGACCAGATCATAACCGCGCAAAATCAGGCGATTAATCTCCACGTCGATACGCGAAATCGCCGATTCGCCAGCAATTACGCCCTCGAGCCCGGGACTATAACCTTTCTCACTCATGATGAACCTCTCTCGGGAAAGCGCGCAGCGAGCTCCGCGTCTAGTTGAGTATACGCATCGTAGTCGAGAAGCTTGTAGAGCTCTTCCCGTGTCTGCATTCGTCCAAGAGCCCCTTCTAGAGTTCCCTTCTCCTTGAGTTCGCAAAAGAGCTCTGCAACAGCCTTCATCATCGTGCGGAAGGCACTCATCGGAAAAATCACCATTTTATACCCCAACGCAGCGAACTCGTCGACCGATAAATAAGGCGACTTGCCGAACTCGGTCATATTGGCCAGGAGCGGCCCTTGAACTTCTTCGGCATAGCGGGCAAATTCCTCGGGGCTCTGCATCGCCTCGGCAAAAATCGCATCGGCACCGGCCTCAAGGTAGCGCTGGCCTCGTTCGACGCTCTGCTCAAAGCCCTCGACAGCGCGGGCATCGCAGCGAGCGATGATCATGAAGTCGGGATCCTGCCGCGCCGCACAGGCGGCGGCTAGTTTGCGCTCCATCTCCTCGGTCGCAATCAGCGACTTGCCTTCCAGATGGCCGCAACGCTTGGGCATTACCTGATCTTCCAGGTGCAAACCGGCCAACCCTTCGCGCTCATAGGTACGCACCGTGCGCATCACCTGCCAAACCTCGCCAAATCCCGTGTCGGCATCGCAGATACAGGGCACCTGAACCGCATTGGCAATATAGCCGGCTTCGCGCGCCATCTCGTCCATGCCCAGCAGGCCGACATCCGGATACCCGGCCGTGCCGTTTACCAGACCGGCACCCGATATATAGATCGCCTCAAACCCGGTGCGCTCGGCCAGCATCGCGATCGGAGCATTAAAAGCCCCGGGCATCGCCACGGTCTTTTCGGCCACCAGTCGACGCAGCGCACGCGGCTTCGATTCAGCCTGCAACCCTCCCTTGAGCAACATATTTCAGTCGACGTCGATCGTGGATTCTCGCTCGGGACCAACCGAAATCAGCGAGACGGGAGCCCGGCTCAACTCGGAAATCCGTTCGACATAAATCCGCGCCTGAGGCGGCAAATCGTCTATATGACGAACATCGGTAGTCGGAGTCTGCCACCCCGCAACTTCTTCATAAATCGGCTCGCACTTTTCGAGAACCTGCGGATCAGCAGGAAATTCCTCCAGTATCTCATCGCCATAGCGATAGCCGATACCGAGCCGGAGGCTCTCGAGTTCGTCGAGCACGTCTAGTCGGGTCAGGGCGATGCTGGTCAGGCCGTTGATCCTCGACGCAGCCCGCAGGATCGCCGCATCGAACCAGCCGCATCGGCGAGCCCTTCCAGTGGTGGCGCCAAACTCGTGTCCCAGACTGCGCAGACGCTCCCCCGCTTCACCCAGAAGTTCGGTGGGGAAAGGACCGTTGCCCACCCGCGTAGTGTAGGCCTTGGTCACACCGATAACCTCGTCGACCCGCGTCGGACCTATGCCGCTGCCCGTGCAGGCACCTCCCGCAGTAGTGTTGGACGAAGTGACGTATGGATAGGTGCCGTGATCGATGTCGAGCAAGGTTCCCTGAGCCCCTTCGCAAAGCACCGTCTTACCCTGGTCGATCGCCTGATTGAGCAATACCGAAACATCGGCGACATAGGGAGCCAGCTGCTCACCATAACCGATATAGGCATCGACGATCGGGCCGGACTCGAGCGGCTCCTGATCATAGACCTTGGTCAGGAGTTCATTCTTGGCACGGATACTAGCCTCGAGCTTGTCGCGCAATCGCTGCGGGTCCAAAAGATCCATCATCCGCACCCCATAGCTGCGCTCGACCTTATCGCGATAAGCGGGGCCGATACCGCGTCCAGTCGTGCCGATCTTGACGCTGCCCTGACTTTCCTCTGCGGCCTTTTCCAATGCTTTGTGATAGGGCATCACCAGATGAGCGATCTGACTGACGAAGAAACGGCCGGCTACATCAAAGCCCTTTTGCTCCAGATCTTCGATCTCGGCGAGCATCTCCTCCGGATCGACGACGACCCCGTTGCCCACCACACAGACCTTATCCTCGTGCATTATTCCCGAGGGAATCATGTGGAAAACGAATTCGGTATCGCCCACGATGACCGTATGACCGGCATTGGCTCCACCCTGATAGCGCACTACGATATCGGCATCGAGCGTGAGGTAGTCGACAATTTTGGCCTTGCCCTCATCACCCCACTGTGCACCTAGTACTATTTTCGTCGGCATTATCGCATATCCCTAAAGACTGACCTGTTTGGCCCAGGAGATGTACTCCCGAGAGAGAATATCGTCGACGACTTCGGCGGTGATCCGATCATCGACGTTGAGAATCGTCAGCGCCTGTCCGCCTATTTCGCGGCGACCACATGACATCTGAGCAATATTGACCTTGTGGTCCCCCATCGAGGAACCGATTTGACCGATGATACCCGGCACATCATCGTTGATATAGAAGAGCATATGGCCCTCGGGAACCGCATCGAAGCTGTACTCGTCTAGACGCACCAACCGCGGATCGCTCTTGCCGAAAATCGTACCCGAGAGTAGACGCCGACCCTGATCGGTATGGTAGATCACCGTAATCAGGCTAACGTAGTCTTCGTGTTCGCTGCTGCGCAGCTCATCGACCCGCACTCCGCGCTCCTGGGCAAAGAGCGGCGCATTGACAACATTAACCGCCGTATCGGAGACGGCTTCTATAATGCCCTTGAGGACTGCTGAGGTCAACGGCGACGTTGGATAGTTGGTAATATCGCCCCAGTACTCGATGGTGATGCGCTCGAGTTGACCTTCGCTGAGCTGGGCCTGGAGACTACCCAGGCGCTCTGCCAGCACCAGATAGGGCTGCATTTTCTCGTAGATTTCCGCCTCTACTGAAGGGGCATTGATCGCGTTGCGAATCACTCGGCCCATCAGTACATCCCCCACTTGCTTGGCCACCTGCAGGGCGACGCTGGCCTGAGCCTCCTTGGTCGAAGCCGCTAAGTGCGGCGTGCAGATCACGCGGTCGTGAATCAACAGACCCGTCCGCGTCGGCGGCTCCTCTTCGAAAACGTCAAGCGCAACCCCGGCAACTTTGCCCGACTCCAGGCCACGCAAGAGCGCCATTTCGTCGATGATGCCGCCACGGGCACAATTCACCAGAAAGACCCCATCCTTGCAGCAAGCGATCTCCGCATCGGAGATCAAATGTCGGGTCTGCTCATTGAGGTGGATATGGACCGTGATAAAATCGGCACTGGCATAGATCTGCTCCAGAGGCGTGAGTTGCGCACCACACGCCAGCGCCACCTCCTCACCGACGAAGGGGTCATAGCCCAGGACTTTCATGCGAAAGGCTCCAGCGCGCTTGGCCACCTCGCGGCCCACCTGGCCCAAACCGAGTACCGCGATAGTCTTGTCGGCCAGCTCAGTACCGACGAAGTAGCTCCGTTCCCAGCGTCCATCCTTGAGCGAAGCCGTAGCCTGTGGGATGTGCCTGGCCAAGGCAGCTATCATCGCGAAGGTGTGCTCGGCGGTCGATAGAGAATTTCCGCCCGGAGTATTCATAACGATGATGCCGCCGCGCGTCGCCGCCGCAACGTCGATATTGTCGAAACCAGTCCCAGCGCGACCGATAACCTTGAGACTCGAGGCCGCTGCGATCACCTCTGCACTGACCTCGGTACCACTGCGCACCACCAAACCCTGGTACTCACCGATACAATCTATGAGTTCAGGGGTAGACAGCCCAGTGCGCACATCTACGGAAATTTCTTCATCAACCTCCAGTATATCCACGCAACGGGGATCCATCTTATCGCTGATCAGTACTTTCAAAACAACCTCAACACTTTCCTCTAAACTGCTTCGGCGCCAAGCGCCTCGGCCACCCATCCCAAAATATCGTTCTTTCCACGTCCATCGACTGCCGAGAAAGGAACAAAAGAAATACCGGCGAGAGCCCCTTGGGCATCGAGCTGGTCCAGCCGATGGCTCAACTTGTTCCGCGACAGTTTGTCGGCCTTGGTGAAAACCACCAGGAATGGCTTACCAGATTCCCGCAGCCAGTCGATCATCTGCAGATCCAATTCGGTCGGACCATGTCGGGCATCGACCAGTTGCAGCACCGCGCGCAAAGGATCGCGATCAGCGATATAACGCTCGACGATTTTGCCCAGCTTCGAGCGCAAATTTAACCCGCCACGCACGTAGCCATAGCCAGGCAGATCGACTAGATAGAAGCGTTCGTCACGCCGCGATCCTCTAGCATCGACGACCTGCGACTCGGCCAGATAATAATTGAGCTGCTGAGTCTTACCCGGTGTAGAACTGGTGCGAGCCAGCATCTTGCGCTGCACCAACCGGTTGATCAGCGAGGATTTGCCGACATTAGAACGCCCGGCGAATGCGATCTCAGACAACCCACCCACAGGCAGATCCGCTGGACGTACAGCACCGATCTCGAATTCGATCGAAGTAAAACGCATCGATGTGACTTAGCGCTCAGGCGCGTTTGCGCCGTGTGTCCTCATCTTCGCGATTATACGTATCGATGCCGCTTTCGATCATCTCTCCTGTGACCTCTAGGTGCGTCGTCCCTTCTTGTGAGGGAATATCGTACATGATATCCATCATCGACTGCTCGAGCACCGAACGCAAACCGCGAGCCCCAGTGCCCTTGCGTACCGTCAGGGCTACGAGCTTGCGCAGTGCCTCCTCAGTGAATTCCACCTCGACACCGTCCATCGCAAAGAGCCGCTGCGACTGTTTGATAATAGCATCGCGCGGTTCGGTCAGAATCCTCAGCAAATCCTCCTCTGCCAACGGATCCATAGTAGTGAGCACTGGCATCCGACCTACAAATTCGGGAATCATGCCATAAGAGAGCAGATCCTCAGGCTGAACCAGAGGCAGCACCCCCAGAGGATTCTGATCGACTTCACTGCGCTCGCTGCCAAACCCCATGGTACGCCGACCAACCCGTTGACTGATTACTTTTTCCAAGCCCTCAAAAGCGCCACCGCAGATGAAGAGAATATTGCGTGTATTCATCTGGATCATTGGCTGCTCGGGATGCTTCCGCCCACCCTTGGGCGGAATATTGGCGGTGGTACCCTCTAGAATCTTGAGTAACGCCTGCTGTACTCCTTCGCCCGACACATCGCGGCTTACGGCCGGCGTGGCGCTTTTACGAGCGATCTTATCGACTTCATCGAGGTAGAGAATCCCCTTTTCGGCTCGGGGCACATCGTAGTCGGCCGCCTGCAAAAGGCCTACCAGAATATTTTCCACATCCTCGCCGACATAACCCGCCTCGGTGAGAATAGTAGCATCGGCGATAGAAAACGGTACTTGCAAGCTCTTGGCCAGAGTTTTAGCCAACTCGGTCTTGCCAGTGCCAGTGGGTCCGATGAGCATCACATTGCTCTTTTCCAACTCCACATCGTCCAGAGCCACATCGGTTCGAATCCGCTTGTAGTGGTTGTGAACCGCAACCGAGAGAATCTTCTTGGCCCGCTCCTGGGCAATCACATACTCATCGAGAAATACCTTAATCTCGGTCGGCTTGGAGATTTCTCCCATTTCCCACGGCAGGGTCTGCTGCTGCTCCTCGACCAGCACATCGTTGCAGAGCTTGACGCACTCGTTGCAGATGTGGACCTGCGGACCGGTGATGATCTTCTCGACCTGAACGTGGCTGCGACCGCAGAACGAACAGCGCGGGTCGCTTTTGGAAGACCGTTTGCGCAAAACCAACTCCTGGGAAGGGAGATTACCCCGCGACTTCTGCCGCCACCTCAACTTGAGATGGGGCGATGATCTCATCGATAATACCGTACTCCACCGCTGCTTCGACCGACATGAAAAAATCGCGCTCAGTATCGCGCTCAATCCGTTCCATGGGTTGCCCGGTGCACTCGACGAGCACTTCGTTGATCTGCTGCCGCATCTTGATAATTTCGCGGGCGTGGATCTCCATATCGGCAGCCTGGCCACCAATCCCACCCATCGGTTGGTGCAACAACACCCTGGAGTTGGGTAGCGCCTGGCGTTTGCCCTTGGCTCCACCTGCCAAGAGCACCGCACCCATGCTTGAAGCCTGGCCGATGCAAATGGTAGATACATCCGAGGCTATGTACTGCATGGTATCGTAAATAGCCATCCCCGCAGTGATCAAGCCACCCGGGGTATTCAGATAGAGCGCAATGTCTTTCTTGGGATCTTCGGACGCCAGAAAAAGCATCTGGGCAATGATCAGATTGGCAATCGCGTCATTGATCGGAGTACCGACGAAAATGATCCGGTCCTTGAGCAATCGCGAGTAAATATCATACGAACGTTCGCCTCGACCCGTCTGTTCGATGACCATCGGAATCAGTGACATCGCCTATACCTTTTCCTCTTTAATTTTGGCGTTTTCACTAAGCAGGTCGAAGACTTTCTTTTCTTCCAGCTCCCGCCGCAAGTCGTCTATCTTCCCCGAGCGCTTCAGGTCTTCGACCTTGAAACCGGCGCGCTCAGCGCGCTCGGCAACGAAGTCGTCTAATTCCTCATCGGCCACTTCGACCCCTGCCTTCTTGCGCACCGCCTCGATGAGCAGAAAGGTCTTGAGCCGGCGCACTGCCTGCTGACGCTCTTCATCGCTATGATCGTCGTGATCGTGATCGTCGTGATCGTGATCGTCGTGATCGTGATCGTGGTCGTGATCATGGTCGTGATCGTGGTCGTGATCATGGTCGTGATCGTGATCATTCCCCTGCTGTTCGCGCTTCATCGAATTGATGTAGTTATCGACCATGCTCTCAGGCAGGTCGAATTCGTTCTTTTCGATGAGCTGGGAG
>MDTE01195030.1_pt1 | contig 18450 bp, 20 predicted proteins | sample 811231 | NCBI WGS metagenome assembly MDTE01 (sample SAMN05326651, study PRJNA326480) | marine metagenome | isolation source: seawater | place: Indian Ocean: Red Sea | collected 2010 | reverse complement strand
GTGGTCGAGAAGGAGGATCAAGTGATCTTTGTCGAGGTCAAGACTACTCAGAGCACGGGGTATCCCGAACAAAGGATCGATCGTGCCAAACGGAGGCGATTGACGCGGGTGGCCCGACATTATCTCCAGCACCATATGCAAGTCGATCGGGTTTGCCGCTTCGATGTGCTAGCGGTTTCGCTGGGTCAGGAGGGGGCATCGATCGAGCACTTGCAGGCGGCTTTCAAGGCACTGGATTAATCGGCTAATTCGCTATATACGATCTGGCCGCCGACGACTGTGGCCACTGCTTTGCCTTTCAAGTTATATCCGGAAAAGGGAGTGTTTCGCGATTTGGACCGGAAGCGCTCGGGGTCTACTACCCATTCCCGCTCGAGATCCAGTAGGGTTAGGTCGCCCGGTTGGCCGACCGAGAGCTTGCCGCCGGGCAATCGCAATATCCGTGCTGGGTCGCAGGTCCAACGGGCAATCGCCGTGCTAAGAGATAATATTCCGCGATCGACAAGGTAGGTCAGCGTGAGACCGATCGCCGTTTCCAGGCCGACTATGCCCATCGGGGCATCGAGCAGCGGAAGGGATTTTTCAGCCGCAGTGTGTGGAGCGTGGTCGGTCGATATGACTTCGATGGTGCCGTCTGCTAAGCCTGCGAGCATTGCCTGCACATCTGCATCTGAGCGCAAAGGGGGGCTCATCTTGGCGGCGGTACCTTGAATTTCGACTTCGCGGTCGGTGAGTATAAAGTGGTGGGGTAGCACTTCGCAGGTGACAGGGAGCCCTTGAGTTTTGGCCTGCCGGACCAATTCCACTGCGCCTTCGGTGCTGATATGAGCGATGTGGAGCGGACCACCCGTCTGGCGAACCAACTCGATATCTCGCGCAATCATCTCCTCCTCGCCCGCTGCCGGCATGCCCTTGACCCCGAGGCGTTGCGAGACTTCTCCTTCGTGCATACACCCTCCCGCCGTGAGAGACTTCACCTCTTCGTGGGGGAAGATCGGTCGATCGAGGTCACGGGCGATTTCCAGCGCTCGGCGCATGAGTCTCTCGTCTTCGACCGGATCGCCGTCATCGGAGAAGGCTACAGCACCCAATTCGGCTAATTCTTCTAGGGGTGCGAGTGAACCGCTGCCCTTACGGCCCATGGTGACACAGGCGATCGGGTAATAGCGCACGTTGGCATGCTGAGTTCGTTCAAGGGCTAAACGCAGATTATCGCCGCTATCGGGGGGGGGATTGGTGTTGGGCATTGCAGCTATGGCGCAGATCCCTCCTGCTGCGGCAGCGGCGGTGCCGCTTTGGATCGTCTCTTTGTCTTCGAATCCAGGTTCGCGAAGATGGGTGTGGATATCGATAAAACCCGGGGCGACAACTAGGTTTGTCGCCGTCAATACCGGTATATTCTGTGGGGCTTCGATATGCGGTGCCATTTGGGCAATGTTGCCATCGCGGATCAGGAGGTCTCCGATCGTATCAGTACGGCTTATCGGGTCGATGAGTCGGCCCTGTCGGACGAGCAGGTCAGCAGAAAATTGAGGCATGGGTGGCAAGGGTCCTCTGTAGTGGTTTTAGGATGGCGGAGCAACCAGTGGGCTGAGCCAGTCGATCGTTTCAGCCAGGGTTAACGGGTTGCCGGCTAAGGGTAGGCCCTTTTGCTGAAGGGCACGGGCAAGCTGCATGGGGGCAGGGGGTTCTAGACCACTGGTGCCATCGAATTCGGGATCGGAAAGTACGGTGCGGGTTGGGCCTTGTAAGTGTATTCTCCCCTCGTGCAGGACTGCCGTATGGGTAGCTAATTGAGCAACCAGATCCATATCGTGGCTGATCAACACCAAGGTTCGGCCTTCTTTGCGTAGCTGATGAAAAATCGCGCATAAACTAAGCGTTGCCTGAGAGTCGAGTCCGGCGGTGGGTTCGTCGAGGACCAGCACTTCTGGATCCATGGCCAGAATACCGGCGAGTGCGACTCGGCGCTTTTCGCCTCCGCTCAGCGAGAAGGGTTGGCGCTGGCCGAACTCTTCCAGGGGCATACCGACGAGATTCAGAGATCGCGCGACGTGTTCTTCGATTTGCTCGGGGGCAAAACCCAGATTGGTCGGTCCGAAGCTCACGTCTTCGGCCACTGTTTCGGCAAAGAGTTGGAGTTCGGGGAACTGAAACACCAGGCCTACGCGTTGGCGTACGCGCTGGATGGGATAGGAATGGATATCGCGGGCATCAAGTAGTACGCGCCCGCGGGAGGGGTTGAGCAGGGCATTGAAGGTTTGGGCCAGCGTCGTCTTGCCCGAGCCGCTTTTGCCGACTAAGGCCAATGCGGTACCGGCAGGGATGATTAAGTCTATATCGCGGATGCCCTGATTCTGGTCGGACACATGGTTGTCGTAGAGATAGCTCAGGTTTTCGGTTGCTAGTTTGGTTGGGGTTGGGGGTGGGGATGGTGGGGGGATCCAGGTGGGAAGGGGAGCCAGCGGTTTTAATGCAGCTAATATGTCGGCTAACTCTTCTAATTCCAGAGGTGCATGGTGGAGTGAGAGATGGTCAGCCAGGGATTTGGTAAAAGGGAGTTCGATACCGAGGTTGCGCAATCTCGTCGGATCGGCGAAAAGTTCGCTGGGAGGACCGTCGCAGTCGATCTGGCCTTGATTTAGGACGATGAGGCGATCGGCACGAGCGGCTTCAGCGGGAAGTTGGGTTATGTGAATAGTGGCGATATTGTATATTTCGCGTAGCGAGTCGAGAAGGCTGGCAATTTGATGTCGGCCCTGGGGATCGAGAAGTGCTGTCGGTTCGTCCAGGATCAGATAGCGGGGCCGCATTGCAACAACAGCGGCAATGGCCACGCGCTGCTTTTCGCCGCCGGAGAGCCTGTGGGGCGGATGGCGACGAAAGGGTTCGAGTTCGAACGTTTTCAAAGTTTCGTCGACGCGCTGGTGGATCTCATCGCTGGAGAGGGCTAGGTTCTCCAAACCAAAGGCCAATTCGCTTTCGACCGTGGTGGCAACCAATTGATCGTCGGGATTTTGAAAGACCATTCCGACGCGCTGGCGGATTCGGTGGAGTTGGCTCGGGTCGCTGGTATCCATTTCATCGATTAGTACCCGGCCTTTCTCAGGCTGGTGCAATCCATTCAAGCAACGGGCTAGCGTGGTCTTGCCCGAGCCGTTGGGACCGACGAGCACTAACGCTTCCCCGGGGTTGATTTCGAGGTTGATGGAGTGCAGTGCGGGTAAGCTTTCGGAATAGCTGAAGCTGAGTTGTTCGATGCGGATCATAGAGAGTGAAGATATGGAGTAAAATAATCCAGAGTCAAGGTGGATTGGTTGACAGTTGGTCTATGGGGTTGTTTATTTAAGTTCAAGGACTTATGAAATCCAGATGTGTTGCAAGTCGGGGACTTCTGCGGAGTGGATGTGCCCTTGATCCTCGGGGAATGTGCAACTATGGCGAAGGGCTCTTTTATGAGCGCAATTTTGCGCAAGTGCGTGTTGGCCTTGGCCGTCGGAGTCGCTGGGTGCGGTGACGATGACAATAATCTCAAGATTACCGGCCCGGAGGCATCCAAAGGCTCGGGGCGTGCTTACCCAATTAAAGAAGTTAGTTTTCCCTCCAACGATGGTGTGCAGGTCAGTGCGCTCTTTGGTGTCGCCAGTGATGGTCAGTCGTTGCCCACAGTGATTTTGCTGCACGATCTGGGTGGCAACAAAAATGACTGGCTGCTGGGTACGGGTGCCTTTACCGCGCTACTCGAAAACGAGTACGCGGTCTTGGCGATTGATTTGCGCGGACATGGCGATACGCCGTTGCCCGAAGAACGCCAGGTTTTGGAGTTGAACGACCTGGAAAATAGTTTTCTCGATGTCCATGCTGCCCTGACCTGGCTCCAGGGGCAGTCCGCTGTCAATGCCAACCGCATAGGGGTGGTCGGCAGCGGTTCGGGAGGCAATGTCGCGTATGTGAGTCTGGGTATTTTTCCCGAACAAATAAAGACCGGTATCTCTCTTTCTCCAGGACTTTGGGAGCGCACTTCACTCCAGCCGGCAGTTATCGGCAGTGGAATCGATCCGTTTGATCCCCGGTCTATACTCTTTATGGTCGGGGAAGAGGATCTGATCCAGGGAGACGATATTACCCTTAGTTATGTCGATTTCGCCCGCAATTTAGAGGCGTTGACCGCTGAGCCGAAGGACTTACGGGTCTTTCAGAACTCGGCCGACCACGGTTTCGAGTTGCTCAATAATGTCCCCGAGGCGCTGGATCTACTCCTGCTCTGGCTGGAGACCAATCTCTAGTAGTTTCCTTTGTGAGGACAATCTGAACGAGTCTTCGGATGGATCTTCCTCCTGCTATTGCTGTTGTTATCCCCGCTCTAAACGAAGAAAAAGCGATTGGCAAAGTGCTCCGGGATATTCCGGATATCGCGCAGCAGGTTGTCGTGGTCGACAACGGATCGTCTGATGGTACGGCGGCGGTTGCGCGATCTTTTGGAGCCAGTGTTGTCGTTGAACCGCGCCGAGGTTATGGTCAGGCCTGTCTGAGTGGTATCGCCCATCTAAGTGATGCTGATATCGTCGTCTTTCTGGATGGTGATTACAGCGATTATCCCGAGGAATTAACACTTCTTGTCGCCCCGCTCATTGCGGAAACGGCCGATATGGTCATCGGTTCGCGGACCCTGGGAGAGCGGGAAAGGGGAGCCCTATTGCCCCAGGCCCGTTTTGGCAACTGGTTGTCGACGCTGCTGATTCGCCTGATCTTCGGAGTTTCTTTTACGGATCTAGGGCCCTTCCGCGCTCTGCGCTGCGATGTATTAAGGCGGCTGGCGATGCGAGATCGAGATTTTGGCTGGACCGTGGAAATGCAGGTCAAGGCTGCCGCTCTGGGTTTGCGCGCAGTAGAAGTCCCTGTTCGTTATAGGCGTCGAATCGGGACCTCCAAGATCACTGGAACTCTCGGGGGTACTTTCCGAGCTGGATATAAAATTCTCTGGACGATTTTTCGCTACGCGCGGTATCGTGAGAGTGATTCGTGCGTGGACTAACCCTGCTGGGGATTTTTGCTCTGACGCTGATTCTGCGTCTCTGGGGCTTTGCACAGGGCTATCCGGGCTTCTACGGTCATGTCGATGAGATTGGCGTGGCCGCCAGTATCTGGAACTTCTTCCGTGCCGCTACGCTCCAGCCCACAGAATTCACCTATCCCGCTTTCTATTCGTACCTGGTAGCTGCCGGACTGTGGCTGACTCATGCTATGGGGTGGGGGCCAGACTTAGGACGGCTTTCCGAGTCTCTGATCTTTATATCGTACCTAGATCCAGGACGCGTTGCTCTGGTCGGACGGGTCTTGAGTGCGGTTCTGAGCGCGTTGGTTCCGCTCTTGACCTATGCGTTAGGCAAAGAAGCATTCAATGCTCGGGTGGGTTCTATTGCCGCGTTGTTCATGGCGGTTGCGCTAGTGCCTGTAGTACATGCCCATCAGGCCCTACCTGATAGTGCTATGGCCCTTGGGGCTGCGCTGTGCTTTTATTGCTCGTGGCGAATTTATACTCATGGCTCTTGGCGATACTACCTCCTGGCGGGATTCGTTGCGGGATTAGTGGTTGCAACTAAGTACAATGGAGCTTTTACGGCATTGGCTATTCCTGCAGCGCACTGGTTGCGAAGCGATCGTACTCTGTGGAGCCTGTTGGTGCCCAAACTCTGCTTGGCCATTTTTATCGCCCTTTTAGCCCTCTTTGTCGGATCGCCCTATTTGTTTCTGGCTAGCGATAAATACTGGGCCTTGGTTAACTATCAGATCTCAAGCCTCGATTTTGCACTGGGGGAGCGGACGCCTTGGTGGTGGATCGTGCGGTCGTTACCACAGGTTGAATGGCTGGTTGGAGGATTGATGCTGGGGGGGATGGTTTGGTCTATTTATAGAAGGGAGGCACTGGACTGGATCTTATGGGCTGCCTGGTTGCCAAGCTTCCTCTATATAGGTTCGTGGACTCGAGAGAGTCTGCATTACTTATTGCATTTCTATCCGCTGTGGGCATTGGGGGCAGCGCGTTTGCTCGCAGCGGGGGGGGGCGTGGAGCTTTCCGAGGAGGACATGGGTGGTTTCGGCAGTGGCCGTCTGCTGTGCATTGCCGAGCATCTATCAGGTGGTATTATACAATCGGGATCTGGAAAAACCGGATTTACGACAGGAAGCAGCAGACTGGATCAGAACCAATATTCCGGATGGAACCCGGCTGGCTATGAGTTGGTTGCCGTACTGCCCGGAATTGCCACTAAAACAGGTACGAGAAAATATTGCACGAGTCTATGCGGAAAATCCGCAGGCACAGGAGTTATTACTGGAGGCCTGGGCCGGTGTGCCGGCTTATGAATTGGTCAATCTCGAAGTGTGGCTGAAAAAACCGGTTGTGCCCGAATTCTACCAGGATAAAGTTGATTTAGACGATCCGGAGACCCGCAGAGTTTTTAGCCGGGGTTGGCTGACTCCACGCCAGTTGCACCAGCGTGGAGTCCAGTACATCGTCCTGCCCGATGCGGCCATCGGGCGCTTTATCCTCGGGGATCCTCCGGGCGGTCTAAGCGGTGCGGCTCACTATCACTATCACAAGAATCGGGCCTATTTTTCTAATTTGATTGCTGCTGATAATTTGGCCACGGAAGAAATCGTTCGCTTCGAATCCCGGTCTGGTTTCAGGGGGACATCGATTTCGATTTTCCGATTGCGCTAAAACTGCAGCAAGCTCAGAGCGATATCCGATGAAGTTTGCGACATACCGAATACGGCAGAAGTTGCTTGCTTGAGAATCTCGTTTTTAGCTAGTTGCGCAGTTTCCCAGGCGTAATCGGTATCGCGTACGGTTGCTTCAGAGGTATTGACGTTTTCTATTGCATTGGCCGTAAAGTTAAGGGTATGAGTCAGGTGGTTGGTTTGAGCGCCGATTTTTCCACGGACAGACCCCATCTCGTTGATGGCCTGGTCGATTCTGGCCAGGGAAGCACGAGCTGAATCCTGGGTTCCGAGACTGATGGACGAAAGATCGAGGATTTGGCCTGCCGAGGTCAGATCCGGGATATCGTACTCCAATTGGTCGTTAGGTATTGAGTCGTTGCCGAGTTGAAACGTTCCCCCGACTCCTTCTTTGATGATGATCGTCTTGCCGTCGAGTTCGCCATCGGAATAGGAACCTGCTGCGTCCTCAACTTGATCGCCTGCTAGGGTGACTTTGATCCCGAGGCGGTCGAAGTTGGCGACTAAGGTCTTTCCGCTGTCGACCTGGCCGTTTACCGTTTGAGATTCGAAACTGATGGTCTGTGTCGTGACCCCATTGCCGAGGGTGATTGAGTTATCGGCTGGCTGGTCTATGAAGGTGTATTCACCTGCTTGTGCGGTGCGCTGAGTAATTTGGTGTACGCCGGTGGCAGCTGCATCGGCGAGAGCGGTGGATTGGGCGTCTACTTCGTTGCCAAAGCCGCGTAGGAGAGACTTATCATTATAATCGGCCAGGGCGACGATGCGGTCTATATGATCTTTGAGTTCGCCGAATTCGCTATCTAGTACCTCGCGATTTCTGTCGTTAAGTGTTCCCGCAGACGATTGTACCGCCATTTCTCGCATGCGGATCAGAACACTGCTGATCTCGTTCATGCTACCTTCGGCAGTACGCATTAGGTCGGGAGTGTATTCGGCGTTGCGCGTCCCCTGGGTCATTCCGCTAATTTGGGCGCGCATGCCCTCTGAAACATGGAGCTGGGCGCTTCCCTAGCGACTCGAGTTGATCGCCAGGCCCGAAGTTAAGCGCCCTCTACGTGCGGCGTTATCCATGTTGATCTGGCTTAGATCATTGGTCGCCCGCAAAGATGCCATATTGGTTGCGATTCCAATAGCCATAACGTGAACCTCCTCGTTCTGTTTTCTCCTAAGCCTTATTGAGGTATTGCTCGACTTTAAGTCAGAGATACTACTTGATGCTATATGATAGTCATCGGCCCAAAAGACTTGTACTTAATTTTTTTATTTAAGCACGGAGGGATTAAATAAAAAGCGACATTCGAATCGATGTATTACACGGGTCAAAATAGTTATACAAATTATTTATAAACAAAACTTTAATGTGTTATTTTAATGTGTCATATATATGTTTTAAGAAGTGCATATAAACTGGGTTGTGAAAAAAATAATTCTCGAATAAACATTAAAGTTAGGTTGAAGAGCTACCGATAAAAGGAATAGGGGATTTATGCCCAGGGCTTGGAAGTTGAGAATTTCACAAAAAATCAAGTTTTTACGAGCGAATTAGTGGAGATATAAAACAGAGAAATGGAATTCTCTGAACGATCAGGGAAGCAAGGAGCTAGTTGAGATGGCACTCAGTATAAACAGCAATCGGGCGGCGACCAAGATCCAGCATTCGCTGGGGAAAAACCTGATGCAGGTCCATAATCGAATGGAACGGCTCTCCTCGGGCTTGCGAGTTAATAGAGCTAGTGATGATGCCGCAGGTCTGGTCGTATCTGAACGGATGCGTGGGGAGATTTCGGGTTTGAACCAGAATGTGCGCAATGCCGAACAGGCGATCAATCTGCTTCAAGTCGCCGAAGGTTCGCTGCAGGAAATCGGTGATATTCTACAGCGAATGCGGGAATTGGGGATGCAAGCGTCTTCTGGTACGCTAAGCGACACCAATCGAGAAGCGCTCAATGCCGAGTTTTATCAACTGGGCTTGGAAATTGATCGTATAACCTATGCTACTACATATAATAACCAGTCTCTGCTCAGCGGATACGGCAACAACGTATCGGTTACAGCGTCGACTGCGATTAGTGCTAGTGATACGACGGGCGTTGTCAGGGTTGGGCTTTCGGTAGCTGAGTCGGGGACCTATACCTTTGCTGATGCAGCAGCCGACAATGCGCTAACGCTGGGCAATGGGACGGTAACACAGACCGTGGATATTGGCTCTTTACTCGAAGATAATACGGTCCCAGCAGGGACCTCAGTCATCGCAGACTTTGATCGTTTGGGCGTCCAGGTCACCCTGGCCGGTGCCAGTCTTGAGGGGGGCAGTGGAGACTATGTAGATGGTGAATTGGATGGTCAAACCATTGTCGTTGAGCAGAGTACGGGTGGTAGTTTTCAAGTGGGGCCATCCGAGTCCACAGATGATCGTATCGAGGTAGGTTTTAGTGATCTGAGGACTACGGGGAGCCAGCTTAATCTGGGATCTATATCCATTGAGACCATCGGCAATGCTCGAGAGTCGCTGGCTGGTATCGATCAGGCGATTTCCAATGTTGCTAAGGAGCGGGGAAAAATAGGTGCAGTGCAGAATCGGCTCGATTCTACCATCACCAATACCGAGAATGAGATCGAAAACATTCAGGCATCGGAATCCACTATCCGCGATGCTGATATCGCTACCGAGGTTACCGAATTTAGTCGGGGACAGATATTGGTGCAGAGCAGTAATGCGATGCTGGTTCAGGCCAATGTTAGTTCCTTAGTAACCTTAGCCTTGTTTTAAGAGGGATGTTGGGCAAGGCTTGAATGGCGCAGCGAATCGCCCCTAGGACACTGGTCGATTGAGTCGCTGTAGTTCATGTTGATTTGCCTTGACGAGTCGGAAGTCAGGGGATATGTTTGCTCTTCCTGATGAAGCTGTTGGATTACGACTTTGACCTTCCCGATGAACTGATCGCCCAGCACACGTCTCCCGAGCGCGATCAATCCCGCCTTTTATTGCTGGATCGTTCTACTGATTCTGTCCAGCATCTGACCTTCCGCGATATCATTGGCCAACTGAGTTCTCGCGATGCTCTGGTGTTGAATCAGACTCGGGTTATGTCGGCAAGGCTCACCGGTTATAAAAGAGATACAGGCGGTCGGGTTGAATTGCTGCTGATCCGTCCTATGCCTACGGGCGATTGGCTAGCTATGGGGCGTCCGGCGCGCACTTTGAAGTCGGGGACCTCGCTCATATTCGGTGACGGTGTTGTCGAAGCTCATATTGTCAAAGGTTTCGGCGAAGGGCGTTTCCAGGTTCACTTTGAGGTTGGAGATGTGTTGGCCAAGCTGGAAGAAATTGGGGCGATACCGTTGCCACCCTATATCCGGCGACCGTCGGAAGAATCGGATCGGGATCGCTACCAGACGGTTTACGCTACATCTCCCGGGGCTGTCGCCGCACCAACCGCGGGTTTGCATTTTACTACGCAATTGCTCGATGAGATCGAAGCCAAGGGGGTGGCGATCCTGAAAGTGCTTTTGCACGTTGGTCCAGGTACTTTTGCGCCAGTGCGTGTTGATGATCCAAGGCAACACCGATTAGAAGCGGAATACTGCGAAATCGATGCAGAAGTTGCTGCGGAGTTGCAGCGGCGCCGTCGGGCTGGCGGTCGGATTGTAGCCGTGGGAACCACGGTAGTGAGGACTCTGGAATCCGGGGTTGATGCAGCAGGCGAGTTGCGAGCTTTCTCTGGGTTTGCGGATGCGTTTATTTATCCACCTTATGAATTTGGAGCGGTGGATGCCTTGGTGACTAATTTTCACTTGCCGCGTTCGAGTTTGCTATTTCTTGTTGCCGCCTTGGCGGGTAGAGAGCGACTGTTTTCCGCTTATCGCGAGGCGGTGGAGTGTAAATACCGCTTTTATAGTTATGGCGATGCCATGATGATTGTCTGAATGTCGATGGAACGTATAACGGCTATTGTTCCGGCAGCCGGCCGGGGTCGACGAATGGGCGGAGATCGTCCCAAGCAGTATCTGCATTTGGGGGCTAAGCCGCTACTCTGGCATGTGCTCTGGCGTCTCGAAGCGAGCCCGCTGGTTAGCGATATTGTCTTGGTCTTGCGGCGCGAAGATATGGACTATGTCCGTCAACAATTAATTGAAAAAGAGAATTTTGCCAAAATTAGCGCATTGGTGCCCGGTGGTGCAGAACGACGTGAGTCGGTGTATCTTGGTCTGCAGCAAACCGATGCCGATCTCGTTTTGATACACGATGCAGTGCGGCCCTTTGTGTCGGATGCGCTGCTGGCTCGCGTGGTCGAAGCCACCCGTGAGCACGGCGCCGTATTGCCGGCCCTCAAGGTCGTAGAGACGATTAAGCAAGTCGAGAATGGGCGAGTTGTCGCTTGGCCGAGTCGCGAGGGGTTGTGGCGAGCCCAGACCCCGCAGGGTTTTGAGCGCAGATTACTCCAACGGGCCCACGATGAGATCGGGGCCGATCGGGAGGTTACTGATGATGCAATGCTGGTCGAGTTGTTAGGGCATGCAGTTCACGTGGTGCCCGGCGAAGTCGATAATCTCAAAATAACCACGCCTGAAGACATGGCTTGGGCAGAGGAACGAGTTGGAAAAAAGGGAGAGCCTAAGATGGCCGGAGGATCTCGTATAGGGCAGGGCTACGATGTTCATCGGCTGGTGGAAGGACGCTCTTTGATCCTAGGCGGGATCGACGTCCCTTTCGAGTTGGGATTGGTGGGGCATTCGGATGCCGATGTGTTGACCCACGCGATAATCGATGCGCTGCTAGGCGCCCTATCGGGGGGGGATATAGGGCAGCTTTTTCCCGATACCGACCCGCAATACGAGAATATCTCGAGTCTGATCTTGCTGCAGCGGGTCGGTGGTATGATTGCCGAAGAAAAAGCGCGAGTTGCCCATGTGGATGCGGTCGTAATGGCCCAGCGACCTCGATTGGCTCCTTATTTACCCGCGATGCGTAGCGCACTTGCCGCCACATTGGGGATAGATGCTGGGCAGGTTTCACTCAAGGCCACGACGACCGAGGGCCTAGGTTTTGTCGGGCGCGAGGAAGGGATGGCGGCCCAAGCCGTGGCTCTTTTGGAATTCTAAGAGATGGAAACCGATCTTGAATCGTTGATCGAGAAGTTATCAGAGGTCGATCCGATCTGGGCATATGGAATTTTGTTGCTCAGTGCCTTTTTGGAAAATGTCGTTCCTCCAGTGCCCGGGGATACTGTGGTGGTATTCAGCGCTTATCTGGTGGGACGGGGAGCGTTGAGCATGTGGCCTGTTTTTCTGGCTACGAGTGTTGGTGGTACGATCGGTTTCATGGTCATGTATTACATAGGCTTCAGTCGGGGCCGCGCTTTTTTCTCCGGTCGTGGAGGACGTTTTTTTTCGCCCGAGAGTTTAAATAGGGCTGAGCATTGGCTGAAGCAATATGGGTTTTTGCTGATTCTCGGCAATCGTTTTTTGACGGGGATTCGTTCGGTGATTGCCATCGGTGCTGGTTTAGGTGGTATGCGCTGGTCCATTGTCGCGCTAGGTAGTCTGATCAGTATGTTGGCGTGGAACGGGTTACTGATTTATGCCGGGCTCCTAGTCGGCCAGAACTGGGAAGAAGTCACTTTATTGCTCAAGCAGTATAACAGGATCTTGCTCGGGATTCTGGCTTTTGTAGCTGCGGTATTGCTCTTGCGATGGTGGAGGAAGCGGACTTAGGTCTGGTCTTGACAAGTATATGAAGAGGGTTTAGCTTATGACTTTTGTGCTATGCATCTTAAATTATAAAGGGATGGGTGCTTTTGTTAGGCCCGATCGATGGAATAGAAGATGAACGATATCACCTCTGCACCTAAAGTTAACGAGATTAAGCGGCAGTGGTATGTAGTTGATGCTACGGACAAGATCTTGGGGCGATTGGCTTCTGAAATTGCCCAGGTCCTGCGCGGAAAACGCAAACCCGAGTACGCGCCACATGCCGATATCGGCGACCACGTTATCGTGATCAATGCCGAAAAGGTGCGAATTACGGGCAATAAGGCCGAGGATAAGGTCTATTACCACCACACGGGTTATCCCGGTGGTTTGCGCTCCACTTCCTATCGTCGCATGCAAGAGCGACATCCCGATCGCGTGATTCGCAAAGCAGTGCGGGGCATGTTGCCCCACAATAATTTAGGGCGGATGCAGTTTAAGAAACTCCGTGTCTATGCTGGTGGAGAGCATCGCCATGAGGCACAAAATCCCCAGCCACTTGAACTTTAATCAATCCGAAATAGAGATAACGAGTACTTATGCCCGAAGAGAGATACGAAGCCACTGGCCGCAGGAAGACCTCTGTCGCTCGCGTGCGCCTGCAGCCTGGCGAAGGCACCATTTATATGAACGGTCGAGCTGTCGGTGAATATCTGCGGCGCGATTCTCTGGAGATGATTCTGGTGCAGCCGCTTGAGTTGACTGAGACCAGGAATACTTTCGATATCCATATTTCTACTCAGGGAGGGGGTTTGCGCGGTCAGGCTGGTGCGGCCAGTTTGGGTATTGCTAGAGCCCTGACCATTTACGACCCCGAAATGAGGACGGCGTTGAAGAGGGGTGGTTTTCTGACGCGCGATGCGCGTGAAAAAGAGCGCAAGAAATACGGTTTGGCCGGGGCGCGCAAGCGGTTTCAATTCTCCAAGCGCTAGACCGAACAAAATACACACGCTTCCCCGATACGCGCAGAGAGTGTCCCGTGAGCTGAGATTCGTTCACGGGGCTTCTGTGTATAGATGAGGGGGCGGAGGATTAACTAAAGGAGTTAGCATGGTCGATTTTACCATTCGCGATTTGCTAGAGGCGGGTACCCACTTCGGACATCAGACCCGGCGTTGGAACCCCAAGATGCGTCCCTATATCTTCACGGAACGCAATGGTATCCACATCATAGATCTGCAGAAGACGGTTGGCAAGATTGAGGCTGCTTGCGAGACGGTTCGCGAGACCGTACGAGCCGGTCGTTCGGTGCTCTTCGTCGGGACCAAGAAACAGGCTGCCGAGATCGTCCGTGAAGAAGCCGAACGCTGTGGTATGTTTTTCGTGACTGAGCGCTGGCTCGGTGGAATGTTAACCAATTGGCAGACTATCCGTCAGAGCATTCGTCATCTCGAACACCTCGATCGGATATCGACCGACGGCACCTACGAAAAGTTGAAGAAGAAAGAGGTTTTGCTGCTCGAAAAAGAGCGCGCTCGGTTGCAGCGAACTCTGGCCGGCATTCGCAATATGGGTGGATTACCCGGCCTGGTCGTTATCATCGATATTAAGAAAGAGCACATTGCGATGCGCGAGGCGGCCAAATTAGGCGTTCCTTCGGTGGCGATCGTCGATACCAACTGCGATCCAGATCTGGTGACCTATCCAATCCCGGGTAACGATGATGCGATCCGCTCTATCAGTCTGATTACTCACCTAATTGCCGATGCCGCAATAGAGGGTCGATCAGAAGCCGAGGCCGAAAAAGCGGCCACTAATGACAAACAAGAGACGGGTGAGACTCCTGTAGCCCCGGCGGCCCCAATTGCCGAAGCGGTTACTGAGGGTGGCGAATAATTTATTCAGCGTGGGATCACTTTTTTGAGAGTAAATAATGATGGCTGAGATCAAAGCACAGGCAGTTAAAGAACTTCGACAGAAAACCGGATTGGGAATGATGGATTGCAAGCAGGCCTTGCAGGAGAGCGATGGCGATATTGAAAAGGCCGTTGAATTCTTGCGTAAAAAAGGCTTGTCTGCAGTGGAGAAACGAGCTGGTCGTGATGCCAGTGAGGGATTAATCGAAACGTATATCCACCATGGTAGTCGTCTCGGTGTGATGGTCGAGGTCAATTGCGAGACAGACTTTGTGGCTCGTACCGAGGACTTTCAGGAATTCGCCAAAGATGTGGCTATGCACATTGCTGCTGCACAGCCCCTGGCTGTTGATCGTCAGAGCATCTCCACAGAGTTGGTGGAAAAAGAGAAGGCGATATATCTGGAGCAATCCAAAAACGAAGGTAAGCCCGAACATATCGCCGAGAAGATTGTCGAAGGGCGACTGGATAAGTTCTACCAGGATAATTGCCTGATGGAACAGGCTTTTGTCAAAAACCCCGATCAGACGATTGATGAATTGCTTATCGAGCTTACCGCCAAAATAGGCGAGAAGATTTCGGTGCGTCGCTTTACGCGCTTTGTCCTTGGGGAAGACGGTTGACCTGAGGGCGGCTATAACCAACTTGGGGAGAAATTGCCATGTTGGATGAAATCATCGAAGAAGTAAAAGATGGTATGGAGAAGGCCATTGAAGCCCTGCGGCGAGATTTGGCCTCTATACGTACGGGGCGTGCCTCTACCGCGATGCTCGACAATGTCAAGGTAGAATACTACGGCAATATGACCCCGCTTAACCAGATGTCTACCATCAGCGTTCCAGAGCCGCGTCTTTTGATGATTAAGCCCTGGGAAGCCAATCTGATTCCCACGATTGAAAAAGCCCTGTTAGCCGATACGAGTCTGGGGCTCAATCCAGCCAACGACGGCGCGGTTATTCGCTTGCCGATCCCGGAATTGACTGAAGAGCGTCGGATGGAGATTACCAAAGTCGCCAGAAATCGGGCTGAAGATGCACGGGTAGCAGTACGGCATGCACGGCGCGATGGGATCGATCTGCTTCAGGACTCCCAGAAGGATGGGGATATTTCCGAAGATGAGTCTCGCAGTGCACAGGATCGAGTACAGAAGTTGACCGATGAGTACGTGGGGCGTATCGATGAAATAGCGATTAAGAAAGCAGAGGAAATCATGGAAGTTTGATTGTCTCTCGCTTCCTATTTTTAGCGGTTGGCCTCCCGCGAGGCACAACCGCTTTTATTTTTTGGTTTTTTTGCGGTCTTGTAGCTGGTTTATTCTATCGCGTAGTTCGCCTTCCAAAACAGATCGATCGCGAGTCTTGGCCTGATTTTGTGTTGCAGGTGGTGTAGGTGCTTGGGGGGGGGGAAGTCTGCGCGATCTTCGGCAGGGGCTTGGAGTGGAGGGGGAGACCGGTCCGCCAGTAGGTCCATTTTGCACTTTTGCAGATGGGCCATATCCTCGTAGTTTAGTAAGTGTACTTGGCGCTCAACGAGGGCGATATGAATCTGGTCTAGTGCGGTTTCAGCATGTTGCCGCAAAGCAGTAATTTCATTCTGATCCAGGGACTCAAGCTCCTCAAGATATATGTCAATCTCTTGGCCAATAAGCTTTCGGCGGCCGGAAACTAGCCTGAGTTCCTGTTCTTGCCTCTTGCGTTGCCGAGCTAAGAGGTAGAGAGCTAGAGCTAACAACAGGGCCAGAAACACAAAGGTGACAATGAAGATCCAAGGAGCCAAGAGAAATTCGCGACAGATTGATAGATCGGATATTGCGGAAAAACGACCAAGTGTACATAATTTAAGGATCTTCTTCCTACATTCGCAAGCTCTATTCACTTTCCGAGCCATTGGTGGCGATCCAGGCGCATATGACCGGTAGCGTTGACATAGACCAACTTCAGGTGGAAATCGATCGTTTCAAGGAAGAGAACAAGAAACTTCGAACTAGTAATCGGCACTGGATGCGGATTGCTGGTACCGACCACCTGACAGGATTGCCCAATAAGGTATTCTTTACTACGGCCCTCTTGCCTCCGTTAATTACTCAGGCCAATGTCGACTCGAGCAGTTTCGTCTGCATTATGGTTGCCCCAGATAGATTGGGCGATATCAATCAGAAATACGGCCGTGAGGGGGGCGATCAGATTGTTGTGGGGCTGGCCAAGTATCTAAAGGATAACCTGGAGTCCGACGAGAAGCTGGTCCATATCGATGGGGCGAATTTCGTCATTGTCGTACCTGATTGTGATCAGTCCGGGGCTAAGCGCCGCACGCGACAGTTCCGTGCCAGAGTGGTTTCGCGACACTTCGAGTGTGGCAATAATGTGATTTCGTTGACTCTGAGTATGGGGGTGGTCTTGCGGGCTCTAGGGCCTCAAGGCGCCGCAACCAAGATCAAAGAAGTCTCTGAAGACCTTCTCCGGCGGATGGGGTTGGCTCTGGACGAAGCCAAAAGGCACGGTGGCGATAAAGTGGTAGAGGACACCGAAAGTCAAGAAGTCTAGTCTAGTTTTGTCGTTTTATTACCTGCTGCTCTCAATGCGCCCCCGGCAGTGGGTCAAAAATGTTTTTGTCCTACCAGCACTCTTATTTTCCAAGCATGTCTTTGAAGGGGCTTATCTCGAGCGGTGTATAGGAGCAGTGCTCTGTTTCTGTCTCTTGAGCGGTGTTGTCTATTTGTTAAATGACATCTTCGATCGCGAACAAGACCGCTTGCATCCGGAAAAATGCCATCGGCCGATTGCTGCGGGAAAAGTGGCTCTTCCTCTCGCATGGGTAGCGGCATCGGTGCTACTGGTTGTTGCTTTGGTCATTTCCTTCTGGCTGCATCCAGATTTTGGTTTGATCGCTTTGATTTACGCCGTGCTCAATGGAGCCTATTCACTCAAACTCAAACACGTGGTCCTGGTCGATGTGCTAATCGTAGCTTCGGGTTTTTTGCTGCGGGCATTAGGGGGAGCTTTAGTCATCGATGTAGTTATCTCTGCGTGGTTCATTATCTGCACCTTTATGCTGGCGCTTTTCCTCGCAGTGGTCAAACGACGTCAGGAAATCCTGATCCTGCAAGAGTCTGCTGGTGACCATCGCGCTATTCTCAAAGAATATAGCCTGCCTTTTCTCGACCAACTCATTTCTGCTCTGACGGCCGCGATACTGGTTTGCTATGCACTCTACGCGATGGGGGTTGGAGATGAGAAGGGAACCCAGATGCAGTGGACTATACCGTTTGTGCTCTACGGGATGTTGCGCTACCTCTATCTGGTATATCACCGTGGCCGAGGTGAGAATCCGACCACGGTGATCTGGAGTGATAGACCGTTACAGGTCAACGCGCTCTTTTGGCTGGTTGCGAGCGCGTTGGGGCTCTACGTTCTCCCCTGATTTAGATCCGAAGACCGATTCAGAATTCGGGTGGGACAGAACGGTTTAGCTTGTGCTGGTCACCTGTGCGCAAATTGTATTTAGAATACGTCTGGCTCCCAGTAAAAGAAGCCTCGGGCAGGTGGCAGTTTGCTCAACCAGGTGGGAGTGGACTCAGATGCCGGGTTGAAGAGTTCACTCCAGAACCGGCTTTCGTCATCGGGGGAGTCGGGCGTTTCTTGTACGCCGAGTTTAGCCGTCAGATCCAGCCAATTGAGTATTTTGACCATGGTTTTTTCGTGCTGGTTCCAGTGGGGTTGTGCATCGCTCAATTTGCAGAGTTGTTCGATGAGTGGATGGTCTATGGGGAGGCTGCCCTTGATCGTTTGTAGGTCTTTTTTCCGTGCTTCTGCAAGGAGGATCAGTGCTAGTTCGTTACAGGCCCAGTTGTTCCCGGGGGTGAAGCAGGCCTCGTGGACTTCCAGGGCATTGGTATCGACAGCGTAGTTGAGATAGCCTGCGAGTTGTCCATTTTGTTCAATGACCTTGTTGGGGAATAGACCTCTAAAGCGGGATGGGCCAGATTGCCAGTAGGCTTCAGTCCGGACTTCCGTGCCGCTCAGATCCGCATTGGCCGCATCGTAGAGTGCGATGAGAGATGAGAGATCACGCTCGGGGTCTAGATTTCGTCCCAGCG
>MDTE01194002.1_pt1 | contig 18452 bp, 15 predicted proteins | sample 811231 | NCBI WGS metagenome assembly MDTE01 (sample SAMN05326651, study PRJNA326480) | marine metagenome | isolation source: seawater | place: Indian Ocean: Red Sea | collected 2010 | reverse complement strand
TTTTTTTCTAAATTATATTTTTTTACTAATTTTTTCATTTTATTTTCACAAGGGCCATTCCCAATAATAGCTAATTTAAACATTTGATTCACTGCAATAACATTTTTCCATATTTCAATTAATTCTATTACGCCTTTTTGTTCATGGAATCTTCCAACAAATACACATTCATATTTTTTATTATTTATTGATTGAAGAGCATGGTTAATTTCTTGTGAATGAATACCTCCATATGTGATGAAGTAATCATTTTTATCTAAATTTGGAAAATATTTTAATGCATAATCACTCGCAAAGATGATTTTTTTATTTTTTTTTATTTTGATTAAAGAAATTACTATTTTTTGTATGAAATAATAAATAGATCCATAGAAAATTCTAATACCCTTATAAGGGAATCTCTTATTAAGAGGACTAGAAGCCTTTAGAAAAAAACTGAAAATTGCTTTTTTATTTAAAACTATCGAAATAAAATAACCTATAAAAAAATCAGGAAAAATATCAGAAGCACAAATAATTAATTTATATTTTCTAAATTTAAGAAAAAAAAATAAAGGATAAAAAAAAGAGATTAAATGTAAAAAAAATAAGTCTAAATAGAATATTCCTAATTCGGCAAAAGGAACAATTATAAATTTTATATTTTCATTTATTCTCTTACTTTTGAAGAAATCTCTACCTTTTTTAGTACATAATATTGTTATTTTTTCATTATTTTGAATCTCATTTAAAAATTCTATGTGAATCCTATCACCGCCGCTCATGCCAAATTTTTTTTTAGCACCAAAACCCGCCAATAAAGAAATATGTAAAATTTTCATTAGTAAAAGAATTAATATACTAATTATCTATTTTTTGTTAGTTTTCAATATTTTATGGTTAAAAATTATTTCAAATTTTTCCTGACTCTTCTTAAAAAGAATAAAATAATCAATTTTTTTTTAATTTTAGTCATTTTTAATTTTATTTTTATTAACTTTCCCAATAATTATGGAGATTTAGCAAAAGATAATATTTTTATTATGAAGGCTCATAAGACCTTTGTAGAAAAGCAAGGGTTACCATTAAATCCTTTAAAGAAATTAGTTACTTTTGATGAAAAATCAAAATTTTATGATTCATTTAATGAATTTCTAATTGATGATCTAAATATTAAATTTAGTGACTCTCATAAAAAGTCTTTCAGAGACTTTACTGATATATACTATTATGATGACATAAATAAAAGATCAAAATTTTATACTGAATCTAATAAAGAGAGTTTTTATGCTTCGAATACTGGTGGCGATTTAGAATATAAATGTAAATTCTGGTTTAATTGTACTACTCTCGAGACAATAAAAGCATTATCGCATTCAGTGATGATAGGTTTATCATCATACTTGTTTCCTTATTTTAGTGCAGAAATTTCAGTACAAATTTTCATAATCATTTGTTTTGTACTAAATTTTATATTTCATTACAAATTTGGCTCTTTATTAATTAATAAGAAATTTGGGCTTATACTGTCTGTCATCGCTTCATCAAATGTATATTTTAATATTTTGAATAGATCATTTGCTATAATACCTATGGCAATAAATCCTTTGTTAACAGCAATTTCTTTTTTCTTTTTAATAAAACTTTTTAAGAAAGAGAATGATTATTTTACGCTAATAATTTTATTATCTTTTTCAATAGCCTTAAATATTTTTAATGGGTATCCAAATACGAGTGTAATTTTAAATTTATTAGTAATTTCATATTTTATATTTTTTTATTTTTTAAAAGTAATAAGAATTCAATTTATTAAAAATAAAATTAATTTAGCAAGTTTCCCGATATTAATTTTTCTATCTTTCGCCTTCATTTTTCTACTTAGTTGCTTTTATTCAATATTTATTAGAGGAGAAAATATATTTTATTTCTTTTCAATTTTAGATACTAGGATAAGACATTTTTATGATTATTGGTATTGGAAAACAAATGTTGCTCAAATACAAACTGATTATATAGGTAATTTGATAAATAATATTTATTATATATTTAACAAAACAAATTTTTATTTTCCTGTACACGAAACAACAAAATATTCATCTTTAAATTTCATAAATATTTTTGAAAAGTTATTTTTATTGATAGGAATATTTTTTATTTTTTTTAAAATAAAGTTAAGATCTTATAAGTTTTATTTCTTCCTACCTTTATTTTTGTATTTTATTACTTTAATGACCTTTTTTGGGAGTTACGGCCCAGATAGAGTGAATTTTTATTTATTTTATAATGTCACTTTTTTTATATCTTTAGGCATTTATTGTACGTATTTAATTTTGAAAAAAATAAAAATTTTTAGATATAGCGATATAATTTCTTTATCTAAATATTATTTTTTAAAATTACTAATTAGTTTGAGAAGCAATTATCAATTAATTAATAATTCAAATTTTAGAAAAAGTAGTAAAAATAATTTAGAAATATCTCTATATATCCTTTTAATAAGTATAGTAATTACAAATTCATATGAGTTAAATAAAAAATATATAAAAGACTATAATGCAAATCTTGGTGAATTTGATGGCATGTCTCAATTAAATAAATATTTAAATAAAAACACTAAAGAAAACGATAAAACATTTTTTTTTCTTAAAAGCGGGTCTGGTGAGTCATTACATAGAACTACCGGATTTGATGGAAAATATAAATTTGAATTAATTGATGATTTTGAAAAAATTTTTAAATCATCAGGCTCTTTAAATTCTTATTTAATAAAAAATGATATTTATATTGTTGTTCCAGGTGAAATTAAGAAAAAATCAAAGTCATTTAATAATAATATTTTCTATTTTGAGTTATTAACAAAATTTGAAGATTATTTTAATATTTATGACTATGAAGTATCTATCATTGGTATAGATAAAAATTACCCTAGTTTTTATGTGTATAAATTAAATAAACCATATTACAGGCCACTAAATATTAAAAATATTAATAATATCATATTAAAAAACCCAACTAAACCTGTAGAGTTTATTTGTAAAAATGGTCAAAAATTTAAATTTAATTATGAGGGCTTAAAGCCAAACTTTATAAATATTGAACTAGACTCTGGTAAAATAGATGTTCACGCAAAAATCTTTTATAATGAGAATATTGATAATGAATTTAAATCTTTGTTAAACCCAGTCATCAAAGATATATCTGAAATAGATCAAAATAATTTACTTACAAATAAATCATCTTTTTTATACAACCTTAAAACAAAAGCAAAATATTCAAAATTATTTAAAAGTAATTTAAAATTTAACAATATAAAATTAGTTAACAGTTATTTATTATATAACGACAAAAAAGGAAAAAACTATATAAAGATTTACATTAAAGAACAAAGAGGTTCAAAGAAAAGAATTGACTTAATAAAGTCAAATAAATCTGGAAACTACGCAATATTTAAAACCCTCAATGGGGAGGGAGATGTTTTAACTTCCGATATAGGTATTATTAACAATTATAAAAAAATAAATAACTCAGAATTTGAACTTATTTATGAGGTGTTCAGTACCAAAAACAAATCTGGACTTATTTCTTATGATTCTCCATTTTCACTAGGAGCTAATAGTACAATTTCTCTTGAATTAAAGGATGATGAATTATATTTATTCAAAAAAAATTGTGATGAAATTGTCAAATCTAATAATAAAATTGAATTCTTCTAATTAATATTCAACCAAATTTGTTATTTTATCACTAATATTTTTACTCAATATATGTCTTTTATAATAAATTTTAATAAAATTGATAAATTTTTTATTGGGTATGGCTAGAAATAAAAAATATATGTAAATTTTTAAATTTAATATTATTTTTGGACTAGTCTTAATCATCAAGATTAATTCTTTAAACAAAGGGCCATATCCGCCATAAACTCTAAGTTGAATTAAACCATCAAAATTTTTTGATATAAATTTACTTTTAAGAAAATTTAATGTTTTGTAATATTTTTTTTCGTAAAATACTGAATTAAAAAGACTCAACCAAGCTTTGCCTGGAGAATTAATATAAAATTTTTTTTCAAAAGTATTGCTAGAGTCAATCCTTACAGCAACTGTATTTCTTCCTAACAATAAAGCTTTCGACTCTCTAATAAGAGGTAAGATGACAGATGCAGTTTCAATGAAATATCTCTTATTAATTTTATTTTCAATTAATGACTTCTTCACCAAGATACCAGAAACTTGGCAAATTGAGACTATGAAGTGATAAATTACTTTTTCATCAGAGTTAATGTCTAAGATTATGTCTTCTTTAATTTGCTTTGTACATCTCACTGGTAGTTTATGATTTTCATACTCAAACCAGTAATAGGAACGTGAAATTACTCCTAAATTTTTATTTCTTAATAAATTATTGTGATAAATTTCAATAGTTTTTCTATCAATAACGTCATCTGCTCCTAAGAAAAATAAAAAATCACCCGTAGCACAATCTATCGTTCTTTGAAGGTTCTCCCCTCCAGATACGAATTTATCAAATTTAATTAATTTAATTTTGGAGTAATTACAATTTTTAATTCTCTCTAATGTGCTATCACATGATGAATTATCACAAATTACAACTTCATGTATTAAATCCTGTTTTTGTGATTTAATACTATTGATGGTATCTATAATTGTATCTTCAGCATTAAAAACAGGTATACAAATTGAAATTTTAAACAAAATAGATTCTTTAAATAATTATTTACTTTATCAATAAAAAACTGGTATAGAGATAGCTAATGCATAAAAATGTTGAAAAATTTTGTTCACAACTTGAAGAAATTACTAAAGAAATTGTTGTTAAAAGTAATGCTGCACACTTAGGATCTTCTCTATCTTTAGTAAATTTAATTAGTAATTTTTTTGTCAATTTTTACAAGAAAAAGAATATTTATCCTATAATAGTAAGTAAAGGGCATGCTGCTGCGGTATACTATTCTGCTTTATATTTATATGGTGATATCAGTAAAAAAGAAATCAATACATATTGTTTAAATAATACACTGTATCCTGGGCATATTACCAAAAATATTAAATACGTAGGCCTTCCTTTTTCATCAGGCTCTCTCGGTCATGGTCTTCCTTTTATAACCGGATTGGCATATGGGAGTAAAAAATTAAAAAAAAATGATAAGTATTTTGTAATTATTAGTGACGGTGAACTTAACGAGGGAACATCATGGGAAAGTTTACTTATTTGTAACAGACATAAATTGTCAAATTTAAAAATAATAATTGATTATAATAAATTTCAAAGCTATGGGACAACAAAGGAAGTCTTAGGTCTAAATAAATTAAAACTGAAATTAAGTTCTTTTGATCTTGATATTGATGAAATAAATGGTCATTCAAATACTCAAATAAATTCAGCTTTTAGAAAGAATACTCAAAATACTCACGTTATAATTGCCAATACTATTAAAGGAATTGGTATGGGAAAACTAGAAAATCAACTTGAGTCACATTATATAAATAATTAAATGAGAAAAATATTTGCAAAAATTTTAGAAGAAAAATTAGCTCTAGATAAAAATAATTTTTTAATTACTGGAGATCTTGGTTTTAAAGTTCTTGATAATATTAAAAAAAACTTTAAAGAAAATTTTTTAAACATAGGTATATGTGAACAAAGTATGTTAAGTTTTTCAGCAGGTCTTTCTAAGCATTATAAAAATGTTTTTGTATATTCTATTGCAAACTTCAATACCTTTAGAGCTTTAGAACAAATCAGAAATGATATTTGTTATCAAAATAATAAAGTTATTATTGTAAGCGTCGGTACAGGATTTGCTTATGGCAAGCTTGGATATACTCATTATGGTATAGAGGATATTGGTATTATGAATGGTTTACCTAATATTCATATCTATAACCCTTTAGATGAAAAACAATTAAGATTGATCTTTAATAAAATATTAAAAATAAATAAACCAGTTTATTTAAGGCTTAATAGAGATAGTGGAGAAAAATTTAATAGAAGTCATAAATTAGATAATACAGGTTTTGATAAAATAAATTATAATCCAAAAAATAAAATTACTATTCTAGGCTATGGTTATTCTACTTCTCTAGCATATAAATTTTCTAAAAAAGAAAATTTAGAGAATAAATTAAATATAATTGATTGCTACCAACTTAAGCCATTTAATACCAATGAAGTTTTAAAATTAATTAAAAATTCGAATAAAATAATTATTCTAGATGAGCACAGATCTGCAACTGGCTTGTCGGGGATTTTTTCATATAATTGTATTGACAAAATTAATGAAAAGAAAATATTTAATATAGGTTTAGATAATATAGATTTTTCTAGATACGGAGATCATGACTTCATGGTAAAGAAATATTTAAATTTTGAAAAAAAATTAAAGGAATATATATGAAACAAATTCATTTTGCTGGTCCTTTAATTGAAAAAGATGATATTAAAATAATTAATCAATCTGTATCTAATGGCTTTTATGATAATTACAAAAAATATTCTAATGAATTTATTAAAAATCTAGAAAAATACTTTAATATCAAACATGCCTTAACTACTTTTACTTGCACTCATGCAATGCATCTCGCAGCTATTTCGATTGGTCTAAAAAAAGGCGATGAAGTTATTTGTCCTGAAATAAGTTGGGTAGCGACAGCCCATTCTCTTTCTCATCATAATTTAAAACTAAAATTTTGTGATATAGATATTGAAACACTTTGCATGTGTCCTACCTCTTTAGAAAAAAATATTACTAAAAAAACAAAAGCAATTATGGTTGTACATGCTTTTGGGCACCCTGCAAATATGATTAAGATAATGAAAATTGCAAAAAAATATAATTTAAAAGTTATTGAAGATGCTGCACCCTCTCTAGGTTCACATATAAGAGGTAAAAAAACAGGAACATTTGGTGATGTCGGATGCTTTAGTTTTCAAGGAGCCAAAATAATTACAACAAATGAAGGTGGGGTTTTGATTACAAATAATAAGAAAACAATAGAAAAGGCGAGATTGTTTTCTTATTTAGGTAGAACAGATAGAAAAGCTACTTTTTGGTCTGATCACATTGGTTATAGATATCAAATGTCTAATTTAAACTCGGCATTAGGTATCACTCAATTAAAGAAAATTGATAAGATAATCAAAATAAAAAGAAATATTTTTCAAAATTATAAAAACAATTTTTTAGACAATAATAATATTCATTTTATTGATGAGCCATCCTATGCTTTTTCAAATTGTACATATCCAAATATTATTCTTAATAGAGGCTTCAAAAAAAAAAGGGATAATCTTATTAAATATCTTAATAAACACAAAATTTCTGCAAGAGCAATGTTTCCTCAATTAAGTCAAATGCCAATGCACAAAACTAATAAAAAAAATATAAATGCAATAAAGGCTGCAAATTCAGGAATCACTCTACCTTCACCAGTTTATTTAAGCAAAAAACAAATAAATTTTATAACTGAAAAGATAAATACATTTATTTCTAATAATGAGTAATTTATATTTACTTTGGGGTGGAAAATTTGCAGCAAAATTAGCTTATAATATTTTAAAATCTAAAGGTGAAAATAAAATAGTAGTTTTTGATAAAAATTTAAATAATAAGTTTTTTGAGGGCGAATATACTTTTATCAATGATGAAGATCAAATTAATAAAATTTTTGATGAAAAAGAATTAATTAACTTATCAATATGTATTGGAAATAATGAAGTTAGAAGAAAAGTATATGAAAGTTTATCTGATAAAACTAATATTAATTTTGTTAATATTATATCAGAAAAAATTATAACTGAATCAAAAAATGATATAGGTGTTGGTAATACAATATTGTCAGGAACAAATTTAGATTTTGATATTAAAATAGGAAATTTCAATATTATTAATAATAACTCAGTTTTAATTCATGATACAAATCTAGGAAATTATAATTTTTTAGGTCCTAATGTTGTTTTATGTGGCAATGTTAAATTAGGAAATAATATTTTTATTGGTTCTAATGCCGTATTAGCTCCTGAAGTTACGGTGGGAGATAATTCAATTATAGGCGCAGGTGCTGTAATTAGAAAAAATGTTCCAGAAAATATATTTATAGCTGGTAATCCAGGATCAAAAATTAGAGATCTTTAATTAATTTAGTAAAACCAAATTCGTTACATTTATCAACGAATTTATAATTATTTTTAAGAAGAGCTTCCATCAACCCGATATAATAATTCTTAGAATTAAGATTTGCTCTGTGTTTTACACAATCAATATTAATGATTGTGCCTTTTTTTAATAAGCTTAATTTTTTTATCATATTATCAAAACTATCTATGGTAATGATATCGTTAAAAGGTTCTATAAAATCAAATCTAGAGATTTCTTCATTATTTAAATTAATGAAGAAACTAAAATCAGAAAAATATATTTCTTCTTTTCCCTTTAAATAATTTGATTTAATTTTTAATAATTTGAAATCAGGATCAGGAAGAGAGTATCCTTTAATATAATTGATTGAATTACCAGTATTTTGGAAAGAATGATATAATTTATTATTTTTAAGATTAAAAATATACAAATAATTAAATACTATTAAACAGAAAATTAAAATTATTGAGAAAAATTTAAAACTAATTGATCCATTTTTTAAATTAAGATTATCTAAATAATAATTTAAATTATTAAAAAATAATAAAACAAAAATTATTATTATAAGGCTACTTTGAGCAGTATATATAGGTCTTCTATAATATACAAAACAAAAGAAAATAATTAAGAATGAAAATATAAAATTATAAATAGTAATATTTGAAATTTTTTTTAAAGTTATTTTTTTATAAATAGAATCAACAAGAAAATAAATACTTATAGAAAAAATAAAATATATTAACAACACGTTAGTATTGGGATTATTAATAGGTATTTTTGACCAGCCAAAACTTACTGCATTTAATACATTAATATAAGCATCAAAATTAAATTCATAAAATAAGTTTATAAAGTAGTATGAAATAAATATTGTAAATAATGCTAAATTTGAATAAATAAAAAGTGATTTAAATAAAGTTTTATAATTAGTATTTACAAAATATATATAGAATATACTTGTAAGATTACATGCTATAAATGTTTCAGGATTGATATAAATTGAAAAAGAACTTAATACAATTAAAGAAAATAATTTAGATTTTTCATTATAGTTATTAGTTAATATATAAATAAAAATTAAAAGGTAAAAATACCTATTGATAAAACTAACACCAGGTAAATTAATATCAATAATGATTAATGCAAATATGCTGGAAAAGTAGAAAATTAAAGGATTTATGAGATTATTTTTTGAAAAGGATAATCTTAATAATAATTTATTATATAAAATTACAATAAAAAGACCAATAACTGAAAGTATTTGAATAATACTTACATTAGAAATTAAATATTTAAAAAAAGATAAATTGCTTAGAAATTTAAAAAAAATATTTATTAAATTATTATAATAGTTACTTGGTATTTTATGATAATCACTAAAGTTATAAATCAAACTTAAAGAATAATTATGAATATTATGCCAAAAGATATTTTCTGAAATATTAAAGTTGTAAAATAGAGGTTTTAAAAAAATTAAAAAAATAGTTAGATAAAATAATATTTTATATAACTTACTAGTATCAAAAGACTTTGAAAGAAATTTATTAAAATAAAATAAAAAAAATAGAATTAATAAAATTAATAAATCAAAAATTAATAATTTAATATTTAAGGAATAGATAATTTGTAAAAAAAATATCGATATAAATAATAATAATAAAATATTAAAAGATTTGTCAAAATTAATTATTTTAAATTTTCTTTTTATAATTATTCTGAATAAGATAAATATTAAAATAGAAACTAAATTTAAAAATAAGAATAAGTTATCAAAATATGAATAATTTATTTGAACAAACTGTTTATTATTATCTAATAAATAGTCATTTTGATTTATATAAGTAATTATATTCTTATGAAATACAATATAAATTTGATTTATAAAAAATAAAAAAAATATAAATGTTAAATTAATTATATTCATTTAATTGATTTATTGATAATGAATTTATAAATTCATATTCTTTAACTCTTTCGTATGACTTGATGAAATTCAAATCATAATCTTTTAAATTGTAATCTGTTTCACATTCATATTTAAATGCTGGGTGTAAATAAATTTCTATTTCAGATTTTGAGTTTTTATATCTTTTAATTAACCGAGATAATCCATCAAATGCAATTTTACCGCTATTTTTCAACCCATAAGTGTAGATGCAACTTTTGTTTTTTAATTTAGATTGACAAATTTTTAATACACTAAATTTTAAATAATTTGAGTCATAAAAAAAATTAATAAATTCTGAGATAGAATTAAAAGATAAATTTTCATTGAAATTTCTTAAATATTTAACATCATTAGAATTACAAAATTTTTCTATTTTCTCAAATAGTGGAGGTATCATATGTACATGCTCATGGGAAGAAACGTGCTCTATTTTGATATAATTACTTAATAAATTAAATTGATACTTAAATTCATCAAAAATTTTTTCTAATAAATTATTATCAATATTTTTCAAAAAATATTTTTTAAATAAATCTCTTCCACTATATTTAAAATAATAATTATTATCTGAAAATTGTTTTATCTTTGATAAGCATTTACCCTCAGTAATTGAAAAATGTAATCCTTTTTCAATATTTAAATATTTAATATCATTTTTAATTTTTTCAAAATAATCAGTATTAACAAAAATACTAGTTGAATGAATTAAATTTTTTTTTGATAATACATTTATACAATCAGAAACATTTTTACTAATACCATAATCATCAGTATTTATTTTAATTGTCATTGTAAAAATTTATTCTTGATAATAGTTTCTTACAGTTTTTATCAAATGCAAATATGTGATTGATACCATTTGATTTAAGTCTTGGGACAATTTCCTTTGTAAATCCATTAAAATTTATAAAGTCATAATTTAAAAAATTAATTACATAACTATCCTTGTTTAAATTTATGATTAATTTACTATTACAACTAGGATAATTTAATAAATATTTTTCACCTTTGATCTTTTTAAATTCTAAGTTTGATTTAATTTTAAATTTATATTCTTTATTAGATAGAGAATTTTTATTGCTAATTGAGATATTAAAATAATTTAAATTATCAAACTGATTTAAATCCATATTCATATCTATATCAAATAAACTTGACTCAAATATAAAGCATTTCCCAATTTTTTTACTATTAGATTTATGATTTATATATGCCCAATAATTATTAGATCCATTATAATTATTTTTAAAAATACACATTTCATCATTAAATTTATCCAAATATGTAGAGGCATTTGAAATAAATTCTATATAATGTGTAGAGCTAGGGTATTTACTAAAATTTTCATCTTTTTTTAATGGTCTTGCGTCATAGCCAATATTTGTAGTTTTACCTAATACATATGCACTATAAGCAATTTTAGGGTCCCAAAAATCTGCTTGAAAATGTTCTGTATCTAAATTTTCTAACTGATTTTCAAGGCCTTCTGAAATTATTTGTATAGGCTTTGGATATGCAAATTTTTTATTAATAAAGGGATAAATATCAAGAAATTGTATAAACAAAATAATACCAAAAATAATGGTAGAGTATTTTATGTGAAAAATTTTATTAATATAAATGACTTTCAAATTAAAATTCAAATATTTATCATAGTTAATGTGTATATAATAAAAACCACTTATCAAAATTATATAAGCTATTATCCAAATAAATCTTCCTGAGGATTGCCAAATATTAAGAAAATTTTCAAAAAAAGAGGGAATTGGGAATTCAATTAATAAAATATTTCCAAAATATATTTTGTTACTTAAAGAAAATAATAGAATTAAAAAAATTGATGATAACAAAAATATATTATTTTTTTTTAAGTATTTTTTATAATTTAAGATTACAAAAATTAATAAAATAACACCACCCAAACCGAGCCAAGCAAATCCCTCATATTGACCAGACATAATATTAAAACTTCCCACTACACTACCAGAGAGACTTTCTAATGGAGGATTTATTAAAGAAATGATATTTGTAGAAAAAATACCATAATTATCAAAAGCGCCAGGACTTCCTGTAAGAAAATATCCATACAAATACATGAAAAATAAAGAAAATAGGATAATATATGTAAATTCTATAATCATTTTTTTTATTGTTTGATTATTAATTAATATTCTTGTCATAATTACTAAAATACACATGGAAAAAATATAGAAATGAGTACCTAGTGAAATAAAAATAATTAAATACTTCAAAAATTCATTTTTCTTAGATCTTTCAAAAAAAATATAAAAACACATTAAAATTAAAAAGTGACTAGTTAAAGAAACAAAAAAATCAAACCTTATGATATGGAAAGGTATAAGAAGAAAGAAAATTCCAACTAAAAGAGATGAATTGAAATCTTTAGTATATTTATAAAATATAAAATAAGATAAGATTCCGTTTAAATACCAACTTAATAATTGGTATAGAGGTGAATAAAAAAAATTTTTATTAATAATAATGCTTAATAGCTTAGATAAGAAACCAAATAATGGTAAAGAGTCTGTATAAACTAAATTAGTACCTGGTGGATAGGACATAGATTTTATTGAAAAGATTGGCCAAGAGAGACTATCTCTCATATAAAAACCTTCACCTAATAAATTTACAACTCTCACAAAGTCACCCTGAAAATGAAGATTAATTGGATTAAATAAATATGATGGCGCAATAATTATAGTAAAAATAAATATAATTATAATATTTAAAAATATTCTATTCTTCACACACTAATATTATCAGAGTAAAAGATTTATATATATAATATAAATCTCTAAATTAGATTTTAGATATAAAGATGGATATCTTAACTATGAGAATTTTTTTCTAAAATTTTCATTTTTAATTTAATAGGCAATATTTTTAATATAAGGATAATAAAAAGAAATTTTTTTCCTAATATATATTTTTTATTTTTATTAAAGTTTAAGGATATGAATTTAAATATTTTATTAGAAGCTTTTTCCTGTGAGATTATAAAATATTTAGTGAGATTGGTCTTTTTAATCATTTTACTTTCAATCATACTTGGTTCTATCAAAAGAAAATTTTGTTTTTTTTGTTTATTTGAAAATTTAAAGCTTGAAATTGTACTTGATAAAGCAGCTTTAGAGGAATTGTAATAAGGATAAAAAAAGGACTCAGTGTACTTTCCTAGACTTGAAATAAAAATATGAGTTTTATGTATTTTGGGGAAATTAGAAGATATATATTCTAAAATTTTTAAATGAGAAAAGTAATTTACATTAAAACTTTCTTCCAAGTTTTTAGATTTAACAGCTGCATTATAAAAAATCATTATTTTTTTTTTATTAAAATATTTTTTTAAATTTAATTTATTTGAATCTAGTTTTTTATTTAAGTCAAGATTATCAAATAATAAATTATCTGACATACTCAACATTTTAAGTTGGGAATTATATTTTTGATTGGTAATTTTATTCTTACTAAGAACTAAAACTTCTTTACCATAATTAGCTAATTTAAAAGCAAGATAATTAGCAAATCCTGAAGTGCCACCAATTATAATAAATTTATAATCATTAAAATTTTTAGAGTCATAGTTTCCCTCAAATTTATACATAATTTTCAAAATTATCATTACTAGATACCCTAAAGGAATTTTTATAAATTCAATTGCTGCCAAGAGACAAATGTAAAAAATATTAGTTTTTTTAAACTTGTTATATGTAAGAAAATTTATATTAGTTTCATTTATTACGAGAATGCTGTGTATTATAAAATTATACCTTACAGCAGACTGAAAGTATTTTGATACAGAGTCTATTATAGAAATTAAAAAAATATTATCTAAGTTATTTAAAATCCAAATACCAAAATAAGAGCCACTTTTACAATTTTGAAAGTAGTTTTTTAGAACTTTATGATAATCTGAAGTTCTAGGTTTAAAATTAAAATATCTACATAAAAGTTCATATTTTTCGTATGAAAATAGTAATTTATCATTTTTAATCATTTAAATATTTTTTAATTTTTCAGAAACCCTAATTGCGTTTGCCACTATATTAAATGTAATACTTTTGCTTGGCAAACTTGGAAAAGAAGAAGAATCGCCTACAAAAACATTTTTAAATTTATTAATTTTATAACTAGAATTTAATTGATAGTCTTTTTTTCCAAATGGAATAGTTCCTGCATAATGAATTCCTGATCCATGGGTTAATTTAAGACTCATTATGGGGATACATTTTAATTTAATTAGAAATAATTTAATTTTATTTGATATTTTTTTTTCAAATTTTACTTTATGGGTTGAGTCTTTGTAATTATAACTAAAATTATTATATTCATTTAATTTAAGATAATTTGAGTCCTCTATTTTTTCAGGTAAAAAAATAGATGCAACTCCCAATGAACTAGAGAGCCTGCTGGCTATTATAGTAGAAAGTTTATGTCCAAAAGGAATTTTTCTTGAAATATCATTAATTAATAAATTTTGAAAAGTCATTATTTCTACGTGTATTGAAGAAGGATAATTTAAATTTTCAATTAAATAAGATGAAACGACTCTATTGAAAGGTATGGTAGAAGAGCTTTCTTTTTTAAAAATCATTTTTAAATTAATAAATGGAATTTTTAAAACATTTGTATCCATTATTGGTAATTTTATCTTATGATTATTTTTAAAGTAAATTGAATTAGATAATATTTTACCTGAACCTATAGCTCCAGCTGATAAAACTAAATTATTTATTTTTTTTTTATATTTTCTTTTTTTTAAAAAATCAAAAAAAGTAACAGATTCAGCTCTATTATTAGATAAATCAAAATGTAAAACTTTTTTATTAGAATGATATGAAAAGTTTGAAAATTTAAAGCATTTTTTTAAAATATTATAATTAACATTAAATCCAATGTTTTTTGTATCGGTCCACCATAATTTTTCTGCATCATCATTTGCATAATTACTCATATTTAAAGCTAATCTTGAAGTTCCCATTTTAAAATTATTTTTATCAAAATAATTTTTATGCAAATTATATGTTCTTAAAATAAGGTCATCATGGTCAGATATTGCAAAACATTTACTGTTTATAAAATCATTAGGGTAATTAAAATTTAAATCATCATTTTTGCCTGAAATATTAAAGTATTTATGAGCCCTTTTTAAATATATTTCAAAATCATTAAATTCCTTAGGCCAGGATGACAAATCATTATTATTGAAAGAATGTACATTTAGCCCCCAAGAATTACTATGTCCACCATTGTCATAAGATAATATTTCATTAAAGTTATCAAAATTTTTATTACTTATAGTATTTTTTTTATAAGAGGAAATTTTAAATAAATCTTCATCATTATAATTAATTATATTTTCAAAATTCTTACCAAAAAAAAACTTATCGAAGTTTTTATGTTTTTTAATTTGAATTAATTTTTTGTTTTTAAAGATATTATCAATTTTTTCTGGATCAAGACCAATATCAATAATTTCAACTGAAATTTTATTTTTTAAAAGCTCTAAAGCTAAAATAGAAGCGCTAAAACCTGACCCAATAATTGTAAACTTAGGTATCATTTTTAATAATTAAATTTATTGTACTGTGCATAAATACAGGCGCACTAAAAGAATTAATATTATTAAATCCGGCTTTTATAAATATGTTCTCCCATTCAGTTTGAGTTCTTGGAAGAACAGTAGAACCTTTTGTAAAATTAATTTTTTTTAGTATTTTTTCTCTTAATTTATGGAATTTATAAATCAAACTTTTATCTTTTAGTATTTCACTAACAATTATAACGCCATCAGAACTTAAAACCTTGGTTAGCTTAGAGAGAATTTTATTTATCTCATTATCAGTTAATAAAGAAAAGACACCAATAATAACTATAGAATCATATGAATTTTTAAAACAAAAATTCTCGTCATCATTAAAAATTGTTTTTTTAATTTTATTACTATTTATATATTTTTTTGCAAAATTTAATCTATTTATGTCAATATCGTATCCCACTATTAATTCGTATTTATTAAGATAAGACAAATAAATAGAAAAAAGGCCATGACCACAGCCAAAATCTAGAATTTTGTTACCTTTTATATGTGCTTGAAATTTATGAAAAGGAATAAAAATGGTTCTTAAGACTAAAAAAATTGAAATATTAAAATAACTTATAAAACTAAAAATCATTTTAATTTTGATTTTAATATTTTTATTAGATATAGATTTCATTTTAAAAGAATATTTACATATTTGGCTTTATAATGAAAATTAAAATAATCTTATTCTTAACATTTTTTTTTACTTTTTTTTCAATTTTATTTTATTTTCATGATAAAGAAATAAATACTTGCGAAATATCTATTTTCAAGAAAATGTTTAGTGATAATTATAATAATAATAGTGTTGCTTGTAACGAATATTTAGAGAGAAGAATTGATGAAACATCAAAAGGGGAATATTTTTTTTATGGATCAAAAAAAAATTAACTCTGATATTTTAAATATTGTTCAATTAATATTCTTAAATAACAGAAACCAAAAAAAGCAAGAAATACAAAAATAAATCTTTTTAAAAAATTAAGATTAATTATAATAAATAAGGTTAGAAAATAATATAATTCAAGAAGAATTCTCATAAAACCCCAATCTGTTCCTAAAACAATTTCATTTAAGCAAAAAAAGTAAGACAAATATAATAATAAAATAATAGATAATAATTTTTTGTATTCTAAAATACTTGGTTTCAAGGATAGATAAATAATAAAAAAAAGAAAAGTGAACTCAGTTAAATAGGTAAAACCCTGTAAAATATTATTAGAGTATCTAGATAGATTAAAAATTTCTATTAATCCAAAAAAAGGGAAATCAAAATTTACAGATACACCTGTAGTAACTGGAATATCATTAAATATTAAAAATAAAAAAAATGTCCATAAAAAATAAAAAACAATAGGTATTACTGAGTATTTTATATTTTTGAAGTTATTAAAAAACTGGTGAATAAATAATCCTATCAAAAATATTAATGATGTCTCTCTTATCAATAATGCAAATACTATAAACAATAAATACAATGAGAAAGATTTTCTTAAGTAAAGTAAAAAAGAAATTGATATAAATAAAATTTCAACTATTTCTGGTGTACACCTAGCTATGCAGAATAAAAAACCTGGAAAAAATAAAAATAAAAAAGCTAAGTTATTTTTTTTATTTAAATGCAAAAGTATTTTTTTATTAACAAAATAAATTAAAAAAATAGATACTAGATTTAAAAGCTGAGCTATCAAAACTATTTTAGACTGAATAAAAAAACTTAAAGTCCAAAGAATTATAGGATATCCAATTCTTGAAAATCTATAACTAGGGTTGGTTTCAGGTAATTCTGAATGTTCCCAATTTACATCAAATGGGTTTAATGCAAGACGAATATAAAATTGTCCATCATATCCAGTATTATCAATTGGATTAATAATAAAAGGAATTTTAGTAGTATCAGTTAAATTTGAAAATTGAACAAATTGCGATAAATCTCCATTGTAAATAAAAAAAAGGGCTAAAAAGAATAATAAATATACAAAACTTGAATAAAAATAATAAATATCGATTTTATTCATTTAACTTTTTTTTATCAAGATAAGGGCTTATAAAAAATTTATTTGTAAAAATAATTATTAGTGCATAGATAATATAAAAAAATATAAATTTATAGTCAAAACCCCTTCCATCTATTAAATTTTTTGATGACCCTGTGATTAAATATATATATGGAATTAGAGATATAAAAGTTATTAGAGAAGTTTTTTTAATATTAAAGTTTCTTATTGATAAGAAGTAATTTAATAACGGAATGGGAATTAATAATCTTAAAATAAAAACAAATGTAAATTGATTTTTTTCAAAATTAATTTTATCTAAAGACTGAAACCTTTTAAATACATACTTATTTACTAAATTATTTATTTTTAAAAAATGAATTGCTTTGTAAGTTGAAATGTAACTTAAATTAATTAAAATCAAATTAATCATAAACGATAGTTCTTTAAAATAAATAGAATTAAAGATTAGTATTGGCGTTACTGGAAGTGGTAAATGAAGATAAAAATATGTAATGATAATTAAATAAAATTCAAAAAAATTAATCTTTTGTAAGGAACTTAAGTGATCAAATATAAAACTTAAATCCATATCAGTATGATATATTTAGCATTAACAAAAGATATAAGAAAAGGCTCAAATATATGTTTTTGAATATTGTGTACTGTAAATATGTAATTGAAATTAAATAGGCGGCGTCCTACTCTCCCAAGCCTTAAGACTAAGTACCATCGGCGCTGGAGGCCTTCACGACCGAGTTCGAA
>MDTE01119737.1_pt1 | contig 18452 bp, 20 predicted proteins | sample 811231 | NCBI WGS metagenome assembly MDTE01 (sample SAMN05326651, study PRJNA326480) | marine metagenome | isolation source: seawater | place: Indian Ocean: Red Sea | collected 2010 | reverse complement strand
TTGCGATAGTAGATGTCCTGGTGACCCTCGAGTTGACGCGCGATCTCGAGGATCTCGGCGTGCAGTTCGATGGCGAGGAATGGGGAGGCGTGATCGAGCGCGCACCAATAGGAGTCCGGGATCTGAGGTGGGAGCGAGTGGTGGTTCTTCTTCGCATCCGGCGTCATGTCTTCGGGATCGACTGCAGTCATGGATACCGCTTCCAGGCAGGCATCCGTTAGCTCCCGAGGGAATGGGCAGTCGATGATGACATATCCGTCGACGTTCAACTGATCGAGTTGTTCGCTGTTCAGTCTCATCAGAGAACCAGTTGGTGAGCGCGCGTGAAGCAGCGGCGTCGCATCACGTTAACGACGATGATCGAGCCGATGGCGGTAGAGGCGACGAGCATGAGCATGACGATGATCTGATACTTGATCGCGATCACGGGGTCCGCGCCAGCAAGGATCTGCCCGGTCATCATGCCGGGTATCGAGACGAGCCCGACGGTCATCAGCGAGTTGATCGAGGGAATCATTCCTGCCCGGATGGTGTCGCGAAGAATCGTTCCGGTCGCCTCCTGATACGTGGCGCCGAGACAGAGTGCGAGCTCGACTTCATCACGTTGTTTTCGGATGTCCGAGAACAGATGGTCGAGGGAGATCGTGATGGCGTTCATCGAGTTGCCGATGATCATGCCGCCGAGCGGGATGAAATACTGCGGCGTATACCACGGTTTGACCTGGACGATGACGGAGGTTACGACGATCGAAACGAGCGTATAGCTCGAGACCATCGAGATGAACGTGGGGATGAAGATGGCGACCTTCTCCTCCTTGACGCGTCCCCGAATCGCGTGAGCGGCCCAGAAGACCATGAAGGCGAAGAGGATAAGGATCAGCCAGGAGTTGTCTAGATCGAAGATGAACTTGAGGACGTAGCCAATGATGCCCAACTGGGCGAACGTGCGTATCGTGCCGACGATGAGGTCGCGTTCGAGTCCCAGCTTAAGCGAAAAGCTGCCCGCGACGGCAATCAGGATGAAGACCAGGCAGTAGGCCAACTGGAGCGGGCCGACGTCGATGACGTTCATGCCGCCTCCTCCAATCGTCCTTCACCGAGGGAGAAATGGCGGCCAACGACATCCTGGGCCTCGAACGCGAGGTGCGTGACGAGGATAATCGTTGTACGATCCTCTCGGTTGATTCGACGGAGTTGCGCTTCCACGATCTCACGGGAGTCCGGATCCAGCGCTGACGTCGGCTCGTCGCACAGGATGACCTCGGGCCGGGTCAAGAACGTACGAATCAAGGCGACCCGCTGTTTCTGGCCGACGGACAGCTTCTCCGCATCCTCGTCCAGGTCGACGTCGCTCAGGTTATACCCATCCAGAAGGTCTTTCAGCGCTTCTATTGAAGGGGCATCGGTATTGGCAGACGCGTAGCCGAACGGGAGCGTGAGGTTGTCGAACACCGTTCCGCTGACCATGACCGGGGTCTGCTGGACATACCCGACCCGTCTACGGAACCCGGTCACTTCGACCTCGGATACAGGCGTGTCGTCGATCGTGATCTGCCCGGAGGCGGGTTCGGCAAGTCGATTCAACAGCCGCAGCAAGCTGCTTTTACCCGATCCGGATGGACCTCTGATGACGACGAAGTCACCCTGCGTGATGGTCAGGTCAACGTTGGACAGGAGGCGCTTGTCCTCGAAGGCTAGGGACAGAGCGTGTAATTTCAGGTTCATAGCGATCGTTCCGAAGGACGTTCTGAGTCTCCGGCAATATTCACCCATGGCGTCGACATGACAAGATCATGACAACCGCCGCGCCATTGTGACCGATCTTCTCCAGTATGAATGCTGCGAAACCCCTGCGCAGTGCCATCTGGCTCGGCATCCTGGGCCTGATCTCCGCTGTCGCGCTGACCGTGATGAGTGTCCGCACGTTGGTGGACGAAGACCGAAGCGTACTTATGGACCTGCAGCTGCGCCTGCCGACGCTTCAGGACCGGATGGACGGGATTCTGAATGCGCTGGCCTGCGAGATCGGGGAGAAGCGGGAGCACCAGAGCTCGTATTATCTGTTTCCGGTGATGGTGGACCGGAAGCGAAACCTGGAGATTCCTCGATAAGTTCCGTTTCAGCGCTGGTCCAGAGGAGAGGCTCAGCAGCGGGTTGTCGATCGGGGTCGGATCTTCGAGTTCGAGGCGGGCCGTCCACTCAAGGCCGCAGAGGTCTAAGAGAGGAGCCTGGCCGAAACGGTCTCGCCTGCAGACCGCGCCGATCTGAAGAGCCTGCTCTCCCGTGCATATACCTCGGGCGGGGATTTTGTTCGTGCGCGGGCAATCCACTCAGAGCTCGGGCAGAACCCCGCCTTGTTCAGTGCGGAGGGTGCCCACGTGTTGTCGATGAGAATTCTCCTGATGCTCTCCCATCTCGATCACCCTGCTGAAGCGACTGAACTTATCAGAGACTGGCTGGACCTGACCAACAGCGGCGAAATGCCTGTTTTCCTTGCGTTCGGTGAGTACATCGAGACAGCCCATCGAATGATGGCGAGACGATCTCTGGCCTCTCAAGAGGCAGACCGGCAGTTCGAGGTCGCCCGGCGTCGGTTGCAGTTCGTGGAAGGATACACCGCCCTTCGATCGACGGGAAAAGTCGTGGGGAAGGAGTATTACTCTGTAGTGATCGATCTCGATCGCGCGGAGGATGCGCTCAGGGAGGCGCTGCCAGAGACTTATGATCTGAAGGTGTTCGACCTGGACCAAACGGCTCGAATCCCGCACTGCGCGGTATCTCCGCGCGATCGCCCCCGCCAGTTAGCGACTGTATCGGTTGAACGTCGTTGTGTTCGCGAAGGATTCGGAGTCGGCTTTTGGCGCACTCAGGCAGGAGCGTGTGCAGGCTGTGGTCGTCGTCGGAATGCTTGCAGGAATGATTGCGTTTGGGGTGGTCTATGTTCACCGGAGTACGGAGCGTGAACTCGAGATGTCACGGATGCGGTCAGACTTCGTGTCGAACGTGTTCCACGAACTGCGAACGCCGCTTCAGTCGATCCAGATGCACGCGGAAAGGCTGGCGGTGAAACGGTATTGCGGTGAGGAACAGCTCGATCGGTATATCCAGACGATCTCGAAGGAGAGCAACCGACTGGCCCGAATGGTGACGAATGTGCTGGACTTCTCTCGATTGGAGAGTGGACGAACCGTCTATCGCTTCGCCGAGGCTGACGTATCGGGCATCGTAAGGCGTACGGTTGACGAGTTTCAGGCTGTCGCCGAGGAGGCGGGGTTCTCCTGGTTGATGTATCGTATGGCCCACCAGCGGTCGCGCGCGTCGATGCGGAGACGATCGATCACGCCATCGCGAACCTGATCGGCAATGCGATGAAGTATTCCACGGGTCGAAAGGAACTCAGCCGATCAGTCGGGACGGTCGACTCGGGCATGGTGATCACCGTGAGCGACCGCGGAATCGGCATTCCGCCTGAGGATCAGGAGCAGATTTTCGAGAAGTTCAGTCGCGGATCGAACGTGACTGATGAGACCGGAGCCGGCCTCGGTCTCGCCCTGGTTCAGGAGACGGTGCGTGCACACGGTGGTGACGTTTTGGTGACTGACCGCAAAGGTGGAGGAACGACCTTTACGCTACGAATCCCGCTGGAGCGTGCGATGTGACGATCCTGATTATCGAAGACGAGAAACCGATCGCCCAGGTCCTGGCTGACCACCTCGTGCATGAGGGTCACGAGGTGCGGGTCGCACACGACGGACGGAATGGCCTCGAACAGGCGAGGTCTGAGGATATTGATCTGATTCTACTCGATCTGATGCTGCCGTTGATGAATGAGTATGAAGTCTGTAGTGCTCTGCGCGACGAAGGGATTTCGACGCCGATCATCACGCTGACCGCCAAAGGGGAGAAGATCGATAAGGTGACCGATCTCGACCTGGGTGCGGACGACTACACGAACAAGCCCGTCGGTCTGCGAGGGCTGCTTGTAAGTATTCGGGCCGTATCCCGCCGTATCGGTGATCGGCCTGATATGGGCACGGTGACCGTCGGACCCGCTGAAGTGGACTTCGATCGGTTCTTGGTTACACGGTCCGGCGAGTCCGTCCGTGAAGACGCAGCTTCCCAACCCGGCGACCTTTCAGCCCCCAGGTAGTCAGAAGCTGTATACCGACCCTGACATTGATCCCGAATCGTCGTCCCCGTGGGCGCCGAGCAGGCCAAAGCCGTCGGCGATGGAAACGGATCGACCGAGGAAGTCGAGGTCGGCGGGGAATTGTGCGATGAGCTTGATGGGCTCTGCCGATTTTCTGCCCGATCTGGCGAAGAGATAGGCGGCGCCGTTCTGGATGGTGCCCGCGTGGCTGTCACCCCGGGCCCCGACCAGGATGCGCTTCGGTGAGATGTCGACGGAGAATCCGAAATACTTGTTTGCCCGCTTGTCCGGGGCTTCGAGCTTTTCGACCAGACGCCACCCACGAGGGGTCTTGCTGAACACGTATGCCGCTCCGGAGAAACGACCCAGCGTGTCGTTCCCGTGCGCGCCCACCACAACGGCCGATCCCGATACGGCAACGGAGTGACCGAAGAGGTCGTGCTTCTTCCCGTCGGCAGCCGTCAGCTTGACTTCGAGCTTCCATCCGTCCGCACCCAGCGTATAGACATACGCCGCCCCGGCACGGATCCCCTTGGTGTCATCCCCGAACGCCCCCACAACGATGCGCTCTTCGCTGATGTCGACGGAGAAGCCGTAATAGTCAGCGTCGTTCCCTTTGGGCGGATAGAGGCGGCGAACGAAGGACCACACGTCGTTGACTAACCGGTAAACGTAGATACAGCCGGAATTCCGGCCGTGTTTCGGGTCGCCGTGCGCGCCGACCACCGCCCACTCTCCGTCGACCGCAAGAGAGAGGCCGAAAAGATCATCCGCGCCCTGCTCGTGCGAACGGAAGCGACCGACCTGTACCCAGCCGTCCCTGAACCGGCGGAAGACGTATGCGGACCCAGTCTGGTGGCCCCGCTCGATGTCCCCACGCGAACCGACCCACGCAAAATCACCACTGATCGCGACTGCCATGCCGACCTGTTTATTCTGCGTCGCCTGGAGGGGAACCAATTTTGCCTCTTCTGTCCATTTATGATTCCGGGTCCGGAAGACGTATGCGGCACCAGCATTCGCACCCCGGTCATCGTCTCCGTAGGCACCGACGATCGCCCGGTCACCGTCGGTCGAGCAGGTATAGCCGAAGTAGTCGTTTGCCTCGCCGTTCACCGCCTTGAGCTTGGCCGCTTCAGGCAAGGACCTGGTTTCAACGGATGTACAGGCACCCAGAATCGTAACCAGTAGCAGAGTAATAGCTGGACGTCGCATCAATGGGACCTCGGCGTGCTGAAGACCTTGAATTTGTGGAGAAGGTCGCCGGAAACTCACAAGCAACGCGAAGGCGTTGCCCCTATATTTTAGAACCAATGCCCTCACCAGGAAAACATACCCGAAAGAAGGTGTTTGCCTGCCTGCTTGTGATGTTCGGCCCGTTCTGTGGCGTCGAGGCCGCAGAACCCGATTACTTGAAGGTCGTTACGAACTATGCGAACGCCCTCCTGACTTACGGCCGAGACAATTACAATGTCCGCAGCCCGCTGATCGCGACCACACTGGACCGATCTACGTTCGCGATGATCGAGCGGGATGGTGGGCCCGACATCGCCGGTGTCCGTGGTCGGGATCGGGTGTTCGAAGGCGCCAATCCGATGCACGACCAGAATCTGTATCAGATTCTGTATGCTTTGACCGACCTGACGGGAGATTCGACCTATGCCGCCGAAGCGGATCGCACGTTGAGCTTCTTCCTTGAATGCGCCCCGCATAGCTCGACGGACCTGCTGGCGTGGGGCGAGCACATGGGTTGGGACTTCCACGAAGAGCGCCGGATTCACAAGGTGGGGGGCAAACTCCACGAGTTCTTCCGGCCCTGGGTATTGTGGGATCGGTGCTACCTGCTCAACCCGAAGGTTTCTTTCCGATTCGCGAAAGGGGTGTGGGAGAACCAGATCGGGGATCACGAGTCTGGCAACTATGGGAAACACGCAATCTACGACCAGCACGGTCCGATGGTGAACCAGGACGAGCCGAGACACGCCGGGTTCTACCTGCGCACCTGGGCGAGAGCCTTCCAGGAGACACAGGACGACCGGTATCTCCAGCATCTGTCGGTGGGGACGTGGGCGTGGGTGTTTGCGGAACGGCGGAACCGGTCGCTCGACGTGGCGATGGAGGCCCTGGTCCGATTCCTCGAGTCGCGGCGTTCTCCCGAATCGGGCGCCATCCCGGCAGACAGTGCGACACCGATTCAGACCGAGCCGTGGCGCGGTCGAATCGTGCTTCCCGTGGACAACCTCTCTCTGGCCGTGGACCTGGGATGGAGTGCTGAACGGGTGGAGCCGCTGCTGGCGTCCGACATGCGTCTTACCGCAGCTCGTATCGACTCAGCGTTTCTGAAGATGCGTCACGATCCGGCACGATTGGGGTTTTTGACGGGTGCCGACGTCTATACGCTCCAGCCGTTCGGGCCTGAAGAGGGTCAGCGATCCGCGCTGTGGTCCGATCGGGCCATTCCCAACCCGTTCCGCGATCACGGGGCCTGGGTTGTCCGCTCGCACGCGGCGGTGGCCAACATCTGCTACGAGCGGTTCAAGCAGACCGATCTGCGCAAGTATCACGATCTGGTGATCACGACGGCCCGCCGATACCTGGCCTCGGATCCTGACGTCAGTGGGGTGGGATCGCCCGGATTCCTCCAGTCGATCATCGAGTTGATCGCGGGTGCGGACGATCCCGTCTACCCGAGGATGATGGCGCAGGTGATCGAGCTGATGCTAAATGCGCACGAGCTGAGCGGTGATCGGGCGTATCTCCAGCGAGCGGAACAATTCGCCCGTTGGTCGATCCAGACCTATCTCGGCGACTCGTCTCTACCCAGAGCGTCTCACCGCCACGACCACTACGAGGCTGTCACGGGTGGAGACGCGTTGATGATGGCGCTGCTTGACCTGTGGACGGTCAAGCAGGGCAGACAGGATGAGGTGGATCTGGTCTGGGTAGACCGGTAGCCTCACTCGTCGGAAGCCCTCCCATCGTAGGAGCCGCCTCCGGAGGTGCGCCCTTGCCTATGCGATTTCGAAACCTGCGCTCTCCGGCCAGGCGTTATTGCTGGAAGCTCCCGGCCAGAGGCCGGTTCTACGATCAATCATCCTACGATTCTGTCGATAGATCCCATTTATCCAGTCGATCCAGCACAGGCTCGAACACACTCAGCGGATACACCACGTTGATCAGACTGCGCTCCGTTTCCTCGAGCGTATACTCGAAAGCAACGAGAATCACCGTCTCGCTCCTGGCTACGATGTCCAGGTCTTGCTTGTTCTTCTCGATCTCGGCATCGCGAATGCGTCGTGGCACGAGCTGGGACCAGGTCAGCTCGAGATGGGCCAGATCCTGATGGACGATGGTCGTGAAGAGGCGTCGCTCTTCCTGGGTGCCTAGCGGCTCGAGCCGGAAGGTGTAGTAGCAGTGATCAGACGTGAGACCAGCCTGATAATCGGCAAACGTTATTTCGTGTGCGGAGCTGAAGTTGCACGTAACCTGGGCGTCCTGAAACTCCCTGTGAATGGCCGCGTACGACGCCCCGAGCTCGCGATGAATGCGGCTGATCTGTTTGGATTTTCCGTCTCCGGCCAGGAGATCCTTAAGCTGACGTCAGGAGCCGACGCCTTGCTCGCGGGCGATCACCGACTGCGCGTCTGCCCGGATAAATGGGATCTTACCCGACAGGTTGGGGCCTACTTCGGCCACACGCTCGAGTACATCCGAATCAGCGGACACTGAACGGCCTTAAGGAGTTACTTGGCTTGCTGCTTGAGGTGATCGAAGCTGACAGGTACGGTGAGGTCTGAATCAGACATACTGAACCCTCTCTCGTAACACGCCCGGGGTCCGGAAGCTCCGGCTGAAAGAAGGCTATATGTGATATACTGCGAGGATGGGTGAGGGCCGAAAACACCGAGGCTGCGACTAGAACTCCAGGATGATCGATCCCGATCGAAGCGTTTTCGAGCCTTTATCGAACGTAGGCTTGTTCGACACGCATTTCTCAACGAATGCCGACAACTCGCCGGACCCGCAGAGACACATCCACGCGACGCAACGCCCCTCTGCCCGCAACTCTCGATCGGTGAGGACCTCCGTCATCAGCATGAGAGGCTGGCTACACCACAACGCGATGCATCCGGATCCCTTGCGACCGAATGCCCAGTGATCACGAATCTCGGATTTGCCGAACACATCGGACGGCCAGTGAGCGTGGGTGAAGGGGATCGGGTGATCTTCGGGCGTGTCGAAGATCTGGGCGACGATCGGACCCTTCTGGATGGTGCGTGGTAGATGGCCGTTTCCATACCAGAATCCTGGTCTGGAGCCGCTGAGGTCGAACGTGGCACCGGGATGGTTTACGAAGACGTGGCAGTCGCGGCCCAGCGTGGCGTGCCATATGTGCTGCTGATAGCCCTGCCGGCCCGGGATCAGACTCTTCGCGTCGTACGGTGGATCGACCTCGCTCTTTGGCTTTTGCCAGCTGGCCGGGATCTGGAGGGAGGTCAGCTGGTAGTCAGCTGTCTTCTCGATCGAAATCTCGACGCTCGCCTCGCTGTAGGTCTTGCTGACGGGAGCCGACATCGTGCTCTCTAGGTCCGACGGGGGCGTGTATCCATCCGACGCACCGAGGAAGGAGATCCAGTCGTTCCACGCCTCTACCGCGTGCGGAGTCGTGTAAGCCAGCATGGCCTGGGTGCCAGACGCATCGGGGGTCAGCACGTTTCGATAGACGCGGCCTTGTGGACCGACTGTGACTCCATCAAAGGCGTGTTCGGCGATGAGAGTGTAGAGCCGATCGATCAGGGCGGCGGCTTTGGACGACATCGCGTCGTCGCGGGCGTAGTCCACGACGTTCAGGAGTGCCCCGACCGTCAGGGGGATGTAGGTGCTACTCAGGAATTCGTGAAATCCTTCTTCCGTTTTGCGGTCGAGCCAGGCGGAGATGCGTTCACGGCCGATTTGCGCTTGCTCGGCACTGGTGCGATCACAATTGGTGAACGTTTCATCCGAGAACAGGTCTCCCGCGATCATCTGACAGCCGTGGAACAGGAGGGAGTGGTTCTCGCTGTCGAAGCAGAGCGCATCGTTTCCGGGTTCATCGTGCCAGTAGCGGAACCCGACGGCGGTTCGTTTGATGCGGGCGCGTTCGTCTTCCGTCAGGGTCGTTCCGTTGTAGAGACGGAGGAGGGCTGACAGTGGGAAATCGGCACAGTCCGGTCTGTCGTCGATCCAGTTGCAGGCGTCTTCGATGATCGCGGTATCGGTTTCTCCACGTTGCCCGAGGCTGTGACGGGCCAGAACGTTCATGATGCCGCCCCGTCCGCTTCCTGTCTTCGCGGCGAGACCTTCGATGTAGGCCTGACGTGCACCATCCACGCTGTCTGACATCGTCACGGCAATCGGTCGGGATGCCGGGCGCTCCAGTTTACGAACCAGGAACTGCCCCTCGACTTCGACCGAGATATCGGCCTGCCAGGCATTGTCCGGAAACGGGTGTTGGGACCCGCCGGTCCACGTTTGTTTCCCGTCACGTGCAGAGACAATCGCATCGGCGGGTGGATCCGCGTGCGCCGAAAGCTGTCCGTCCGGGTCGACTCTCAGGCTGTCGATCCAGGAGATCGCGTCGTGGAAAGAGCCGTTGAGTGCGGCGGATCCGGGAACTGCGACCGTGCAGTCAGCGTGCTTGTGTAGTCGAAGGCCGATCAGGAAGCGTGAGTCACGGATGCCCAGCGCCTGGACTCGCGTTTGCAGCACGTTCGTCCCTTCCTGCAGATCGAGCGCGACCTCGACCGGATCCGGGTACATGTAGCGTGTGCCCATATTTCGGACGACGAGATCTCCATTCAACCAGAGATCGCCAACACCGCACGACCAGAACGTCGCCTTACGTTCGCCGGCCTGTTGGGCGTCCAGATGGGTCGCGGCGTAGAAGTTCAGGACCGAGAGGTTGTGCCAGAAGCCGCTCTGCTCGACGAAGATGTTTTGTCCGGGATCGTAGAAGGTCCATGCTTCTCCGGTCGGGCCGGGTTGGCCGAAGTGACGCTCCGGTGGCGCAGGGCCTTCCGGGTCGACGTGAGGGAACTTGCGGAGTTGCCGCTCAGGGAGCGGAGGACCCTCGTAAGGTGATTCGCTGACCGGTGTGACGAGCCAGTGGCGGATGTAGCCGGACGGGTGGGGAGAAAAGGACATTGTTTTGCCATATTGGATCAGGTGGATGGTTCCGATGCCTGAAGGATGCTCCGAGGGTGCCGTCTATGTCCAGTCGAAAACGACTGTCGGGCACTCGCACTTCTGGTGGAGGAGAGACTGGTAGGCGTCCTGGGCGGATGATGGCTCACTGAGGAGTCCGAGGCCGTTCACGCGTACCCGACCGGCGGCCAGCCAGTCCATGGCCGTCTCGAAATGGTGGAAGATGTTGCGTTGACGGAAGTCCTCGGGATGGCGCGGGAGCTGCCACTCCCAGCCGCTGCGGACTGTCACGTAGTTGAAGAAGACCGTGTGCAGCAGGTCGTGGGCATAGCGCTTCGTTCGCCGTGCCCAGGGGGCGCCAACCAGGACCACCTCACCCAGTTTGCGAACGACCTTGGCGCCGTCGAGCACGGCGGCCTCGTGACCCGAGCAGTCCAGGAGCAGGGCGACATTTCCCGCTTCGGAGACGTCGGCCACGTGTGCGGCTACTTCCTGGATACCCAACCGGGTCGCTAGTTCTCGACGCTGGTCGTCAGGATCGCAACCGATCACGGTGTAGCCGTTCGCGTTGAAGTTCTGGGCACCGAGGTTGCCCACAGGGCCCAGTCCGGTGACCACGACGACATCCGGTGGACGGGCGGTTGTCGTGACAAGGGTGGTCATCGAGACGCCCATCAGGCGGGCATAGACGGCGACTTTGGCGTCGAGACCATCCGGCACGGGAAGCGAGGTCTCTATGTCCGAGATCTGGTAGCTCGCGTGTTTGCCCATACAGTAGCGAAGGTCGCCAGGACTCACGCCTTCTACGTCGGCGCCCACGTGTTCGACTCGAAAGACGGCGGAGTAGCCTGGCGTCTTGGGGAACTTGTCGGACAGATAGGAACCGTTGAGTTCTGTACCCGGGCTCACCAGCGTCGTGACGGTCGGGCCGGCGACCTGGTTGGGGGCAAGGTCGAGGGATTCGGTGCGCGAGACGAGCTCGGCCGTTTCACGAGCCGTATACGTGATTTGCTGAATGTCGATGTTCATAAGGTCAGTGACTTCGGGTGATTGGTGTGGGCGCCGGCTCCGGCGGCGATGTGACTCGTGTTGCCTGGATATATTCGCGGGAAATCACGTTCGTGCCGAGTTCTCGATACGCCCACACGTTGTGCGGGCTACTCGAACACACGGCGTGGATTCCCACTCTCTGAGAATGGCTAGTTCAGGATGCGACGGAGCCAGCGTTTGGCAGTGCCTTCGTGACGCTTGACGAGCATGACGGACGATTCGGCATAGCGGCCGACACGATCCGGGATCTCGCCGAACAGGAGCTGCTGAAACAGGCCCGTCTTGGCGGCGCCGAGTACGACGAGGTCGTAGTCCGAGGCAGTTTTGATGATCCCGTTGGCCACCGAGTCCGACCGGATGGCGCGGAACTCGACATCCCCAAGGTCGACGTGTCGGAGCGTGCGACTCATCCAGCGTTCGGCCTCCTCCTCCTGAGTGCGATCGGCGTCGGGCGGGATCACGTAGCAGGCGGTGACCTGCGCACCAGTGGCCTTGACGATCGGCTCCAGCAGTTCGGCCGCGAATTCGGCGTGTGGGCCCCCGGCTGTGGGCAACAAAATCCGCTCGAACTTGCCCTCACTGCGAATTTTGACGACCCCGATATCGCTGTTCGACCGGTGGACCGTTCGGTCGACGACTTCGCCGAAAATCCGTTCGCTCGTCGACGTGTATCCCTTCCATCCCATAAGGATCAGGTCCGTGCGGTCCTGGTCCGCCGCCGACAGGATCCCCTCCTCGACGCGATGGGCGACGCGAACGTCCGTGCTGAGCGGACACCCCATCGATTCGGCATACGCTCGCGCGACGTCGATGTTCGGCATCTGGCGCTCGACATACTTGAGCCCCTCGTGGATCGGGAGCTGGATCGGCACTTTGACGACGGCAGTGGCCACGACATCTCCATTCCGGTCCTGGGCTACCGGGCCGGCGAGGTCGAGGAGCTGCTGCACAGTCGCCGGGTTCGCAACCGGTACGAGAACGCGATAGGCGGACTGCGGTAGGGGGGTGACGGCCTCGATGACGTCCGGTGGCCGCTTTTCCGCCTTCTGGAAGTAGGTGGTGTAGGCGATCAAACCAAGGGCGATCCATCCAATTGCAACGAACCACGAAATGGGATCGAAATTGAACTGGTAGATGGCCAGGGCCATGTTGATGACCGCCGCCGCCAGCGGGACATACGGGAACAGGGGTACGCGGTAGGCTGTCGCCCCGTTGGCCGGGAGTTTGCGACGCAGGACCACCAGAGCGAGGTTCACGAGGGTGAACGTCAGCAGGAACATCAGGCTGGCCGCAGAGCCGACGATCTCGATCGGCAGCGCCAAAGCGACGGCGAGTAGGATCACGCCGGTGAGGACGATCGCAACGTGTGGCGTCCGGCGGGTGGGGTGGATCGTGGCAACGCTCTCGGGCAGCCAGCGATCCCGGCCCATCGAGAAGGCTACACGACTCGACGCTAGTACGGTCGCGTTCAGCGCGGACATCGTGGACAGTAGACCGCCGAACACGATCGTGGCGACGCCAAAGGACGGCATGAAACTGTCGGCCGCGAGGACGATGGCAGTCTCGCCGTTTTCACCCAGGAACTTCCACGTCTCGATGCCTTCCGGGTGGACGGCGCCCAACGCGACGAACAGGATCAACAGGTAGACGACGATCGTGACGCCCAGTGAGATGAACGTCGCTTTAGGGATGTTCTTCTCGGGTTCCTTGATCTCTTCAGCGACCGTGGCGATCAGGTCGTAGCCCTCGAAGGCAATGAAGGTCAGGCCCATGGCGATGGTGATCCCGGCGAAGCCGTTCGGCAGGAAGGGCGTAAAGTTGGCGGCCGCCGCCTCGGGCTCGTTACCGATCTGTACGAGCCCGTAGTAGATAAAGACCATCAGGACTAGGATTTTGGCGATCGTGATGACGTTCTCGGCTTTGCCTGTGACCTCAGCGCCGCGTGCGTTCAACCAGACAAAGAATGCGCAGATGAGGACCGTAATCAGGATGCCACCGGCCTGGTCGCCGATGAATGCGGACACAGCGTGGCCGAAGGCCGGGAAGTATTTGTGGAAGAACTCCCAGAAGTAGCTCGAGAATCCGAGCGCATACAGGCTGCATGCGATGGTGTAGGCGAACCACAACATCCATCCGGAGAGGAACCCGATCGGGCCGGGGAAAGCGCGTTTGACGAAGGAGTATCCGCCACCGGCTTCGGGGATGGACGATGAGAGTTCGGCGTAGGCGAACGCCGTCAGCAGGGTCACGACGCCGTTGAGCGCGAAGGCGAGGATGGCGGCAGGACCCGCTTCACCCGCCGCGATGCCGGTCAGGACGAAGATCCCGGCGCCGATCATCGCTCCGATCCCGATCATCGATGCATCGAACAGACCGAGGTCTCGGGCGAATGTGACTCTATTGTTGTCAGCCATGGGATGTGACGGTGGAGATCAGGTGGATCAAAGGCGACCACGGTCCCTGAGTAGAGGGGATCCGATACGAGGTCGGCTTTTTGTCACGGTAGCGGATGATGATGCTCCAGTTTTCGAGGAACTGCCCGATGGTCGCTTCCTGCAGGTGTGGTGACAGCGCCTCGCGGAATGCCTCGGGGGGAAGCGATCTGTACCGTGCATACAGGACGCCAATGGCCGCAGGATCCTGAATGGTGCGCATCCGTCGATACCACGTCCACTCAAGTTCGAACTGAAATGTCCGGTTATGTTCGATCGCGAACAACTTGTTTATGTAAGTCCCGGATCATCCAGTTACTGAGGTGACGGTCGGCGTTCCCGATGACGGTATCGAAAAAATCAGGAGATCGGGTTTTTCGGCGCTCTTGAGTTCCAGGTTTTCCGCGGTTCTGGCCGTGTTGACGAAGTACTTGATGACGCCGCTGACGGTGGAGCTATCGGGAAGGGTCAGGTCACGGATCAACGTGATCGGCAAGAGATGAATCCTGAGGAGGTCGTCGATGGCATAGGCTGCCAACTCGTTTCGGATTGGACAGGGGGAATCCGATCCAGCGACCTTGAAGAAGCCCTGGATGCTGTGGTCGAAGGTGAGTAGGTAGTTGGTCATGATCCCCTTGTAGCCCCACCGCTCGGTGTTCACGGGCTCCGAATGCAGAAGTCTCTCGAGATCGACGAGAATTGAGTCCGCTCGATCATACTGCTCGAGCTTGATGCACTCCCACGCCGCTTCCTGCAACCGGTGTTCGCCCAGGTAGAGCGCGAGCTGCTCCTGATTTCCCGGCAGTTCGGTCGTAAACGCCGGCGTCTGCGAGTCTGGACATGCCGTCAGCCCGAGGGAAACAAGCAGAGGAGCGAGCGCCGCGGTATGCATCTGATCTCAGGCGACGGATCGCCTTCGGCGCAACAAGAGAGAGTCGGCACCACAACCGTGTGTGCTCAACCATCGCGATAGTTGCCCTGACGGGATTCCACTTCGAGATGCTAACCTTCTGCCACGCACGCGTCTAACCAATCCGCATCGAGTGCATGCATACATCGATACGCGTCGTATCGTGAGTTGAGGCGATAAGCCGGCTTGTCCGCGCTGTGATAGGCCTGTCGACTCCACCACCGGATCCCGCACCAGATCAGGGCATCCTTGAGGTGGGCTCGCTCGGCCGACGACAGCGGACGATGAGCAGCATAAGAGGTGAGCAGTGCCTCCAACGCCTCCTGGTCGACGGTCGAATCGTGCGTGTCCGGGTCGAGTCGGATTGTCCAGTAGAGCGCGACGAAACCGACGTCTAACAGGAAGGGGGCGGGAAACGCCTCGAAGTCGATGGCCGCCGCGGGCGCACCATTCCGCCAGACGATGTTTCCGGCGGAGAGATCCATATGAATCAGGCCTGAGGGAAGCGTGTTCAGCGGCTCTTGAAGCCGGGCAAACTCGGCAATCGCCCGGTCCATCGCGTCGTCATCAGGTATGCGGTCCAACTCGAACTCAGTCCGTTCCTGACGCCTCCCTTCAAGACCCTCTGTCGTCATTGGGACGAAGTCCTGATTCTCGAGCCCGCCGCTGAACGATATCTCCTGATACCGGTGGTAGTCAGCCATGATCCTGGCGACTGCGTGAATCTGGACGGGATCTGCCAGGTCCAGCCCGTTCTCGCCGTCCACGAACGAGGTGACCTGAATCAGCTCGTTCTACACCTGCGTCACATACTGTCCGTGGCGGTTCCGTTTCGCCCGCATCCACGGTTGGCCGTCGTCGCACAGCTTGTTGAGGAGTCGTGAAGCTGCCTCGAAACGGGCGACGCGACGGCTTTCCGGGGCGTAGACGGGACGCCTGGCCACCACCCATTCACCCGTGCTGTGGGTGAGTCGCCACGCGCGGTCGGCCTTCAACACCTGGACGTCGGATGCGCCGTCGAGTCCGTAGTCAGCCAGAATGTCCGCGTCGATCATCTCGCGGCGTCTCTCACTCGGATAAAGCTGTCGGCGTGGTTCAGGTTCAACATTTCCACACCCAGATTGATGATCCGCCGAAAGGCCTCGGGTTCGTTCTGTTGATGGTAGACCATGACACGAATCCCGAGGTCGCTCGCGGCCTTCAGGATGTCGTCGTCGACGTTGTCGAGGGAGATTTCGATGATGTCCATGCCGAAGTGATCGTGCCGCTGGATCAGCGTCTCCAGGCTTTTTACATTGACCTTGAGCGGAAGGTGGGGTGCGACCTGCTTCAGGCGGAGGGCCCATTCGTTGTCGCCGGACCAGAAGAAGCACTCGTCCGCTAGGTCGTGCTTCTCGACCTGCTCGATCAACGCGTCGTGGGTGGCCGATTTGACGTCGAAGTAGACCTTCGCCTTGCCCTTGATCCAGGCCAGGAACGCGTCGACCCGGGGGATCCGTTCCGAGGCGAATGCCGGGTCGAACCAGCTGCCGGCGTCGAGTTGATCGAGGGTTTCGCTGGTCTGCTGGTCGATGCGACCGGACCCGTTGGTGGTCCGGTTGAGCTCAGGGCCGTGGATGACATACAGGACGCCATCGGCACTCGTGCTGACATCGATCTCCACGTAGTCGACGCCCCAGTCGAGGCAGATCTGTGAGGACGCATACGTGTTTTCGGGGGCGAGTTCATTGGCGCCCCGGTGACAGATGATTTCAGGTGTGTTTGCAGGCACGACAGCCACCAAGAACGCCAAGATCGTCGAGAAAAGCCAGCCGTGCGGTACGGCCGATGGCGATCCATCAACACGGGTCAGGTTATACGGTGAGCGACAGGTTCAGGTCATTGGTGGTTCGGGAGTCCGGAGAAGGATTTGTCCGAGCCATAGAAGAACGGTCGACAGGCGATCTGCCAGACGGAGACGTCCTGGTTCGCGTGCGGTACTCGTCGCTGAACTATAAGGACGCGCTGTCTGCGACCGGCAATCGGGGCGTGACGCGCAGATATCCGCATACGCCAGGGATCGATGCCGCCGGTGAGGTGGTCGAGTCCAGCGCTCCCGAATTCCAGCCAGGCGATGTGGTGACGGTGACCGGTTACGATCTGGGCATGAACGTGCCCGGCGGATGGGGGGAGATAATCCGGGTACCGGCCGATTGGGTCGTGCCCTTGCCTGAGGGACTGACGCCAGAGACCTCGATGGCGGTCGGTACGGCGGGGTTGACGGCCGCTCTCTCGGTTCTCGAGGTCACGAACGCGGGCACCACGCTCGACCGGGGTGACGTCCTCGTGACCGGTGCCACTGGAGGCGTGGGCAGTTTCGCCGTGGCGATCCTGGCGCAGGCAGGTTTCTGTGTGATCGCTGCGACGGGAAAGCCCGATGCGAACAGCTTCTTGATGGATCTGGGTGCTACGGAGGTGATCGGGCGAGAGGATGTCGACGGAGATCCGGCCCGTCCGATGCTGAGTGGACGGTGGGCGGCCGTCGTAGATACCGTCGGTGGGCCAATCCTGGCGGCGGCGCTCAAGTCGGTGCAGCCCCGGGGAGTGGTGACCTGTTGTGGTCTGGTGGCAGATCCGGAACTCCATACGACCGTGTATCCGTTCATTCTGAGGGGTATTCGCCTGATCGGGGTCGACTGTGCCGAGTGCCCGATCGAGATCCGTCACGATCTGTGGACCATGCTGGCCGGTGGATGGCGTGTGGACGGGTTAGCCGGCATGTATCGCACGGTTGCGCTTGAAGATGTAGATGCGGAGGTCGGGCGGATGCTGGAAGGGAAAAGCCGTGGGCGCGTCGTGGTCAAACACAGAGAATGACCACTGCTTCAATAACCCATGCAAAATGACCACTTGTAGGATCCGGCTTGTAGGATCCGGCTTGGCTGGCGATCATTTCTTTGCACATCGCGCAGACGTTCGCGAACCGTACCACCCAGATGAGATGTCACAATGGCGATCGAGTTCAGTCTGGCGGTTCCGACGTTGGTGACGCAGGATCTGGAAGCGACAAAGACCTTCTACACTAAGTCCCTCGGGTTCGAGGTGAACTACCACGATGAGGCCAGCCAGTTCTTCAGCGTCCAGCGCGGCGAGGCCTTTGTCCATTTCGGATATGCTGAAGTCGGGGTACGCTCCAATCGGCTCATCTGGGGGGACGGTGCGAAGCCCGCAGACATCAGTTTCTTTGTGGACGACGTTCGCGCACTGCATCAGGAGTATTTCGAGAAGGATGTGGAGATCCTGTCGCCGCCAACAGAGCGACCGTATGGGATTATTGAAATGGATGTGGTGGATACGAATGGGTATGTGTTGCGGTTTAATGAGGCTGTGAAGCAGTGAGGTAGTCAAATAGTCAGACAGGGTTCTCCTCTACCTGACTAATTGACTTGCTTCATCACCTCAATGACATCGATCAGACTTAGCCCCGTGTGATATCCCGGATCGGCATCAGCCGTGGCGGGAATCACGGAAACAGGCTGTCCTGACTCGTCACGGGTTTGATAGGCCATCAGGTGCAGGTCGGGCCGGATGAATTTGAGGAAGGCGTTGTGACAGTCGCGGAAGACGCGGCGGCACAGCGCCTTTTCTTTTTCGTCCTCGGATGAAGCGAGGCAATAGGCTGCGGCGCGGATGGTTTCCGGCAGGTTCCACCAGGGCATGTCCGTGTTCAGGTGCTGGCGTGTAACGA
>MDTE01202719.1_pt1 | contig 18453 bp, 12 predicted proteins | sample 811231 | NCBI WGS metagenome assembly MDTE01 (sample SAMN05326651, study PRJNA326480) | marine metagenome | isolation source: seawater | place: Indian Ocean: Red Sea | collected 2010 | reverse complement strand
GGTTCGACCCGCGGCGACGATTCCTCGGGCAAGCTCAACTCGATCACGTCGTTGACCCGCAAACGACGCGACGACTTGGCAGTCAACCCGTTGACCGTCACCGCCCCGGAACCAATGGAGGACTGAAACTGTGCCCGACTGAAATTGGGGTAAAGCCGGACCAGGTAGTGGTCCAGTCGCCAACCATGAGCCCGGGACTCGACGGTCACCCGGATCGGCGACCCTCCACCCACCTGGCTCATTCGTCCGACTTCTTCGCGTCCGACTTCTTCGCGTCCGGTTTCTTCGCGTCCGGTTTCTTCGCGTCCGGTTTCTTCGCGGCAGGTTTCTTCGCGGCAGGCTTCTTCGCGGCAGGCTTCTTCCCTGGCAACGGCACGCTTTCGGGGATTTTTCGTTCGTCTTTGGTCGAGGAATTCGGTGCGGGTTGATGCGGAGACGACTTGTCATCCCCGCCTGTCAGCCCTTCCAGCAAGCTGCTGGGATCGAACTGAGGAGCGTTCGCACCGGATCCAAGTGCGGGAGTCACAGGGTCGGCGGCGGGAGTTTCAGCAACCTCGGCGAACCACTTGTAGAAGTCCGTGGCGGCCCGCTTTTCGAGCGCCTCGATACGCCTTTTGGCCAGGGCCTGGTAAGGCCCCTCGGTCGCTTCGAGCTTCTTGTATGCATCAACAGCGGCTTTAATCGAATCGTCTTTGCCCGAACTCGTCGCCTCGGCAATAATTGCCAGGCCGTAGAGGGCGCGTTGCCTCATGTCCGACCCTTCGGGTGAATTGCCGCGAACTTTTTCGAAGTCCTCTTTGGCCTTTCGGATGTCATCATTCGTGCCAGTCCTGATCCGGCGATCGCCCTTCTCGCGGCTGGCGTTCTTGTCCGAAACGTACCCTCGCCGCAACGCCTCACCCAACCGGGCCTCGGCCAACAGCAATCTCGCCCACGCCCGAACCTCCGGGGTAGCGTCCGCGTTCTTGTTGAGAAAATCGGTGTATGCCTTGACCCGAAAAGCCCCGACGCCGTTCAATACGCCGCCATCCTTGAGGGTCTTCATCATCCCCTCGTTCACCTCGCTCGGGATCCCGGTCCATTTCCCCCAGGTCCCCGCGTCGCCCTGGAACGAGGCAGTGTCGTAGAGATTCCAACCAACAGCACCAACCAGCAAGCCGACAACAATCCATGCCCCGATCAAGCGTTGTTGACGCTGGGGATGATCGCCACCGAAGAACTCGCGAAACGCATCGATCAGTGGCCCGAAGATGTGCTCCAGTTCGGCGGTCGCGGAAGGTCGCGACGAGGCGCCGAGACGAGACTCCTCGGATTCGGCGGCCACTGAATCGGCATCGGGAACAGGTGAATCGACCATACTGGCAAGAGATCGGAAAGGAGTTGGTGTGGCTGTCGGGGTAACCAAAATGATTGGCCGGGCGGGAAAACGGACCCGCAGCAGCGCGGCGCGCGAGTATAAGGTTCGCTTCGCGCGAGCGTCAAGTGGGAGAAAGCCACCGCCCAACGAGCAACCCGCACGTCTAACCACCCGAACCAATGCGGACCGAGAAGTCGGCTGGAAACGGCACACTCCCGTCGTCCCGAACACGCCCGACCAGTTGGAATTCTCCCAGCGATGCGGGAACCAGGAAGTACAACGCGCCCCCGGCCTCATAAAGACAACGCAGGTTCTGGCGGCCGGTTCGAGCCATCGAGTGGTGTCCCAGCCCCCCGACCAGTGCTGTCAAACCAACTGTCTCCCGGAACCCCGTCCAGTCCTCGAAGACCTCGTCGTCCTCCTGGGCCGCCTGCCAATCGGTCAACAACTGTCCAAGAGAGTTGGCCAAATCCTCACGACGCAGCCCCTCGAGTCGATTGGATTGTGTTTCGACAAACTGCTGCAACGCCTCGGATTGACCCAAACCGACCCGGACCAACCGGTATTCCGATGCGGGTTCAACCCGAACCTGTATTGTCCCGTCCAATTCGACAAACGCGACGACCATCACGTTGCTACGAACCCGCCCGGGTCGTTCCCCAAGACTCTCGACCAGGGCCGCAAAATCCTCCGAGCGGGTTTGAACCAATTGCGGATCAATCGACCGAGGCTCCAGTACGTCGGCCGTCACATATGATGCGGTCAACTCACCCGAGAGTGACCCACGGAACCGGCTGGGATCGGTCAGGAACCAGGCCACTGTGATAGCCAGCAAGAGCAATCCACCACATGCCAATGGAAACGCCAGACCACCGGTCTTTCGGCGACGACGCCTGACGCGACTGGACACCGACGCCTCGGGCCGCGATTCGAATTCCGGCACCACATCCGGCACCACATCCGGCACCACATCCGGCACCACATCCGGGCTGGTGGTCGCTGTTGAAACCGGCTCTGTGCTGGAAACCACTCCTGGCCGCGGAACAACCACCGCGGTATCACACTTCGGACAGGTGCCCTTTTTCCCGACAGCAGTGTCCCCAACACGGATCACTGCCGTGCAATACGGACAGTTGAACTCGATGGCCATCGCCGTCTCCTGGCAACCGTGAGCCGATCTCAATGGATCGCACCGGTTAGTCGTCATCCTGTTCGACAAAGACCGGTTTGAGGAGTCGATCGACGGGTGCGAAGTCATCCCTCAGCACGCCCCCCCATGGTCTGGCGGCAGCCCAGCCAACCACGGAGTCCCATTGGTTTCGGCCCTTCGAGAGTTTGGACGCCTGCCCTTCGGGTCGTTTCTCTTTCCAGGCAAACGGGGGTTGCGACCAGTGACCACCGGCGGTGGAGAGATTCGTGAAGTCCAGGGGGGCATTGGAACCGATCAAAACAAAAGTGTCCCGGCGCCTGTGTGGCACCCCGTTCTCACTCGAAAAGACGTAGACGTTGGGAAACACGTCGGCCAGGGTCAGGGTGTAGCAACTCAGGAAATGGCCACGCTCACGTGTGAATTTCGGATCCTGGGCTCGTTGTCGCAGATCCTTGATCACCCGAACCAGTTTCACGTTGTCACCGGCCTGTTCAATCAACTTGGTGAACACTTCCCGGACCACCGCACCGCGAACGCCCAGCCGGAACTCCGATTCATCGGGCCGCTCGTAGATCTCGACACCGGGCAGTCCCGGAATCGCCACCCATTCCCCGGCCACCGATTCGGATGTCCACGCCTCGGGCAAAGGCATCTTCAGGACCGGTTGCTCCGAGTTGTACTCGATCAACTCGTCCCGGGGCGGGGCTTCAAACCGGGGATAGATGTCAATGATATTGGCCAGGAACACCCCGCGTTCAGGATCGAGCAGTTTCTTGACGTCGTTGGTGAATTCGCTGGTCGTCAGATGCCAGGGCACGCTGAAGTCGTTGAACGCGTCTCCATAGATGAAGTCGTATTGGGGCGTGGTTTCTGCCGCGAGTTGATCCTCGACAAAATTCCGCGCATCACCCAGCCTGGTGCTCTTGGAGATCAACCCGTCCTCGTCCAGTCCCAATTCCAGTTGCACGGCCTTCAGCACGGCGGGGTCCAGCTCGGCCACATCAATCACCGGATTGAAGGGGAACTTGGCCTCGATCCACCTGGGAAACACGAATCCTCCGCCACCGATGAACAGGGTACGAACCTGTCTCGATTGGGCGTACAGGTCGTTGACTGCCTCGTACCAGGGGTGGTCGGGCGAAGCTTCGAGCAACCTGTCGCGGGCAGCTTCGTCGATGACCATCTCGGTCGTCAGAGCCCCCAGCTTGGGATGAAACTCGATCCCGCCTGACGACTCTTTTTCGGTTCGATTTTCCTTTTTGAATTCCTTCGGGATTGTCACACCCGGTGGCAGCACCTCGAGATCCGACGGCGAGAACCCACCCCAGTCGGACGCGGACGACTTGCGGTGCAATTCTTCCACCGCCAGCCACCAGGATCCCGAGGGGCTCAGTTTCAACAGCGTGTCACGATCCGCCGGCAGCAGCGTGCCCCGAACCCGCAACCGGCCTCCACCCGAACCCGAGAACGACAGGCTTCCGGGGAGTTGTTTGACGACGGCCTCCCGGCCTGGGAATTCGGGCAATTCGACAGTCACGTCGACTTTCCAGTTCTGCCGTGCCCGTTCGGTGGCCGCCGCGTAAACCAGTTCGTACTCGTACTTCAACAGGGTCGGATTGTCGGGGACGTAGTAGCTGTGAACCAGTTTGTCGAGCTTCAGGTACTTGAGTTCAACATCCTCATCGGTGGTCTCGACCACGGTGATGTAGGAGTAATTGCTCTCGTCCTCGTACCGGCCCGGTTCGTCTTCTCGTAACGACAAGGACCGGCCAAATTCGTGGAATCCGGTTCCGACCCGTTGACCGGTGCGTCGCCAGTCGTCAGCCAGGGCCACCTGCCCGGCCGGGTCACGCCCGAACCCCAGCAGGTCGCCAAACCGGGATCCGACGAATTCGAGCGATTCGCCACGTGCAGCGGCTGCGAGACCGAACACGACCAGGAACTGGAGCCAGCCGAAGGCGATCGCGGGCCTCAGTCGTGACCGCGGAGCCGTGGCACAGGCCGCGGTAATGCCCAGCAGGATGGCCGTTAGAGTCACCAGGGCCCGTGTCCCAAAGAGATCGATCAACCAGAAACCCGCCAGGAACGTCCCGATGATCGAACCCAGCGTTCCCCAGGCATAGACGTTGCCAACGGTGATCCCGGTCCGACGGCTTCTCGACAGAGCCAGAGCAGCGACCACCGGAGAAACAGTCCCCATCGCGGCCGCGGGCGGTCCGTAGATCACCGCGACCTGGGCGAAAACCCAGACCGGCCAACTGGCATCGGGACTCGTGCCACCTTCAAGAATCCACTGGCCCAGCCAGACGGCCGGCTGGAGCAACGTCGGCGGCTGGCTGCGGTACCACTCGGTCGAGGACTGGTCGAGCCAGATCACTCCGAAGCAGTGGAAACTGGCAATCAACAGCAACCAACCCAGGGTGCGACGATGATCAAACCGGTCGGCGAGAATACCACCGATGTAGTTTCCGACGGTGATCCCGGCCAGCACCACCCCGATCACGCTGGTCCAGGAGTACAGCGATTGGCCAATGTGGTGCGCCAGCAACCGGGTTGCCGAGAGTTCCAGCATCATGATGCACAGGCTGGTGGCAAAGACGATGGCGTTGCAACCCATCAGGAACCACCAGGTTCCCCGATCATCACTCAACCCACCCACCTCCAACGGGCGAATCTCTTCACCGGAAGTCGGCTGAAGGGACCCATCGCCCGAGCGATCTGCACGACGGCTCATGAGTTTTCCAACCACCAACACCGTGACCGGGACCAACCCCATCACCAGCAAGGCCAGCGAGGTGCCACCTATGATCAACCGGGTCCCGTAGTGGTCGATCAGGTAGAAGCCGGCCAGAAATGTCCCAACAATTGACCCCAGGGCCGCCCAGGCATAGACGTTTCCGACAGTGAATCCGGTGCTCCGGCTGCGCGAGAGTGCCAGGCTGGCGACAACAGGAGAAATCGTGCCCAGGGCAATGGCCGGCAGCAGAAAAATCGCGGAGACAATACACAGCACCCAGATTGGCCAGGACAACGACTCCGGTCGAACCACCCCGACCATCCAGCCGTCCAGCAACAGGGCCAGCCCACTGGTCGCTGCTGCCAGGGGAAACAGGACCGCCAACAGCTTGAGGTGACCGAAACGGTCGGCAAGCATTCCGCCGGCATAATTGCCAACGGTTATCCCCGCCAGGACGACACCGATCACTCCGGTCCAGGTGTATAGCGATTGGCCAATGTGATGAGCCAGCAACCGTGATGCTGTCAATTCCAGCACCATGATACAAACATTGCTGGCAAACACGATCAGGCTGCAGCCAACCAGCCACAACAATGCCTTGCCACGCCCGATGTCGCCCTGTGTGCTCATCCCAAGATCCCGTCTTACGCTCAATTGAGGAACTTCCATCATAGACAGGTGGCGGGGCTCACGTCTTCACCACGGGCCGTCAACCACCGCCCCGGTTTGTGTCGGTTGTCATCACTTCCCACCCCTCCGTAGAATGCCTTCAGGCAGTCTCTGCTGGTCGGATATCGCGAGCAACAAATGTACGAGCGGATCGAGCTATTTCCTGGTGTCATCGAGATGAACTACCAGGCACGGCGGCGTCTGGGATGTTGCGTCTACCTGATCCACGATGGCTCCGATTGGCTGTTGATCGACATCGGATACGAGGACACCGTTGACGACATCATCGAGATCATCAGGCAACTCGATTTTCCCCTGGCCAACTGCCGTTACCTGATCGCCACCCACGCCGACGTCGACCATGTCCAGGGCCTGGCACGCGCCGCCGACCTCCTGCCACAGTCGCGAACCTGCGGACACCCCGATGCCGCGAGGTTACTGGCCGAGGGTGACCGGGTGACAACCTACGCCGAAATCAGCGCCCAGGGAATCTCGATCGATATGCCGACAATGCAATTGCACGAGACGATCAACGAAGGGGACCGCCTGCAACTGGGAAACCAGGAACTGGAAGTCTGGCACACCCCGGGCCACACCGTGGGGCAACTTGCCTTCCGCCTGGGCAACCTGCTGTTCTCAGGCGACAACATCTACCGGGATGGGTGTGTGGGCAACATTGACGCGCACCACGGTTCAGACATCCCGTCGTTCATTGCCTCGCTAACGAGAATCCGCGACAGCGACGTCGAATGGCTTTTGCCCAGCCACGGACCCCCGTTTCGAAAGAACAATGACCTGTTGCAATCCACCATCGATCGGCTCACCGGTTATTGCCACATGGCTGATTTTGGTACCTGCGCCACCAGTTGGCCCCTGATGGATGAATGGGACAGGGAACTGATCGAGGGATTTCACCCGGAATAGTCACCCCGGATTGCCCATTTTCCCCAACCGGAATCTCTTGAATCCACTGGGACCCGATTTCTTAGGAGTCCGAGGAGCCAACTGTTAGACTGATTGGGCTGACGAGGTCCGCTCAGCGACAAATTCGCTCGCTTCGGCATCCTGGAACAAAGTCAAACGGTCGGAAATACCGATCAAACCGACAGTTCCGCGCGCTTCGTCTCAGTTCCTACGACCGTTCTTCAAACTGCCATGACCAACTTCTTCTCCAGACGCGATCGATTCGGCCACGGGAATGCACTGTGGGTTGTCCTGCTGCTGGTCTTTCTGGCCGCACCCGCCATCTGGTCGCTCTCGCGAATTGACCTTGAAAATGACATCGCCAACTGGCTGCCCGAGGACGATCCCCAGGCACGAACTCTGCGTTGGTACCAGGAGAACTTCCAACACGAGGACCGTGTGCTGGTGTCGTGGGATACGAGCACACTGGCCGACCCGCGCGTGGCATGGTTCCAGGACAGGTTGATCGGCAACACCGACTCCAACGGAGTGCGTCGCAGCGGCTCGAAACTGATCAAGTCGGTCACCACCCCACAGGACCTGATCGCGAGAATGATGAAATACGATGTCGTGCCGACCGAAGCGGTCGGACGACTCGAGGGTGTGCTGGTGGGCACCGGACCGATGAAAATCCGACTGACCGACCTGGGACGCCGGGACATCAAGCAGGTCCAGCGGATGATCCGCCAGAAAGCCAGTGAGGAACTCCAGGTCGACATCGAGTTCCTGCCTGCGGCAGTCGAGTGGGAACCGAGTGAAGAAGATTCGGCACGGCTGGAAAAATTGATCGCCGGAGAGCAGGAAGACGCCGTGGAGGAAGGTGACGAGGAGTCGGAAGAAGAGGAAGAGGAAGCTTTTGATCCCGAGCAATTCCTCCTGCCAACTCACGATTTCCAGGTCAGTTACCGCGGCATGAAGCGGGGCACCGAGACCTGTGATGCATTGATCGCGCTGATCACCGGCATGCAGCCCCCCGACTCAAAAGACCAGAAACTGGTGGCCGAAGACGGTTGCTTCTTCCAGCCCGGTGCACCCATTGCACTCTCGATCAGCCTGACCGATGCCGGAATGGCCGATGCCGCCGAAACGCTGGTGGAAGTCCACCGGATCGCCACCGAGGTGGGAATCGGTGAGGCGGAGTTCCGAATGGGTGGCCGGCCGGTCGCCGGTTCGGCACTCGACGAAATGGTCAAGGACTCGGCGTGGAATTCCTCCGAGGGAATCGCGTCGTGGGAGTTGCATCGCCGCTCGATCATTCTGCTGTCCGGGCTGGTTGGCATCGTGCTGGCCTTTGTCATGTTGCGCAGCGGTCGCCTGGCAACGCTCGTCCTGGTCGTCAGCTACTACACCACGTTGCTGGCCGTCTCGCTTGTCCCGATGTCGGGCGGTCACATGAACATGGTGTTGGTGGTGATGCCGACCTTGATGTTCGTGTTGACCGTTTCGGGCGCCATCCACGTTTCGAACTACTGGAAACACTCGGCCGCCAAGAACCCCGTGACCGCGGTGGTCGAGGCGGTGCGGATGGCCCGTGTCCCGTGCACCCTGGCGAGCGTTACGACGGCAATCGGGCTGTTGAGCCTGCTGACGAGCACATTGAGGCCGGTGCGTCAGTTCGGAGTCTACTCGGCCGTCGGTTGCCTGATCTCCCTTGCCATGGTGCTCTACGGGCTCCCTGCCCTGCTGCAATTCTGGCCATCGCGTTCCGAGAAACAGTCGGACCTCAGGCGAGACGGCTGGAACAGGCTGGGCCTGTTGGTCGCCAGGTGCTGGATGCCAATCACCGTCGCCTCGATCGTCGTCTTCGTCAGCGGCACCTGGGGGCTCAGGTACTTCAAAACCGAAACGAAGGCCATCCGGTATTTCCCGGACCACTCGCGGGTCGTCGAGGACTACAACTTCCTGGAACACAACCTCTCGGGCATTGTCCCGGTCGAACTGGTGATCCAGTTCAGCCGTGACGAACAGAAGCGGATGAACTTTGTCCAGCGGATGGAGTTGGTCCGAGAAATCGAGCGGCGCGTGAGGGAACATCCCGAGATCAGTGGCACGATCTCGCTGGCCGATTTCCAGGAACCCCACACACCGCTTCCCGAAAATGCCTCCAAGATCCGTCAACGACTGGCCAAGAAGAAATCGAGTATCATCGAGCAGCGGGTCAAGGGAAATGAAGACAACCCGGCAGAAAGTGGGGCGCGGGCCTTCCTGCACGTGGCCGACAAGGCCACCGACCTGGAACTCGCCGGCGACGAAAAACTCAACCGTTCCGGAGACGAACTGTGGCGAATCACCGCCCAGGTGGCCGTGATGTCCGATTACGACTACGGACACCTGACCAACGACCAGCGAACCGGTGATCTGGACAACATTGTCAAGAGCGTGATCAAGAGGCACTCGGGCTGCCGCTACGTGGTCACCGGCATGGTGCCGGTGTTCCTGAGAACGCAGCAGGCTGTGCTCGACAGTTTGATCTGGAGCTTCGCGTTGGCCTTCGGCGTGATCGCCGTGGTGATGATGATTCTCCTGAGAAATCCCGTGTCGGGCTTTCTGACCATGCTCCCCAACCTGATGCCCGTGGGCATCGTCTTCGGGATGCTCAGTTGGGCCGGTCAATCCGTCGACATCGGCACGATGATCACCGCCAGCGTCGCGCTGGGCATCGCGGTGGACGGCACGCTGCACCTGATCACCTGGTTCCGGGCCGGATTGCGTGACGGGCTCAGCCGTCAAGACGCGGTGGCCCGATCACTGTCCCAGTGCGGACCGGCCATGTGGCAAACCAGCCTCGCTGTCGGGCTGGGACTGCTGATGCTGGCACCGGCCGAACTGCTGCTGATCAGCCGGTTCGGATGGCTGATGGCAGCGTTGATCGGGGCGGCCCTGATTTCCAACGTTGTCCTGCTGGCCGCACTGCTGGCCGGTCCACTGGGCTGGATGATCCAGCGGGGCACGGCCGCCGAAAACACCAGCAAGATCGGAAAACAGCCTCCCACCCAGCCACATCTGCAGTTGAGTTCAGCCTCGACCGCCGCTGGCGAGGACCACCAGGAGGCCTGAGGTTTGGGGGCCAAGCCCCCTGCCCGGCCCTTTTCCAGACGGTCCCAGCGGCGTAGAATGCCGGAACAACACTGATGCGGAGACTGGTGCCTTGAGCGAATTCGTTGAGCCCCTGGGAATGCGGGTGCTGATCCGAAAGGACGAGGCACGTCAGACAACCAAGGGAGGGATCGTGCTCCCTGACGACGCCGAGATTCCAACGATCACCGGACGGGTTGTCGAAATCAGTGCCCAGGTGGACAACGACGACGATTTCCCGATCAGCAAGTACGACAAGATCCTGCTGCACCCCAAGAACGCGATCCCCGTCGACTTCGAACCAGACAACCTGTTGTACGTCGTCCCGATCGAGGACATCGTCGCTGTTTTCCGGAGAGCGCCCTCCCCGGATTCGAGCATCGGTTCAGCCAGCGAACTCGACGAGCGGGACGAAGAGGAATAAGACTGGTGGCTGGCCGTCAGCCTCCAGCGGCCGCCCGGTAGGCCGCGAGAATCGTTTCCACCGCGTGAGCTCCCATCGCCACAGGAACATCGCTTTCGCGGTCTTCGTCCAGGCAATCCAGGAAGTACTCCGCATCGGCAGTGGCTCCTTCGGCCAACGGCCACCAGTCAGTCTTGGGCAACACGCCACCGGCCTCCTGGGTGCTCGACCAGAACCCCATGGGGTCCTCGGGATGTGGAGTGCTCGGCTGGCTCCATCCGGCCGCGTCACTGAAGATTTCCAGGCGGGGTCGGAAAGCATCAACACTCGCGGTGCCATCGGTTCCCACCAGGTGGACCTGATGAATGCCATGGCTGGGATGACTCGACCAGCCACTGCGCCCCACGGTGATGGTCGCCTCCAGCCCCCCCTCCATGCCGACCAACAGGGCTGCAAAATCTTCGGCGCCGTTGCCCTGGTGTTCGGAAAAAAAGTAGTTGGCCGTCACCGCCTCGACCGATTCCACCCGTCGTGAGGTGAGCCACTCGAACAGCACCAGCGGGTAGAGTCCCACGCAGAACAACTCCCGCTTCGAATCCACCCAGGTGAACCGGTCGGCGACGGCTTGTTCTCGACGCGGCTGATCCAGATTGGCAGTGCCGGAAATGCCCTTGGCAAACAGCAGTTCGGCATGCAACCCCACCAGGCTCCCCAGACGACCACTCTGGACCGCATCCGCACACCGTCGACCGATCGAACTACGAACCAGGCTGAACATCTGGCTCCGGACACCAGATGCCCGCACCGCGTCAACAACGTCCCGGGCGTCCTGGACACTCGTGCAAAGCGGTTTGTCCACGTAGATGTGCTTGCCGGCTCGCGCGGCCGCCACCGTCATGCGAGCCCGACGTTCCGGCTCCGGACACAGGCACACGAGATCCACGTCGTCCCGTGCGAGTGCCTGCTCGTATGGCTCGAGATACGGAATCCCCAATTCCCCAGCCAGGGCCACGTTGAGTTCTCGCCGACGGCTCGGAACGTCCGACTCATCGGTCAACCCCACCAATCGAACTCGTGGATCGGCGGCCAGGGCCCGCGAGTAATTCTCCTGGTGAGTCAGGTTGCCAGCTACGACCAGGAGACCGTATCGGGCCATGGACGACGGAGAATCGTGGGGAACTGTCACGGTCGTTTTCTTCAGGTGAGTTTCAATACCCGCTCGGCGTTCTTTCGAAACACCTTCTGCTGCACCACCGTGGGCAGGTCGAGGTTGTCGAACAGTTCGAACTGTGGAACCGGCTGGCCTGGCTGCAGGTAGTCCGTACCGAACATCAGGCGATCCTGGCGACGAACGAGGAATCCTCGTCCGAACTCCTTGTCACGGGAAATCGAATTGGCTCCGGATCCTGCCGAGAGATCGCCGTAGATGTTCGGGTAACGTTCCATCAACCGGTCGATGGCCCCTCCGGGTGTGACCGGCCCCTTGGGATAACTGCCCAGGCTCTTGCAGTCACCGGAAATCGAGGCCCACCAGCCCGGGCCATGTCCGATAAAGTTGAGTTTCGGGTGGGCCTTGATGGCATGTTCCAACCGGGGCAGCCCGGGAGAATCCTTTCCACGGATGGCATCGATATGAAACAACAGCGGAATGCCGACCTCCTGGCAAGCCGCGTAGATCTGCATCATCAACGGGTCGTCGAAGTGCAGCCCGACCTTGTGTTCACCAAATCCCCGGGCCCCCTGGTCGACCCAGTGCTGGATGATGCTGACGAACCCCTTCACGCCACCGCGGACGCTGGTGCGGGGATCGATCGAGCAGAAGGGGATGAAGCGGTCTGGATGCTGCTTGGCCGCTTTCAGAGCTGGTTCGGTCAGCAAGAGGAAACTGGAAGACTCCGGCGAGGTCAACGGGAGCAGAACGGACTTCTCGACGTCATGGTCGTCCATCCACTCCAAAAGCCCCTTGGGCGTCAACTCCTTGTTCCCATTCCATGTGGTGCCGATGTGTGTGTGCACATCGATATACTTGCCGGCCCGCTTCCTGGCTGGCTCGGCCGCGTACAATCCACTGAAGCCCTTCAGCCCCGACAGCGCGGTTGCGGCAAGTGCGGTCGAGGTGAACTGTCGTCGCGTCAACATCGTTGACTCCGCTACTGGATTGCTATTGTTTCTGTCCGGCCGAGGTCCCGAGTTCTTCAACCAAGCTCGGACGTCGGTACTGCTCGGAAAACTCCTCGAGGTTCCTGGCCGCGACCAATTCGGCAACAATACTCACCGCGATCTCGGGAACTGATTGCGAGCCAATCTCGAAACCCAGCGGGGCCTTGACCCGTTCGAGGGACTCTCTCGAGATCCCCTCGCCCAGCAGGTCCTCGAAGATCAGCTTGATCTTCCGCCGGCTGCCGATCATGCCAACGTAAGCCGCAGGCGTCTCGACGAGGTGGTACAGGGCCTCCTCGTCGTGATTGTGACCCCGGGTCACAATCACGCAAAACGTGTTCGAGTCGACCTCGAGCCCCGACAGTGCGGAATCAATCGGGGCGACCATCAACCGCCGCGCACTGGGAAACCGCTCGGGGCTGCAGTATTCGGCCCGGTCATCAACGACCCACACGTCAAAATCAACCGATTCGGCCAGCTTCGCCACCTCCTGTCCCACGTGTCCAGCACCGACAATCAACAGCCGGCATCTCTTTTGCTGCGGCATGTAGGACGTACCGGAGGCGACATAGGGGCGACGCCGAGACGACAATGACTGAAGAGACGTTGCCAGAGTCGGCGGAACAACGCCGTCGGCCCGCGAGGCCAGCAGGGATCCGGATTCATCCAGGAGGAAGCGATCAGCCGGCCGGCCGCCACCGGACTTCTCCTCGTCCAGCACCACCGCCTCGGTGCACCCATCACCTCCACCCAGCGTTTGGGCAAATGTCTCGTAAAAAGCCAGGTCGCCCGGTTCTCGAACCGGGTCCACCAACATCGTCATGCGGCCACCACAAATCAGCCCGTCATCCCAACCGTAGTTGTTGTCGAGATTGAAGGTGAGCAATTCGGTGGCGCCGTCATCGAGAAGACGCAGGGCCCGCCGCTTGACCTCCGCCTCGACACAACCGCCACCGAGGGTGCCAGCCTGGGAACCATCCTCGAAAACCAGCATCACCGCGCCGGCTTTCTGCGGTGTCGAGCCACGGGTCTCCACCAGGGCGGTGTAGGCCACGGGCCGACCATGCCCCACCGCTTCAATCAACTCGCTCAGAATCTCCCGCATCAACTCGACCCACACACTGGTTCATTGGTTGTCAATCAGGGTGTCTCTCTCTTTGCAGCAACCATCGTAACCCAACGACACCTCCACGGCCAATTGGGTCAAACACGCGGACAACCACATCGCCTCAACTGCGGTCCCCGATTCCGTCGGAGAGTGAGTGGCCACAACAGCTAATTCCCCGACAATTCTCCCAGCAACTCGGTCGTGGCATTCAGTTCATTGGCCAAACCGCTCACAAGATCCAGTTGCTCGCTGCCGGGCAAGACCTCCCAGGTGTATGTTTCGACCTCCAGGTGAGGCGAATAGTCGATGTCACTTGCGACCGTGTCCAGCGCGAGGCGGAGGTCGGCCCGGGTGGTTCCCAATGGCCCCAGTGAATCGGCATCGACGGGAACATGAAAATGCACCCGCCACGCCTCGGCCTCGAGCCATTCTGCTGGAGGCGAACCGGCAAGATCCCGATCCAGATCAACGTGCCGCAGCACGTTCCCACCGGGAGTTCTGGCTGTGGCCTGGTGCAGGTACCGCGGTTCCACAAAACTCGCCAACCGCTCTCGCCCCGCGATATTGTTCACCGGATCGTCCAGTTGGATCGCGCAGGTGATGTGGATCTTGTTGAGCCTGATTCCGGCTTTGTCCAGTCGCCGTATCGATTCTGCGACGTCTTCAAACTCGACCGACTGATGGCAAACGTCGTAGCAGACCCCCAGGTAGTCACCGGCGACATCCCGCATCCCTCGCCGCTCAGCTTCCTCGAACAATCGTTCAAAGAACGCCAGCGTCTCGTCGGTTGTCTCGAGCAAACACAACGGCTCCGGTTCGATCGCCAAACGAATCCGACAGCCGGTCTCGTCGAATCGTCGCCCGGCCGCGGTGGCCCAACGCAACAGAGCGTCGATGGCCAGAGGATAAAAGTCCTCGGACTGCCCCAGATGTTTGAAGCCCAGCGGAACGGTCGAAATACTCCCATCGGCTCCTTCGGGTAACAAGGCCGCCAGGATGTCGGCACAGGCCAGCGTGTAATCAAACCGCTCCGGCGCAGACCAGTCCGGAAGATAGACCTGCTCTTTGACCCGTTCGCCGTGAAAATCGCCGTAGGGAAATGCGTTGAGCGTGTAACAGAGCAGGTCACGGTCGCCGAGTTCATCGGCCAGTCGCCGAGCACCGCCTTGGTCAGCGGCCAACTCGGCAATCACCGGAGCGGCAAGCCACAAACCCGCCGCCAGCTGACGTCCGATGCGGTCAGCCACCGGCCGCGTGAATCGATCCAGTCCTGACAAAACCTCCTCCAGGCTCCGTCCCGGATGGACATTCGAGCAGTAACCCAGAGGCAAGTCGCTTAAACTCATCGTGTCCAGAATCTCCCATCGATGGCGAATTGGCCATCGTAACAACATCCGCGTGACCACCGCAGTCTCGCATGACTATAATGGCGGCAGGACCAGCAAGGGTGGTGACTTCACCCCATACACCCGGGTCCATTTTTGAGAGAATCCTGGCGTTTCAACAGGAACCTCGTTCCCGCACGGGGGTTTAATCTCCACACGTGGCCGCGGACGATTGATCGTGATCAGCAGTAGCAACCAATTCAAATTCCTCCACGATCCGGACGTGCAACGCATGCTCCGTGTTCAGGATGGTGACGAGGCGGCGTTTGGAGAGCTGGTAGAAACCTATCGCGATCGGCTGATCCACATTTTCTCGCACCTCGTTGGAGGACAGGACGCGGCCGAGGATCTCGCACAGGAGGTGTTCCTGCGGATCTACCGTGCCCGGGAAACGTATCGCCCAACGGCAAAATTCTCGACCTGGCTATTCCGCATCGCCAACAACCTGGCCCACAACGCCAGGCGAACCCTCGGACGTCGCAAGGAAGTGGTGATCGCCCCGAATGACTCCGGACCGCTGGGACCGCGCCCGGCCGAACAACTGCTCGCTGACCAATCGTCCCTGCTGCCCTCGCGGCAGTTTGTCACTCGCGAAATGCGTGAACAGGTTCGGAATGCCATCGAATCGCTCAACGACCGACAACGACTGGCAGTCCTGCTGCACAAGTTCGAGGGAATGAGCTATGCCGATATCGGGGTCTCCATGGATCTGACACCACAGGCAGTCAAGAGCCTCCTGTCACGAGCCCGCGAGAACCTGAAACTGCATCTCAAGAAATACGTCTCCCACTGATTCGCTGAATACGATGACCACACCCGACGACCACCGACCGCCCGACCAACCCATTGGGCCGGACGCAATGTCCGAACCGGCCACGGATGGTCCGACGTCCCGGCCTCCCGACGAGACATTCGTCGACGCCGTGAGAGAGGAGTCGTTGAAGCCAACCAGTGAAACGACCGCCGAGTTCGAATCCGGCTGGAAAGACAACCTGGTCGCCTACCTGGATGGTGAACTCACCGAACAGGACATGCAGGAACTCGACGAGGTACTGAGACAGCACCCCGACGCCCGGGCCAACGTCGAGGAACTGAGGCAAACGTGGGACCTGCTGGATGTGCTACCGCGACCGGCGGTCACCGAGGCGTTTTCTGCGCAGACACTGGCAACAATCCGGGTGGTCCAGGATGAAGAGCCGGCACAGCCGACGGCGTGGCGACGCCGCCTGCTACTGGCACTTCTACTGACAAGCCTGCTGACCATCTCCGCAGTCGCCGGAGTGTTGCTGGTCGATCGCTGGCAGCCGGATCCAACCGTCAAGCTGATCACCCAACTCTCGGTCATCGAACGATTCGGACCGTACGACGAAATTGGTGATCTCGGATTTCTGGAGGCACTGGAAGACACCAAGCGATTTCCGAGACGAAACGAATTCAACGAACCGATCCCCAAGGACTCGATCCTCCTGCAACCGATTCCAGAGAGTCGAGAGGACCGGTGGCAATACATCGCCGATTTGCCACAGGACCGTCGAAAACGGCTGACCAAAAATTCCTCGGAATTCCAGGCCTTGAAGCCAGTTCGCCAACGGGAACTGTTTCAACTCGATGCGAGGATCACCCAGTCCACCGACCTGGCCACAACCGCGGCTGACTACTACCACTGGCTGAAAACCCTGCAACCCTGGCAACGGGACGAAATCCGGAAGTCCACAACAACGACCGAGGAAAAAATCTCGCTGATCCTGAAGCATCTTGATCAACAGGAACAACAAGACGCCGAACGATCGCTGGGTGGGTCCCAGATCGTTGCAGCACTCGGAAAAGGCCCCTCACTGTCCAGCGAGGATTTTTCCAGGGTCATCACGACCGTCGAACAACAGCTGCCCCCGACCAAGAAACAGCAACTGGCCAACCAGGGCGAACTCGACGGGACCTCACACGCTCTGTCGGTTCTCGAACTGTCGGCCTTCGGCGGGCCTTCGCGAGGTGGACCGGGACCTCGTCCGCCCCGTCTCCAGGAACGGGTGCGGCCCAGTTGGCCGGATTCCGAGTTGGCAACAGAGATCATTTCGTCGATCAAAAGCCCGGAGATTCGTAGTTGGCTGACCGATTCCGAGGCAACAACACACCCACAAATTCGGCTGGGATTACTGATCATCCGTAGCCTGGCCTACGAGTCGTTCCGGGAAATCCGCCGAAAGCGTGCATCGGATCGAGAGTTGCAAGAGTATTTCGTCGGGCTATCGCCGGAGATGCAAGACGACCTGATGAGATTGCCACCGTCGGAGTTCGAACGTCAGGTGCAACGTCGTCTTTACCTGGACCAAAACCCCGATGCGATCGGCTTTCGCAGGGCCCGCAACCGGTTTTTGCGGTTGCTGGGACACGTGCGAAGCCCACGGGGCGGAGACGGCGGTCGCCGGAGATTTGGGCCAGGACCGGATCGTCCTCCCCCGCCACCCACCCCTAATCGGCAACCTGGCGGTACTCGTTGAAGACCTGTCCTCGCACGCCGTGGTGCCTGAACAGGATGGCCGGTCGTCCCCCCTTTTGGTCAACCTGAACGCTGAGGAAGCCTCCCTTGACCCGGTGAAAGGGCTGGATCTTGGGATTGCGACCCGGGGTGCCACCGGCGTGCTTGTCGCTCGCCGGGCCGCACGAAAATTCCCGGAGACCAGTTGCCGGATCCACCGAGAGGTATTGCCAATGCCTGTCCCCACAACAGACGAAGAAGTTTGTGAGTCCGTGCTGCTTGGTCCAGTTGCGGAAGTGATTTCCCTCGGTCGCGAACGCCGCGTTTGAGTGATTGTCGTTCTTGCCCCTGGTTCGGTCGGGACCGACGATTGGTGTGGGACTGATCAGTACCCGGAAACTTGCATCGCTGGCGAGAATTGTTCGCTTGAGCCATGCCAATTGATCGGCACCCCAGATCGTCTTGCCAGGCCCGTCGGGCATCGAGTTGGGAGACCGGTAGAGTCGTCCCTCGACCAACCAGATCTGCAGGTCGCGTCCCCACCGCACCGTCCGGTAGGTCAACCGGCCGATGGGAACCTGCTCGCGATAGATCGCAAATCCCTGTTCGAAACGCAGGGGAAGCATCCACGGCGCCGATTTCGTCGGCCAGCAGTCATCCACCCAGCTGTCGTGATCGTCGACTTCCCAGTAACCCGGCACGTGGCGGTGGAATGCGACATGGCGGGGCAACGAGTACATCCGATGCCAGTGGTAACGGGCCAGGCCAACGGTCCGCGCCCGCGGCGCCTCACTGTCCAGGTAAACCGTATCCCCCGTGGGAACGACAAAGTGTGGCTTCAATTTTGCCATCGCGGGATAAATCTGGTAACCGGCCGGATCATCCAGATCCCAGTAAGACTGGCCGGTGACAACCGTGAAAGTGACATCCTGTGAGATGTCGGGAGGGCACGGAGTGCGGAAGGTCCCGC
>MDTE01204134.1_pt1 | contig 18454 bp, 18 predicted proteins | sample 811231 | NCBI WGS metagenome assembly MDTE01 (sample SAMN05326651, study PRJNA326480) | marine metagenome | isolation source: seawater | place: Indian Ocean: Red Sea | collected 2010 | reverse complement strand
AAAAAGATTTTTTAACTAAAAATAATTATAAAGAATGCAAAGTAGAGAATATTACTCTTGAGTTTTACAAAATAGAAAATGAAAATAAATAATAACTTAACTGTTGTAACAGTAAATTTTAACAATGCAAATGGCTTAAGAAGAACACTTGAAAGTATATCTAAAGCCAAAATAAAACCAAAAGAAATAATAGTTATTGATGCAAAATCAACTGATTATCCTGAAAGTGTAATTGCAGATTTTAAGAGAATTTTAAATATAAGATTTATTTGTGAAACTGATGACGGCATCTATGATGGGATGAATAAAGGTCTTAGTATGGTCAAAACTGAATTAGTTCATTATCTTAATTCTGGCGATGAAATATATGGCGATGTTTACAAAGATGTAAATACCGAGTGCCTCTTACCGGTAAAAATTTATGACGAAAGAAATCAACTATTAGGTTTTGATTTTATAAAAGCATTTGGAACCGGATATAACCATCAAGGTATAATCTTTTCATCAAATCATCCTCCATATGATCTTGCTCTATCAATAGCTTCAGACAGAGATTTAATTTATAAACATTTTTACAGAGGGCTTTTAGATCTAAGAATGCAAGCATATGGAGGTGTAAAATATTATTTGGGTGGCGCATCAACAATAAATAGCAAAAGAGGAAATATTGAGATTATTAAAAGCCTGCTAAGAAATAAGCCAAATTATTGGTTTTCTATTTTGATTTATATAATCTTCAAGTCACTATCTTTACGATTATTTCGGAGATATTTTTATAAACTAAGAGTTCGATTAAAATAAAGCTTAATAAAAAATTAAAAAAAGCTACAACTACATGTCAACGAATAGAAGCAAAGAAAAACTTTCAAAGAAAAAATTATTTTACAGAGCTATTCAAAAATTTCCTGGGTTAAACATCGTTCAATATCTGCATATAAAAAATACCTTGTTCATAGTTAATCCTAAGGTTGGATCTTCTTCAATTATCTTTTCTATGGTTAAAGATTATTTAAAAAAAGATAATGTCACAGTCGAGGATTTTTATGATTGTGTTTCATATAGCAGAAAACCTCGGTTAAGGAGCATTAGTAAGAATACATCTTTCAATTTTGCAATAACCAGAGATCCATTTTCAAGACTATACAGTTGCTATAAACAAAAAGTTCTTTTGGATGATCAGCCAAGAATTACTAAGAATTATTTTTTTCAATATTTCCCATTAATAAAAAATAAACAAAATTTTAATGATTTTGTTAAAGCAGTGTGCTTAATTCCTGATAGCCTCTCTGAAAAGCACTTTATGACTCAATCAAGGATTTTAGGATATCCTAAAAATAGTTTTAATATAAATAAGATATATGAAATCTCAGATTTATCTCAATTGGAAGATGATCTGCGACATGAATACTCTCCAACTTTCAATTTAGAACGTCATAATACTACAAATAAGGGAAGTCTTGATTTGACCGAAATATATGACAAAAAACATCTGAAAATGGTTTACGATAGATACTATGTTGATATAGTAAATTTTGGTTACAAAGAGCTATATTTAGAATTAATGGATTCTTTTTAGTTCAAATAATTTAACCAAGTTAAAGTCTAAACTTAATTGCATGGAAATTTTCAATACCAAGGAAAAAATTTAATTAAAATTATGAATATACCTAATGATCAATATTGGATTTGGGGTTTGATAGATCAAAATAATGAAAACGTTATTTCTGACATGAGAAGAGAGGTATTCAGAGAGGTTCTTTCACCTGATTTTCCAATACATGTAACTTTATCTGGCCCAATTGAATTGGACTACATAAGCATAAAAAGTATTTTGAAAAACTTCTTAGATAATAGAAATAATATATTTGTGCCATTAAAGAACTTAGGAATTGGTTGGGATAATACTAAGTTTAGATTTCTTTATATTAAAGTTGGACATAATAAATTAATTAACTTGAAAAAATCTATCGATAATATTTTTAAAAAAAATGAGGCTAATTTCATGCCGCATATTAGTATTGCATATTCAGATGTTTTTGATATTGATAGATCTAAATATAAAAATAAGTTAAAAGATCTTGTAATTAAAGATTTATTTATCGAAAGAATTTGTATTGCTTCAGTTAATGAAAAAGAAAATCGTTGGAACATTGTAAAAACATTTGATCTCTAATAATTTCCAAGATTAATCTCAATAAGTTAAAATTTAAAAAATTAACTTTGAATACATAACAGGTACTAAATTGATTTTAAAACATAGAATTGCTTGTATTCTTAGGAGCCATGGTAAGCACAAATTTATTTTTAATCTCAAGCCAGGTTCAAAAGTTTTAGATGTCGGTTGTGGTAATGCTTCAGTTCTTGCTTTTAAAGATTTAAATCCCTCAATTCATTATACGGGTATTGATGTTGATGACTATTATCAAACACCTAATTCTAAAAATGCAATGGATCAATATCACATATTTGATCCATATACTTTCGCATCTGAGATAGATACTCTAGATACAGATTATGATGCAATAGTTTGCTCCCATAACATTGAACACTGTTATGATCCTGATGGTGTTTTATTGGCAATTTGTCGACGTTTAAAAAAAGGCGGAAAATTATATTTATCATTTCCTGCCTCTGAATCCGTTAATTTTCCATCACGTATTGGAACTTTAAATTATTATGATGACGAAACTCATAATGACAAGCTTCCCAATTTTGAAAATTTGTTAAAAATATTAGATCTTGAAAATTTTGAAATTATCTATAATTCAAAAAGATATAGCCCAAAAATTCTTTGGCTAATTGGATTTCTTCTAGAGCCTTTTTCAAAAAGAAAAAAATCTGTTATGACAGGAACTTGGGAATATTATGGATTTGAGTCGATAATACAAGCTTCCAAACTTTAGCAAAATTGAAGCATGAGCTATGTTAATAAATCTCAAGAAGACATTAAGGTTTCAATAATTATTCCATCTTTTAACTCAAAGACTTTTATTAGTGAATCCATATCTTCTGTTATAAATCAATCATATGATAACTGGGAATTATTGATCGTTGATGGAGAATCCAGCGATGGTACTCAAGAAATTATAAAAAAAGCAATTGATCTTGATTCTCGTATTAGACTAATAAATAATCCTGATGATAGTGGGCCTGCACAAGCTAGAGCATTTGGAATCAAATTCTGTTCAGGAGACTTAATAGCTTTCTTAGACTCTGATGATTTATGGCTACCCTCTAAACTTGAGGAACAAATATCTTTTATGATTGAAAATAATGCTAAATTTACATTTACTAGTTATCGTTTAATTTCAGAGTCTGGTGTTGTTAGTAAAGCTGAATTAAGTGGCTGGAAGATCAATAGTTATAGACAATACTTAAGACGGCGTGGAATTGCAAATAGCACAGTAATAGTAGCCAAGGAATGCTTGTCTGATTCTATACTAAATAATGTTACCAACATCATGGCAGAGGATACATTATGGTGGCTCCTTATAATGAAATCAGGATATAAGGCTTTTTGTTTGCAAAAGCCATTAACCCATTATCGAAAAGTTACAGGTTCTCGTTCGAGCATGATCTTAGAAAACCAAAAAGCAGTGTGGAGTCTTTACAGAAATAATTTAAAACTCGGAAGATTCCAGACATTTTTCTATTATTTGTTTTATTTAATAGATGTTTTACTAAGAAGAATTAAATTTATAGTGACTAATAGGTTCAGAGCATGACTTCTAAGTCTGATGTGCTTATTCTAGCAGGAGGATTTGGCACTCGAATGTCCTCAGAATTCCCATCTACTCCAAAACCATTAATTCCTGTTCTTGGCATTCCAATACTTGAACGCTTAATAATTGAGTGTAAAAAGTATGGCTTGACTAAAATATGCATATTATTGCATTTTGAAGCTAAACAAATTATGGATTATCTTGAAGACGGTTCTAAATTTGGTGTTAACATCATATATTCTATTGAGAAGACGCCTCTGGGAACTGGAGGAGCACTTATGTCTTCACTTGACTCAATGTCTTCGAGTTTTTTAGTTTTATATGCGGACGTTTTCAGCGATGTTAATCTAAAAAAACTATTTAACTACCATAATAAAAAAAATTCTGAAGTAACTGTTGTGGCTCATCCAAATAGTCATCCACATGATAGTGATTTATTAATACTAGATAAGAGCAAAAGAGTTCTTGAGGTAAGTCCACACCCTCATGTCTCAAAATCTTTAACTAGAAATATGGTAAGTGCTGCAATGTACATATTTGATAAGTCAACTTTATTAAATAATAAACTTAAGATTAAAAAGTTTGATATTGCTCAACATTTGCTTCCCAAGCTTATTACTAATGGTTCACGCATAAATGCATACGTAACAATAGAATATTTGAAGGATATGGGAACCCCAGATCGTTTATATCAAGTAGAAAAAGATATAAATCTTGGAGTGCCAGATTCAAGAAGTCAAAGACACTCTAGGAAATGCATTTTCTTTGACCGTGACGGAACCCTAAATCATGATGTCGGCCACTTAAACAACTCTGATGATTTAAAATTATTACCAAGGGTAGCTAAGGCGATATCAAATGTAAATTCATCTGGCTACATTGCAATATGTACTACTAATCAGCCTGTAATCGCTAGGGGCTCATTGACAGAAGAAGGTTTAGAAGAAATAACTTCAAAACTAGAATTTGAACTCGGTTTAGGAGGAGCATATTTAGACTCTCTATATTACTGTCCTCATCATCCAGATAGCGGTTTTGAGGGTGAAGTTACAAATTTAAAAATTGAATGTGAATGCAGAAAACCAAAGCCTGGAATGTTTAAAGCCGCAGCATTTGAGCATAATATTAATTTGACTAAATCGTGGGTAGTTGGAGATAGAACAGCTGATCTTAGAGCTGCATATAATATTGGCGCAAGAAGTATATTAGTTTCTACTGGATCAAGAGGATTCGATGATCAATATCCTACAAGAAGTCATTTTTATGCAGCTGATATTGAGGAAGCTGTTGATTTTATATTAAATAAAGTACAAAAACTTGAAGATTTTTTTAGTAAAATCTTACCTTTCATAGAAAAAAAACGCTTTATTTATATTGTTGGACCTTCAAGAGCAGGAAAATCAACTTTTACAAATAATCTTAAATGGTACCTTAATCAAAAAGGAATTATTTCGCATATTCTAGAGCTTGATGCTTACTTAAAACCTAATAGATCAGAATCTCAATTTTACATAGAAAGATATGATCATAAATCAATCAATGCTGAAAAGAATCTTTTTTTATCAAATAATCCTATAAATTTTACGGATAGAGGCTTTGATAATCTAAGAAATAAAGTCTTAAACTACGGTGAAGAAAATATTGAAAAAAAATCTATTTGCCTAATCGAGGGTATTCCAGCTGGGCATTTTCAATCTGCAAATACTTCGAACAGCTTAAAAATCTTTATAGATTGCAATAAGGAAATTAGAAAAAAAAGATTTGTTAATAAGTATATTCAGGATGGAAGAAGTATTGATGAAATTCAGCATTTATGGGAAAAACGTATTGAGAATGAAGATTCATATGTATATGATCAAATTGATTCATCTGACTATACTTTTAATTCAGACATAATAAGTGGAGAAGAAATATGATTATCTCAAGAACACCTTTTAGAATGAGTTATGTTGGCGGTGGAACAGATATGTCCGCATTTTATTCTGGTGAACCAGGAGCTGTTGTATCAACAAGTATCAATAAATATATGTACATAACGCTTCACAAAAAATTTGATAACAAAATAAGAATAGCATATTCGAAGGTTGAAGAAGTTGATGAAATTAAAGATATAAAGCACCCTTTAGTCAGAGAATCCTTATTAATGGCATCTTGTAATGATGGTATTGAGATAACATCAACTGCTGACATACCAGCTAAAGGAACTGGTTTGGGCTCATCCAGTAGTTATACTGTTGGATTATTAAATGCTATTTATGAATATCAAGGTCATAAAATTGATAAATATCAGCTAGCCTGTGATGCTTGCACTATTGAAATTAATAAATGTAAAGAACCTATTGGTAAACAAGATCAATTTGCGGCTAGTTTTGGCGGCCTAAATTTTTTTGAATTCTGTCCAAATGAAGATGTTATTGTAAAAAAAATTAAGGTAACTGAAGATTTTAAAAAACTGATGAACAACTCCACAATATCTTTTTATTTAGGATCAACCAGATCAGCTTCTAGGATACTTGCAAAACAAAATAAGGAAACAGGTAAAAAACATAAAAAACTAGTTCTTCGAAGAATGGCTGAAATCGCTAGAGAGTTTAAAACTTCTATTGAGGAATCGAGTATGGATAATATAAATGAGTTGATGAATGAAAACTGGGCTTTAAAAAAGTCTATGACTTCTGAAATATCAAATACTTTTATTGATAATGCTTATCAAGCAGGTATAGATGCTGGCGCAAAATCTGGAAAGCTTTTAGGCGCCGGTGGCGGTGGCTTTATTACTTTTTTTGCACCATTAGAGTCTCATAATGCGATAAGAAGTTCTTTATCAAGTTTAAGAGAGATCAATCTTAAGATGGAAAATAGTGGGTCAAAAATAATATTTAATGGCTAAAAAAATCATAATTGTTTAACTTACAGAATACTCACTTTTGCCAATTATCATATCAACTACAGTTGTCAACCATATCATATGGATGCCCTCAACTATATTATAAGCATTGCTGTCAACCCAAAAGTTGATATCACCATGCTCTTTTAATGTATTATTTTTGTTTTTACCGGTAAATGTGGCTATCTTAACTTCTTTAGATTTTGCGAATTTTGCAGCCTCAATTATGTTTGGTGATTCTCCGCTTACGCTAATCAGAACAAGAAAATCGCCCTTATTCATATTTGATTCTAAGACTTTTGCTAGCCATTTATCATACCCGTAGTCATTTGAAAACGCAGTTATCAAAGCTGGATCATGAAATGTGACAGATTTAATTTTGGCTTGTTTTGTAAAATCTAATGCAGCATGAGATGCTATAGCAGCGCTAGCACCATTCCCACTGAAAATTACTTTATTGGTTTTATTATTTGTTTCTTCAAAACATTCTTTTAATAAAATCAATCTTTCAAAAAGCCAATCAGGCTTTATATTTTCATAATATTCATCATAGTATTGAGATAAAAATTTATTCATATATTTTTTATGCTATTTATAAAAACATTTTACTTTAATTGTTTAATATTTAGTAAAATAAAAAAAAATATCTAATTGACAATAAATGAAAAAAATATGTGTTATCGGAGGAAGTGGTTTTGTTGGCACTAGCTTAATAAAAAGATTAAATTCCAGTGACACAAATAATAAAATCTTTCTTGCTGATATAAATACTAAAAATCCTAATAATTCTCTAAACATTGACGTAACAGATCCTGATAGTTTTTCATGTATCTCAGATAAAAATATTGATGTTATTATTAATTTAGCAGCTGTTCATAGAGATGACGTAAAGCCTATTACAAAATATGATGAAGTTAACGTAGGTGGAGCAATAAATGTGTGCAATGCAGCTCGAAAAAATAATATTAATACTATTATTTTTACTAGCTCAGTTGCAATTTATGGCTTTGCTCCTCCAAATACCAATGAATCAGGCGAACCAAATTATTTCAATGAATATGGCCGGACTAAATATCTTGCCGAACAAGTATATAAAGAATGGCAATCTGAAGATGAGGTTAATAGGAAACTTGTTATCGTAAGACCTACAGTTATTTTTGGTGAGGGAAATAGAGGAAACGTTTATAATCTTTTAAAACAAATAGCCTCGCGTAAATTTGTTATGTTTGGTGATGGAACAAACAAGAAATCAATGGCTTATGTTAAGAATGTTGTTTCATTTTTAGAATATAGTCTTTCATTCAAACCCGGATTACACATCTATAACTACATTGATAAACCCGATTTTGATATGAACCATCTTGTTGCATATGCAAGAAAGATTTTATTTAATAAGAATAATGTGGGCATTCGCCTTCCTGCATTTATAGGCGCATTTGTTGGCTACGTTGCAGATTTTTTAAGTAAGTTGTTAGGTAAGCCACTTCCAGTGAGTAGCATAAGGGTAAAGAAATTTATGGGAACAACACAATTTAATTCATCCATAAATAAAACTGACTTTGTTGCTCCTATAAGCCTTGCAGATGGCTTATATAAAACTCTAAAGTATGAATTTATCGATGATAACTCTGATAAACCTACTTATGAAACAGAATAATATTTTTTAAAAAAATAATTAGAAAATGATTAAATTTATTAAGCTAAGACAAGAAAAACCATATTTAATATTCAAAGAAAAATATGAGGAAGCTTATGAAAAAGGTCAAAAAAATATTGAAGCCATAGCTATTTCATCATATAACAAAGAAAATATGGAAGTTGACTCAAGGTTTGTAAATTTAAAATTTATAGAAGGAAATGAATTTATTTTTTTTAGCAATTTTAATTCTCCTAAATCAATTTCCTTCAAATCCCACAATCAAATAAGTGCCTTATTTTATTGGTCTTCTATAAATGTCCAAATAAGAATGAAAGCTTTAATTAACAGGAAGCCTCATCAATATAACCAAAGCTACTTTAAAACAAGATCAATATATAAGAATGCTTTGGCTATAAGTTCATCACAATCAAAAGAAATTAAATCTTTTGAGGATGTTATAAAAAAATATAATTACACAAAAGAAAGAAAAGACTTAACAAAATGTCCAAGTTATTGGGGAGGGTTTGCATTTATTCCATATCATTTTGAATTTTGGGTAGGAAATGATTCAAGGCTTAACAAAAGAGATTTATACAAAATCAAGGACGATGAATGGAATCATACAATTATTGAACCATGAAGAAATCATTTACGTAATGGGCCAATTAGTTTAAAATCATCGAATTCTATGATTACTTTTATTGCAAATCATATCTTTAAAGCAACATTAAAGTAATGTATTTTCTTATCACTTTATAGGTTATTATCATAGTTTCTCAAAGAAAAAAAAGTACCCCAATAAATGAAAAAATCATAGCTTCTGAAGTTATGCTCATTGATCAGAAAGGGGAAAAGCAAGGAGTTGTTTCAATTGAATATGCTTTGAAATCTGCTAGTGAGGCATCTCTTGATTTAGTTCAAGTTACTCCGTCAAGTTCAAATCCTGTTGTATGTAAGCTTATGGATTATGGAAAACATGTTTTTGCAAAGAAAAAGAATATTACATCATCCAAAGGAAAAACAAAGAAAAATACAGTTAAGGAGATAAAGTTTAGGCCATCAACCGATGTTGGTGATTACAACATAAAATTAAAAAAGATAAAAAGCTTTATTCTTGGAGGAGATAAGACTAAAATAAGCGTCCGTTTTAGAGGTAGAGAGATTCTTAATAGTGATCTTGGACTTGATCTACTCAATAAACTCAAAGAAGAGTTAGTTGATATTGCTCAAGTTGATCAAGAACCTTCTTTAGAAGGGAGGCAGCTATTAATGGTACTCTCACCTTTAAAAAAGAATAATTAATATTGCTAGATTATAAAATGGGATATAAGTTAAAAACACACTCTGGAGCATCAAAACGTTTCAAAAAGACAGGCACATCTGTGAAAAGCAGGGGAGCTAATAGGAATCATATATTATCAAAGCAGTCTACCAAGAGAAAAAGACATAATAGAGGTTTAAACAAACTTGAAGGCATAGTTTTTAAAATGGCTTCAAGACTTATTAATAAATAATATGCCAAGAGTAACTAAAGCAAAAACTGCTAAAGCAAAACACAAAAAAGTTCTTGGTATGACAAAGGGCCATTATGGTGCAAGAAGTAGATTATATAAGACTGCAAAACAATCAAATATTAAATCAATGCAATATGCATTTAGGGATAGGAAGAATAAAAAGAGGTCATTCAGGTCTTTATGGATTTCAAGAATAAGTTCCGCCTCTAGAGAATTGGACATTTCATACTCAAAACTTATTAATGGATTGTCATCAAAAAATATTATCATCAATAGAAAAATATTATCCGATCTTGCCATTAATGATGCCTCAACTTTTGAAAAGATTGCTAAAACCGCAGTAAAATAAATGCTCAATGTCTAGCATGGACAACATAGAGCCGCCTTCGATAAACAAGAGTTTAGGCTCGCGTCATCCAATAAACCAAACAAAAAATTTTCTTCTAAATCTTTTATCAGAAAAAGGTTTTAAAGAAATACATGGTCCAGAAATAGAAAGCGAAGAGTTTAATTTCGATATGCTTAATATCAAAAAGTCTCATCCAGCAAGACAAATGCATGATACTTTTTATGTAGAGAACAAAATCAAAGTCCTAAGAACTCATACTTCACCTGTTCAAATAAGAAGTATGCTTGAATCAAAGCCTCCATTTGCGTTTTGCTCTGCAGGAAAGGTTTATAGAAAAGATGATGACTCTACGCACCTACCAATGTTTCATCAAGTAGAAGGTATTTATGTTGATAAGGATATTAATTTTGCAAATTTAAAAGACCTAATCAATGAGATCTTATTAAGTGTATTTGGAAACAATATTCAGATAAGATTTCGACCATCATATTTTCCCTTTACAGAGCCATCTGCAGAAGTAGATATTTTATCTGAAAATGGTAAGTGGTTAGAAATCTTGGGATGTGGGATTGTCAACCCCATTGTATTAAATAATTGTAATATTGATTCAAAAAAATATAGTGGGCTAGCTTTAGGTCTCGGCATTGAAAGAATTGCCATGCTTAAATATGGAGTCAATGATATAAGAGAGTTTTATAAGTCAAACCTTGATTTTTTGAGCCAATTCAAATGAAGTTTATTTATCGAGACCTTTTAAATTTTTTGAGCGAAAAACCATCAAAAGAAGCTCTTTCGAAAAAACTTTTTCAGTTAGGCCATGAGCATGAGATCGAGGGTGATATATTTGATATGGAGATTACTCCGAATAGAGGTGATTGCCTTTCTCTTGTTGGTTTATCAAGAGACCTAAATAATTTCTATAATAGTATGGATTCTTGTGAAATCTATGATCATGATATAGAACCTCTAGAAATTGACTTTATAAATTTATCAATTGATTGCTGCCCAAAGATTTCTTTTCTTGAAATCGAGATCGATGGAGAAATATCATCCTACAAACCATACTTAGAGAATTACTTTTCTCTGTTAGGCAACAATAAAACTAACTTTTTTTCTGATATCTCTAACTATATTTCATATGAGCGAGGTCAGCCTACCCATTGCTTTGAGAGAGAATCCTTAAACAAAGATTTAACTTTCTCAAATCAACTATGTTCTGAGGCCTTCAAAACTTTGCTAGGAAATAAAATTAAACTTGAAGGACAGAATTGTGTTTTTATTTCTGGTGATGAAATAATCAGTCTTGCCGGAGTAATGGGCGGTGAATCAACTGCATGTTCGAATAAAACACAAAAAGTTTTGGTGGAATGCGCTTATTTTAATCCCGAGGAAATAATTGGAAAAACAATTAAATATAATTTGAAATCCGATGCTGCTTATAAGTTTGAAAGAGGTGTAGATATTGCATCACAAGAAAAAGTTTTAAGAAGATTTGTAAGTATTGTGCAAGATCATGCTTCAATAAAAAGCTTAAAAATGAAAACATTTATTGGTAAAAATTCTGAAGACAAATATCTTCCAATAGAAACAAAAAGAATTAATAAAATCTTGGGAATTAAATTATCGGAAGAGGAGTATATAGGCTTTCTTAGTAATTTAGGTTTTGAGATTGATGATAAAATAAAAATTCCTTCATTTAGGCATGATATTTCATCTCAAAATGATTTATCGGAGGAAATAGCGAGAATAATTGGATACGATAATATAAAGAGCATTCCAATAAAATTAAATACCATAATTAACTCTGAACAAAATAAGATTTTTATGATTGAAGATTTTTTAGTAGAAAATGGTTTTTCAGAAGTAATAAATTTTCCTTTTACGTCAATTAAAGAAAAGGAATCCATTTTTATTGATAATCCATTGGACTCTAACAGAAAGAATTTGCGGACTTCTCTAAAAGACTCATTAATTGAGAACCTTATCTATAATGAAAGAAGACAAAAGGATTCTATAAAGCTATTTGAAATTAGTGATATTTATAAAAAGCAAGGAAATCTTCTACAGGAAAAAAGACTAGGCATCATTGTAAGTGGCAGATATGGGAGTAATTATAAAGATTTCGCAAGAAAGCTAGACCGAAAATATTTGGATAAAATCTTGAATGCAGATCATGACATCTCAATCTTCAATATAGAAGAGATATCAAGAGAAAACTTAAAAACAAAAAAAAGAGACAAGATTTTTTATACTGAGATTATTTTGGAAGAAATACCAGATACATTCTTTTCAAGATCCAAATCAAATAGAAATTTAATTAGTTTTACAAAATATAATCCCATTTCAGAATTCCCTTCTAGTATTAGAGACTTTTCCTTTTCTATTAAGAATCTTGATGAATATGAAAATGTCATCTCCATTATCGAAAACTTTAATAATAAAAACCTTAAAGATTCTTTTATTTTTGACTTTTATTTGAATGAAAAGACTGATGAAATAAAAATCGGTATAAGACTTATCTTCCAATCGACATTAAATACTTTATCTGAAAAAGAGATTAGAAAAAGTACTAGAAAGCTTTTAAAACCTCTCATTGATTTGGATGGCGTCTCTATTCCAGGGCTTGATAAACTTTAATAATCTTAACTTAAATAATCATAATTACTTTATTTAATAAATAAATGTAAAATACTTAAATAAGTTAAGCATTAATCGTATTTTATGAGCTATTTTAAAAAATATTCTTTCGTAGTCTTATCTATTTTCTCATTTTATTCGAGTGGTCAGGCTATCGATGAAGCAATTTTATCTCAACTTAGCCCACAGCAAATTGAGATGGCAAGAGGTGCATTTGCTAGTTCTAATTCAACAGATATAACAATTGAAGAACTGCCGCCTATAGATGAGTCTTTAGTAAGCAAAGAATCAATGATTGATGCAAATAATATTCCTGGTAAAAAATATGGCTATGATTTCTTTTTGTCAATGCCTACATCTCTGTCAGCAGTTGGAGATTTACCTTTACCTAATGACTATAAGATATCTTTAAGAGATCAATTTTCAGTAATCTTATCAGGTTCAAAAAATGCTATTTTTAACCTTAATGTAAAGCTTGATGGCACCATTCTTTTTCCTGAGCTTGGCTCCATTTCTGTGGCAGGTCTTACTTTTCAAGAAGTTAAAGAGAAACTTACTCAACTAATAGATCAATCCTATATCGGAGTTACTGCTGATATTTCACTGCAAAATCTGAGTGCAAAAAAAATAACCATAGTTGGTGCGGTAAATTCACCAGGAACATATCTTGTTAACCCATTTAGTACAATCACAGGAGCACTAGCATATTCTGGAGGAATTTCTGAGATTGGCTCATTAAGAGACATAAAATTGATAAGAAATAATTCAGAAATTTCTTCTTTTGATTTATATGATTTACTAATTAAAGGAGATAGATCAAATGATCTAACTATTGAGGCAGGAGATACTTTATTAATAAATGCTGCGAATCAGTTTGTAGAAATAAAAGGTGGTGTAAAAAGACCAGGAATATATGAGGTACTAGAAGGAGAGACATTTAGCGATTTAGTAGATTTCGCACTTGGATTTACTCAGACTGCAAATAAATCAAACATATCTGCATCATTTTTAGATTTAATGGAAGCTGAAATTATAAAGAAAAACATCAGCGACCTCAGCCAAAGCTTGATGAATACTTTATCTGTCGATGTATTTAATTACGTTAATGAAAATGTTGCAAACATTCAAGTATTGGGTGCAGTAGAGCAGCCAGGCTTTTATGATGTCAAAAAGTATAAATACTTAAAAGATTTGATAGACAATCTTAAATTTGTAGATGTGTATCCATGGTTAGCAGTATTGGAGCAATTTGATGAGAATAAGTTAATAAATTCCTCAGTTTTATTTAGCTTAAATGATCCAGCGACCTATGATTCTATTAAGCTTTTACCCAATTCTAGAATCTATTTTGCAAATATTGATGAAAAATCTTTTGATGTAAACATACAATCAGAAAAACAAATAAAAGACTATTCCTTAAACATAAATCTCAATCAAGAATCTTTAGTATTGCCTGTATATGGAAAATTTTCTGTAGGCTCAATTATAGATTATTTAGGTTTAGATATGAGCGATGTAAGCAATATAGCATCATATGTAAGCCCCCTCGAAAACATTGTTATAAATAGTGATTTCAGAAAAATGGAATTTGTTGCAAGTAAATATAATACGATTTCTTTCAGATCTCCAGATAATGACCTTATAAGAGTTTCTATTAGAGGGGCAATCGAATATCCCGGTACTTATACTCTTAATGATGATGCAACTGTTTCTGATTTATATCAATTGATTGGAGAATTTAAATCACAAGCATACCTGGATGGCATAGTTCTTACTAGAGAATCTATAAGAGAAAGACAGCTGATTTCAATACAAAAATCAAAGGAAGATTTAAATCAAGCACTTTTAATTAGCGCACAAAAAGGTGATTCTATTGAAGACATAAATATAATCAGAGCACTTTCTGAATCTATAAATCCTGATAATTTAGGAAGGTTGGCAGGAGATTTTTCTCCAAATTCAAGTGCTTCATTAAATACAATCTTATTTGATGGTGATACTTTGATTGTTCCAAAAAATCCCAATACCATATCTGTATTAGGAGAAGTTCTTAATCCTATTGCTTTTGAATATTCAAAAAATATGAATATTAGATCTGCAATAAATCAAGCTGGTGGATATCAACAATATGCAGATAAAAAAAGAGTATATGTAATCAAAGCCAACGGTATAATTCAAAAACCTAGAAGGAATATTTTTGCTGGAAATGTCGAACTTGGTCCTGGAGATACAATAGTTGTTCCAAGAAAGTTCATTTCTGATAGACCGGGTATAGATGCCTTACTCCCACTTACACAAATTTTGTCAGATCTTTCTTTTTCTGCTGCTGCATTAGACAATCTGTCCAACGATAATTAAATCTTAGTATTGATGAAAAAATATGTTTTCATCTTTATTATATTTTTCTTAACCAAGCCATCTCTGTCGGATAGTTTCAAATATAATTCATTTAATAATCATGGTGTTATAGGCTTAGTGAATATGCCAACAGCTAGATTTTATGACGAATCCTCACATGGATTTACTTTATATGATGGAGAACCAGATCAAAAAATCTCTTTAACTTCGTCTCCCTTTGACTGGATGGAAGCCTCTTTCTTTTACATGAACATTGAGGACAAAGAAGTTTGTAGAAATAATGGACAAGATGAAACCTTTTGCCAAAGCTATAAAGATAAAGGCTTTAACTTTAAAGTAAGACTTAAGGAGGAGGGGATACTTCCTGCTATCGCAATAGGAATTAATGATATTGCTGGTACTGGATTTTATAGCTCCGAATATATAGTGGGAAGTTACGGAATAAATAATCTTGATTTACATTTTGGACTTAGCTGGGGCACTCTAAATGGCTCAAGTAATAGCTTCAAAAACCCACTTGGCTACATAAGTGATAATTTCTATGACAGACCTCAAGGATTTGAGGATGAAGGAGGCCAGTTTGAACCTTCTAGATACTTCTCTGGCGAAAAAGCATCACCGTTCTTTGGCATGTCTTATGCCCCAAATAGCAAATTCTTGATAAAAATAGAAACTGACAATACTTTAACGCCAGGCCAAGTTGGCTTTCAAAAAGCAAAAAGCAATTACTCATTCGGAGTAGATTTTTTAATAAATGATAATTTTACAATTGGACTTGCAAATGAGAGAGATACACATCTCTCATTTAAATTTATTTATAAAAATCATCCAAAAAAATCACTTAAACGATATCAATATCAGCAGTCAAAAACTATCAGAAATGGAGATAATAAATACAGAAAACTTATCAAAAATATTGAAAATAATGGTATCGGAGTTAATAAAATTATTGAATCATCTAAATCAATAGGCCTTGAATTAACACAATATACTCATTCAAATTTAGATATTATTGAGGAAATTATTACTTCATCATCAATAGATTCTGGAATCAACAAAGAAATAAAAACTGATCTTAGAATTGCAAATCTGCAAGTAAAAACAGATTTTGATCAAGAGCTACTAGAAGATCCTAAAATAGTTTATGAAAGGAAGAGCTCCACTAGAATTTCCTCTACAAATAGTCTTAAATTTAGACCTTTTCTAGCTTCACGTGAAGAATTCTTTAAAGGCGCTCTTCTATTAGAAAATAATACTGAATTTATAATCAAAGATAACTTCTTCTTTTCATCAAATATTAAATACTCATTAGCTGACAATTTTGATGACTTGACTATTCCTCCTGTAGATACCTATCCAGCTCAAGTAAGATCAGATATAAAAGATTATTTGAGAAATTTTGGAGATAATATTTTTATTGGAAGAGCTCAGTTTGATTATTACCTTACACCGAAAAAAAATCATCATTTTATGCTAACAGCTGGAATTTTAGAGGAGATGTTTAGTGGTGCAGGATTTGAGTACATATATTTTAAGCCAGATTCAAATTTTGCAGCTGGCTTTGAATTATTTGATGTGTATAAGAGAGATTATGATATGCGTTTTGGGACTTTGGAATATAGCAATATAACAGCGCACCTAAATTTTTATTATAGAAACTATGGTTTGGTTCCATTTGATGCAAAAATATCTTTTGGTGAATATCTCGCTGGAGATGAGGGTCTTACTTTTGATATATCTAGATCATTTGCAAATGGAACGAAATTTGGAGTATTTGCTTCTTTCACTGATGTCTCTTCTGAGCAATTTGGTGAAGGATCATTTGATAAAGGTATTTATTTTAATATTCCTGTTTTTGGGAATCTTGTAAATTATTCTTGGAGGCCTTTAACAAAGGATCCTGGAGCTAAACTTATCAGAAAAAATACTCTCTATGATTTATTGGTTAAATTTCGTCCAATAAACTGAGAATCTGTGTTTTTTTTACATACAATTTTCATTAAAGTCATTGTGTTTAAATGTAGTTTTATGCATAATGTTTCTTTAATTACTATAGTTTAATGAACTTTTTAAAATCTTTATTTCTAGTATTTTTTACTCTTTCAGTTGTTCAGCTTAGTGCGAACGAAGATGAGATTACTAATGAAAAAATTTCAGAAATTACTGAAAGGCTTGAAACTTACTCTATTGATCAGCTCAGTGAGAGAAGAGATTTTCTAATAAATTATCAAGAGGATACTGATGAAGATGAAGATAGTAATGGTGTTCCTATAGGATCAAGAGCTGAGAGAAATTTAGAAATATCTATCATTGAAGCACTATTGGTTGCTTTGGGTGTTGTTATAGCTGATAACGTATCTGAAGATTCTTCGACACCACCGGATACAGTTTTTCCAATAATAACTATTTTAGGTGATAACCCAGCTACTGTTGAACTTGGTTCGACATATTCTGATGCAGGAGCAACAACAAATGAGGGAACCATTTCAGTTGTAAGTAATAATGTTAATCCTAATATAATTGGATCTTATTCAATTGTTTACAGTGCAACTGATGCAGCAGGAAATACATCAACATCAACTAGAACCGTTAATGTCGTTGATACTATTGCACCCGTCCTAACAGTAACGGGTGATAATCCAGCCACAGTTGAGCTAGGAACAACTTATACTGATGCTGGAGCCACTGCAACAGATCTAGATACTGTTACTGTAACTTCTTCATCCGATGTTGATACCGGTACTATTGGTTCATATACTGTTACATACACTGCCACGGATGCTTCTGGTAATTCAGCTACGGCAACAAGAACAGTCAATGTTGTTGATACCTCAGCACCAACAATAACATCACCATCCTCTTTTTCAGTAGTTGAAAATCAGACTTCTATTGGAACAATTGAAGTTGATGATGCTGATTCAGTAACTTTCACCGTAACAGGCTCTGATAATATTGTCATAGATCAAAACGGTGTACTCTCTTTTGTTACAGCTCCAGACTATGAAACAGTAACAGAATATGTAATCACTGTAACAGTCACAGATGCAAGTGGTAATTCTGTTTCACAGGTAATAACTATCACAATAACCAATGATCCCAATGATGACGATGACGATGACACCGGAACAGGAACAGGAACTGGAACTGGAACTGGGACTGGGACTGGAACAGGAACAGGAACTGGAACCTAAGTTTTTTTGACTGTTACAAAAAAGATCTTATCAAAAAATATTTCTAACAAATTAGGATTAACTCTCAAAGATTCATTAAGTTTGGTAAATATTTTTTTTAAAATACTTTCAAGCAATCAAGGAAAAGACATCAATATCCAAAATTTTGGAAGTTTTT
>MDTE01185613.1_pt1 | contig 18454 bp, 16 predicted proteins | sample 811231 | NCBI WGS metagenome assembly MDTE01 (sample SAMN05326651, study PRJNA326480) | marine metagenome | isolation source: seawater | place: Indian Ocean: Red Sea | collected 2010 | reverse complement strand
TTAAGGTAAACAAGTTTATCGCCTCTAGTACGACCAAAAAGCCTACCGCGTTTATAACCTTCAATAAGTATTTGGTACCTGTTACCTACTAAAGTTAAATTTTTACTTGCCTGTATTTTATTCTGAAACGTCTCGACTATAAGCTTACGCTCTTTCTTTACTAACCTAGGTACATCGTCTTTCATCAAACGAGATGCGTATGTCCCTGCTCGATACGAATACTCGGAAGTATGAACTTTTGAGAACTCAACTTCACGAAGCACATCCATAGACTTTTCAAACTGTTTATCAGTTTCACCACAGAACCCAACAATTAGATCTGTCGTCAGGGTTACTGCTGGAATTACCTCTTTGACTTGTGAGATTTTATCAAGAAATTGTCCCCTTGTGTAGCCTCGACGCATGTTTGACAAAATCGTGTCATCACCTGCCTGAAATGGTAGGTTGATCATCTCACAAACTTTCGGCAAATCACGCACTGCTTCTAATATCCTGACAGACATATCGTTTGGATGAGAAGTCAAAAAGCGAAGCCGCTCTAGTCCTTGAACTTCGTTGACCTGCTCGAGAAGATCAGCGAGATCGATCCGTGGACGCAAGTCATGTCCATATGAATCAACGTTTTGCCCCAGCAGAGTTATGTCTTTAACTCCCCTATCGACCATCATCTTGGCCTCGTGAACAATATCTAATGCTAAACGACTAGATTCACGACCACGTCGATATGGAATGATGCAAAAAGTACAGAACTTATCGCACCCATGGACAATTGGGATATATGAGGCAATGTTTGGATTCTCAGGGATCGTTTCTGCGAGGCATCCTTCAGGATCAATTCCATGACGTATGCCCACTGTTTCAAGGATCGGCCAAAACTCCTGTGGGCGAGCCCAAATGTCAACATAAGGAAATCTTCGACGCAAATCAGTTTGATCTGGGCCAACCATACACCCCATAACAGCGACAATCCTATCGTCATTTCCTTTAGTGTTTTTGCCAAGTCGCCCGATTAGTCCAGTTGCAGTATCTTCAGCTGATTGACGTACAACACAGGTGTTAAGTACTACGACATCAGCATCCCCAAGATGCTCGGTCTGTTCAAAACCCATATTTTTGAAACCACTCGATAGCCGTTCAGAATCCGAAACATTCATCTGGCAACCGACAGTCCACACGTGATATGTAGGCAATTTGGATTTGATTCGTCGAGAGAACCCTGACTCAATGTTGAATCAGTAGATTAACAATCGAACTGTTTAACTAGTAATCGCTAAAATAGCTTATAAGGATATCGCTGATGAGGTCTTGGCACCAGTATACCGATGACCGGTTGGAGCGGACTTATTTCTAGATCGAATTACAATCTCATTAAAACACGACGTATCCGATATCCGATCGCATTGGCAAGTTTTTAATGGGCTAGGTTAAACGATGGAGCTATGGTAGCAGTGTCTAAAATATCAACTATTAACGTTGGACTCATTGGGTGTGGTTCCATGGGTTCAGAGTTAGCAAGAACGGTCGTTAGAGGGGATGTGGGCGATGCAACAATAGTCGGTCTATACGATGACTACGCTCCCAACCGGTCCGGACTTGCAAATGAACTAAGCTCAACAGATTTACCTAACCTGATCGAATTTAACAACGTATCTGAACTAATTAACTGCGATGAATTAGACCTGATAATTGAATGTGCATCCCAGAAAGCAGTAGTAACTCACGCAAAATCTATTATTGATGCCGGAATTTCCATGTTAATTATGAGTTCAGGAGCGATGATAGATCCGAATTTCCTTAGAACTATTTCCAAATCAGCGGAACAGTCTGGAGCATCAATCTACATACCCTCAGGTGCGGTTGGCGGTATCGATGCGATCCGCGCGTCCAAATCCATGCTAGAAGAGGTAACAATCATTTCTACCAAGAAACCTATTTCACTGGTTGGATCACCTGGATTTGCACCATGGGAGAATAAGGAGATTACCCAAGCAACCGTGATCTTCGAAGGTTCAGCGTCCGAAGCCGTACCTCTGTTCCCCGCAAACGTAAATGTGGCCGCAACAGTGAGCATGGCGGGAATAGGTCCAGATAAAACGAAAGTTAGAGTTATTGCAGACCCTGAGTCACCTGGAAATGTTCACGCAATCAGTGCGATTAGCAAAGCAGGAAAGTTTTCTTTCAACTTCGAGAATATTCCTCATAAAAATAACCCTAGGACTAGTTTTCTTGCCGTGTTAGCCGCCATTGAAACGCTCCGTTCAATCTGTCATCCAAGCTTGCGCGTCGGCACCTAGTTAATTTACGACACATCAAGTACACATAAATTTGAAATCAAAAAGGGAGTGGCGGAGGGTGCGGGATTCGAACCCGCGAGGAGGCTCAACACCCCCAACCCGCTTAGCAGGCGGGCGCACTAGGCCACTATGCGAACCCTCCGCGTAAGACCTACCAGTCGAAACATATTCAATATAACTTCACACTTCCAGCTCGGTAAAGGAGTTATTAATGTGTCTGATTGATTTACAAGCTATTTTTGTTTCGCTCTATGTTCAGAAAAATCTAGCCAATTAAACGTCGTCTAAGTAGGTAAATCGCTACAGGCCAAATAACTGCTGTCAATGCAAGCATGTACACCCCAGCTAAAAGATGACCAAGATCCAGAACACCAAGCGAGAAACCTCTAGCGATATGAACTGCAGGTGTAAGAGGCATACCCCATGCAACCAGTTCCACCCAGTCTGGAAGTATTGAAATAGGAAAAAATGATCCTGAAAAGAAGAACATCGGTGAAGCGATAAGTGTGAAAACAAGGGTTAGGAACGTGGTATGCGGAGCAACGGATGAAAATAAAAAGCCTAACGATCCGAACGTGACACCTACCATCGCCGCAGGTATAAGTATTCCAATTGAATGCCACCCGTTAAGCCATCCGAACATTGCAGCAACTATCCCTGTTCCAATCACTGTTAAAAGAGACCTCGTAGTTGCCCAAAGAATATCTCCCAAAGTTATCTCGGTAATTGTAATTGGAGTCGTCAGCGCCGTTTCGTAAACATCATTTTCTATGCGGTTGTAAGCATTCCATGATGTTTCAAACAAAGCATGAAACATTGCATTGCCAAGAATGATGCCTGGAGTAACGAACTCTGCGTACGACACGTCATTTTCGACTGTCCCGACTAACTTACCTACGCCAAATCCTACTGCGACAAGTATGACCACTGGTTCAATCAGTACCCAAGTGAGAACAAATTTCCAATACCTAACAAACGACACAGCATGACGCAGCCAAAGGCCTGTGATACTTCTAGTACGAATGTTGGTTTCGACTCCTCTGAATTTCAGTCTCAATCTCGTAATTCCCTACCGGTAATTGCCAAAAATACATCTTCGAGGTTGCCCGGACGATATGAAATCTGAACACCTTCACGGTCCAGTAATCCGGTTAAATTTGGAAGGTCACCGCTGCCATCTGTCACACTAATTAGTGCACCGACCTCTCGGAATTTGATTTCCAGGCTAACTAGATATTCCCGTACCGACCTCAGTAACGCTGGAACCACGCGTAATTGAGCAACCTGTTTAGGTGCGTGTCGCTCGATCATCTCATCTGGAGTCCCTTCGTCTAAAATCTTTCCGTTATCCATGATGGCTAAGCGGTCGCAGAGTACCTGTGCCTCTTCCATATAGTGCGTCGAAACAAGTATGGTTACGCCGTCGTCCTTCAACATAGCCAATTCCTCCCAAACCCTGTTCCGACTCTGTGGATCCAGACCAGTTGAAGGTTCATCCATAACAAGTACTTTAGGACTACTCATCATGGACCGAGCGATAGCAAGTCGGCGTTTCATACCCCCTGAAAGTTCGTAAATGTTGTCTTTCGAACGTTCAGTAAGCCCAAAAAAATCTAGGACTTCATGGGCTCTAGTCTTTGCATTTTTTCTAGAAAGACCACTAAGAAAGCCAAATAGAAAAAGATTTTGAAACACGGTGAGTCCGTTATCAAGTCCATCATGTTGAGTGACCACACCCATAACCTCACGGACAGATCGATTGTCTCTAACTACGTCAATACCAGAAATCGTGATTTCGCCAGAATCGACAGGTGAAAGTCCAGCTAACATCCTCATCGTTGTTGTTTTACCTGCTCCGTTAGGACCTAAAAGACCATATGTCTCGCCATGTCCAACCCTAAAGGTAAGGTCATCGACTGCTACAAACTCGCCATATAACTTCCGAACGCTATTGGTACTGATGATCGAGCCATTTGTTTTTTTTACTAATTCGCTCATATTATTAGCGCGCGTACATGTCTTTATCTCGTCCGAACAATTTCACATTGCAATAAATCAATTAAGTATCGATTGACAATCAGGTCTGATTCGAAGTGCCAGACGGATTGTTGTGACCAGGAGTTTCACCAATCCAAACTTCTCCACCCTCGAAGAATTCCTTTTTCCAAATTGGCACTATCTCCTTAAGGCGATCAATGAAGTAAGTTACAGCCTCAATTGCTGGGGTCCTGTGAGGGGATCCAATCGCCAATACCATGCTGGTCTGCCCAATGTCCACTCGACCTGTTCGGTGCGCTACAGCTATCTTTCCTAGATCCCATCGATCCCGCATTTCTCGGATAATTTCGTGTATTTTATTTTGAGCCATAGGCTGGTATGCCTCATAAGAAAGATATTGGACCACCCTGCCTTCATTGTTATTTCTGGTGACACCTAAAAATGTAACCACAGCACCATCAGCCCCTGTAGTAACGAATTCGATCAATAAGGACTCATCAAGTTCATCAGAACCAATAAACACCCAATCTCTATCACTTCTTAACTCACCCGAACCTCCACTAACTGGAGGAATCAACGCAAGTTCATCCCCTGTTTGCACAAGATGTTCGGACTCCACATAACGACCATTTAGCGCTAGCATCACAGTGGAGACGGGCGCTGGATCGTTAGGAGCAGCCGATCTGGCAGCAACAACGGCGTCGCCGACGGTCATGCCTGCACTTACATGGACTTGCACACTGCGCGTGCCCGCGCGTTCACGCAGTCCAGCGAAAAATATTACGGTGAGTTGTTCTAATTCAGATGCCACTCAAGATCAAATCTCCAATTTAGATCGCAATTATGCGACCAAGCTTTAACATTCCAAATTTGTACACATATTCAGAAAGTAATTTTTAGTTGTCCGTTTTTAGTTAAATTAATTACCCAACCTACAATAACGAAAATAGATATCAACAAAAAATATATTTCACGCAGATAACGTAAATGGAGGCCAAATCTAAAGACCAGTGCCTAATAAATTTTTGTTCCATTTTGGTAATACACGTAAAACTAAATATCAAGCATATGATTAGATCAATCTGAAATGGTTTTATTTTTTGTGATCATGTAATCCAAAAAAAGAATCTAGAACAATTTAGTCAGAGCGGGAAATTTGGAAATTTAGTGGAATTACAACTAACAGTAACTTGAAACCTTTGACCTGTATTGCAATGCCCAATACAATTTAGGATAGACTCGTTTAGTTATTTCGCTTAAAGTGAGTTCTCTTAATTACTACTTCTTTGTCTCGCCGCAACTAGTTACGGCATGGAGTTATGTCCCGTATGGTTCGAATCCGTCTCAAACGCGTTGGTGGCAAGAAACACCCTTTTTACCGAGTAGTTGTCGCTGACCAGCGTGCAGCACGTGATGGTTCTTTTATTGAACAGATCGGAACCTACGACCCCTTCCCTGATCCACCTTTGATCAAGCTCGATGAAGAAAAAGTAAACCAGTGGCTCAAGAACGGCGCACAACCTTCTGACTCCGTAGCTGACATCCTAAGATCATCAGGCTTATTACCAAAGGTAGAATCTGCAAGTGACTGAGCCGGACCTATCATACGAAGGCGATGATTACGGAGACCATGAAACAACGGCCATCGGCTCTATGCGCGAAATGATCGAATACATTGCACGCGCCCTAGCTTCTAATCCAGATGCCGTATCGGTTACTGAAGAAGATGATGGAGATCGTATCTATTTACGCTTGAGCGTCGACGATCAGGATAAAGGCAAAGTGATTGGACGCGATGGTAGAGTTGCTCAATCGATGCGTTCTCTACTACGCGTAGCTGCTGTCAAATCCGACACACGAGTTATTTTAGAAATCGACTAGGCCGACACTATCTGAAACTTCGTAGATCACAATGACTGCGACTAAACCAACACAGGAATATACTAACGAGCTAGTCACTATCGGCCGAATACGAAGACCCACGGGTATAAGTGGAGCAGTATTAGCCGACGTCTATTCAGGAAATGCTGATCGATTTCATGTGGGTGATGTTGTCACAGTAGGCGAACGAACCCTCACAATTATAGATACCGGACGATCAGGCAACAGCGCTAAACTCGCGTTCAAATCAATCGATTCTATAGAAAAAGCCGACCAACTAAGGAATCATGAAATATCGGTTTTCTCTGATGAGCTTCCCATAAATCCATCCGGTATCTACTATCACTACGAGATAATGGATACAAAAGTCGAAACAGTTGAAGGTCAGAGACTGGGTAAGCTAACCGAGATTATTGAAACAGGGAGCAACGATGTGCTCGTCATTACGAGTGACGCGCCTAAAGATAAAAAGCGACCGAATGAAATACTCATCCCTGTGATCGAAGGTGTCATCGTTGAACTAGATCGAATCAATTCGAGATTAGTAATAGATCCCCCCGACGGCATTATATAACTTACAACACTTTAGGTAGTATAAATTACCTGTTGAAGGTCACAAATCGATATACAACGGATTGAATCTGAATATTTGAACTCATAGACATGAATCATAGGGTGGAAGTCTTAATGTCAGGTCATTCAAAATGGAGCACGATTAAGCACAAAAAAGGTGCGGCAGACGCCAAACGCGGTATTCTTTTTACAAAACTCGCTCGCGAAATAATGGTCGCAGCCAGAAATGGCGATCCAAACCCTGAAATGAATTTCCGTTTACGACTTGCAATCGACAACGCAAAGTCGCAGAACATGCCAAAAGATAATATCGATCGGGCCATAGCACGTGGTTCTGGAGTGGGCGGTGATTCGGTCGTTCTTGAAGAAATCAGCTATGAGGCCTATGGACCCGGCGGAGCCGGAATAATTATTCAAGCTCTTACGGACAACAAAAACCGTACAGCAGCTGAGGTACGAGCCAAAATAACTAGAGCAGGTGGAAATCTCGCAGGATCCGGTGCAGTTGCCTGGAATTTTGAAAATAAGGGATTAATTACAATTGAAGTAGAGGACGGCGACCCTGACGATATCGCCTTAGAGATAGTGGACGCTGGCGCCGAAGACGTTGAAGTTGATGGATTGACAGTGCAAGTGACCGCTCCTTATGAACATTTCGCTAACGTTAAGTCCCAAGTTGAGGCACTCGAAGGAGTAAAGGTGGAAAGCGGAGACGTTGCGCTAGTACCCACCACACTGGTGCCATTAGACGATCAGGGTGCTTTACAAACACTCAGACTTTTAGATGCGCTTGAAGATTTAGATGATGTGTCTAAGGTGTACTCCAACGGAGATTTTTCTGATGCAGCGCTCGCAAGATACGCTGGAGAATAGGGCGATACACACTCGTGCTTTTTTTGTAAATCTACGAAGTGATTACCTATAATAAAGGTTGAAATGTGATGTGCAGAACCACCACGGGTCCACTACTAGCAATGGTAGGTGTCGCAGGAACAGCGGTAGGCGTTGGCTTTGCCCTTGTTAGAGAAAAGCTAGACCGAATTGCAGATTCACGTGCGGCTAAGCAGGCAGCGGATGATACATACCCATCATCGGAAATCAATAAACAAGCTTCATCTAAGTCTAAAGATGAGGTTTAGTTAAGCTGTCCCATCATCGCTGAGACGCTGTTCACTGGTAACTTACAAGTGTAATTTTCACACACGAATGCGGTTGGTTTTCCATTTAACATTACTCGACCGTCAAATAAAGGTGATTTCTTATTCGTTAGCGAATCCCCAGTTGATCCTGCCAGAACTCGATTTGGCGCAAATGATCTTCTGAGTTCGCGTATCATCTCGATCATCAAGGTACTTTTAGCATCGCCTATCAGAACGACTTCCTGATTATCAGATTTTAGAAAGTCAACAGCCGCAAGCCAGGACGTTACCGCTGCTGGCATATTCTGCATGTGCGGGATCAAAGTTTTCATTGAAGTCTCTGCTTTAGAAGCGTAGTTTGGATCACCAGTAAAGATACTGAGACGTTGCAGAGCTATAGCTGCGACTGCCCCTCCGGATGGGACAGCATTGTCCAAAATGTCGCGAGGTCGAACGATTAATTTTGAATGCTCTAAAGTTGTGTCATAAAAGACTTGTAAATCGGCATCCCAGAATCGTTCAATCATTTGCTCAGCAAATAATTCCGCCTTATCAACGTATGAGTAATCGAAAGTCGACTCATAAAGGCTCAATAAAGCATCGATCAAATATGCATGATCGTCTAAATAGCCGACTATTTTCGCTTCACCTTTACCATTATTTGAAACAGACCACGTGTGAAGCAACCGAGATTTCGAATCTGTAACGTTTTCGAGCAAAAAATTCGCGTTCTTTTTCGCTACGTCGATCCAATCTTGGTTTTCAAAAACCGCACCAGCCTCAGCATAAGCCTTAAGCATAAGTGCATTCCATGAAACCAATATTTTGGTATCTATGGCTGGAGCGATTCGTTGACTCCTAACCCCTAGCAATAGACGTTTTATCCTCTCGATATCATTTTTCAGTTGATCTGGAAGCCGGGAAGTTCTGGCTATGAATTCGTGGCGTGAAATTGGCAAATATAAGATGTTTGAACCTTCGAAATTCCCTTCGTCGGTTACACCCCAATAGGCTTTCGCCAATTCCGCATCTTCAGGTGATAAAACGTTTTCAATTTCTTCAGCGCTCCATATGAAATATTTGCCTTCAACTCCCTCTGAATCTGCATCGGATGCCGAATAAAATCCCCCATCTTCATGGGTCATATCACGGCTAATGTAATTTAGTGTTTCTTCAACAATTGTCTTAAATAGTGTTTTTTTAGTCGCTTGATACCCGTGCAGGTACAGAGAAACTAGCTGAGCGTTGTCATAAAGCATTTTTTCAAAATGAGGAACAAGCCATCTATCATCGACCGAATATCTAGCAAATCCACCACCAATTTGATCGTATATACCACCATCAGCCATCTTTTCGAGAGTCAAAGTTACGATATCTAATGCCTGGCTACTCTTAGTTCGCTTCCAATACCTTAATAACAGTTCATAAACCATAGGTTGAGGGAATTTTGGGGCACCTGAAGTACCACCATATTCAAGGTCGGCATTAGCAAGTAAATTAGTGCAGCCACCAAAAATCAGTGATTCAGCGATCTCATCTTCAGCTGGATACGGGCTAGATTGCTTACGGATAACCGCAGCTATTTCCCGAGAGTTTTCGAGAATTTCTTGTCGCCTGTTCGTATATGCATCAGAAATAGCCGCCAAAACCCGTGGTAATCCAGCCATATGTGATCGGTCTTCTGGAGGAAAGTATGTTCCACCAAAAAATGGATGACCATCCGGTGTGATAAATACTGTCAAAGGCCATCCACCTGATCCCGTCATTGCCTGAACTGCAGTCATATAGATCGAATCAATATCTGGAAGTTCTTCGCGATCCACTTTTACATTGACGAAATTTCTATTCATCATTTCGGCGATCGACTCGTCCTCAAAAGACTCGTGCGCCATTACATGGCACCAATGACATGATGAATACCCAATGGACAACAATATTGGCTGATCTAATTCGCGCGCCGTTGAAAAAGCTTCATCGCCCCAGGGATACCAGTCGACAGGATTGTTTTTATGTTGAAGTAAATATGGGCTTGTTTCATTAGCAAGTCGATTCAACATGATGCTTGTGTACTTTCTCTATGAACTTGGATTTACCATATATCGACGTATTGATTCCGCTAAAATATATATGGAACATGTATCAATAAAGATCCAGCAACTCAATGGCTCTATACGACTTCCAATTGCTTCACTTGGTCAGAATCGAGATCTATAACCCGAATCATGTGATTGTTCGTGTCGGCGACGTATAAACGATTATCAATGACTGCCAGACCCCCAGGCTCGTTAAATTGTGCTTTCATAGACATACCGTCACGTGAGCCAGCTTCTCCGCTGCCTGCGACGGTCCGCACTTCGAGTGATGCTAAAGCAACCGACTTGATCTTATTGTTGTAGGAATCGGCCACATATACAAGGTCGTTCCTTATAGCGAGACCTTGAGGATGCTGAAATTTAACTTCTGGCCCAACCCCGTCTTTGTCACCAAAATCAAATAAACCTCTGCCTATCAGAGTAACAACTCTGCCATTATCGAGTGCAGTAGTAACTCTAAGTGAACTAGTCTCGCTATCGACAAAAAAAACTGCATTGTTCCTCACTTCAATTCCGGAAGGCTGAGCAAGCAGAGCTTGTTCTTTTAAATCGTCAAGGATATTTTCGACGCCAGTACCTGCATAAGGATAAATATATCCAGAACTTAACTCCATCGACCACAATTGATGGAATCCAGCCATAGCGATATATAAAATACCGTCCTTGATTGACAGGTCGTAAGGAGAGCTAAGCGGGAGTTTGCGTGCTTCACCGCCCTCGTGACGATAAAGTGACTGCTCACCCGTCCCTGCAAGAGTCGTAGCTGTTCCCAAGCCGAGATCTATTTCTACTATAGTATGAGTGCCTGCGTCAGCTACAAACAACTTGTCTTTATCAAACATCAGACCTTGCGGGTTGTCAAAAAGAGGGCCTTCGATCCCGCGAATATCAAAAAAACCAAATCGATGATCTACTAATAGTGGAGATTCGCCGTTGCCTATAGACAGTTGGATTTTGCCGTCTAAATCAGTTATAACAACACGCTTGTGATTAGAGTCAGATATCGCAAGTATTTCTTTTTCTTGATCAACGGTTATCTTGCCTGGATATGAAAGTGTCGTACTTTCATATTCTTCTTTAATAAGTTTGAATTCACCGCGTTTTAGTGTCCCTGATAATTCGTGTGTAAAAATGAGCTCATCAACAAGCTTTTCGAGCGTTTCAATTTCAAATTCTCCTTCATGTCTACCAATCACCTTCCCTTCAGGATCTATTAACATAAGAGTCGGCCAAGCCCTCACACCGTAAGACTGCCAGATAGCAAATTCGGCATCGTTAACAACAGCGTGTTCAATCTCGTACCTAACCACCGCTTCCCGCACATTCGAAGATAACTTTTCTGCATCAAATTTGGCCGAGTGCACACCAATAACCGAAAGAACTTTGGAATACTTACGTTCTAGCTTCCGCAACTGCGGAAGTACATGCATGCAATTAATTCAACAATGAGTCCAAAAATGAAGAATAAGGATACGACCACGAAGGTCATTCATTGTCAAAGCTTGTGCTGTGTTAAACCAATCAAGTCTTTTCGGAAAATCCGGAGCGTTAATCGTTCCTCTGTAAATCTGTGCCATCAATTAAACCAGTAACGACAAAAAATGAAGTGTGCTCAATCAGAAACGAAAACCGGTTGAGTCCAGGCCTGCGTTCCTAGCGACGAATATATGGTGGAGCGAACGTAAGTATCCAGTCGTGTGGGTCTATAGGCAGGCGAGTTACTGGTAGATTCATACAACAGTCGACCATTCTGCCCTGTAAAAAGTGTTGTGTACTTTGCCTGAATACCGTCATTAGGCGAGGTCTCAGGACTGATATCTATTGTGATTTCTTTAGTGTTTGAGACCATGTCGCCAATAGTGACGCCCGTCGAAGCATAAAAATCACCAGCAGACATAGCCTCATAAATATCCTGTTGAGCCAGTCGAGCAGCTTTAACTTGGACCCATCCGCGTCCAGGATTCGAACGAGCTGAACTGAACTCACCGGTGTAATGATGAGCATCGTCTACAGCAATACCCCAAACACGTCGTCCATGGCTGAGCAGCCTATCCCAAATACCATCCGTACTGGCTTTTCCACCGCCACCCCTATTTTGGGAGTAAGGATGACCGTTATAGACTTCCATGAATTGATAACCATGTGCCTGCAACATTTCAGAATCATCGAATGACCAGCGAAAATTGGGATGGTTAATAGACGCCATACCACCGGCAGCAATAATCCGATCGATGTTTTCTTGCATGCTTGTCACAATATCGGGGGAATCTGAAGCCTCAACAACTCTAGTCACCCCATATCCATTTACGTGAACCGGACCATCGGCATTACGCGACGTTACTTCTTCTCCAGCCACCAAAAGAGGCCATTTAGACCTCTCAGCCTTAGTACCCTCTAAAATAGTTAAATGATTGTGATCAGAGAGACAAAGCCAATCGTATCCATGTTCGTGATACCACTCAGCGACATGCTGCGGTGATTCGTCACCATCGCTGTTTGTGGTGTGCGTATGCAGATTGCCTTTAAGCCATGTTCTTGTAGTCATACCCGGATATTACAGTCCATAAACACAATAGATATAGGAATAACGTTGACATAAATACTTTTCGACGAGAAACTCCTGATCATTAAAACGTATCAAATCCTAATGTATCGGACTTAATCTGTCACAAATAAGGTAAAACTATTGGATAAACGAAAAGTACTGATAACCGGCGCTAGCGGTTATATCGCTTCCTTGATGCTGCCTGCACTTCGAGAACATTTTGATCTAGTGTTGGCTGATGTAACCGATACTGATCGAGATGGAAATAAAGTAAATGGTGTACAGACCGCAGATTTTATAGACCCAGACCGTTCCAAATATGCACACCTATTCCAAGATGTTGATGCTGTCATTCATTTAGCGTTCAAGCCTCATACACCGCGTGGCGCACACACCGAGAAACCGCCCATAGATCGCTTTGACAACGAACACGAAAACATACAGATGGCCAACAATATTTATAGGTCTGCGTACGACGCTGGTGTGCGAAGACTCGCTATTGCAAGCTCAAATCATGCCGCCGACTGGTATGAGCACTCGTTAATCCACAATCGCGAAATGGATATGGTACGTCCCACAGATTTACCGATTTCCGATAATTTTTACGGGTGGGCAAAAGCCGCATATGAATTACTCGCCTATCCATACGCATGCGGCATTTTTGGTAGAAAACTCGAAACGGTCATGCTACGCATAGGATTTACCCGACCCATTCGGATTGAAGACTACACTGCAGACAATTCAATGTCAGAACAAACGAGTGGCGGTCTTGAAGAGTTTAAGCGAAACCTTGGTGCATTCATTAGTCCAAGGGACATAACGCAGTTATTCACGAAAGCGGTCGACGCCCAAAATATTGAAAATGAATACGGCGTTCCGTTCGTAATAGCATATGGGTGCAGTGATAACACGCGAAGGTTTTGGTCAATTGAAACCGGACGTAAATATCTGGACTATCAACCACAGGACGACACTGAGGTTCTCTACTCCAAAGAAATAGTAAAGTTAATCACGGGAGATGGGACAAATATACGGGGCGGGAAGGTTGGCATCTAACTTAGTTTTATTGGATTATCCATATTATGAGGATTTTATCCTTCATCAATAAAACGAAAATTTTCTCTGAATCATCTTCTCTTCACCGATTTTATCAACGATCTGTTGATGGAGTTCGAAATCCCATTCTCCGATAAAACTAATCGCCGTGCCGCGCTTACCCATGCGCGCTGTTCGACCAATACGATGCACATACTCCTCGATATTCTCAGGCATGTCATAATTTATTACATGAGAAATACTTGGAATATCAAGACCACGAGCCGCTAGATTTGTAGCAACAAGCATCTTCAATCTGCCATCGCGAAAAGCGGTCATCACACGATTACGCTCGGTCTGTGACATACCACCATGTATACCTTTAATTGCGAATCCTTCGCTTGCCAAGCCTCTAGCCAGACGATCCACCCCTACCTGCATCTTTCTAAAAATCAGGACTTGAGAATCTTCATCTATATCGTCTAAAACTTCGACAATACCGTCAGATTTGTCCTGTGACGCAACGTCATAAAAAATTTGGTCAACTTCATCGACTGTCTCCAAACCTTTGGTGTCGTTAACCAACTGGATCCAACGGGGTTCATTGAGGTATTTGCGAATAAGTCCTCTTATAAAACTGGGTATCGTTGCTGAGAATAGTGCGGTCTGCCTTTGACTAGGAGTTCGTCTGAGTATGTACTCCATATCATCAGCAAACCCAATGTCTAACATTTCGTCCGCCTCATCCAGAACAGCATTGCGGACGTGACCTAAATCCAGGACTCGGCGATTCATCAAGTCTTTAACTCGCCCTGGCGTACCAACAACAATTGACATACCTTTATCTAACGCCCTAATTTGTTTGGCAATTGGTTCTCCACCGTATACAGCAACAACACCAATACCACGATCCCGTCCAATCAATGAGAGCTCACGTTGAACCTGTTGAGCCAATTCTCTAGTAGGTACAAGAACAAGGCCCTCGACATCACGAGACTTAACGTCGACAGAATTACACATCGGTATTCCAAAAGAAGCAGTTTTACCAGAGCCGGTAACTGCTTGTGCTACAACATCACGTCCCATTAATTGCCAAGGAATAGAAGCTTCCTGAATATCCGATGGGTGATCGTAACCCATATTTTTTAATGACGTCACGATACTCGAGTCGAGTGTAATATCACCCCATAAATCGGTATCGGCCGCACGAGGTTTCTTGTGAATTTTTGATTCGGGTGTTGAATTGCTATGGTCGTAACTGAGATCCTGCGAATCGTCTCTTACTTTTAGACGGCTGCTATTATGCTTACCCTGATTATTCATGTGGCGCACTTTATAGGGCCGTCGGTTGGATCGTGTCAGCCTGTTCTGTCCACCGGTCCGAAGCCGCCGTGGGTCGCGTTCTTCATTTCGACTCCGTCGCCGAGAAGGAGTCTCACGTTCATAGTCATCACTTCCAGTTTCTTCCCCAGAATTTCGATTGCTATTAGTAGCAGATCGAGACCTGTGGTTAAACTTACGACCAGATATATCTTCGAGTGATGCGGGGGCTTCAAGTCGTTTATTGAGTACTTTGTTTGTTTTTCGGTTAGCGGCTCTGCCCTTGTCTCGCTTTGAAGCGGATTGAGCAGATTTTGATCTGTCGATTGAATCGCCGCGACCGGTAAGACTTTTCAGTCGGCGTAAGATAGCCAGTGTTCCGGTGCCTTTTGAATGGTAGGAATTATGTATATAGATATTTTTCGTCTGAGTTAGTGTACTTCTTACCGTCATCTGGCGGGCGCCTGACAGACAACAACTTCACAATTTCTTCTATTTCGATCAAAGCTCGTTCAAACGTAAACAGGTAACGAAGTAGTCGGTTTGGATAATCTTGCACAATGTACGTACATTTCACAAAGCGACTATTTAGCAAATTCCAGCAAGTTGTCGCAAACAAAACATTAATGCAGCATAATTCGACAAGGCACCTAAGACCAGAATTAATGATCAGCGGTTTGTTTACTGTCGCCCTATCCTTGATCGTTCTGTTGGCAGATGGCACTACACTAGTCAAAACAATAGCATTGTCTGGATTTTCAGTTTCATTTTTTGCATGGGCTCGTCAAGTTCGGGCAACCCAATCTTTAAAGTTCCGACTACGCAAAATTGAACAAAAACTGGCATCAGAATCCAGTGCGAGTAGAGTTCTAGAAGCTATAAAAGGACTAAATGATGCTAAAGATATTAGCCTAGGACAAAAACTCGTCACTGCGGCTAGGCTCTCAACAGGTTATCCGGCCGCAGTGTTTTTCACTCTCAGAGATTCACAGGGGATGTTTGTCCCGACACAGTGGAATTATCCTTTTCAAATCGATTTCAAAAGGGAATCATTTGAACCGCTAGACAGCAAGTTAGCAGGAGCATATTCGGCTCAACTTGGTGCACCACTCGTGATTTCAGAGACATCGAACGGTAACTATGTGTTGCCAAAGTGGATTGCAGCATCCGAGTTCAAATCAGCAATTGTCGCACCAGTTTCACATGGATTGAACACGTTAGCAGTCATATATGTTCTCAAGATGTCTGAAGACTTGCCAACGCTAAAGGAGATTGAACAACTTGAACTCGTAATAGACTATGCGACAAATAACTCTAATCAGTTGTCAGAAACCGGAATTACTTACAGCTCAGTAAATTTACAATCGCCAAGAGAACTTCCATTTAGTTCAAAAGGAGTCAACTCAGCTAGGCCGATAGAGATCCAAGGTTTCAGGTTAGAGCCGGAATTCTCACGATTAGACATGAGCGGTACGTCTCTATCACTATCACCCACTGAATTCTCTTTGGTTTATCAACTTGCGTCGTCACCAAAAAAACCTGTGCCAACAGAAATTTTGATGGACCGGTGCTGGAACAAACAATCGCGTCCAGCAGATAACGCCGTAGACGTAGCAATATCCAGGCTGCGCAAAAAACTTAGGAAACTAGACTCAGGGCAAGACATAATTAAAACCGTGCGGGGGATTGGCTATATGTTCATGCCACCGAAGAGAGAACAACACACTACCAACGATTCCAGTAAAACAACATCAACTTACTAAAACTTATACAGCATCGGAATGCAACTAAAAAAGTAAGTTCCACACCGAGGCGTCAAGATGCGGAACTCACTTTTTTAGTCGGCAAATAAACTACGATACTGGAATCAACTCCACTACTCGTTGTTTCGTCGAGAGTTGGTTAGGGCTAAGATCAGATTGGGCTATATAGGGATTAGTATCAGTATTCACAAACGTCTCCAATTCAGCTATCGGATCTCCCATTTCCTGAACACCAGCCAAAACGATTGTAATTTCAATATCTGATCCCATGCCGATCAATCTTTTACTCGTTAAATGAATGTTCGACCACGGTCCGATTCGATTTCGAAGCTGATCAACAATCTCCAGTATTTGAGCACGAGATAAACCAATGCCACCCTCAACATGAAGCAACGCTGATTCCACTTCAGCGAACTTTGCTTTACGGGATTCAAAAGCTTTCGATACAACATTTTCAACGGCAGATTTACCAGTTAACTCTGCCGATAACACTACTGACTCACCAGCCTGTTTCAGACAATCCAATACACGCGTGGCGTGCGTTACATCAGTTTCAAAACCAGCAACAATTGCGTTCACAGCGTTAACAATAGTTTTGTCTGCAATATTGAAAGCACTATGAAATGAGCTCCCGCCTCCAATTACGCCGGAAAGATCATCATTGCTTATAGAGATAACTGCGTCTGATTCCAAACGTAAATCGTTAGCTGCGAGCCTGGCTGAATAATTTCTAAACCGACCTTCAAATTCGAAGGGCATGTACACTGCTGCAAGAGTTAGGGCTCCGGCTTCACGTCCTAAACGTGCGATTTCAGGAGTGACTCCAGACCCGGTACCCCTACCGAGTCCCGCAAGAATAATCAGCACATCAGCACTGGCAATAAACTCACGAACGAGGCTTTCTACTCTTACAAATTGCTGCCGTGCATTTTCCGGATCTCCCCCACTTCCAAAACCTGTTCCAAATGATATAGATGCAATTGCCGAAGAAAGATTTTGTGTAGCACAACCGGTATCGATACCCATTAGTGATGCGGATCGAGGCATAAGCTCTTCCAGTCGAGCAAGCGAAGCACATCCAGCACCACCCACACCAATCACTTTTAAGTTTGCTTCTCTCACGTACTTGATTTGGTTCGCGACCATCGCTGTTCTCTGCCTTTGCTATGTATATGTATTGCTTATAGACGTGAGATAAAATTAGCACGCACGTTCTATTTATTTCTACAAAATAGAACAGGATTTCGGTACATTTGTGCTAATTCACCCGGTTACAGGTAGGTTGTCGTCTCTGCTAATCCAATTATTTAGATTGAACGTAAGGTGTGACTAAATAGACGTCGGCAAAACATGCGTAGCTGTATAGATATTCCTGCGTGCCCGGACGCATTCACTAATTTCAAAAACAACAACCGGACACTCATCACTTGAAGTCGATAGCATAGAAATGACTTTGGAAAATTGCAGGATGCAGTGTTATCGGTCAGGAGGTCAGAGTTGAAGGAGCATACGACAGAATTGCAGATCCAGCTGGACTAATACCAAAATCTATGGAGCGAGCGAGATTCCAGATCAATGGGGACTAATCGACGAAAATCCTAAAAAGACAATAGAAGCTCACCAAAAACAAGCTAAGAGTTCCACTCAAAAAATGTTTCTTGCCATTACCCATGCAAACTCTGATGACCTGATGAAAGCATTTATAATGAAAATCACCAACACTACTTAAAGTATTCTGTGAAGTCTTTCAATAGCTTCTGTCAAGTTCTCTTGAGAGTTAGCAAAAGATATTCTTACGTACCCATCCCCAAAT
>MDTE01196845.1_pt1 | contig 18458 bp, 11 predicted proteins | sample 811231 | NCBI WGS metagenome assembly MDTE01 (sample SAMN05326651, study PRJNA326480) | marine metagenome | isolation source: seawater | place: Indian Ocean: Red Sea | collected 2010 | reverse complement strand
TGCATTGATCCTTGGGTGAACTGAGGTGTTACTTGATTTGCCCTTGCTGTTGAAGGAATGAGTAGAAGAAGTGGAATTAGCCATAGTTTATTCATCTTTTTTGCCATTTCTGTTAGAAGGTTGGATGCCAAAAGTAGCCAGTGTGCCAGTGAATATACTGGCAATGAACGTGATATCTTTGGGTGTTTGTTCTCCTAATCCAGGTATTTCAACGTAATTAAGACTGATTATAAAACCAGCCCATACAACTACACCTAATCTAACAAATGTAGATAGGATCTCTAGCTGTTCTTCCTTGTCATCTAATCCATCCTTAAGTTTCGCTAGGACGTTCTTCGGTTTTGGTGTCTCCGTCTTTTCCAAGTTTCTTTTGTATACGTTTTACTACCTGCATAAATACAGGTTTTAATATCTTAACTAAATAATTAAACATTGAGGTAGCAGTCAGGGTGGCGACTACCGAGACTGCAGCAGTAGTTGCCGCAGTCGCTACGATTTCTTCCCTTGGAACGGGGATATCTATATCAGTCCAAGGGATATTTATCTTCCGTACTTCTGGTATTGGGTTATCCTTTTTCCCATCCGGCTCCTCCTTTACTTCCTCCTCACCCTCTCTAGGAACGCCTACAGGGGGGCTTAAAAACTCTGGAGGAGCAACCATAGGTTTATAGGATGGAATGTCCGCTGTAGGGACAGCTAGGATAGGCTCAGGAAGTATTGGTGGTTCAGGTATAACCTGACCAGGAAGATTGATGGCAGGAAAGATAGGAGGTTCTACCATTTATGTTAGAGTCTTGATTGCTATGTATACGTGCTTATTGTATGCGGTGTTACTACCATTCATACCGGGATGAATATTATTAATCGTGAATCCATCACTATCAAAAGTTATTCCATAGTCGGCAGATCCACCTGAGCCTCCACTTGTTAGCTGAGCAGCGTTGGTATCCATTGCTAGTGGACCACCAGACAATCCATTAACGCTCCGACCTTCATCATAAGCAAACCAACCACCTGTTCCCTGATCCAAATCTTTAATCATTAAGAATCCAGGTTTAAATCCTAGTCCTGTAATAGAAAGTCCACTCACACCTGTAGCTTGATACCATCCACATTTAATTATACCAGTCTCATCGTCATGTCCTCCTCCAAATACATAAGCTACATACTCTTCATTCAACGAATTGATCATGTAGGGGTCTGTAATGTAACCGCTCCCATCATATCCTAGATAGAGATTACTAGCGTCTGGGTTCGTAGCATCGAAAGGAGTATGCCAGCCAGAGGCATTGGGGTATTCCGACCAAAATGTTGATGTTGAGTCTAACCTACCGTAAGTCAGTATGTTCTGATTCCCACCAGCGGCTTGGCCTTGGTAAGCATCGCAATGCCATACAAGCCAACCGGATGAATTTGAGTTACCTGGTCCGTACGACTTATAAATCACCATTCCAGGCGTTACACCTAGATTATGTGACACAGACTGGGGGTTAGTGCCGGTGCCAGTATAAGTAACAACATCAAAGAATCCCTCTGCCTTACGGAATGCATAAGAGGTGAATGCGTGGCCGCTGTTATTTTCACCTGCCCAGTTGTTACCTATTGTAAAGCCATTATTATTGAATGATTGGTAACCATAAGTCGGAGAACCACTCAGGCCGTGCACGTTGACGTGATAAGCCGCAGAATTCGATTGTCCTAAAGAACCGATTCCAGGTTGATTGGGATATCCAGTATATTGCTTAACTTCTGAATCGGCCCAGTTCCAATTCCCAGCGTTGTCGTAAGACTTCGTAATAATCAACCCACCGTGGCTAGCTAGATCAAGACCGTTATTGATTACTATGTTACTCCCACCCATGGCTGGCCCGCCGTTCCCAGTATAATATTCAATCCCCCATACATCCTCAATCTTTAAAGCACCGGAACCGCCTGCTCCTAAAAGCATTTGTTGCATACTCATTAGCTTAACCCCGCACCAGAGATGACGTAAGTGTTAGTGGCTGTGCATAGGATCGTAACCAACCCGCGCCCTGTCAAGGTGTAGGGCCCTGCTCCTGATGATGCAGGATCAGTTGCTAAATAAACAGTTACACCAGTAACTGTAATGGTTTCATCTTGACTAGCACCTTGATCATTGTAGATAGTCACTGCTTGGCCAGCGGTGAAAGCTGTATTAGTATCAATTATGATTCCCGCTTGTATTGGGATGAACTTTCCAGCATCGGCAGGGAGTATATTAGTTGTACTAGCACTTTCAGGGATAGTCCTTACATCACCTTTACTGTCAAGTACTGAGCCTGTTGACTGAATGTTACCAGTTACCTCAATTTTCTCGTTAAAGTTCCATTTCTGACCTGAATTTGTCCAAAGGATTGTTTTATCTGTAGAGCCTTTTAAAGTGATGCCACCGCCATCGGCAGTGATATCGGAAGCAGGTCCAACATCAAATGTTACGGCACCTGCGGTTGTATGGTTTAGGACATTACCTGCACCATCTCCAACTGTAAATACAGTAGAACTAGTAATTGATTTTACAAAAGGTGTCGCACTACCAAATGCTCCAGACCCACCAAGATTGGTCAGAGCTGCACCTGGAAGATATCCTGCTGTTGAAGCAACAGTTACATCATTAGTATTAGTAGCTAAAGTTGCGCTTTGGCCTGTAATGGCGCTACCTGTTCCTTTACCAAGTTCAATGTTCTTATCGTCAACAGTTAGTGTTGTTGAATTAATTTCTGTGGTAGTACCGTCAACAATAAGGTTACCACTAATAGTTACACCGCTTGCTGTAGTTTCAAGCTTCTTAGTACCAGCATGAGAAAGTTCAACACCAGCACCATCTACACAGTGAATCCATTCTTCATTACTGTTACCGCTATCTTGTATATAAAGGTCTTCACCTCTTAAGATGAAATCACCACTACTGTTGTTAGTAAAGATTGTATCGTAACCGCTAGCACCATCAGAAGGTACATCTATCTGTAATGCACTAGTTGGACCAAAGTTGGCTCCTGCACTTACTGTAAGGATTCCAGTTACATCTACAGCTATGTTTGTGGTTGAAAGCCTTTGAATACCACCATGATAAAGTTCAACTCCACCATTTGGAGTACAATGAATCCATTCGTTATTACCCTGCTGGTTATCTTGTATGTAAATTTCTGGTCCTCTTATATAGATATCTGAACCTGCGCTGGTATTCTCAATTAATGCATGACTATCACTACCACCAATATTCTCCTTTAGTTCAAAATTGGATCCTAATGTTACAGTGCCTGTAAATGTAGGGCTAGCTGTTAGAGCTACTGTACCTGATGCGTCGGGTAACGTAATGGTTCTATCTGCAGTAGGGTCTGTTACAGCAATAGTTGTTTCATTGGCATCTTCAGTGGATCCTTCAAGGACAATACTTCCATGTATGGAAACATCATCTGTCGTTACTGTACCTGTAAATGTAGGGCTAGCTAGAGGCGCCTTACCTGCTACATTTTCTAGAGGTAGTACTGTATCTACATTATTATTACTACTGTCTGCGAATATTAAGTTGTCTGCTTTAAGATTTCCGTATGCCATTTTAAGAGATTAACCAAGTTGAGTTTACAGGGATTGTTACAGTATTACCTGCGGTTGCAGCGTTTGTAGCTACAAAAGGTTGTGCGTGATTTTCAGGATTGTATGTTAGATCTGTTCCATTGTGAGTAATAGTTACAGGCCCATCGTATTTATTAGTACTATTATTAAATACTAAGCCACCAGATACTGAATGAGCATTCTTATCTAGCTGTATTGTGTAGTTAGCATCGATTACCTGATCATTTTCAACAACTACTTTTCTATCCTCACCATATCTAGATTCAGGATCATTAGCGTAATACTCTTGAGCAACATAAGACTCCGAACCTGCGGTTGAATTACTTACCTTTACTCTGAGAGTTAATTGGCTATGACCGTCGAAACCGCTAGGGAAACCACTAGTACTTGAGAAGGCTACATTGTTAGTAGTAGTCCAAGTGCTGTTTGATAATGAGATTCCTGTACTATCAGTAATCTGCACATAAGTTCCATCTGGAGTAGGTGCTAGATTATTAGGATCTGGTCCTGGTGGTGAAGGTTGATTACCAGTTAATGGGTAATCAGTCGCTAGTGTAGCTAAGTCATCTACCACTTTATAAATAGCTGAAGCAGCTACTGAAGCTGATGCTTCTTCTGCAATTCTTACAGCATACGCAACACCTTGAGGATCAGTGTTAGGTGTTTGACCATGAGTAGTACCACCACCTCTTAATCCGGTTGAATCTGCTACATACAGTTCAACTGTAGCTTCAACAGCATTAGCAGTAGTAACAGCATTACCTGCCGTAGTGTTAGCAGTAGTTGCAGAAGTTACTGCATTACCTGCTGTAGTGCTAGCTGTATTAGCTGTTGCTATAGCGGTATCAGCCTTAGTTTCAGCATCATTAGCAGTACTAACAGCATTACCTGCTGTAGTATTAGCAGTAGCTGCAGAAGCTACAGCATTAGCTGCTGTCGTATTAGCATTGGTTGCTGAGGTTACTGCGTTACCTGCTGTAGTGTTAGCATTGGCTGCTGAGGTTACTGCGTTACCTGCTGTAGTGTTAGCTTGAGCGGCAGAGGCAACAGCAGCAGTAGCATCATTAGCTGCGTTAGTAGATGTTGTTATAGCTGTATCTGCTTTACCGTCAGCAGCATTAGCAGTTGTTTCAGCATCATCTGCTTTAGCAAATGCTGTTTTCCAATCACCCGTACCGTTATCTAATGTAGGGTCCCATACCCTTACACTAGTTAGAGCTGTACCAGCATCATTGGTATTCTCTTGTGTTGTATATAAGTTCTGTGTAAAGTTATCATTTAGGTCACCTGACTTGATAGCTGAACCTGGGTAGAAGGTGGAACTCAGGTTAGTATCATCAGTGGCTCTATAGATTCTAAGTTTATCTCCTACACTTGGCGTATCAACTAGTGTTATTTGTGTTGTCTGTCTCGTGAACTTATAGTTCACCGAATCTTCTTCAATTGGAATTAATCTAGTTCCATTCAATGTTACTTGAACGTCCTTAGTATTTAGATATGGAAATGCAAAGTCATACGGCCCTTTAGAGGTGGATGAGAGCGTATAACTTTTATCAGTTGTAGCCATAGTTTAAAGTTAATTAATTTCTTGTACCGTACTGAGTAATTTATCTATTTCATCCTGCGTCTCTACTGCACCTCTAGTGTCACCGCTTTCTAACTGTTGTTGCTTATACTTCTCTAATACACCCATAGACCTATAAGATAGATTCTCATTTTCTAATGCTTCCCAAGCTTCCTTAAATGCTTGGTTATGGATCTTATCTAATTGATCATGTATGTAAGTATTTTTAATAGGATATTCAGCTTGAGTTTGATCACCACGATCAGCTCTATAGCGTTCCGTGAAACCACCTTTCATATCCTCTTTCATTAGTTTAATGACTTTTTCTTTTAAACCGCCATACCTTGCTACCCAGTTGTTGATGAAATAACGTTCATCAGAATTAAGTGGCTTACCATTTAATCTATTAGTCCTTAAGGTATTTAAGTTATTCCAACCAGTATATATTAACCACTGTCTCCATGGTTCGATACCTCCATTCGATTTAAAGAATGGTAATACTGCATTAATAGCTGCAGTAGGAAGGTCATTGTAGTTAATACGTTCTCCAGTATATACATCCAGTTGATCTTTTAATTCATCATTACTGTTGAATAAGAATTTAGAGAAGTTTTGATGGAAGGCACCTATTTCATTTGCTACATCCTTTAGTTGAGGTGTAATTGTTTTATTTAAAATACTACGTGTTCCTGACCAAGCAAATGGCATTAGTGGATCTGTCCATCCTGCAATAAACCTCTTAATAGCTGTTTCATCCCTACTGATGATACCTACTAAAGGTTTCATACCGCTAAGGAATGTTTGGTTTGTTACATTCATACTGATTGCATACATAATCTTCTGCAATCGATCTTCACTAATCGAGGAATCAACCCTATTAGCATTATAAGCTACATCAGCTACCATTGATAGTATCTGTTGGTATGGTTCAAATCCTTTATAACTATACCATTCTCCATTAATACGTATGCTGTTAGGCTTCCAACCTAATCGTATCATATCTTGTTTTTCAGATGCTTCAAACGGACCATTACCAGTTAAGTCGCCATTTGCTGCCATCAACCCGACACCCATAACAATAGCGGACCCCATCAATTGACGTCCTCTATATTCATTCTTCAGTGTTTGAAGTGCTAAATTAGGATCAGAGAAGTCTGTAATACCATGTAAACGTAATACATCTATAACTTCTGATGGTGTTGTAGCGTTGAATACTTTATTACCTTTACCGATAGCATCAGGTAAAGCACTTAGTGGGTTATAGGACCAAGCCATTTTAAAGCCATTAATACCTGTTCTAGGGAACATGAACAATGGTTTGAGAAATGGATACAGCTCAATCATGTTTTCCATTCTCTTAGCTGATTCACTATCTAGGTTTAAAGCAATTTCTCTGGATGCATACTTAGCCGCGTCATCTGTCAATAAACCTGTACTATCAAATGCTTGATCGTAGAGTTGCTGTTGTTTCTGTGCAAACCTAGCTTCAAATACATCGTCAACTACTCCACCAGTTTCTTTAAATAATTCATCATAAGCCCTAGTCCTGGCAGAACCACTAGCCATCATTGAGTTCGTAAACCCGTCAATAGCCTGTAGTGCATTAACACCCCATCTGTTGATAGATAGGTTGTTATACCAAGACGTAACTTTAGCCATGTTTAACAGTGCTAAGTGACCTAACTTACCTTCCTTCTCCCATTGTGCAGCCATGGACTCAACTACATCTAACTGATCACTCTGTGCAAACTTAATATCTTGCCTACCCCTTAACATAGCTTGTTCAGGGTTAGCTACTGCAAAGTCCCACTCTTTACCCATATGTTTTAAGGCACGTTGGAAATTCTCTACAATTCCGCCATAGGTAAATAAAGCACGTTTGAATACAGCGTTAGCTGAAGTGAAGTTTCCTGTAGCTGCTTGAAATGCAGATCCAGCGAATATAGAAATTGGTTTATTTATAGTAAGTATACTGTTACCTAATGCAGCTCTAATCGGTGCTAGACCATTAAGGTAACTGTTGTACCGTACACCATGTATTCCTTGAACAACTAAACTCTTTACTTCAGGATTTCTATTATAAAGTAGTTTAGTTAGACTAACACTTTCCTCTGCCCATCTGTTTAGTTTAGATATGTCATTGACATTACCTTCTGTTAGATCATAGGCTCTGGTAAATACATTCCATAGTTCTGGTTCCTCTATAGCTACTCTTTTCAATTCTTGGACAAAATCTGAAGCCTCTTGATGAGCTTTAGATAAACCTTCCTCAAAGCCACCAACTATTTCTAATAGCTTCTTAGCGTTAAACCTTCTACCTTTTGTCATATCTAGTAGATTACCAGTGTAACCCCATAGATATCTGACAGCTCTAGTTTCTTTAAGTACTAAGCCTAGATTCTGCAGCATATTATCAGTTTGACGTGAAGTCTCCAATACTTCATCTAATACTGTTTTAGCTTTAGCTGCACTTGCAGCATTATCAGCGGCTTGCTGTACAACCATTGCAGAAGCTCTGAGTTGATTAGGAGTAAGTAGCTCCATAACCTGTTTAGTAGCTTCTGAGTAAACTAAGAACTCTTCAGTTGGGAGAAAATCAGCACCTTTTAAAGCAGTGCGTTTCAGATTTTCTAAGGTTTGAGTCATCTCAGCTGTAGATAGATTATGAATCTCTGCTACTTTAGCATCTACAGCAGCTTTCCATTCGTCTGGTGATACCTTCCACTTACCTTCAATTAATGCATCCATACCTTTATGGGCACTAATTGCTTGTGTTACCTCATCATATAAGTCAGCACGGGCTGAACCTTCAGGAGCATTTAATAACTTCCTCATACCACTAGTAGGTAATGCAGCCCTTGCTGCACCTTTAGTAGTGTTCATATCGTTTGCTATTCTTACATAATCATAACCAGCTCCTAATGGATCTGCAGGGCCAGTAGTTACCGCAGCAACAGCTTGGTCTTCAGCAGGTTTATGTAGAAGTGGGTCATATTCACCTTGATTAGTTACTGCACGTTCAGCAGCTTCATCAGCTAAAGAATTATTACGTACATTAGCAGCTTCATCTAGGTTTCTAGTAAGTGGAGGCAAGTCCATTTCATCGACTTCGATCTTCGCTCGTTCTGTAACTAGTTCGGCTAACCGCAGTTCCTCTACCTCACCTAGTTCATCAAGTAGTCCGAGTTGTTCAATCTGTTCATCTATAGTTCTGAGTGCTGGACTCTTAGCTTGTTCTGCTATAGCATCAGCATTTCTTGTTAATGCTTCTGCTGCCTCATCTGTTTTTGGTGTTAGTACTAAACCAGGATCCCATTCAACCTTTTCACCTTTTTTTGTACCTTCTTTAGCTAGCTCCCACCTCTTTACATTATGCTCATGTATCCATGAAGCTGCAAATTTATTTTCTTTAGGAAAGTCTTTGTAGTACGCCTTTAGTGCAAATAGTCCTTGTACTAGCTCACCAGCTGCAGCAAAGCCCATATTTTCATATAGCTGGTACTTACGACGTTCGTCTGGTCCAGCACCTTCTCTTGTAGCCCAAGGTATATTCCAACCAAAAGCATCGTTTAAAGCTTTAGCTGCGTTCTCATCCTCAGCTGATGAAGATGCTGCAACAATAGCTGTATCTAAACCTAGACGTGCTAACACTGCACCTGTAGTTTTAACGGTACCAGGTAAAGCCTGTGCCCAAGGTGCTGCAGCAAGTCTTGCTGTAACTGCTCCAGGTACTATTAATGAAGGTAATACAACACCTGAGATTTGACGTACAGCGTGGTGTGCGCCGTTATCTGATTGAGGATTATGTCTATCCCAGAATGGTTTGACATATTGCTCTACTACACCGGGTTGGCCTCGTAGTGCTAATTTCTCTGCCATCCCTAATAAACCAACAGCAGTATCACCTAAGCCTTGCAGTACAGAGCCTTTCAAAGCAAGTGATTCCTGTTGACCATCCATGTAGTCAGTGAGGAATGTCTTAGCTTCCTCACGTTCCTCCGCAGCAGCTTCTGAAGCTCCTGGAACAAATCTTGGTCCTATTTCAGGCATCATTTGTTCTCTGTCTATTCCAGGTGTAAAGTCTGGTCCCTCCTTACCTTGAGTAGATGGCATTAAATTACCTAAAGCCTCAACTTCCTCAGCTTGAGCAATTATCCGTTGAGCTTCTAATTCCTCCTGCTCTACTGCTTCCGCATCTAAAAGATCTTGAATTGCTGATGTCATTGATTAGGCCCCGCTGATAGATGTGCAATTAGGTAATCCCTACCATTTACTGTATCTTTAATCCAAATACTATTACCATATCCACCGGGATCTCTAACATCATCATAATCAATAAGTCGTAATCCACCTGTTAACGTGATTGGTAACCCTGCTGGTGTTGCAAAGTCGAAACCTTGATGACCTCTATCATCACCTAAGCCTGCTGTTTGTGTGTATGAATTCAGTGGTTTACCGGCAACTAAGACGCGACTAAGTACATCTGCAGGTACTGGTAATCCTCTATCTGGATGATCTCTCTCACCATTACCACTTTCAATGTGGGCATGTGCTCCTGAACTTTGACCAGAACCTGGTTGACCAACTACACCTCCAGTAAAACCTACTACTTCATTCATGCCTATTTGTACTGCATTTACTGCTTCACCATAACTGCTATATTTATTTTCCCGTTCACGATAAGCAGCTTGTCCTGCTGATGACAATGCATTTAACTCTTCGGGTGTAGTAACTTTATCAGGATCTAATCCTGGTAAACCATAACCTCGTAAAAGTTGATCTGCTAAAAATGATGATGGAGCACCAGTTTCTTCTAAAGCTCTTTGCACTGCTACATGCCTTCTAAATAACCTAATATCAAACTTACCGCCAACAGTAGACTGTTCGATAACTGATCTCGGCATAATAGCAGCAGCCTGTTCTTCGTTAGATATAGCTCTAACCATATTTAAGCCTTCTTCCTTGGTTTTACCAGTAAATGTTTGTGTTACCCTAGCTCTAGTTGCATCTAATTGTTCGGTTTTACCGGGAGTCCAGAATGAATCAAATGAGAATTGTAACTGACCAACTCCATCAATAGATCTAACTTGTTCTACACCGTCTATCATTACTTTATCCTTGTTAATACTATATCGCCCTCTATTGAGAGCTTCATCTACACTAGCCTTTGCATACTCAAATGATGCATTAGGATCTTTAGTCTGTTGCCACTGTGCATTGTATGCGTTTGTAGCTATATTGAGTAGATTGTTTTCTGCATTTGCATGGCCTAAAACCTTCTTTAGATCGGTTTCTTTTATTCCATTATAGTTAGCTAATTGTTGTGGAATCCACTCTTTTAATACACTATACTTACCAGCTTGATCTATTTCAGATCCAAGGCTACCTACTTTACCTGCGAAAAGTTTAGTTAGAAGTTTACTTGCATTGTCATTAGTAAATCCATTCCTGATTAAGAAATCTTTTTTCTCATTTAAGCTTAGACCTAGAAATGTTTGAGCTGATTCTGTGTTGGACTCAAGTTCACGTTCCCATGCCTCACTTAGTTCCCACTGTTTCGTGGCATCAATTTTCTGTTTATCTTGAACAGCTTGTGCTCTATGTTTCTCGGCCTCATGCTTTAATTGTTGATATTTAGAGGTCCAGATACGGCCCATATTCTTACCGTTTACTGCTACCCAATCATCAATATCCGTTGCACTGACAATGCCTGACTGAATACCTGTCTTAAAGGATTCATATATTTGCTCATTAGCAAAGTTGTAGTTAGGCTTACCTTCAGGTGTAAAAGTTCTTTGTGCAATTTCTTGGTGAAGATTTTGTAGAGCTAGTGGGTTATCACCAAACTTCACACTAAATAAAGCTGTTTCAAAAGCTCTAACATCAGATTTATTATCTTCACTTTGATAGTATTGGTCATCTGCACGTCCAGCTGCACCAAACCAAGCAGATTTAACTTTATTTATACGTTCAGAAAATGATCCACCTGCAACACTAGCAGGTAGTTCATGTAGATTAATACCTTGTTCTTGAGCAAATGCTCCGTACCGTTTATTCCAAAGTAATTCCCTTATATTCCAATTAGTGTTATATTTAGGATTGAAGGCTTGGTAAAGTGATAACCCTACTTCAGGGTCCACTTCATGCATTGTAGCTCTAAGGTATGGATCAAATCGTTGGAAAGAATTCAAAGCTAATTGGTGGTTAATTAGCATCTGATATTCACCAGTCTGATTCCTTATATGGAACAGGTTTTCAGCAGTGAATACATTCTCACCTACAAGTCCATTCTTTTCGTTGATTTCATGTAAAGCTTGTATACCTTCAGTTGTTTCATCACGTATAGCTTGCTCAAGATTTAGAACTGTGTTATACTGTTTAGATGTTAGGCCAGTAGCAACGACCATATTATGGGCCTGTTGAAAGCTAGCCTTCCTCTCTGCTTCTCTAATAGCGGCTTGTTGTACTAGGAAGTTAGTGCCAAGTTCTACTAATGGTGCTATTTTATCAAGTATGGTTTGTTGATTCTTACTTGATCTTGGATGGCTTTCAACACGTCGTTTGAAGTTTTCAATCTCTTGTTGATGTATAGCATCTAAATTCCTTTCACGGAACTGAAATGCTCTGTCACGATTAGTCTCTTCAATCTTCGCATTACGTTCTTTATGTCGCAATACTTCATTTGTAGTAGCTCTGTGTTCAGCAGCTCTACGTCTTGAGAATGCTAATTGATATTCCCCTTCTCTACGAATTTGATTCTGAGCTTGCGCTATAGGCATCTGAACGTGATAGTTCTTAAACCCTCTACCCTCAGCATACGATTTAAAAGTCATTGTTTAATACTTCCGTAGAAGTTTGTTCGTTTACGTTTACCACCATCCGAATAGTGATCCTGCGATTGCTGCTCCTGAAAGGATTAAACCTGCCGGTCCTAAGAATCCGAATCCTGATGCTGCACCTAACGCAGATCCAGATACACCACCAACTGTAGCTATCGGTAAAGCTGAAGCTGCCGTCATCATGCCGCCTACTGCAGCTAGGCCTGCGCCCCAACCGCCGCCGCCAGTGCTAACTCCACCTGAAGCCATTTGAACACCTTCCCCTGGTTCAGGAATATCTTCCCATGCGAGAGGCATTACGTATTCAGCATATTGTAGTGGTTCTGGTTTAAGTGGATCAGGCATAATCGGTGGTGCAAACTGTTCGACTGAGAATTGGTTTTGTAAGTCAGCTTGCTTCCATTTCAATTCAATTGTTTTATATTGATGTTGCCAGTTTTTCAAAATACTAACTTCAGTAGCAAGACGACCAATTTTCTTCACGTCAAACCCCGTCATTTCCAAATTAAATTGGGAATCAACAGAGTTCATCTGATGGCCTAAAGCAGATGAGAATCTACCGTATACCCCTAAGGTGTCGTTTATTTGTTTTTTAATACTAACACCTTCCTGGCCTCTACCTCTAACTTTACCAGCTTCTTTAAGGTGTTCAACTACCTTATTCTGTCTTTTAAATATAAGTTCAGCACGTTTCTCATGTAGCTTCTCATACGCCATATACCTGCCTATATTATCTTGCTCATCACCAAGCATATTTTGAATCTCTCGCTCATATCTCTGTAAGTTAGCACCTTCAGCTGCAAGGCGAGCTGCATCCGCATTTAACTCGTATTGATGCTTTTGCATCAGTTTACCCATTCTATATGCATTTTGCCGTGCATCATTCTGGAAACGATTCTGTATCCTGCCAAACTGGTATTGCATATTAGCGGCTCGATTTCTATAATCGACCGTCCAGTTTTCGTTTCTCTGTTGTGCGAGGGTTTTTTCAATCTCATGAGCAGTGGCAGCTCGGCCTCGTCTGTTCTGATATCTCCACTGTTCTTTAACACTTTCATGGTCAACTTGGCTTCCGCCACCACCGCCACCGCCACCTCCACGGGATTCCATTCCCATGCGTGCAGTGTCGAAGGTTTCCCTATAAATGCTACCTGGAGGTTTTAGAGAATCAAATTGTTGACTCCCTATACCACCAAGAATTTCAAAACTATCCATTTGTTTTAGATCTTCTCCGTCGTTTTCTAGGTTGTTTCGGTTTACTAAGTGTGATAGGTTTTGTTATCACTGCGTACTTATGTTCCCAGTTAAGTTTTTCAGCTAAACCTTTTCTAGTCCAAGCTTCTAAAGCATTACAACCACAAGCTGTGGCGAATCTTTCTAAACTATCTAAGTGATGATACCAAGCATCCATATCATGTCCAGTTTTAGTAGCGAATGCTATAACTCTTAGAACATTGTTTTTAGGATACTGTACTATTTCTGTTAGTATGGCTAGGAATACATCTGTATCAATTCCTAACCATAATTGTTGACTTTCATTGAGGATTAACCTAAGTGCATCCGTAGATGTCATATTTCCTAGGTAATCATATGCTAAAGCTTTCTCTATTAAAGGTCTAGCTTTAGGCCAAACATCTTGGACTTTTTCTGTTTCAACTAGTAGTAATCGGGTGGTCATTTATTTAGGCTCTTTTATAGAGTTTAGGTGAATAATTTCCTTCCCACATCATTGAGTTAACTGCTATAGGGAATGGTGAGTTGCTGAATAATCTTAAATCAAAGTTTTCAGTACGTTGATGGATAGGTAAGGTAAATATATTATCTTCTGTTAAAGGTACATCATCTGCTAAATACTCTCCAGCCTCTTGAACTGGTTGTATATCATACCAAGTATCTGTAGTAATTAGAACTTCCTCAGCTGGTGTAGGTACCCAAACATTTGCAGCGCTTGCAGGTATAGCTCCCATAGGAACTTTACCAGGAACAAACGTGACACGATACTGACCTTCAATAACGTTGTTATTAGAGTCAACATTTTTAGTTACTGTGTAATTAGCTGAGTCCTGTTTAACACCGTTTACTTTAACTATAATACCGTGCTCATCTAGTAATTCAAACGGTACTACAAAGTAATTAGTACCATCTGTACCATCAGTACTATCACCAGTAAACTCAGCTGATTCTCCTACATAACCTTTACGTTTCAATTTAAAACCTACAACACTAGATAATCCTACAGCAAATTTCATACGTGCGATAGTTAGATTAGCAGTGTAATCAGAGATCTGTTTTTGTGGATCTGTTCTATAATATGTTTTAGGTAAATGTACATCATAGTCATACTTATACCCTACAATTACATTAGATTGACTTAAATCTTTTCTAGGTACTTTGAAATAATCACCTTCACTATCATTACCTCGTTCAGGACTAACAGTGAACCCAGATTCAGTCACTCCACTAAAGTTATCAGAACCACTACCTGCAATTACTATTACAGGTGTTAGGGCAGTATGATCAGTATAAGGCAGGTAACATCTAGAGAAATCATTAGTGTCTATAGTAGCTGTTGCTGTAGCACCAGAACCTCCAACAGAGTTAACATTAATAGTTCCACTCATTGCAGAGTGGTTAGCACATTGATAAAAATATTGACCAGCAGTAACTCCTGTCGTATCCCACACAACGTTACCACCGATTTCAGTACCTTGACCTGTTACTCCTGATACTTGATCACCAGTACCTGTGGTAGGTGCTGTTTTAATATAAAATGGATGACCAGCAGCGTTTAAAGCAAAGTTAAGTGTATCCCCTTCATATACTTCAAGTGCAGGATCACCACCGTTAACAGCACCGATCCTTGAAGAACCTACAATTGTGTAATCATTGTTATCTGCTGCTGTAACACTTAAGTTATAAGTTTGATTAGTTACCGCATTTATGGTAACTGTTGGCTCTGATTCATATCCGCTACCTGGATTAGTTATAGTATAACCAGTAATAGTGGTACCACTCTTAGTTAAAGTAGCTGTAGCTGTAGTACCTTCATTTGGTGGTGCAATAGTTACAGTAGGTTCAGCAGTGTAACCAGTAAGTGTTCCTCCAAGAGTTAAAGTTTTTACTTCCTTATATTTAGTTGCAGTAGCTGGTGCATAGAAATCCATATGAGGGTTAACTTGCTTACCATCGCTGGTGACAATGATCTCCTCATCTGGAGTTTGAGTCATACTAGCTTTAAGTAAGTCAAACTGCTTACCACCTTGAGATTCATTAAAGACTACAGAATACATGTAATCTTGATCAATTACAGAGAATTGAATCTTGCCTGGTAATTTCCACTTAAACCAAGCTTGCATAAGATTTTTCTCATCAACCTGATAAGTCTTATACAGGTACATCGTATCTGAATTAGAACCATACAAAGCGATTAATGAGTTCTGTGGACTTGCCATTAACGCCGTAACATCATTTGGCACCCATTCTGATACAATCTTTCCTATATCATATATCAAAGGGCTATCCTGTGAACCTCTAGTATTAGCTCCGTATATCCTTGTATAACTTGGTGTTTTACTGACAAATGCAATTGAAGTTCCTACATCTACAGGATCTATTACTCTATCCATCTCATAGTTAGATACACCTCTAATAACAGCAGTTGATGGTGTTATAATTTCTGTATCTGAAAACATAATAAACTGTTGTTTATTACTAAATAAGATTAACCCTTGAGCTGTAGGTATAATAGCATGTAGTTTAGCTGGTCTAATACTAGCACAACTTAAATCAATAGGATCTGCATCCGTACTAACTAAAGCTGAAGTATAGAAAAAATTATCAACATCACCTGATTGACTCATTACTACATTATCTTCAGTAAGGAATCCAAGTCTATTGTTATGAAAGAATCCCTGTTGAATAGGGTATCCAATAAAGCTAGGGTTAGGGTTAGTTACAGAATCACCTACTAAGCGTTCCTTCCATGAAAACTCTCTGAATATAAATACATTAACTTCTGTATTAAATAATTCATGAGGCATTGTTGAAGCATCTATACCTGGTGAAGTATCCGGCGCTTTAGATTCCTCCCATTTACCATCACCTGAATCACCTTCATCGGGAGTAAATTTCAACCAATAAGAATCCTCGGCAGCTCCAGTATTAGCTACTTTAACATACCTATCTTTTATACCTTGGTACGGTATTTCAGCAGCAGAAGTTACTTCCTCTTGAAAGGAAGTTATATTAGCGTTACCTTTATCATCATTAGTTTTTAATGTAAAACCAGTAGGTGTTAATGCAGTTGCTGTTCCTGTAACGTAACCTTGATTTTGTAGAACACCCTGATTATCTACAGTACCTGTACCTGGTATTAAGGCCTTTACAACCATACCTTCTGTTATACCTACCCCTCGATTCTTTATATCCATTTTAGTGCAGACACCATTCTCGACGTCCACATCTACAGTCATACCGCCTATCAACTCACCTACGTCGAAAGTTAAATCTGTACCTTGATTGTTTTGATCAGCTCCAAGGTGTTCATTATCGACAGTGAAGCTTTCACCAACAGCGTAACCACTACCTTTGTTGATAATCTCTACACTTTCTACTTCTCCACCTTGTTTAACCTTAACTTTAAAAGTAGCTCCACCATTTGGATTATTACTGGGGCCTGGATTTGATCCACCAGAATTACTATATACGTATTCATTATCAGTAAGTGTATACTCACCCCAAGAACGGTTAGCTTCTACACCATCACCACTTATATTCGTTATTGAATGTATCGAATCGTTATTAGGTGACTCTACCGTAGTAGGTAATGCGTAATGTTCTTTAGAAGTAATACCAGTTAGATTTGTAGCAGTTAGGTTATTGAGGTCAAAACGTTCGTAGGACAGTTCTAAAGTAGAGTCTAACTTCAGTACTGTCATAACACCTGGCAACTCTAGTGCCTCTATTCCAGACTTTAATTCTGTTAAGATATCATCAGCACTTAAAAACTGTGTTGCATCCATATAGTTACCGGCAGAGCTTTCACCCTTACGACTGATGAATGAAACTAAGGGATCATCAGTACTTTTAGTAGCAAGGCCATCTATGATAACTTCGTACTTAGTCCCGTATGCAACAGTTTTAACTTGTATAGTACCTAGTAGTGATGGGTCATAAGTTGGAGCTGCTTGTTCTGTAATTACTTTCGTTTTATTTGTAAGGAATGAAGTATCCTGTACAGTCAACAATTGATAGTTATCACCATTAGTGTTTAGATAACTACTAGCTGCAGCATCCCTTACGTAATCCCAAATGACTGTACCATCTGTAATATTCTCTGTTGCAGTTGAAGGTGCAGTCGTCAACCCTGATGTACCAGCTGTAGTACATTTATAAACCTTACCGTAAGATTTCCTAATATCACCTACAGCGTATGCTGTTAATGCAGCCCAAGGTATAGCATCCATATGTACCGTACATGCTACCCCTGTATTAACATTCCAAATAGCAATAGCATCGCCTTGGGAACCATCAGTTATTCTACCAATATATTTTTCATCACCATCTCTATTTATGTAAAACCATTTAGCTGCCTCTACACTATTTGTTGTTAGTTGGTAGCCGAATTTCAGACCTGGTCTCTTAATTAAACCTAAAGTAGGATCAGGTATTGCATTAATACACTCCCTTACTTGACCAGGTAATTTCTTTTCATCTGTTTGTTTTGAAACTCCACCTAAATAATTAGGTATTGTTTGAGTTACTACTGCCATTATCTATAAAGTGCGTGGTAAGGTTGATAACTGTTGTAATAGTTTCGTCCACGAGGATGACCAAAGAATGTATAATCACCTTGATTACACTCGTACTCCATTAGAGCAGCTCTACAGTGACTTTCCTTTGCTTGAATCATTTCATATTGAGTCGGGTCTCCTACGATTCTACTAGATACTATTAACGCAGCTCTAGTGATAATGTAATCCTGCATGACTGTTGGTAAATCTACCCAGTCAAACCAGAATAACTTATCTACATATACATCATCTGTCCATACGTCTGTATGATTTGTTTTGTCATATAATCTACCATTTTTCTTGATAACATCTTTATCTAAATTACTAGCATTATATGTTAGATCCATCTGTAATACATTGTTTGGATATGAAATGTATCCATCGGCATCTGGTTGTTCTTTGATGTTTGTTTCAGTATTAAAACTCCAGCCTTCTGCCTGTACTTCTCGTGATACTTGTATTAAAGTATTGTAAGCAATCGCAACGTCCGGGTTGGTTTGATCGAGGGTGGTGACAGGCGCCTGACCAACTGACGCTAGTATTTCGTTGACTGCTGGTAATTCTTGTGTAGCGTTAGTGGTAGGAAAAGGCATAATGTATAAATAAAAAAAAGGGAACCCGAAGGTTCCCCGTGTATAATGTAAATATAAAATTTACTGATAACCAGCG